>Ga0194129_10002618_pt1 | contig 26705 bp, 21 predicted proteins | sample TA2KigCa35mmetaG_FD_150862 | JGI IMG/M metagenome (GOLD analysis project Ga0194129, IMG submission 150862) | Freshwater microbial communities from Lake Tanganyika, Tanzania - TA2015038 Kigoma Deep Cast 35m | ecosystem: Environmental > Aquatic > Freshwater > Lake | place: Tanzania: Lake...
CCAGAGCCGCGCGCATGAAGGTGAGCTGCCCTTCGTCGAGGGTCGCCCAGGTCGTCATGAGCAGCTCGCTCACGCAGAGCCCGAGGACCGAATCGCCGAGGAACTCGAGCCGCTGGTTGTCTCGGACGGGCTCCGAGCTCGCCGCCTTCTGCTCGTTCGTCAGGCTCGGGTGGGTGAACGCCTCCTGGAGATGCGCGCCGTCACGTGCGATGCCGAGCCGCTCCACGATCCGCTCCACGGCCGCGAGGCGCATGAGCTCCCGTTCACGAGGATCCGTGGGCACGACGCGAAACTGCTAGCCGGGGCATTCGCCGAGGGCAAGGCCGCGCCGCACCGGCTATGCTCGAAGGCGGTGCCCGAGCTGCTCGCCTGCCCGTTCTGTCGCCAGATGTTCGCCCGCGGCGAACGCGCCACTTGCCCCGAGTGCAACCTCGGGCTGCGCGCGCTCGCCGACCTGCCGCCATCGCTCGATGCCGAGGCGGTCGATGCCGCCGAGGCGACGCCGCCCGACGAGGAGGACCTCGGCTGGCTGTACCTCGACCGAGGGCGGGGCGCGCTGCTCCTCCTGTCGGTCGTCGGCCTTGGCCTGTTCGCCTTCGCGCCCTGGCTCGAGGAACGCGCGCCGGAAATCCAGACGCTCACGGGGCTCCAGTTCGCCCGGTTGCTCCCTTGGATCTGGGCCGGCGGCGTGGGCTGGGTGACGCTGTTCGTGCTCGTGCTTACGCGCCGCACCGTCTACCAGATGCGCGGCTCGAGGCTCGCCGTCGCGCTCCTCGCGGCGATGGTCCTCTCGACGGTCGTGCTCCGTTTTGCCCTGCCGATCCCGGTCAGTCGCTACGTCCCCCGGCGCTTCAGCTGGGGTTGGGGCATGTACGGCGCCGGTGCCCTCGCGCTCGTCGCGTTGTTCTACGCGTGGCACTTCGGGGGCAAACCCGACGAGCTCGAGTCCAAGGCGCCGAGGCGCGGCGACGAGACGCTGCACTGACACGCCCAACGGTCATGCGGGGAGCGCCGTCACCGCAGGGACCTGATTTCGGGGAGGAGACGGCGCGAACCCGCGGGAGGGCGAGGCTCAGCGGAGGGTGCCACCCTCGGATGCCGGCGCGCCTCCGCGCTCGGCGCGATGGACCCGAGGCAGTGCGCCCGGTCGCCGGGCGGGAGCGATCGACCCACCGACGTCGATGGTCACGTCGCCGAGGCGCTCGGGGTAAATTTCGGAGACGTGCGCCTTGCGGAGCCCCTCGAGGACGGCGGTCATGCGGGCCGAGAGCTGCTGCTTCGCCAACATGGTGCGGATCGTCGGTGCTTCCATCTCGAGCGGGCGCTCGGGGGTACGCATCGTCCCGCGGCGCGAGACGATCACCCAGGCGTCGCCATCCTTGACGGGCTCGGTGGCGATTTGACCCTCGGTGAGTTTGTCGGCGGCGACGAACAGGGCCGGGTTGACGCGCACGAGCGAATCCTGGGTCGTGCCGTCCGGGGAAACGAAGCCGAGGTTGCCCTTCTTCATCGAGGTCGTCTTGTCGACTGACCACTTGCGGGCGAGGTCTTCCCACTTGCCGACCGCGTCCTTGTCCCACTCCTTGTCGGCCGCGATCTCGGCGAGCACCTTGTCGGCGTCCTCACGCGAGCGCACCACGATTTGCCAGATCTTGAGGCGGTTTTCCGCAGCGTAGCGGCTGCGGTTCTTTTCGTAAAATGCCCTCACCTCGTCGTCGCTGACCTTCGCCGCGGCGAGCGCCTCCTCGCGCAGCTTCGCCTCGAGGGCGCTGACCTGCACGCGCCGGATGCGCATCGCCACATCGCCCCGCTCGTCGAGCTTGTCGGCGCGCGCGGCCATCGCGAGGAGCTCGACGTCGATCAGCTGATCGAGCGCCTTGCGACGCTGCTCTTCGGGGGTCGCCCCGAGCTCGCGCAGTCGAAACGCGGGCACCCGCGCGAGGCGAGCCTCGACGTCCGCCACCGTGAGCTTCGTGTCGCCGATCGTGGCGACGACGCGGTCGGAGCGCGACTGGGCGACGGCCGAGATGCCCATGGCCATCCCACTGGTCACCACGGCGAAGACGAGCGCGCTCGAGGCGCGTACCCGGCTCACTCGCCTGCTCCGGCGCCGGTCGCGATCGCCTGCGATGCCGTCGGGGACGCAGCCTCGACGTCACGACGGGCTGCGAGCAGGGCCTCCCGGGCGGCGGCGGCCTGCTTGCGCTTCCGGGCGCGTGATGCGTAGCCGTAGCCGACGAGCAGGGACGCTGCGAGCGGTGAGAACGCCATCGCGCTGGTCGCCCCGGGGTGTGCGAGCAGCCAGTCGTAGGTGCCCTGAAGGTACGGATCGAGGCTCTCCGCGTAGAAGACTCCGATGAAGAACGCGACGGCCACCACGGCGGCGATCGCGTTCAGGATCACGAAGTAACCCCAGCGCATGACGCCCCGCTGGTGAGCGTCGGCGGGGTTGACCTCGGCATCGGCGCGGAGTGCGGCCTCGGGGGGCGTGAGGGTAGCCTGGGACATGGGGATGCAGGAGTATAGCGGTCGCGGCGACACTTTGCAGCCCCGGACCCACCCTCATCGTCCGCGTAGGACCGCTGGACGTCGAGACGCCGAAGCCTCACCCCGCCGCGAAGCGTCAAGAACTGGAGGGAGAAGGTCCGCACGAAGGCGCGGCTTCGTCCTCGTCGGGGACGTCTTCGGGGACGTCCGCCACGTCGAGAGCGTCGACGACTTCGGGCGGGTCTTCCTCGACGACGAGCCCGGACGCGGCCTGCGCCACCCGCTCCTCCAGCGTCACCGGGGCGGTCTCGGACTCCCCCTGAGCGGCGTCGACGGCCTCGGTGCGGAAGGACAAAGGCTCGCGCTCCTGCGCCGAGATCGGGGCGGGCTCGGAGGATGGCTCCGCCTCGGAAGGGACGTCGGTGACGGTCGCCCTCGCAGCGGCCGCTCCCGCGCCGTCGGATTCGGAAGCCACGGAGCCCGCGACCTGGGAGCGAGCGACCGCAACCCGGCGCAGCGTGACCTTCGACAGGAACTTCGCCGTCGTACTTCCCTCTTCGCGGACCGTGTCGCGCGCGCTCGAGGCTGCCGGACGGGCGGTCGCGTGAGCGTCCGCGCCTTGCCGCAAAAACCGCGTGGTCGCGAGCAGGTAGACCACCGCGCGACAGAACGCCTCCGGGGCGACGCCGGATGCGACCAGCGCGTCGAAGGTCGGTCGATGGGCGGTGATGTGAGCCGCGACGGCTTGCGCCTCCCCCTTGAACGCGAACCGCTCGATGCGGACGCCCTCGCGCAGCGCGAGAGGAGCATCGTCGAGCAGGGCAAGCACCAGGGCCGCGCGCCCCTCATCGACCCCATGAACGGTGACCGCCCCCGAGAGCACCCGGAGCGGATCGACCCGGCTCGGCGGGGCGAGCGTCGCGAAGCGATCGTCGTCGGGGATGAAGCGCCAGGATGCCTCTCCTTCTCCGCCTTCGTCGGGCTTTCCGAACAGCCGAACCATGCGCATGAGGACCTGCAACATCAGCGCGCGATCGAGCGTATCTGGCTCGATCTTCTCGGCCTCGATGAGCGCCTCGCCGAGCAAGAAGTCCGGGCGCGCGAGGGCTTCGGTCACGTCCTCCGAGCGGACGAGGCCGCGCTCGACGAGGATCTCGCCGAGCCGGGAGAGGTCGTCGGGGACGAGCACGCGTGCCGGCTGGCCCGAGACGAACTCGACGACGTTGCCGGCCCAGGGGCCGCCGAACTCGAGCGCACCAGTCCAGCGGCGATCGAGCGCCTGGACCAGGAGTTCGCCGAGCGGCGTCTGGCCCAGCGAGCCGCACACCTCCCCGGATGACGACACGGCGGGACGATACCACGAGGTCGATCCGTCACGTGCAATCCATCAAGGAAACGTCGCCGCGCCCCGCAGGACGAGGAAGGAGCGGAGAGGCTCCTGGGCGATTCTGCGCCAGCCGCGATCGGGCTCGGCTAGCGTCCGGGAAGGCAGAGCGAATCGAAGCGGAGCGTTCATGTCGCGCGGATACATCCTCGTCGTCGACGACGAAGTCTCGATCCTCCAGACCCTGCGGCGTGCGCTTGTGCTCGAGGGCTACGACGTTCACGTCGCCGGGGGCTTCGGGCTCGCCTCGGAGAAGCTCGACCGCCATGCGTACGACCTCGTGCTGCTCGACGTCGCGCTCCCCGACGGGGACGGCCTCGGGTTGCTCGAGCGGCTCCGGGCCTCCGGGAACGACACGCCCGTCGTGATGATGAGCGGCCACGCCACGATCGACGTCGCGGTGCGCGCGACACGCCTCGGGGCCCGTGATTTCCTCGAGAAGCCGCTCTCCACCGACCGCCTCCTCCTCGTCGTCGAGAACCTCCTGCGCCTGGCACGTGCGGAGGCCGAGGCGAGCGCGTTGCTCGCCGAAAGCGGACTGCAAGGCGAGTTGCTCGGGAGCACCCCCGAGATGGTCGTGCTGCGCGAACAGATCGCGCGCGCGGCACGAGCCAACGCGACCGTGATCGTGCGCGGGGAGCGCGGTACGGGCAAAGAGCTCGTGGCGCGGGCGATTCACCGTCAATCGAAGCGCGCGGCCGGACCGCTCGAGAAGCTGAACTGTGCCGCGATCCCGGGCGAGCTGATCGAGAGCGAGCTCTTCGGGCACGAAGCCGGAGCCTTCACGGGCGCGACGAAACAACGCCGGGGAAAGTTCGAACGCGCGAGCGGCGGCACCCTGTTCCTCGACGAGGTCGGCGACATGCCGCCCGCGATGCAGGCCAAGCTCCTCCGGGTCCTGCAAGAAGGCGAGATCGAGCGCGTCGGCGGAAACGAGACACTGCAGGTCGACGTGCGCGTGGTCGCCGCGACGAACCGCGACCTCGAGGCCGCATGCGACGCCGGTGCGTTCCGGGCAGACCTGTTCGACCGATTGAACGTCCTACCTCTGACCCTGCCCCCGCTGCGCGCACGACGCGGCGACATCCCCGAGCTCGCGCGCCACTTCCTCGCTCGAGCCGCAGCCTCGAACGGCGTGCCCGAGCCGCGGCTCGACGAGAGCGCGGCCGTAGCCCTTGGTGACTACGATTTTCCAGGAAATGTTCGGGAGCTTCGCAACGTCATCGAGCGCCTCGTGATCCTGACGCCGGACGCGACAATCGACGGCGACGACGTGCGCGCCTGCCTTGGCGCGGTCGAAGCTCGCCGCGCTCGAGGACTCTACCGGCGCGGCGCCTCCTTGCGCGAGCTGCTCGACGACGCCGAACGTTCGATCCTCGTCGAGGCGCTGCGCGACCACGGCGGTCAGATGACCGCGACTGCGCGTTCGCTCGAGCTCGAGCGGAGCCACCTCTACAAGAAGTGCAAGGCGCTCGGGCTTCGCGAGTGACTCAGTCGAGCTCCTCGTCAATCGGGCTGACCGGCGCGGCGTCCGTTCCGGCGGACGGCAACGCGCGCGCGAGCGCCTCGGCACGAGCGGCGTACTCCTCCTTGCCGAGGCGACGGTAACCTTCGGCCATCATGGCGTAGATGCGCGACGCGAGGCGAGGCTCGGGCTTCGCCTTGAGCGCGCTGTTCAGCTCGAAGATCGCGCTCACGTGGCGACCGGTGCGAGCGAGCGCGCGCGCGTAGTTCAGATGCGTCTCGGGGTGCATCACGTCGACGTACATCGCCGATTCGCCAATGCGAACGGCTTCCTCCCACTGGCCGCGCTCGACGAGCATGCGGAGCAGCTTTCGCCAGACACGACGATCGTGCTGATCGAGCGCGGCGAGTTTCCGCAGCGCGAAGAGCTCCTCGTTCGCATCCTTGCGCTTGCGCGCGACGTCGTGAATCGCCTGGAGAGGCTCGACCTGTGAGGGGTCGTGCGCGTGCGCGGCGAACAGCTCGCGGCGCATCACTTCGAGGTCATCCTTTGCCTCGGCGACGTCGGCGGCCTTCATTCGGACCGCGTAGCCATCGTGTCCCGCCTTCACGAGCCGCTCGACGAGCTTCGCGGCACCGTCGAGCTCACGCTTCGCGAGTGCGAGCCGCAGCTTGCCGAAGAGTGCGTCGGGCTCGTTCGGGTCGAGGGACAGCGCGATGGCCAGGGTGGCGTCCGCCTCGTCCGCCTTGCCCGCTGCGGCGAGTGCGCGTGCGAGGGTCGCGTGACGTGCCGCGCTCTTTGGCTCCGCGGCGAGGGCCTTGCGAGCATCCTCGAGCGACGGCGCGTCGACCGCCGGCATGAATTGCCGCGCGTACCGTGCGAGCCTCGGCTGCTGCCAGGCGAGGTACTGCCGGTCGAGCTCGGCGGTCTCGATGCCGTAGACCTCGCGGACGAGGTCCGGAGTGCGCTTGCCCGCACCCCAACCTTCGAGCATTCGCGGAAATCGCTCGAAGCCGTAACGCTCGCCCGAGAACGCTTGGAGCTGGCTCGCGGCGAAATAAGCCATCACGACGTCCGAGACGTTGTCGACGTGTGTGAAGGCCCGATTGAAGCTGCCGACCCCGGGCAGCTTGCCTTGACGCAAGCCGTGAAAGAGCGCTGGCTCTTCCTCCCGGCGCCACTCGGGCCGCGCGATCATCGTCTCGTACTCGGCGAGGCCCTCGGTGAACCACCGCGGGACGTGGCTCCTGCTCTGCTGAATGTGGAAGACGTGCGACAGCTCGTGCCACACAATCATTCCCCAGTTGAAGCTCGCGGCACCTGGCGAGAGCGCAGCCAGCGTCTTGCCAAAGCACACGCCCTGGATGCCGACGTTGGGCAAGCCGCTGGTGCGCACGCTGAAGTGTTCCGGATCGGCGTACAGCTCGATGCCGACGGGCTGCGTCGGCGTGAACCGGTAGCGCGCCGTCATCGAAGCCCACGCCTGCTCGAGCATCCGTGGCAGGTAGCGCTCGAGGACCGCCTTCTCATCTTTGTGGTAGCGGATGCGAAAGCGCGCGCCATCGACCGTCACGTAATCGCGCGCGACCGTTCGCTCGAAGAAATTCAGGGTATTGAAGACGCGAACGTTGAAATAGTCCTTAGCGAACGAGCGACGCAGCGCGGCCAAGCCTTCGTCGTCCTGCCCGTTTCGGATCAGGTTGAGACCAAGCGCCGCGTGGGCCTTCGACTCGTCCGGATCGATGCGCACGGCTTCGCGCATCATCGCGACGATGTCTTCGTAGCGATGCTCCCACTCGGCGAACTCGCTCACGATCGTGAAGAAGCGGGCGTAGTTCGGGTTTCGCGCGAGGACCTGCTTGCGAAGGGTGTCGACGGCGACGGAATCGTCGGCGAGAAAGCGCGTGGCAGCGGCGATGGAGAGAAGCTCGAGGTTCGTCGGATCGATGGCAAGGCCCGCCTTGGTCGCGGCATCGGCGGCGTCGAGATCCATCGTCCGGAGCGCAAGCCCCGCACGGACGAAGTAGGCCTCGGCGAGGTTGGGGTCGACGGCGAGCGCGGCGCGCACCTCCTCCTCGGCCGCGGCGAAGTCCATCGCCTGATCGAGCTTCACATGCGCCATCGTGACTCGCGCGCGCGGGTCGTTCGGCGCGACGGCGAGCGCCTCACGCGCGACCTCGGCCGCGTGACCTGGATCGTATTTGTCGAGGAAGAGCTCGGCACGCCACCGCAGGATCTCGGCACTTTTCGCTCGGCTCGCCGCCTCGGCCTGACCGTAGAGCCGGTTTGCGTCCTGGGGGTGCCGCATCAGGTAGGCCGCTCGCCCGGCGAGGGCGAGCCCCTCGGCGTCGCTGGGTGGGATCCGATCGTCGTTGTAGGCATCGATCGGACGCATCAACACGGACTCGGCGTCGGCGCGCCGACCGGCCTCGATCAAGAGCTCTCCATGAAGGACGTGTGCGCGGTGCGCCGAATCGTCGGCGAGGAGCGGCTCGAGGACCCGCACCGCATCGTCGCGCTTGCCGGTGCGGGCGAGCGCCTCGGCCACGATCGGGAGCGCACGAGGGGCGACGGCGCTGTCGCGGCCCGCCTTCCGGCCGAGGCGAACGGCGTCCTGGTAGCGCCCCGTGACGAGCGCGAGCTCGGCGTCGAGCAAGCCGGCCTGCGCGTTCTTTCCAGCCTTGCGCAGCTCGTCGATCGAGGTGCGGGCGTCCTCGTACCGGCTCGCTGCGAGCGCGGCCTGGGCCCGTGAGGCGAGGTCCTCGGCCTGCGCCGCCGGCGCGAAGCAGGCGGCGACAGCGAGCAAGGCCAGTGAGAGTCGGAAGCGCATCGTGTTCAAGGCTCCGGGGTGACTCGGCGAGCGCGCCAGCTCACCCCCCGAGGGTACGCCTGGCGACGACCTCGAGAGCATCGACGAAGCGCGGCCGGACGTCGAGTGCCGGCATGCGCTCGAGGCGCTCGAAGCCCAGTTTCTCGGCCAGCGCCTTCGCCTCGACGTCGATGTCGTACAGCGTCTCGACGTGCTCGGTGACGAACCCGATCGGCGCAACGACCAGGTGGCGATGCGTCTCGACGAGCTCCGCGAAGGTCGTCTCGAGGTCCGGACCGAGCCAGGCATCTCGGCTGCCCATCCCCTGACTCTGGAAGGCGATGCGCACGGCTCGAACGTCGAAGCCGCGCGTCGCGAGCAGGTCCGTCACGGCCCCGGCCATGGCCCGGAATTCGCGCTCATACCCGTCGCCGGCGGCGATCACCCGACGCGGCAGGCTGTGGGCCGAGAGCACCACGGCAAGGCGCTCCCGCGCGACCGGGATGCGTGCCGCCGCTTCCTCGATCGCCTCGCCGAACGCGAGGACGAGGTCAGGCTCGAGCCCCCACGCCGGCGCCCGTACGACCTCGAGCCCATGCTCGGCAGCCGCGGCCTCGACGCCCGGGTGGTAGATGGCGACCGACTGCGGGGCGAGCGGCAGCGAAAGGACTCGGGTCACTCCGAGCTCCTTCAGCTCCGGAACGACCTCCTTGGCGTAGGGATGCCACAGCCGCGCGGCGACGCGAACGGGCACGCCGAGGCGGCTCTCGAGCTGCGCGGCTTGGTCCATCGAGATCCGGGTCAAGGGTGAGCCCCCGATGTGGAGCAGACGGCGCCGGACCTCGGCCACGACCTCGTCGGGAGCGGGCTGCCCGTGACGAATGTTTCGAACGAAGGCGGCGACGTCGTCCGGATCGGAGACCGTGCCGTGGAAGCTGAGGATCACGCCGTTCATGGCGCGTGTTCTAGCGCCGCTCGGGCCGCCTGACCAACCCGCCGTCCGGTCGGGTCACGCCGCGCGCGCGCGGGCCCCTGAGCCGGGACGCGGAGCGACGGCTCGCGGACGCTGCGCCTCGGAGCGCACGGCGTCGGCGTCGGTGACCCGTGCGGCGAGCGCGCCGACGATCTCCGCGGTCATTCGCACGGTCGGGAGCCGCGGCGAGAGCGAGAAGACCCGCTCGTCGGCCTTTCGACCGGGGGTGATTCGAGCGTGGCGCGACAGGGTCGCGAGCGCGAGGTCGCAAGGCGAGCCCGCGACGACGCGCAGCAAGACCTCCGGCATCGCGACGCGCGCGCCGAGTCCGATGGCGTAGGTCATCGCGATCTCGATCGAGCCGAACCCACGCAACGGCAGCCTCGGGACGACGAGCAGCCTCAGCTCATCGGCGTCGACCTCGCCAGTCGGGATGCGGACGCGCGGCACGAGCCGCAAGGACTCGGCGCCTTGTCGCTTGCGAAGCGCCGCGACGAGCTTCCGAAAAAAAGGAGCCGGCTCGACGGCGAGGTCTGCCGGCATCGCGCGGCGGAGCCCGGTGCCGAAGATCGAGAGCACGGCGATCGAGTCGAGTCCGACGAGCATCGCTTGCTCCGGAGCGGTGCGGGCGAGGAGGGCCGCGACGACGCCGAAGGGCACGAGCAAGACGAAGAGCAAGGCCTTGCCGGCGCGTGTTCCTACGTCGAGCGGAGCGCCTCGCGGCGGCGGCAGCTCGACCAGCGCCTCGCGCTCGCTCACCGCGAGCCATCGTCCGGGACCGCGCAACGAGGCCGACGCGTCCGCGCGAGCGACGCCGTGGGCCGCGAGCCACGAGGCCGCGACGATCGCGAGTGAGCCTGCGACCGGCGACTCGAGGACGAGCTGGAGCAGGAGCCCGCCGACGAACGAGAGCGCCGCCAGGGGCACGCGGAGCCACTCGGGTAGCGGAAGGGCCGGACGCATCGTGGCCCGCGCCTCGGCGGCGAGGCGCTTGACCTGCCTGCCCTTCGCATAGACGAGAAGACCGAAGCCGAACACGAGCGCCGCCGCCGTCCCGTGGAGCGCCGCGCGACCGAGCCAGGCTCGCACCGGCGTGAGCACGGGTGGCGGAGGCGCGGCCGCGTCGATCGGGCTCGCCAGTCCGACGATCGACCTCGGGTCGGCCCGGACCAGCCAGACGACGCGCGATCCCTCGGGGGCGTAGGTGCGCACGAGCTCGATCTCGTCGGCTTCGCTCGACCGCCGCACTTCGCTGATGAGCGAGCTCCCGTCGGGATCTTCGGTCGCCCCCCCCGGACGCGGCGGCGTCGGCGCGGGCGGGAAGGCGAAGGTCACCCGCAAGTTGTCGAGGCCCGCCCCGAAGTCGGGACCCTGCCACTCGACGAGCATCATCGCGCCCTCGCGCCGCATCAGCCCGCGCGTCTTCAGATCGGTGCGGTAGCGAAAGACGAAGACGTGCGCGCCACGGAGGATGCCTTTGTCGTCGTCGACGGTGAGCTGCAGGTCACGCGCGTCGGGGGTGAGGGGCGCGCCATCCGGCCCCGGCAGCGGCTCGACGAGAGCCAGCTTCACCGGAACCGCCGAGGCGAGCGTGGTCGCGTGCGCATCGGCGGCCGGGACGACGTAGGCATTGGGCAGCGCGGCGGCATCCGCATCGACGCCCTTCAGCACGAAGGTGCGCTGGGATTCGTTGCCGTTGATGCGGATCGCGAGCCGGTGCTCGACGACCGCGACGCCCGTCGCGTCGACCTCGACGCGCACCTCGTCGGCGGTGATTCGGTTCTCCGTCCACGCCATGCCGGGGCGGGCGAGCGCGAAGAGCGCGCACGCGAGCAGCAGCACAGCCAGCCGGCGAAGCATGGGTGGTCGCTCGCACATCCGGCGTCGACGGGCCAAGTTAAAACCATGAAATGATTACGAAGTAGGCCCCTTCACGGCGCCCCAGCGATGCCCGCTCGACCGCCCTGACCGAGCGCTGAGCGACCGCCGGAGCTGTCCACAAGGCGCCGAAACCATGCCGCCACCGCAATCGGCGTGGGGCTGCCGTCGATAGCCCAGGCGGAGGTCACGATGAACCACGACGATCGCGACGAAGTCTTCGAGTCCAGGGTACGTACGGGGGTTCCGATGGTGCGCGCCGCCGTGTGCCGCGCCTGGTCAGCGCACCGCTGCGGCTGCGAGCTGGATGCGCTCCTCGAGGCGGGCGCTCGGGTGCTGGTCAAGGCGGCAACCGAAGCGACCAGCGAGGCGGAGTTCATCGACGAGCTGCTCCGCGAGCTGCTCCCGGAGGTCGAGCGCGCCGCAACCTCGATGACCTCGGCAGGAGGCGCACCGTGACGACGGCAGCCAGGACCGCACCGCGCAGGTGGGGCTCGACGCCGACGAGCGCCGAGGTCGACCTCGTCGCGTCGGTGGCCAGCCAGGTCTCGCGGCGGCTCTCCTACCGGGTTGACCCGAGGGACCTCGAGAGCCTCGGCCTGGTCGTCTTGTGCGACGCCGCGCGGCGCCACGATCCGAGCCGCACCGCGTTCACGCCCTACCTGGTCGACCGACTCCGCTGGGCAATGATGAGCGACGCGCGCCGCGAGGTCCGTCGCGACCGCCTGCTCAGGAAAGCGCAGAGCAGGGACCAAGCCTTCACACACGCCCCGGACCCGGAAAACGCCGATCCGGATCGGCTCGTCCAGGAAGCCGACCCGGCCGGATGCCCACACACCGCCCTCGAGGGGCGCGAGGCGCGGAGTCGGCTCCGCGTGGGCCTCGCGAGCCTGTCTCCCGAGCAGCGCGCCGTCGTCGTCCGACACTACTTCGGCGGCGAACTTCTCGAGGACATCGCGAGCGAGCTTGGCCGCTGCAAGGCCTACGTCACGCGCCTCCACCAGCAGGGGCTGCGCCGTCTCGGCACCGAGTTTGACGACGACGAGCCGTCACGCACCGTCAAGCGGAGCGCGTCGCCGCCGTGACGTGCTCGAGGACGATGCCTGCCGTCTCATCGACGGTGCGGCCGGTCATGTCGACGATCGGCCAGGACGGATGCTTCGCGAACACCGCCTCCGCCGCGCGGATCTCCTGCTCGACGTGGGTTCGCACGCGCTCGTCCGCCGGCATCCCAAGCTTCGAGAGCTGGGCCTGACGCAGCGCGGCCAGGCTGTCGACGCCGATGGTCAGACCGACGACGCGCCCGGGCGCAACCTCGTCGACCTCACCGGGGAGCACCTTGCCCGGCTTCAAGGTGAGGCTCGCGACCTTGAGGCCCCGCTGCGCGAGCACCATCGCGACGGGTGTCTTGGAGGTGCGCGGCAGCCCGACGAGGACCACGTCCGCCTTGGCGAGATTCTCTGGCTCACGGCCACCGTCGCTGCGGACGGTAAACTCGACCGCCTCGATGCGTCGGAAGTACTCGGAGCTCAGCGGCACGTTGGGGCCGGGGCTCTGCACGGGCTCCTCGTCAAGGAAGCGCTGCAGCTTCCCGATGACGCCGCCGATGACGTCGATCGCCTCGATGCGAAGCTCCGCCGTCTTCTGGTGGATGTATCCTGAGAGATCGGGGCTCACGACCGAGAAGAGGAGCAAGGCCCCGTCGGCGGCGACCTGCCGCAAAATCGGCTCGACGCGCTCACGCGTCCGCACGCGCACGTGGCGTCGCAGCTCGACGTCGCCGCGCGGGAACTGGAGCAAGGCCGCGCGGAGCACGCGCTCGGCGGTCTCGCCTGTCGAGTCGCTGAGCACATCGATGGTTCGTCGCTTGTTCATCGGGATCGACCGCTCGGCTCAGGTGACACCGAGGGCGCGCAGTTTGCGCTCTCGAGGGCCGCCTGTACAGGCGAGACAGTTGAATCGGCCGCGGCCGCGGTTGCACGACCTGCGGGGTCGCCGCGAGCGGCGCCGGAGGACCGGCCTCAGTTGAAGAGGTCCTTCAGCTTGTCGAGGAACGTCTTCTGGCGGGGCTGAACGCCTTCGCCGAGCTCGCGCGCCAGCTCCTCGACCAGGGTCTTTTGACGGTCGGTGAGGTTGGTCGGGATCTCGACCTGGATCTCGACGAGCTGGTCACCGCGTCCGCCCATGACCCGCTTCGGGATCCCCTTGCCTCGAACCCGCAGCACCGCGCCGGGCTGGGTCCCGGGCGGAATGCGGAGCTTGCCCTTGCCGTCGAGCGTCGGGATCTCGACCTCGTCGCCGAGCACGGCCTGCGCGAACGTCACCGGGAGCTCGCAGACGACGTTATCTCCGACCCGATGGAAGAACTGGTGAGTCCGAACCGTGACGAGTAAGTCGAGGTCGCCCGGCCGCCGACCACGGACGAGGTTGCCCTTGCCCTCGATCCGGCGGGTGGCGCCCGACTCGATCCCGGCCGGGATCTCGACGTCGAGCTCGACGCGCTTCGATCGCAACCCCGCGCCCATGCAGGCTCGGCACGGTTCGGTGACGACGCGACCGGTCCCTTCGCACTTCGAGCAGGCCCGCTCGACCATGATCGGGAAGACGCCCTGCTGAAAGCGGACCTTGCCGCGGCCGCCACAGGCTCCGCACGCACCGACGGGACTGCCGGGCGCGCCGCCCGAGCCGGAGCAATCGTCGCAGGCGACGACGCGATCGTACGCGACCTTCTTCGTGCAGCCGAAGGCCGCCTCTTCGAACGAGAGCTGCACCTCGAGCTGCAGGTCGCCGCGCTCACCGACCCGGACCCCAAGTGCGTCGAGCAAGTCACCGAAGATCCCGTCGATGTTGAGGTCGCGGAAATCGACCCCAGCCCCAGGGAACGGGCCGCCCGCACCGCCGCCGAACCCGGCCGACCCGAAGCGGTCGTAGACGGCGCGCTTCTGCGGATCGCTCAGGATCTGGTACGCGGCGTTGATCTCCTTGAATCGCTGCGTCGCTTGCTCGTCCCCCTGGTTGCGGTCGGGATGAAACTCCTTCCCGAGCTTGCGAAAGGCGCCCTTGATGTCGGTATCGCTCGCGCCGCGCGCGACGCCGAGCACTTCGTACGGATCCTTCATGACGGCTGAACCCCTTCGAGCAAGCGTCGCCGCAGCTCGCGCTTCAGGATCTTGCCGGTCGGGTTGCGCGGCAAGGACTCGAGGATGGTGAACCCCCTCGGGCGCTTGGGCCCGGCGAGTCGCTCACGGCAGTGGTCGCGGAGCGCGGCGAGGTCGATCACCGCGCCGGTGCGCGGCTCGACGAAGGCGTGGACGCGCTCGCCCCACTCCGGATCGGGGATCCCCACGACGGCCACGTCACCGACCTCCGGAAGCTCCGAGAGCGCCGCCTCGATCTCGCGCGGGTAGACGTTCACCCCTCCCGAGATGATGAGGTCGCGCTTCCGCCCCTCGATGAAGAGCAAGCCGCGGGCATCGCGACGCGCGAGATCGCCCACGGAGAAGTACCCCTCGCGGGTGGCCTCGGCGGTCGCCGCGTCGTTCGCGTGGTAGCCGGCGACGAGGTTGCCGCTCTTCACGAAGAGCTCGCCGACCTCACCCTCCGGGACATCGCGGCCCTCGTCGTCGAGGAGCCGCACATGATTTCCGTCAAGGACGCGCCCGATCGTGCCAGGGGCGACGCGCAGATCGTGGGGTCGCGCGAGCGTGACGAGCCCGGTCTCGGTCGCACCGTAAAAGTTGAAGAGCTTGTCGCCGAACGCGTCCATCACGCGCGCGGCGAGCGTCCCATCGAGCGGTGCACCTCCCGAGAACAGCGCGACGAGGCTCGAGGTGTCGCGCGACCGGACCGCCGCGTCGCCGAGCTCGAGGGTCCGGTAGAGCTGCGTCGGCACGACGGCCGCGTGGTGGATCCGGTGTCGTTCGAGCGCGTCGAGGAACGCGCCCGGCTCGAAGTCGAGCAGCACCACCGTGTTGCCGAGGACGAACGAGAGCCCGACGAATGCGAACGCCGTGGCGTGATAAAGCGGGCACACGACGAGGTGGCGCTGGCCGACGCGCAAGGGAGTCTCGGTCAGAAATCCGAGGACCGGGAGCATCGAGCGGCGGTCGAACTTGCGGACCGCGCCCTTGGGCTTGCCGGTCGTCCCGGAGGTGTAGATGACGACGGAGGCCTCGCCGCTCTCGGACTCGAACGAGGCGGCCGGACTCGCGACCTCGAGCAGCTCTTCGAAGCCGACGAAGCCCGCCGCCTTGCCGCCGACCGCGACCGCGTTCGCTCCGATGCGGTGCCGCGATGCCCTCGTCGCCGCGCGAACGACGTCGGCATGCTCAGCCGAGAAGAAGAGGGCGCGCGCACCCGAGTTCTCGAGGAGGTAGCCGAGCTCGGTCGCGGTCGAACGCCACGACACCGCGACCGCGGCGCCGCCGAGCCGACTCAGCGCCATCTGGAGCACGAGCAGCTCCGTAGAGTTCTTGATCATGATCAAGACCGATTCGCCGCGCCGAACCCCGAGGGAGGTGAGCACGTGCACCGCCTTGTCGATCGAGCGGTCGAGCTCCGCGAACGAGATTGTCCGACCGCGGTCGGCGTCGATCACCGCGGCGCGATGGGGTGAGTTCGCCGCGTGGAACCTCACCGTCATCGAAGGCGTGATCCGCCCGCGACCGCGCAGCAGCGCGACGAGCCCCCCGAGCGCGAGATCATCCACGATGCCCGTCTGCGCGAGGAAGCGCAGCGCGAGGCGAGCCCGCGCGACCTCGTCCATCGCGAGCGAGCGTCCGAGCCTGAGGACGTCCGTGGGCGTCGTCATCCGGACGTCTGTATACCGGATCCCGGACCCCGAGGCTGCCCGCGGACGCCGCACCGGAAATCCTTCCCGCGTCCACCGTCTTCGGTCGGTTCGCGGCCACGCCGCGCGCGTGACGGACGTCATCTCGCACGGGCACACGCGCTCCGGGGGCGTGCTACCCTCTCGCGGTGCCACGCCTTTTGATCGAACCGCGCCGTCCTTGGGCGGGCCAGGCAGCGCTGATCCTCGGCCTCGGCACAGCGGCCCTCGGGTGCCAGCACGGCGCGCCAGAAGCCCGCCCGCCGAGCGTCGTCGCGCCGCCCGCGAAGGGGCTCGAGGACGCCCACTTCGCGGAGGCCATCCGGCAGCTGCTCGTCGACGGCAAGCCCTCCGAGAAGCGCACGAAGCTCCTCTCCCTCGCCGTGCGGACCCAGCTCCAGCACGCCGGCGAGCTGTTCGCCCGCGGCGCTGACACGCTCGGAGCGAATGCGGTCCTCGGCGCGTTCATGCTGCTCGGGAGCGGCGAAGCGCGCGCCAACGTACTCGATGCCTCCTCCCTGCCGGCCCTCGACGGCGCGATCGCTCGCTTCAGCGCGCGCGGCGAGGAGGGGCGCGCCCTCGCGCTCCTGTCGTTGAAGCAGAGCCTCACTGCGAAGGGGAGCCCCGAGTCCAGCGAGATCGAAGCTCACCTCGCGGCCATCCGCCAATGGAAGACCGACACCCGCGCGACCGGCGCGATGCAGGGCCTGTCGGCAGAGCAGCGCGAGGCCGTCGCCCGGGCCTTGCTCGAGCCGAGCGAGGACAACCTCGTCACCGCCACCCGCGCCGTCGATCGCTGGATCGAGCGCGCCGTCGAGATCAACGTCACCTTTCAGGAGACGCGGCAGCTCCCCGATCGCGAGGAAGCGGTCGAGGCCTTCCGTGCGCTGCAGACGGGCGCGTACGTGATGGCGGCCCTCCACCTCCGGCAAGGTCGGTTCGCCGACTCGCTGCAAGCGGTCGAGTCGGGGGCGGCTGCGCGAATCGCGCGACCCAATTTTTTCGCACGGCTCCGGGCCGCCGCCGTCGATGGACGCGCCGAGGATCATCGCGCGCTCGCGCGCGAGCTCACCGAGCTTGGCCGCAGTGAGGAGTCCGACGACGAGGCGGTCGATCCGAACGTGGTCGACGCCGCGCTCTGGGGGATCGGCATCGAGGCCTACCGACGCGATCCGCAGAGCCTCGCCGTCGCGTTCCTCCTCGGCAACCAGCTCGTCTCGTACGGGATGCCCGAGGTCGCGCCGCTGATCCTCGAGCCGGCCCTCGGTGCGGCGCCCTCGGCGAGCTCGCTGAACGGCGCGCTCGAGCTCGTTGGGTCGGCGCTGTCGGAGGAGGAGTCGAGCCCGACGACGGCGACCGCGCGACGCATCCACGCGAGCGCCTCGAGACTCCTCGCGCTGACCGAGACGCCTGCCTACCTCGGGAAGCTCCGGACGAGCTCGGCCCGGCTCCGTCAGTTGATGGCGGCGCTCGAGCTCCGCGCGGGGAATTCAGAGGCCGCGCGCGACCACATGATCCTGGCGGCTCGCTTCGAGCCCACCGTCGGCGGGCTCGCCTCGCTCGCGACCCTGCAGCAGCAGCTCGGCGATCCGAAGGCGGCGCGCGAGACCGCCGATCGCGCGACGCACCTCGTCGCGGAGGCGCTCCCCAACTTGGAGATCGCACAGGCGCACCTCGTCGTCTTCGAGCTCGCGCGTGACGGCGGCGACGCATCCACGGCGCGCCAGGCGCTCGACCGCGCGCTCACCATCACCCTCGAGGCGCGTCGACTCGGCGGCTCGAACGAGCTCGGCTTGCGGGCAGAGACGCTGCTCGCCCGCGTGTTCGACGGCTACGGCGAGCACGAGCGCGCGACCCGCGCGATGGCCCGAGCGCTCGATCTCGCCGACCTGCACCGGCCACGGCTGACCGAGACGATGCTCGCCGCAATCGGGCGCGCCGTCGTTCGACGTGACCTCGGCGCCGCGCGCGTGGCCCTCGGCCTCGGCATCAAGGCCGACACCGACCGCGATGCGCTGGTTTACGGGGCGCTATGGGTCGGCGAGCTCGAGCGCATGCTCGGTGAGAGCACCGATGGCAAGGTGAGTCGCGTCTTCGCCGAGGCCGTGAACGGCAACGGCTGGACGGCGCGCCTCGCGCGGTGGGCCCGTGGCTCACTCAGCGACGCCGAGCTGACCCAGGCAGCCAAAAACCACTCCGATCGCGTCGAGGCCGCGTTTTACCTCGCGCTGCGTGCCAAGGCGCGGAAGGCCCCGGACGGCGGCGAGCGCCTCCGCGCGGTCGCACAGGATCCGCTGGTCGATCTCTACGAGGTGCGCCTCGCCCGCGACATGCTCGCGCCACAGCTCCAGCTCGGGCTTCCACGCGACGTGCTCGTTCCCTGAGGCGCGCTCCCTGCGCGGCGGTCCCTGACGAGCGTGGGCCGCCACCGGTCAATTGACTTACGACAATTGCTTCATATCAATCGGCAAGCTCGGGCTCGAGGGCCCGGTCTTGGTGAGCGGCGGGGCGCTGAAATTCCCGGGCCGTGATCTCATCGCGCCGCAGGGTCACCGTGGGGCAGCGCTTTCGGGCAGCGGGTCTCGGGGGAGGCTCGAGCCCGCCGAGGGATCGAGTCAGCCGAGATCGAGCGTGGCGATGGCCCGGAGGAGCGCCTCGCTCTCGCGCGCGAAGAGCTCGTGGTCACCGCCCGCCTCGACCGTGACGACCGCGGTCGGCGTGACGAACACCGACACCCAGTAGCTGTGCTCACGTCCTCCGCGGTCGATCGCGTAGCGGAGCTGCTTCCCCTTCATCCCCTTCGCCTCGACGTCACGCGCCTCGAGCGCGCGATAGCCGTCACGGCGCAGCTTGGCGTCGAGCGCGCCCGACCAGAAGGCGAGATCGCCCTTCGGATCGTTGGCTTCGCGTCGAACCGCGACGACGACGCCATCGGGGCTGACGGCTCGGAACCGGTAGCCCTCGCCAGGCTCGATCACGGCGAAGCCGTGCGGCGGCCCGACCCTCGCCGTCGTGCAACCGGAGAGCGTGAGGAGGCCGGCGGCGAGCACGGCAACGAGGCGGAGCGTGGGCTTGCAGGTGGGCAGCGAATGCATGGTCGGACCTCTTCCAGGTTCAGCGCGAGAGCTCGAGCAGGCGGTCGACACCGAGGGCCGACAACCAGCGAATCGGCAACGGGATGGTGCGAGGCGGCGGTGGCGGCGGGACGATCTTCTGGAGGTTCGAGGCCGTCCGCGGCAGGAGGCTCACGTGGATCGTCGACAGCGCGGCGTGCGAAGCGAGGAAGCGCATGCGGCCCTCGATCCGGTCGACCTCGCCGTTGACCCGCGCGAGCTGCTCCTCGACCTGGAGGACGTCGTTGATGTTCGCGGCGCGCGCGAGCAGCTCCTCGAGACGCCTTCGCGTGGCCTGGAGGCTCTTCATCCGGATCCCCAGGTCGAAGTATTCCTCCGTCACGTCCTGCGCCTCGACGCTGCGGCTCTGGACGTCGCCGAGCTTCTCGAGGTCACGCAGCGATTCACGGAAACGCGCGGACGGAACGCGAAGCGTGATCGTGCGGTCGTCGTGGCGCGCGACGAACCCACCGAGCCGGGCCGAGAGATCGACCATCGCGTCGATCGAGGCCGCGAACGAGGCCGGCTCGACGAGCAGCGCCAGGTTGGCCGTGTAGATGATGATGTGCTCCTTCGACTCCTCTTCCGCCTGCGGCTTGTCGGAGGAGACCTGCTTGCCCTTCGCCGCCGCACCCTGCGGCAGCGGACGCGCGGGCGAGGGGGATGGCGGTGCCGCGCCCGGCGCCATCGGAGCGGCGGGGCGAGCGAGCCCGACCGGCATCGCCTCGGCGTCCGCGGGAGCCGCATCGGCTACCAATTTCCGCGAGCCGTAGGCCTCGTCCATCGCGATCCGGCTCTCGAACGAGGAAGGCGGCGGAAGCCCCGCGGCGCCGCAGCCAATCACGAGCGTGGAAGCAAGCAGGACGAGGACGAGCGGGCGGCGGAGCATGTCGTCGAAACGCACGAGCCGGAGCGTGCCTTACAGGCATCACCGTGTCACAGGCTCTCGGCGGGACGGGGAGCGGGCAGCGTCTCGGTCTCGGTCGCAGTCGAGCCCGGCGCGCGCTCGGGGGTCGTCGGGCCCTTCGGCCCGGTCGCGAAGCCGCCGCCGGTGAGCTTGCCACCGCCATATGGATTGACGCGCGTCAAGCGTCTCCACGTCTCGTCGAAGAGCCGCTTCAGCTCGGCACGGACGACCGCGTGCGCGCGATCGGCCGCGAGGTTCGAGAACTCACCAGGATCCTTCGCGAGGTCGTAGAGCGCGAGGCTCTCCCCCTCGCCACCGACGATGAGCTTGTGGTCACCCTTCACGATCGCGCGCGTCGGCGGGTTGTTGCTGTCGGCAGGCAAGTCGGTGACGATCGGCTCGCGATCGCCCGGCGGCTCAAGACCATACACCTCGGGCACGAGCGTCCGACCGACGTGCTCCGGCGTGGCTGGCACGCCGAGGAGATCCAGGATCGTCGGCGCGAGATCGATGTCGGACCGGCGCGCCTCGATGACCTTCGGAGCGGCGCCAGGCGCCTTGATGAACAGGGGCACGCGCGTCAGCACCTCCCAGAGCGCGAACGCGTGCCGGAACATGCGGTGCTCTCCGAAGGCCTCGCCGTGATCGGCGCTGACGATGATCGCCGTGTTGTCCCACCAGGGCTGCGTCCGCGCGAAGGCAAGGAGCCGCTCGACCTGGAGGTCGGTGTAAAATATCTCGCCGTCGTAGAGATCGCGCGCGCGGCTGCCAAAGCGAGGGGACTCCGGGTGAACCCGATACTGGTCGTGCGGGTCCATGTAGTGGAGCCACAGAAAGAACGGCCCCGAGGTGTTCGCGGACTCCGAGAGCATCGCGATGGCGAGATCGGTGTGCTTGTCGCCGGTGATGGACACGTCGGTCGTGTTGTTGACCTTGAGGTCGGGGACCAGACGCCAGACGTCGAACCCCTGATCGAGGTTTTTGCCGCGCGACGGATCGAAGTAGAAGTGAGCGTGGCCGGCGAGCGTGCGCACCCCGTTCGCCTGCAAGCGCTCAGGAAAGAACTCGTTTTCTTTCGAGTACTCGGCGAAAAACGAGCCGTTTCGGTAAAGCTGCGAGGGGAACTTGCCGGACAGGAGCGCCGCGACGCTGCGCGCGGTGTAGCTCGAGGCCGCGTACGCGCGCGGGTAGACCACGCTCTCGCGAGCGAGCCTCGTCAGGTTCGGCGCGACGTCGCGCGGGTATCCTTGCCAGGGCATGTCCGCGCGCATGCTGTCGATGGTCAGCAGGAGGACGTTGACAGGTCGCCTCGGGCCGGAGGGCGGCGGCTCCGCGGTCGCGGCCGAACCCAGCGCCGCCGCCGAAGCGACCGGGGCTGTGCCGGAGGGTCTCGCCGTCGCGGAAGAGCTCGCGCGCTCCGAGGCCGAGGGCGCCGGCGCCGTTCCCTTGTGCCCGTCGCGGCATGAGGGGGTCGCGAGAGCGAGGAGCCCGGCAAGGAGCGCTTGCCCGAGGGCGAACCGAGGACGACGCTCGCGGCGCGTCATCCGATCGCGACGGGACGCGCGGGCATCGGGAGGCGGCCCTGGTTCTCGCGAGCCATCCACGCCACCCCCTTCTGGAAGAAGGCGCGCAGGAACGGGATGTCGCGTGGCGGGTCGGTGACGAGCCCCGCGCGACGCACGGCCTCGGCGAGGACGATGGCGCGACGGGCGGCGTCATCACCGCGCCGCGCGCGGAGCGCGATCGCCGCATCCTGGAGTCGGGTCGCGACGAACGAGCGGCGCTCCGGGGTGAACCACCGATCGGTGGCCGCCGCGGTCTCTTCTTCGAGGGTCCGATCGACGAGCGCGCGATCCTCGACGTCCGCGCCCGTGAGGCGCTCACCGACCTTGGAGACCAGCTCGGAGAGGGCGCCACGCTCCACCACCCAGGCCGCGAATTCGGGCTCGTTGTGCAGTTTGTCGGAGTCGACGAGCGCGGTCGCGAGGTCCTCCTTCGACGGCTCGCGCGCGGCGAGATCCGCGACCGGATGCGCGATCGCAGCGGCGGGGGTGGGACCCGCGAGCACGAGGCAACCGTCGTAACCGAGCGGAACGATCTGCTTCGAGGCATCGTTTCGCTTGCGCCCTTCGGCGACGGAGCTGCGTGCCCAGTCGAGTGGTACCGGGATCGGGGGGAGCCCGAAGCTCTGCTCGACGCGCTCACGCCAGCGGCGGATGTGCTTGCCAGCGAGATGCCCGAGGGTCGCGTGCACGACGCCCGAGGTCTCGTTCACCATGATGTCGGCGACGCGGAAGCGACCACCTGGCAGGCGCTGGCTGAACGAGAAGAAGGTGGTGCCGTTGCCGTCGGGCGGGATGAAGCTCGCGAGGCACTCCGCGGTATCCTCGGATACGACCGGACGCGCGAGGACGACGGGAGCCGCCTCGACCGACACGCCGCGGGCCTTTAAGACGTTGAGTGCACGTCGAGCCGCCTTGCGCGCCTTGCCGGGGGCGTGATCGAGCGACGAAAGCCGCACGATGGCGGCGGCGTTGCTCGCGTCGAGCCACGCCTTCACGAGCGCCTCGCCCGCCTCGCCCGCCGCACGGGCTGCGTCGAGCGCCGTGTCGGCATCGGCTGCGATCCACGCGGGATCGAGGGTGCCGGCCGCGGTGGGCTTGGCGTCTTGGTGGCGCGGCGACTCGTCCTTGCGAGGCTGAGCCTGCTGCTTGGCGAGCTTGGCCTTCAGCGCCTCCTTCGCCGTCATCGGTTTCACCTCGCGCTTCACGGCGGGCGCGGTCGCCTTCGGCGCGGGGTGCCACACGAGCGCGAGCTGATCCGGGCTGCGCTTCGCCTCGACCTTGGGCATCTCGGGTGGGGTCCCGACGACATCCTGGCGGTAGATGGTCTTCTTCTTCGAGCGACTCCCGGCGAGCGCCGAGAGCAGCGGCGTCGCTCCGGCCTGCGGCGCGGTCGGCTTGCGTTCGGTGCGACGGGGTCTGGCCTCGGGCGCCCGAGGCGCGCGTCGTCCCGAGCGCGGAGCCCCCTCGCGGTCGGCGCCCGAAGCACCTTCGACGACGGGGCGGGGCGAGCGCCGTGGGCGAGCCGGGGTCGAGCGTTCCGGGGTCGAGCGTTCCGGGGTCGAGCGAACCGGAGCCGGCCTCGTCGACGCGCCCGGGGCCGCCGCCGAATCACCGTCGGCCTCGCTCGTCGTCGAAGTGACCTCGGAGGCGGACGGCTCGCGGTCGACCTTGCTCGTTCGGCGCACGCGGCGGGCGCGCGGCTCAGCTTCGGGGGTGGCAAGCGTATCGTCGTTCTTCTCGTCGCTCATGAGTGGCTCCGTCGTCCTTCACACCAGAATGGCAATCGCCTCGATCTCGACGCGCACGTCGCGCGGCAGCCGTGACACCTCGACGGTGGAACGGGCCGGCGGAACGCCCGGAAAATGCTCGGCGTAGATGGCATTGACGCGCTGAAAATCCTCGAGGTCGGCGAGAAAGATCGTCGTCTTGACGACCTTCTCCAGGCTCGATCCCGCAGCCTCGAGAACGGCCCTCAGGTTGCAAAGGACCTGCCGCGTTTGGACCTCGACGTCACCCTCGACGACGGCGCCGGTCCGGGGATCGAGCGCGATCTGTCCGCTGCAGAACAGCAGCGAGCCGGCAACGATGGCCTGGGAATAGGGACCGATGGCCGCCGGGGCATCGGGGGTCGAGATCGCTTGTCGGCTCATGGTGATCAGCGCGTGTCGCATCGCGCGGCGAGCTGCTTAGCACATGCGGCGATGCGGGTTGAGCCTCGCGAGCGCGGACCTGTGCGGCGGCGCGTCAATCGAGCCCACGACGACCTGCGATGGCGCGCCCGATGGTGACGGGATCGGCGAACTCGATGTCGCCCCCGTGAGGCACGCCGCTCGCGATCCGGGTCACCTGCGCCCCGAGCGGCTTCAGCTGCTGCGCGATGAGCAGCGCGGTCGCCTCGCCATCGACGGAGGGCGGCGTCGCGACGAGCACCTCCTTGACGGCCGGACCGTCGCTCCCGCCCCGCACGCGCTGCTTCAGCTCATCGATGGGGAGCTGCTCTGCGCCCACCCCCTCGAGCGGCGACAAGAGCCGGCCCAGCACGAAATACGTCCCGCGAAACGCACTGCTGCGCTCGATCGACATCAAGTCCTGGATGCGCGCCACCACGCACAGCGAGGTCGGATCGCGACGAGGATCGCGGCACACCGAGCACATCGGGGCCATCGCTCGCTCGGGGTCGTGCTCGGCGAGGTTGCCACAGCGCGAGCACGGCGTGATCGCGCCAGCGATGTCGCCGAGGGCCGCACCGAGGGCTCGCGCCGTGTGGGGCTCGCGGGTCAGCAAGAAAAGCACGAACCGCTGCGCGGTCTTTTCACCGACACTCGGCAGCCGCGCGAACAGCTGGACGAGCTCCTGGACCCTGGGTGGGAGCATCAGCCGGTGATGCCCGAGATCGAGATGCCGCCGGTCACCTTCGACAGCTCGCCCTCGACGTGCGCCTCGGCAGCGGAGAGCGCCGCGTTCGCGGCCGCGACGACGCCCTCGAGCGCGAGCTCGAGCCCCTCCGCGACGAGGAAGGCCTCGTCGACGGCAATCGAGCGGAGCTTGCCATCGCAGCTGACCGTGACGGTGATCTTCCCGCCGGCGCTCGCCGCGCTGAGCTCCTTGTCCTTCAGCTCCTCGCGAACCTGATCCATCTTGCGCCGCAGGCGCGCGGCCTGTCGAACCAGCTCGTTCATGCCACCGCCGGGACCCATGGCGGACCTTCTGCCAACAAGTGCGCCGCGGCGCAAGCGGTGGTAACGGAGCACCGTGGTGATGCGGTGAGCTACGTCGTCCTCGCGCGGAAGTGGCGCCCCCAGACGTTCGACGACCTGGTCGGGCAGGGTCACGTCTCGCGCACGCTCGCCAACGCGATCGCCGTCAATCGCGTCGCGCATGCCTTCTTGTTCACGGGCGTGCGCGGCGTCGGAAAGACGACGAGCGCCCGCATCTTGGCCAAAGCGCTGAACTGCGAGCAAGGCCCCACCGCATCCCCATGCCTCGCATGCAACGCCTGCCGCGAGATCGGCGAAGGCTCGGATCTCGACGTGCTCGAGATCGATGGCGCGACGTACAACGGGGTCGACAAGGTCCGCGAGCTTCAGGAGAGCCTGCCGTATCGGCCCTCGCGCGATCGCTTCAAGATCGTCATCGTCGACGAGGTCCACATGCTGTCGCAGGGCGCGTGGAACGCGTTCTTGAAGACGCTCGAGGAGCCACCGCCGCACGTGAAGTTCATCTTCGCGACGACCGAGGTGCACAAGGTCCCGGTCACGATCTTGAGCCGCTGCCAGCGGTACGACTTCAAGCTGATCGGCGTCAATGAGATCGCGGCTCGGCTTCGGCACGTCCTCGATGTCGAGGGCGTGACCGCGGACGAGGAGGCGATCCGGATCGTGGCGCGGGAGGCGGCAGGCAGCATGCGCGATGCGATGAGCCTGCTTGACCAGGTGATCGCCTGGGCCGGCGCGGATGCCCTGACCGGCGAGGGGGTCGCGAGGGTCCTGGGCGTTGCCGAGCGGAGCGTCCTGCACCGCTTGTCCGGCGCACTGCTCGACGGGCAGGCCGCTGCGTGCCTCGAGGTCGTGGGCGATCTCGCCGAGCAGGGTTACTCACTCACGCATGTCGCACGCGACTTCCTCCAGCACCTGCGCGATCTCGTCGCGACGAAGGTGGGAGGGGATCCGGCGCGCCTCGAGCTCGCGGACGCGGAGCTTGCGGAGGTACGAGCGCTCGCGGCGCGCGCCGAGCTCGACGACCTGTCGCGCCTCTACCTCGGGTTCTCGCGCGCGTTCGACGACATTGCGCGCAACTCCGAGCCGCGTCACGCGCTCGAGATGGCGCTCGTGCGCCTGTCGCGGCGTCCTCCCTTGCTGGCACTCGACGAGTTGCTCTCACGCCTCGCCGATCTCGAGCGCCGCCTGTCCGCGGAGGGGGCGACGCGCCCGGAGACCCCGGTCCCAAAAGACCGGGCGGGGCTTGACCCCGCCGGACCGCCCCGCCCTGCCCTGCCGCCACGAGCCCCCGCGCCCGAGCCTCCTCCCGCCGTCGAAGCACGGGTGAGCCCGCCGGCGCGCATCCCGATGCCCGAGCCAGACTCGCCCGCCGGGCCGCTGGCGAGATGGCGCAACCTCCTCGACCGCATCGGCGAAGAAGCTCCCCTCGTCGCCTCCGTCCTCGAGCACGGTGTCTTGCGAACGTTCGAGCAGGGCTCGATCGTCGTCGGCTACGAGCGCGACTCGTTCGCACTCGCCCAGGTGAAGGGCGAGATCCTCGAGACGGCGTCGCGCCTCACGACGCAGATCCTTGGAGTCCCCACCAAGGTCGAGGTCGAAGCGACGGAGACCGCCGAGAAAGTCCAGACGATCGCCGCGGTTCGTAGCGCCGAGCGTCACGCCGAGCTCGAGGCGACGCGCAGGCGGATCGCCGAGCATCCCCTCGTGCGCGCTGCGCTCGAGTGCCTCGAGGCCGAGCTCCGCGACGTACGCGTCCTCGACACCAATTGACATCGCTCAACCGTCGCCGCGAGGTGCGTGCCCTCGCCCACGGTCCAAGACATGCGCGGCGCGATGCGTCCGAGCAGGGTTGGAGGCACGCCGCGCGACGTGCCGAGTCGTCGACGCTCGACGACGTGCCGGTTCAAACTCGGGTCGCTCGCCGCGCAGCGACGACCACGACGGCCGCCGAAGTCGTCGTCGCCCTCTCCGCCAGCGCGATCCCAGTCCCGACCGCGCCGCCCTCCGCCACCAGCACCTCCGCCACCAGCACCTCCGCCACCAGCACCTCCGCCACCAGCACGACGAGCGCCACCGCC
>Ga0194129_10002622_pt1 | contig 26659 bp, 29 predicted proteins | sample TA2KigCa35mmetaG_FD_150862 | JGI IMG/M metagenome (GOLD analysis project Ga0194129, IMG submission 150862) | Freshwater microbial communities from Lake Tanganyika, Tanzania - TA2015038 Kigoma Deep Cast 35m | ecosystem: Environmental > Aquatic > Freshwater > Lake | place: Tanzania: Lake...
AGTCAAATGCATTAACAAGAATTTCTGTATAAAATATCTAAGTATACGAGTATTTATTTCCCCTTATAACACGAATACAGTAAAATAGTATCCAGTCTGATCTTTACTGTAAATAAGATCTTAATAAATGATTTAATATATTATTAAAATTCATAAGTTTCAGTAAACTTAAAAATTAAACATTAAATTTTAACTAATTAAAATTTTAACTATTATTTGATTAAATATTAACTTTCTTTAAAAATCCTAGATATTAGTCAGCTAATTAATTAGCTATAGGTGATACCTCTATTATTGTAACTACTAGGCTGTATTGTAAGGGGGATTTTATAAAAAAACTATAAAATCCCTCTCTAGTATATATGATTTATACGAAAGCATCATTCATTGCATTAGCAATTCAAGGTTTAATTATTTTAACTATAATAGTTCTAGTTATAAAAAATCGTAAAGAAATAAATAAAGTAGAAGCAATTAATATTTTAATTTTTATTGGTATTTTAATAGGTGTACATGGTTTACTACATCTTGGATTAGAAAAAAGTTATAATTATAATCCATTAGAATTATTGATTAGATAGCTACATCTGCATATAAAATAATTCTATTACAACTTCCAATATTATCTGCATAATGTTGTACTTCTGAATTAAATATAACTGCCTTTCCTACAGAATGTCTATGTTTTATAAATTTATTATTTTTATTTTTGATATATAAATTACAAATACCACCTGTTAACTTCATATTTAATGCCATTGAATTATACGTTGGTCCAGTGTAATCTGTATGTATAGGAAGTTTACTATTTGGTAACAACAATGATAACCCACATATATTTATACCTTTTAATATTTGTAATAATTTTATACTTAATGGACAAATTTCTTCTGCTCTACCTACTGGTTTATCTTTATAAATTAATGGAAATGTATACCAAACATTATTTGTATTTGATGATCTTATCCAATTATCGTTATTTTTTAAATCTTCATTTATTATTTTATCAAAACTTTGATCATTAATCCACTTTGCTGAATTTCTTTCTAAATAAACATTATTTATATCAAATAATGGAATTTCACTAATTAATAAGTTAGAATTTAACTCTAATATTTTAAATTTATTGTATTTTGAATTATCAGTAAAATAAAACAAATTATCCATATTATAATAAATTAACTTTATATTTATATATTTATAAAACAAAAATTGTTTGTTTCATAAATAAATTAAACTAGCATCGCAACAATCATCATAGCAGATGCAGAACCAATATCATTGTGGTCAATTGGTGTGTACTTATTGATTGCATACTTTCTGAGTTCTTGTTGTTGTCTGCATTGTTGAACCGGAAACTTGAATTGTTTCTGGTTAACATATGTGTAATTGACATTCCACATATGAGGGGAAAACTTAAGAGAACGAGCCATAATTAACTATCATAAATACTATTTTCAAGTAGTTTTATAAATCAATTTTTTATTTAGATTGTCCAATTAATGTTCCCATGTTATAATCCTCTCTACAGTAAACATTACCTTCTTCGTTTAAAAATATCCAGTAATTATGTTTTGTACCGTTATAATAATATCCAGACACTGCTATTTTTTTATCTGTGTTATTGTAATAAGATACCCATTTACCGTGTTTTGTATGATTGTTTGTATCAAATATAACTTTAATATTTCCAGAAGGATAATAGTTATATATTTTACCAATAATATTTCCAGATTTATAATTAATTTCTTTAATAATTTTACAATCGTTATTATAATACTTCCATAACCCAGTTTCTATACCATCTATTAAATTACCTTCAACAGCTATATGACCATTATCTAGATATTGGATAAATTTTCCTGTTAATTTATATTTTTCTGCTTTTTTATTATTCATATTTATTCCAAATGCACTATCAATTGATTTGTAATAATTTATACAAACATTCGCAGATCCAATTAGGTTTAATACTTTATAATTTATATCATCTGTTGTGACTTCTTCAAAACTTTGAAGAGGTAAGAATTTATTAAATATAGCTAAAATTTTTAATCTATCTGAATTATATTTTGCATAATATTTATTATAAATATTATCTCTAGTTTCATCTGTTACACTATTTGTTGGAAGTTTACAGATTACTATTAAATCACCATTTGTATGAAATACTATATTTGGCTGATCAATGTATTCAGTATAATGGTCTTTAATAATATCCAGAAGTATCATTCTTAAATAATAGTTAATAGTATATTTATTTAGTATTTTTAATATTAAATAAATCAATTTTTTAATGTAAATATATCAATTTATATCAAAACACCATTATAATCATAATTATAGCTATACAGGTATTTCCTACAAATTTCATTAAATACTCTATCTATGTTTTGAAAAAAAGTAAGTTCTACTATATTTGTCATTATAACATCATTAGTATTAGTATTAAAAGTATTAGTATTAAAAGTATTAGTATTAAAAGTATTAGTATTAAAAGTATTAGTATTAAAAGTATTAGTATTAAAATAATTACTATAACTATTTGTTGAATCTATATCTATAATTTGATTTACTTTTAATTTTATTATACAGTTTAATCCACAATGATAAAAAGATAAAATATCATATATAATATTTGGATGCCATATATTAATTATTTTTAGGACAATAAAATTGTATCCAGTATATGATGCATTTTGGTAATCCACAATTCCATATCTATTCTCATCTGTAATTGTATTTATTAATCTCTGTAAAATTATTATATGATCATCTATATTTGTAAATAAAATATTTGGATTATTAAGATAGTAATAATTTAGATTTTTTATGTGTGTCAGTATTGAACTATCCATTTACTATATATTTATAAAATATAATAAAAAAAGCTATAACAAAGTATATGACTATTCAAGTGTATCAACGTCAAGATCAATATATACGTAGTATACACAATACTTTTCAAACATACTCTTTAGATAAATATCTCTCTTCTCAAAAGAAACTAACCAAGATAATGAACTTAAGAAACGAGTCATAAATATACAATTAAAATCTCGAAATGTGAGAAGTTTACTAACTAAGTAATTGTGATATTCATGCTTAACACGAATATCTGTTGTTTTTAGCTTCTCCAAAAACTCAGTGTTCTCAGAAAGAAAAGTAGAAGCAGGATCTTCACAAACAAGATATGAGTTCAATGCACGAATAAAACATTCAAGATATTTTATAGATTCATCATAGTCAAATTGACTTTTAAAATTTGTAGAATAGCCACTATAATCTGTATTTGTTTCAGTAAATTCATCAATTGACATTATATTTATTACTTTTTCTGGTTGCGAATTAGTATTCAAGAAAGATTTTTTGGATACCAATTTGCATTTTAGATCTGTAGAACAGACTAAAGCTGTATCTTTGGACAGCAGTTGAAGTGTAATGTCAGAAGCCATAGTATATATTATATACATACAAATTCAATGATTGTGTTAATTCAATTTTTGTATTTTAACTATATATTTTGAAGCTACAAAAATTGAATTTATAATATTTAATAAACAGTATTTATTATCTAAATTATGGCTATCTATTTTCCTTCCATTCTAGATAATCTGGTTAATCCAGATAACACTTATACTGATGTTGGATTACTTTATGGTGCTCTTGCACTGTTTGCAGATGGTCAAGAACTATCAGATGTTATTAAAGATAAATATAAAAATACATATAATGTTGGTAAATATCTAGGTGATTTTGCAGATACACATAAGTTTGATTTTCAATATATTCTAGATTTTACGAATGATTTAACTTATTTAGAAAAGTTTATTCTATTTTATGGATATGTGAGTAAATATAGTCTAGCTAAAACTGTTAAAATGCCTGTTTATCAGGAGATTGATAAAACAGACGAGTATGCTTATGGACAATATTTAGAGCTAAATTATTATTTAACAATTGGATCTAATATGCTTCATTGTGAGTTAAAATAAGTTAAAATTAAAAATATTTTATTTAGTAATATTAAAAAATGAAAGATTATAAATATTATATTGTAAACGATGAATATGATAGAGTTGTTTATACTTATAATAATACAATTTTAGCTCATTACACTACTTATAATCAAAAACCTAAAGAAATAACTATTTACAAAAGATGTTATAAAACTATTAATGATTGTAAACACTATGTTAAATTAGTAGAGTATAATAATATTGAAAAATATTATGATATGTATAATAGTGATATTAAAAAGTTCTTAAAAAGTTATAATATAAAACAAAATAATATTCATGATCTTTATAATAATAAATCAACTAGAAAATGGTTTTGTTGTTGTTAATAAATTTTTAATCTATCTTGTTTCTTCATATAATTATAAAATTTCATAACTTCATCTAAGCTTAAACAATAATTAATTCCACTTTTTATTATAATATCATGATTATTTGGATTAATATATGTTTTATTAGTTTCTACTTTTTGATTTTTTAGGTACGCTAACTTGAATTTATCAAAAACTCCACACGAATATGATAGCTCTATATTTTTATTAGTATTTAAATCTTTTATTTCTTCTACTTCTGCTTCTTCTGTTTTATAATAAGTAAAATATTGTGTTATTATTTTTTTCCCAGGTTTATCCTAAAATGCGAAGTATACGAGTATTTTACCTTTTATTTTTAATTTAACTAAACTATCACAGTTGTTATAATTTAATATATTTTATATGAACTTGTAAATTTTATATCCATAATGATAATTATCTGACATAATATTATTTATGAATAAAACTTTATATAATCAAAATATAATCAAAGTATAAATCCTAAAAAGAGTACTAAGAATACTGGTTTTAAAGATAAAAATAAAGCTTTAGAAACTTTACAAGTAATTTTATTTTTATAATTTAATAATATACAAAATGTTTATTAAAAAAGGTGGTTTTATTAATTATCCTACGTTTATTAGTAGAGATATTCCACTTTACTACGGTGAAGGTGAAAAAAAAGATATATTATCATGTTTATCAGCTAATGAGCACAAACGTATAACAGATGATAGTGAATATAATAGATTGATACCCCTTTATGAATTACGAATTTATATTAAAACTACCTGTGATATAGATAATTTTGTTTTAGATGATATTTATAACAATCATATATTTTTTGAACCATTAACTTTAACTAGTACAGATTTAGTGCATCATTTTAAACTGACACCTACTATGCAAATACAATATTTAGGTACTGTTAGATTTTCAGATTATAATAGTATAAAAAAAGATAATATTTATGATTTTGATAAGTTTTTAACTACTACCTACACTAACATTTCAGATAAATATTTAAATCTAATTGAATTACACTATTGTTCCACTTCAAGTCTACTAGTTAATATAATAAAACGTAGTAAAAAAATTGTACTTAAAGATGGTAAAGAAATAAATATGCCTACTTTACAAACATTTGTAAGTAATATTGTAGGTATAGATGAAAATGATAATATTATATATCACAATAATTTTAATATTATTAATATATTTATTTTTATGAATAAAATAAATTTATTATATGATATTGTAGATGAAGTTTATAATAATATTCTAGAATATAAAGAAAAACTAAATAAACCAGAAAAATTAGTTTATAATTTTGATGGTAGTTTAATTGTAAATTATAATGAACTGTTTAAAATTACTGATATTGATGATTTATTTACAAAATTAAAAGAGAAATTACTACTTATACCAGAACACCTACAAATGACTTTTTTAGATAATCTAGATTATTTACAAGAATTAGAACCGTTAAAAGAGTACAGAAAAGCAGTTAAAACTGTATATGAAGATGTAATATATGATGACAAATATAGCAATATAATAAATATAGTAAATTTAAATAGAATAAAAAGTAATATAATTAATTATGTTAGAGATAGAAAAGATACTGATAAATATATAAGAAAAATTAAAACAGTAAAATCTTATGAATTTTTAGAAGTTCTTGTATTCGCCATTACATTAATAAAAAAACTATTTACAGAGGGTAAACTTAATAAAGAATATGTTATTGATACTTTTAATTATGCAGTAATTGGAACAGAATATTTAAGACTCGGTAGAGTAAAAGATGATATAAGTAAAACTAACTTAAAAATAGAAAAAATAAAAGAACAAATAACAGAACAAACAACAACAGGAGTAGAAGTATCTAAAGAAGTGTTAATAAATTTAAAGAAAGAAGAAGAGTTGTTAGAAAAATTAAAAAAAGAAGAAATTTTAAGAAAAAATAATATTGATGAATATTCAGTAAAATCAAGATCATTCATATATTTAGAATTCATTAAATATGTATATAATTTTATTAAAGATATATATAAAATTAAAAATGAATTTGTACAGTACAATATATATAATTTTAAACAACATATTAAATTAATTATTGGCTTGATTTATTACAATTTTTTAAGACATAATTCATCACTATTACCAATCTCGTTATATACACATTGTATAACATTTAATAGTATACATACAGGTATAGATCAAATAATAAAACCACATTATTTTAATTTTAATACTAAGTTTGAAATATTTAAATTCGAGAGAATTAATATTGATGGTAATAAATTTTTAAATTGTGGTGAAATAACGTTACTAAATCTTATTAGGTATTTATTATATGATACAAAAGAAGGTAAAATAACATCAAAACTAATTGAAACATTACATTATAATTTTAGTGATAATCTTTTAAAGGATATTTTTTTAGTTGAAGATAAATCTAGTAGTGAACAAAACATATTTTTAAAGACTAAAATTACTGAATTTATAAAATTATTCTCTTTTGGTAATGCATTAGAAGACAATATTTATAATATTAGAAATTATGAAATAAAACCGTCGTTGTTAAATTCTATGAAAGTTCTTCAAAAATTATTAAATTCAATATATAGATTAACAAGTAATGATGATGCAATATTTATGATTCGTGATATATCTAAAAAGTTAAATAAAAATATAGTTTCAGTTTCAAGTGCAGGTGAAATTATATATTATAGAGATATAACGTTTGCTTTTCATAAAGATCATTCTGAAGCAAAATATACAAAAAAAAGTAACACAGAACTGCTACAAATTAGTATGTCATTAAATGGTAAATATAGATTGTTATATAATATAGAAAAATCATCTGTAAATTATTTATTTATGACTGAAGTTCTACCATTAGCAGATGAAACAAATAATTATTTTGAACTAAATTATAAAGCATATGAGTTTATAGATAAGATATTATATACAAATACTATTAATTTATTATACAATATAAATGATAATGAATTCGTAAACTATATTGGTAATGTTAATACACTAACTTTTGGTGATAATTTTAATCAAGAAATATTACCAAATACATTAAATAATGTTACTACACTTACTTTTGGTAGTAATTTTAATCAAGAAATATTACCAAATACATTAAATAATGTTACAACTTTAACTTTTGGTTTCGAATTTAATAAACCAATATTACCAAATACATTAAATAATGTTACAACATTAACTTTTGGTACTAAATTTAATCAAGAAATATTACCAAATACATTAAATAATGTTACTACACTTACTTTTGGTTTCGAATTTAATAAACCAATATTCCCAAATACATTAAATAATGTTACAACAATAACTTTTGGTGACAATTTTGATCAACAAATAATACCAATATTCCCAAATACATTAAATAATGTTACAACAATAACTTTTGGTGACAATTTTGATCAACAAATAATCCCAAATACATTAAATAAAGTTATAGAGTTAAGTTTCGGGTATGATTTTAATCAACAAATAATCCCAAATACATTAAATGAAGTTAAAACATTAACGTTTAGTACTAATTTTAATCAACCAATATTAGAAAATACATTAAATAATGTTACTACAGTAATATTTGGTTTTATGTTTGATCAACCAATATTAGAAAACACATTAGTAAATGTTACTACAATATATTTTAGTAAAATAAATAAACGTGTAAGTATACATGAAAATAGTATTTTAAATCTAAGAAAAATATTAATGCTAGACTTTAATTCTTTATTAAAGTCAAAAATAATATATAGCTACGATGATAACATTTGTAATGATAAACAGTATCCATTTTTAAATAATCTAAAAAAAAGAATAAATCCAGTAATAACTGGTGGTTCTTACTATCATAAGTACTTAAAATATAAATATAAATATCTAAATTTACAAAAAAATAATAAATTTAGCAACTTTTAATTAAAAATGAGAGTTGTTATATATTATTATCTAAAATAATATTATTTATGAATAAAACTTTATATAATCAAAGTAGAAATCCTAAAAAGAGTACTAAAAATACTGGTTTTAAAGATAAAAATAAAGCTTTAGAGACTTTACAAATTATAAAAAAATTAGATAAAATTAAACAGATGCAAATAGTATTAACTATGTACTATCGTGCTGAACATCATCCGCACAAAACTAAAGATATGATTGGTGCACAAAAAATCTTTAAAAAATGGTTAATTAATAATGGTTATAAAAAGAGTGTAATTAAAAAATAATATATATTAATAATATATTATGCTTGTTAAAATCTTAGTTATGGTAATTATAGTTTTTGTAATTGATATGATCTGGATTAAATCTGTTGCTCAAAGTAAATATCAGTCTTTAATTGCTAAAATACAAAAATCACCTATGGTTGTTAATAATACTTATGCTGTTTTATCTTATATAATTATTGCAATATTAGTACTATTCTTAGAACAAAAGAATTTTAATCATACTGAAATGTTTATTGCCGGTTTATTAACATATGGTGTATATGATTTAACTTGTGCTGCTATTTTCTCAGATTGGGATTTTTGGTTTGGAGTTGCTGACATGATTTGGGGTGGTATATTATTTACTAGTTCTGCTTATATTTTTAGAAGAATTATGTAAGAATTATATATATTAATATATAGTTATATATATTAATATGAAATCTTGTTTATTATTATTACCAAATCAATTATTTAAAAATCATAATAAAATAGATACTGAAAATTTAATAATATATAATCATCCAAAGTTTTTTACAGACTATAATTTTCATAAATATAAAATATGTTTTCATATAGCTACTATATTAGCATATATAGATGAAATGAAAAAGAAATACAATATAAAACATATAGACGAAGATGTGAATAATCTTAACTTTTTAAAGGAATTTAAAAAAGTGTATATTTATGATCCAACAGATTTTTCAATATTAAAAGAAATTAAAAATTTTTGTAATAAAAATAAAATAGAATTAGAAATACTAGAAACACAACTTTTTTTATTCACCAAAGATGATTTAGAAGAATATATGAAAACTACTAAAAAACCTTTCTTTAATGCAACTTTCTATAAATGGGGAAGACATAAAAAAGATATCTTAATACAAAATAATAAACCTATTGGAGGAGTTTATTCTTTTGATGTTGAAAATAGAGAGAAATTTCCACAAGATTATAAAGAAGATAAAATAAAAACATATGATAACAAATATATTAAAGCTGGTATTGAACACGCTGAAAAATATTATAAAAATAATCCAGGAGAAATAACATCTTATCTTCCTATTACAAGAAAAGAAGCGTTAGTTTATTTTAAAAAGTTCTTAAAACAAAAACTTAATAACTTTGGTCCATATGAAGATGGTTTTGATAAAAATATAGTTATTGGTTACCATTCTTGTTGTAGTGCTCTTATTAATGTTGGTTTATTACACCCTGAAGAGTTAGTTGATATAACACTTAAATATTATAAAACACATAAAGTTAAAATTCAAAGTGTTGAAGCATATATTAGACAACTAATTTCTTGGAGAGAATTTGTTAGAATGTCTTATTTGTATCTTTATGATAAATTTAAAACTATGAATATTTTTAAACATCAAAATAAATTAAGTAAAGTTTGGTATACTGGTGAAACTGGTCTACCACCTGTTGATGATGCTATTAAATCTGCTCTGAAATATGGATATTTACACCATATACAAAGATTAATGGTTTTATCTAATATATTTTTATTAACTGAAATTAATCCACAAGAAGTTTATAAATGGTTTATGAATATTGTAACAATAGATGCATACGAATGGGTTATGATGCCTAATGTATTAGGTATGGGATTACATAGTGTTGGAACTTTAATGATGACTAGACCTTATTTTAGTTCTTCTAATTATGTTATGAAAATGAGCCATTATAGTAAAAAAGATGGTGAAATAATAAAAATAGATGGAGAAGATTATAATTGGACAGAAATTTGGGATTATCTTTATTATAATTTTGTTAATAATAACAAAGAATATTTAAGAAAAATTTATGCAACTGCTAATGCTGTGTCTATTGTTAAAAAAATAAAAGAACTTAATAAAAAAACTAAAATTGCACAAAAATATATTGATAATTATTTATAAATTATTTACAAAAATATTTAATTCTAGCTTCTCTTAATTCTTGTTGTGATAAAACTTTATCATCATCTTTATTTTTTATTTCTAGTTTAGATGAACTCTCATTATTATTTTTAATTTTATCTTTTTCTAAACTTTCTAAATATTCTTTATCTTGTTGTTCACGAAGTTCTCTATCTTGTATTAGTTTTATTTTATTTTTCTCTTGATCATTCTTTTCTTCTTCAATCGATCTCATAATAATTTGTTGTAATTGCTCGTCTTCAATAAAATCTTCAATAAATTCTTCATAATTTTCTATATTATTATTTCTATTATTATCAGTCATAATATTATTGTTTATATTATTATCATTTCAAATATATATTTCAATTTTTATTATTATATCTTTTGCATAGCAAATATATAATATTAAAAACTTAGGCATTTTATTTATGTAAAAAAAAATTGAATTATATTTTTAATAAATAATAATATAAAATCTGTAATATAATATTATGGCTGATAATACTACTTATTTTCCATTTGACGAAACATCAGAATACCTCTTTGTTAATTATTGTTTAACTTTACTTTATGGTAATTTACCAAGTTATTGTTATTATACTTCTAACAAAGATTTAGATAATTTCTATGATAATTTAACTGAAGAAGAATATATTACAATTTATAATTTTCTTCTTAACAATTATTTAATTGAATACGATGATACTTTATCACCAGAACAAGCTATTTTTGAGTTTGTTGAAGATTATTTTGATGATTACGATGATTATGATGATTAAAATTAAAAAAAACTGATTTTTTTATTATTTATAATTTATTATTTATTATTTATTATTTATAAATAATTATAATGGATTATAAACCTATTCAAGATATTGAAATTATTGGAATTATGGGAAATATCGGTTCTGGTAAAAACTATGTTGCCGAAAAAATTCTTCTTCCTGAATTAAATAAATATAATAACAAAGAAACCATGTTTATTGCTTTTGCAGATCATTTTAAAGTTCATGCAATATGTTTTCAAAAATTAGATTATGATAAAGTTTTTATTAAAAAAGATACTGAAACACGAAATAAATTGCAACAATTAGGAACTGAGCTAGGTAGAGATAAATTTGGTGAAGATATATGGATTAATATAGTTTATAATTGGATGAAAGTATATAGTTCTCGTAATATAAAACGATTTATTATTACAGATGTTAGATTTGAAAATGAAGTTAAATTTATAAAAAATATGGGTGGTGTAATTATTAAAATTTATGCTCCTGATAGAAATAGAGAAAAACTTCTACAAGAAGCAGACAATGATCTAAGTATAGTTGATAAAATATCAAATCATCCCAGTGAACTATTTATTGAAAAATATATTGATTGTCATTATATTATTGATAATAGAAAAACAAAAGATATCAATGGACAAATTAGAGAAGTAGTATATCATCTTTATGAAGATGATTAAAAATTGAAATTACAAACTACTTTATTTATTAATTTTTATAGCTATTTATGGCTTCTCTAATGGCTCTTTTTGATAAGTTGTCCCTAACAACTTCTAAAAAGTATGATTCTGTTACTTTGTATCAGAAACAATATCATGCAATCTTTGTTAATCTATGTGAAGATGACAAAACAGTTATTGGACCTGGAATAGAACAAAAAAACTATTATACTCGTGATAGTTTTCTAAAAACATTTGGTATTGACTTTGAAGAAATTCTTGCAAACTATTTTTATAGATATGATAATTTGTATAATCTTAATATGAATTATGATGATATACTTATGACTGTAATTTATCTTATGAAGTATATGATTACTAATCGTGATGGTGAAGATGAAATCACATTTATAGATTATTGTAAAACTCTTTATTCACAACACATTAAAGAAACTAAACATAATCCTTTTATTAAACTTGTTGTTGGTGATGGTTATGTTGGAGATAATTGTATAAACCATGTTTATATTAGTTTTAATAATTTCTTTGTTAGTCAAAAAGAACGTCAGTTTATGATTTTTTTTAGATATTAATTTTTTAATTTTTTTTATAAATTTAGTTTATATGGAATATTTAATAATTTTAATATTAATTATAATTTTAATAATTATACTATTGAATAAAAAAGAATATTTTAATAATAATGATAATCCGATTGATAATCTAGATGCTGTTATTTATATAAATCTTGAAAATAGAGAAGATAGAAAAAAATTATTATTGGAAGAATTAGCAAAAATGAATATTCCTGATAATAAAATACACAAAGTTAGTGGTGTTTATATACCGAAGAATGGACACAAAGGTTGTGTACAATCACATATTACTGCTCTTAATATTATTAAAATGAACAACTGGAATAAAGTTTTAATATTAGAAGATGATGCAGTATTAAATGTTTCTCCAGAAGAATTCAAAAATGAATTAAATAAAATGTTCAACTATATAGACAATAACAACTTTGATGTATTAATGTTATCATCGTGTTATGAAAAAAAAAATAAAATAAAAGATAATATTGTAAAAATAGAACAATCTACTACTGCAACAGCATATATTGTAAATAGAAATTATATTGATAAACTTTTAAATTTATTTTTATATATCAACTCAATGATGGATAATCATCAATGGACTTTTAAAAATAATGAAATTTTTGCATTAGATCAAAGATGGAATGAATTACAAAAGAAAGATAATTGGTTGGGTTTTGAAAAAGATTTAATTAAACAAAGAGAAATTAAAAGCAGTATAAATGAATTTGCTTGATTATAAAATACAAGTTTCTATTAACTTAGAACATACTAAATATGGGTCCATATTAGAAGCAGGTCTTCTATCTTCAAAATATCCTTTTTTATCTCTCGTTACATTTATAGGTATACGTATGCTACTTGTTCTATCACTATTACCTCTGCTAAAAGTGCTAATAGAAGAAGTTTCGTGTGTACCTGTTAAACGTTGGTTATTATCATCTCCATAAATTTCAATATGACTATTGTGTTCTTTTTCTAATTTATTAATAGCGTTATGAATTTCTAACATTCCTCCTTCTTCACGCATTTTTTTAGTACTAAAATTAGTATGACATCCGCTACCATTAAAACTTGGAACTGGTTTAGGATGAAAATTAATCCAACAGTTATGTTTTTCAGCAACTCTTTCTAAAATATATCTTGCTACCCAAAGATGATGCCCTATTTCTATATAATCACAAATACCAATTTGAAATTCCCATTGTCCTGGTGCAACTTCAGCATTTAAACCACATATCTTAATTCCTGCATCTAAACAATATAGCATATGTTGTTCTGCAATTTCTCGTCCAAGTGCATTTCTACTTCCTACAGAACAATAATATGGTCCTTGAATTGTACCAAATGGTGGTGTAAAACACTCGTATACATCGTGTTTAAGGGTAAATCCAGTATTCTTTGATTTATTCCATCCATAAGGATAGTTACTACTTGTTTCTGAATCATAGAACATAATGAAATACTCTTGTTCTATTCCAAACCAAGGTTCTGCTTCTTGTACTTGTAAATTATTATAATATTGTGACATATTTATGTGTTTATTTGTTTGGTGTGGTGTAGTTTCGTTAATCCAAACGTCACATAAGACTAAAAATGCATCTTTATAAAATGGATTTTTACATACAAAAACTGGTTTTAGAAGAAGATCTGAATTATTTGTCATTGATTGACCTGTTGAACTACCATCAAAATTCCAATAATATTCTGGATTGTTAATAATTTGATATTTATGTTCAACAATTTTAATTTTAGAACGAAGCTTCTGATATCCATCAATCCAAATATATTCTAAAATAACCATATTATTTATATTTAAAATATAGTGATTAAATTTTAAATATATTTTTTACATTTTTGTTGTTATTAATTTGTCTGTATCTGTATAATTTCTATTATCTATATCATCTATTTCATCTATTTCATTAATATTTTCTATGATTATTACTTTTTCTTCTTCTAATATATTATCAATATTAATATTAATAGTTTCTTCTTCATTATCTTCATTGTTTTTATTTATATTAATTATATTAGTTATATGTCTGCTCTTCATAGAACCTTTAATTAGGAATATAGAACCGATAAACATAATTATATTTGCACTTATAATTAGCATATTATAATATTCATTAAACCATAAATATGCAGTAATATTTGTTAAAACTCTTCTAACTAATTCTGCACCAGTTAGTAACTGATTTCCTGAAATATCTTTAAAAGATAATATATATAATTTAATAAATACATATATTTGATTACATAATCCTGTAAATACATATATAATATTCGGATTAAACTCTGATGTAAAATCACTATTATTTACTGCATAATACGTTGTTATAGGTAGAATTAATAAAAATCCAGGTAAATTAAATAACAAGAGATATACTAACTTGTTATTCATAGTATCATCTACTGTCATAAAATATTTCTCACCCATATTATTATAAACTGCTGTTGAAAATCCTGTTACAAATACAAGTATTATAGATAATATATAATTTTTATCAGAATTAACATCAATTTTAAGACCAATTAAAAATAATATATATGATACTAATAATAACCCTAATCCTATATAATAATATTTGTGTATTGTTTTTTTAATATAATACTTTGTAAATAGTACATTTATAAATGCACTAAATGTTCTTCCTACCATATAAAACCCAAGTGGTACATATAATAAACACCAGTATAATATTACTAATTCACCGTTCCCTATTAAACCAGGAACTATAATACTTACTAATTGTTTTTTTGTTAATTTTAATATATTATTTATACCATATTTTGATATATATAATAGTACCACTAATGGATAAAATATATGCATATAAAACATTGTTATTGGTAATGGTGCGTAATTATAATATTTAGTTGTAACTTTAGTAACCGATGTTGTAATCATCATCATAAAAATATATAGTATGCAACTTAAATAGATTAACATATTAATAAATATATTATATATCTTAAGTAATAAGTAATAAATATTCAATTTTATTATTTTATAAAATAATATAAATAAAACTTAAAATAATCTCTTAACACTTTTCTTAACAACTTTACTATTAGATGTTAATTCTGATATATTTTTTATTTCTTCTATCTTAATATTCTTAATGTTTTTATCATATTTATTCTTAATTTTAACACACTTATTAATAAATTCAGTATCATCATCTTTGTTTACTTTACCAAATTTATTTTCAAATAGTATATTCATAATTTCTTCAACTATATAATTCTCATATTTAATCTGATGTAATTCACCTGTTCTTATGTTTAATATTTTATATTTTTTATTTCCGAATGTTGTTTTCATACATTTTTCATATATCCAACTGTAAATAATTAATTGTAATTTATGTTCACGTGATAAATTTTCAACACATTTAAATTCCCATAAATTATCGTCATCAAATGCATCAAACCGACCTCTAATTTTTATCATACCGTAATTATTTGACAAATATTGGTAGAAACCACCTTTATTGTCTTCCATATCACCAGCTTCTTCTTCAAATTTAATATTCTTACTAACACAGTTTGATATATTAACAATACAATCGTCAACTATCTTTTTATTTAACCAACTATATTCATCTATTTGGTTTAATTTAGATAATATTTTCTCAGTCATACTTACGTATAAGTTTCCTAGCATCATATTAGCAACAATAATTTTATTAGGATCTTCATAATCTTCTAAAACTTTTGTCATTAAATTCTTAATTGTTATATTTTTATCATAAAACTTAGTCTCATACATAAGTTTACATCTATCAAAAATAGTTGATTTATTTGTTAGTTTATATTCAAATATTGATGGAATAATTATTCCATTCAAGTCACTGACATCTTCTGTTAATCCTGCTTTTGTTTTTATTTGTAATGGTAAATCAACTATGTTATTACAATCTTTTCTTTTTATCATTAACATATCTATTAATGGTATTAACTTAACATTATTCTCTTCATTGATATATTTAATTAATTCAGTTACAGTTACATCGTGAAAACCATCATTATCAGTTTCTATTTTTTTATAAGTTGGTTGTTCTTTATCAATAAAACCGTCAAATAATATCATATCATCGTGATTCATTTGTTGATGTGTATATTTTAAAAACGGTAATGCTCCTGATTTCATATCTTCTAAAACATAAAGTCTTTCAGATGCACGTGTAACTGCAACATATAATTCTTCTGGACATTCTTCTATATTCTTATCTTTACCAAAATATGTAAAATACGATGCATCAAAACCATATACTATTACAACTTTACGTTCTCTTCCTTTTGCTTGATGAAACGTTGTAAATATAACTTTTCCTGATATAATCTCTTCGTTTAAACTTTCTTCTTCTTGTCTAGAATAATAAACTGGAATATTTTTTTTAACTAGTTCGTTCTCTAATTTTTTAATTGGATTATCACTTGATTTTATTGTTGGGGCAATTATAAATATATCATCTGGTTTATATTTCTTAACGTTTATTAAATTATTTATAATTCCAGCAACTTTGTAGTGAGATGCAAATCTATTACATCTCAAATATACTACTGGTACACCATCTTTATCTGAATATATTCTATTATATCCAAGCATAATATTATTAACAAAATATGCAATCTGTTTTGTAACTCTATAAGATTGTTGTAATGGAAGAAGTTTTATATTATCTCTCCATATATTTTTTGATAGTGTTAGAAATCTTGGATCAGCTTTTTTAAACTGATATACTGACTGATATCTATCTCCCATAAGTAGTAAAATACATTTTTCTAACTTCATATCTTTTATAAACTTGTTAATAAATTCATAATAGATAGGTGTCATATCTTGAGCTTCGTCTATAACAACTATGTCATAGTTTATAATTTTTTTTGGTTGTATGTTATTTTCTATAATTTTAATTATTCCATCGTCTGTTCTAGCAGTATCATCGTAAAATTTAACTCCTAAACTGTGATAAGTATTTATTTCTAAATTACTAACATTTGAGTTTTTAACTTTGTTTTTAACTTCATTTTTAAGATGTTTATTATAAGTTATCTGTAAAATACTTTTATTCTTGTTTCTCTTTGCTATAAAAATACAAACAGTTGTTTTACCTGAACCAGCAACTGCATCTACATATGCACTGTTGTCTAAACTTACACAGTCTATTATTGTTTTTTGTTCAATTGATGGTTTTATGTCTTTTGATAATATTTTTAACTTATTTTTTAATTTTACGAGTAATTCTTGAAGTTGTTTCTTATTATTTTTACTTAGTTTTTTAACCTGTTTTATATCTTTTATATTTTCAGTATTATCTACTAATACTTTCATTTTACAATAGATAATATTAAGAGTACTATCATCTGTATCATCTGTATTATCTCTATTATCTCTATTGTCAATATCATGTCTAGTATCTAACGGCATAGTATTATACTTAGTATATATTAATAAATATAACATAACTTAATCAATTTTTATAATTTTAATTAAATTTTATTTAATTAAAATATTGATATTTCTGATAATAACGCCTCTACTTGGAATCGAACATTATAATTTTAATTAAATAAAATTTAATTAAAATATTGATATTTCTGATAATAACGCCTCTACTTGGAATCGAACATTATAATTTTAATTAAATAAAATTTAATTAAAATATTGATATTTCTGATAATAACGCCTCTACTTGGAATCGAACCAAGATTGCCAGGTTAACAGCCTGGTGCACTAGCCATTGTGCTATAGAGGCATTCAATATACTATAGTATTATTTCTTTAAATCACTATTTATTATTATTTATATTATTAAACATATTCTTATAATTTTTATTAAAATCTTCGTGTAACATATAATCAAACGGTACTGGTTGGTTACTTTCTATCCATTCAAACCAACTATTATCATTAATATATTTTACTTGTTCAACAGTCCATTGATAAGTATACTTAGAATGTCCATCTTTTTGAATATTTTCTAAAATAAAGTTATTTTTATTATTATTAATTAACTTTATCATTTCTGTTTCATTATGAATAGGATAACCTAATTTATGAGCAGTACTTAAATTTTTTATCCATCTTAAAGTTAATAAACTTAACTTTCGGATTGTCATCAATAATATTGTTCATAAATAAATATATAAGATTAAACTTAAGTTATATTAAATATAATTTTATAACTAACACTTACTTATTTTGAGTTTACTGAGTTTTTGTATTTTAACATAAAATTTCTATTATTATTTTATAATCTTTTTCATTCTTATATTTAATAACTTCTTCTAAAAGTTTTTTATATCTCATAAAACTATCTTCGTGAACTCCCGTATATTTATAAATATAATTATTAATAAAATGGATCAATAATTTGTATTTACTAAATACTTTTTTTATATTAGTTATATATTCTTCTTTTAAATCTTCAAAGTCAAGATCTATTTTATTTAACATTATATAATCTTTCTTAAAATTATTATAAACTGTTACTACTTCTTTGTGTAAATCTAACATAATATTATAAGTATTATCAAACTGTAAATCTATGTGGAAATAACCATTGTATTTATAAAAATATTTTCTTGTATCATCATAACTTTCTTTTATATAATCCATAAAATCATTCTCAAAATTATTAATATCATAAACTTCTTCTAATGTTAAATGATTTAGATATCTTACAAGTAATTCATATTCCATCATTTTAATATAACTTATAAACTCAGTAAGATTGAATTCTTTTCTTGTAGTTATTTCATTACGATTTTTATAGTCTATAAAATTTATAGGTATATGCATATCTCTATTTTGAAATGTTCTAGTTTCTGAATACTTAAAAATAGAATTATCTTTATTATCTTTGATAATGATATTTTCTATATACCCCATTTTAACTTACTAATACTAGTATTATTATTTTATTAAGTTATGTTATTATCAGTTTTTTATAAAAATTGAAATATATGAAACTATAAGATACATATTAAACATAATATTTCAATGGCTTCTGCATCTACTGACGTCATTTCCGTTGAGAGTTCTGCTCTCAACATCACTCTTTTCGTCGCTCTAGCCGAAAAGGGTACCATTGAGGGAACTGTTCTTGCATCAATGATTGTTGCAGGTCAGGTTTCTTCTGCTTCCGTCATCAACGAGTTCAAGAACCGTCTCGTGATCTACACCGCACAATATCGTGACGCGAGAGTTGAGGACGACCAACAAGCTGATTGGACAAGTCCTAGGACGGACGCTGTCAAGAAAAGGGTTACTGCCCTTTACTGGTTGTGGAACGTTGTGTACCCGCATCTTCCTGACCCAGCTCGTGCAAACGTGACCAGGTCTTTTTCGGAGATCCTTTTCCCACACATCGTGGCATCAACACCAGCTGATGACCAGTTCTCCGAGCAGTAAACTCATTTGGCGAGAGTTCACTGAAGACCATCTTTTTTTATTTATAGAGACTGTGTGTTTCTATAAATAAAAAAGATTTAAATCTAAACTTAGATAAATATTTAATATGAGAAATATACTGATTATAGGAGGAGCTGGATTTATTGGTTTTAACTTAGCTAAAAAACTATTAGAAGATAAGAATAATTTTATTTATATTGTTGATAATTTTATTACAGGACAACATAAACATATTGAAAATTTATTATTAAGTAAAAATAGAGGTCGTGTTGAATATTATACTTGTGATATAACTGATAAAGATAAATTACAATTTTATTTAAATATGACAAATATAGATGAAATATATCACTTAGCTTCTATTGCTTCTCCTCCTAAATATTTAAAATATCCAATTGAAACAATGGATACAAATATTATTGGAACAAAGAATATATTAGAATTAATAAAAGATAGAGACATAAAATTATTACTTGCTTCAACATCTGAAGTTTATGGTGAACCACTAATTCATCCTCAACCTGAAACTTATTATGGTAACGTTAATACTATTGGTATTAGAAGCTGTTATGATGAAAGTAAAAGATGTGCAGAAACTTATGTTACTGTTTATAAAAATAAATATAATAGAAATTATAAAATAGCAAGAATATTTAATACATATGGACCTGGAATGGATATTAATGATGGACGTGTAATAACTAATTTTGTACAAAGTATTTTATCTAACAAACCAGTTATAATTAATGGTGATGGATTACAGACAAGGAGTTTTTGTTATATAGATGATTTAGTTAACGGCTTAATTAATTTTATGAATAGTGATTATAACGGTGTGTTAAATTTAGGTAATCCTGATACAGAAATTAATATTATAAAATTAAAAGAAATATTTAGTAAAATTACAAATAAGGAAATTGATTTTGTTTATAAACCACTTATGCAAAATGATCCACTAATTAGAAAACCTGATATAACTCTTGCTAAAAATATAATAAATTTTAACCCTAGTGTTGATTTAGAAGAAGGTATCAAGTTAACTATTGATTATTTTATAAATAAATAATTAATGGTCATAAAAAGATTCTGAAATCTTAGTAACAAGCTGATTTTCTGTAATATTACTATTTGTTGTACTAATTACAAGATTTCCTGAAAAATAATGTTTGTATTTTTGAATAACTTTATTATTTACTTTAAGATAAATTTCATAAGTATCTGCATTAACTGTCATTTCAATTTTATGATCTTGTGTTGGTTTTAGAAGATCCCCATAACTCTTTCCATCAATTTCTACAAATGCAACACTCCAATCTTGTGTTTTCTTAAGTAGTAGATTAAACCAACTACTATAAGGACCAGATGAAGGTTGTGTTTTATCAAGACCAAAGTGAAGTTTAATTTGAGGCATATTTTATGATATAGATAAATGTCTATTATTTAATGTGTGTATTTGTCAATTTTTATTAATATATATCAGCTCCGCTGATATATATTAATAAAAATTCAGGCTGAAAAATTAAAACTTAGCAGTTTTAATTTTGGTCAGCGTCAATTTTTAATTATAGGACTAGTCTACAACTAGTATTATAATTAAAAACTAAGAGGAGTTGTTGTACCAACAAGCTCCCGTCAATTTTTATTAATATCAATGCAGAGCATTGATAATAATAAAAATTCAGGGCAAAAATATAAATCGCTAGATTTATATTTGTTGCCGTCAATTTTATTTTATAGATTAACATTACTTAATTTATAATATCTATATTTTCCTCCACCTTTTATTTTCGATGATTTTGTTTGTTGAAGTAATTCTTCTAGTCTTTTTATATGTATTTTTATTTCTTGTATTCCTACTTCATCCTTTAGTACTTCGTTTTCTTTTGTATATAATTCCATTATTTTTTCTTCAAGTGTACTGTTTACAAGTCTTATTTGTCGCTCTATATCCAACTGATCTTTTTCTTTTTTTAAAACATCGGCTTCCATTTCTTTTTTTATTTCATCATTTAGCCTTCTACACATTGATTGTCTCTTATGTATTTTTGTGTCTTTTACGTGGTCTGTATCTTTATTATGAAAAGTTTCTACAAATCGTCTATAATCATTGTCCAGTAATAAATCAATTGGTAAGTTATACTTATCAATAATCTCTAAATATTGTTGATAACAATATCCATAATTCGGATTTTCATTATGCCTGGATAAATTATAATTATATTTATTTATTTCTTTAACACTTGGTCTACAACTTGCTCCCCAATCTTTAATTATTTTTTTAACAGTATTTACTGGACAATTTCCACCTGGATTAACTATGTCACTCAATATAGGAAGTTCCTTTATATAAATATAAACAATGTTGTTAATTTCTTTTAACACAGTAATATTATCTTCAATTGTTTCATTAAATTCATTATTTAAACATACATTTAATATTTGATTAAGCTGTATTGCTGTTTCTAAACGGTGGATATTATCTGCTTTAAATTCCATGTAGTCAACTTGTATTGTTCGGATTTGTTGTATTTTATGTCTAAAACTAATAAAAAAATATAATAATATAGTCACTAGTTCATTTATATTATCACCTGGAGCAAGTCTTTGTAATGGTGGGATTTCTTCATTAAATTTGGCGGGATTAAATTTGCCAGGCTGATCTCTTTCAATATAAAATATATTATATAAAGAATTTAAATACATCAAAATATCAGAATTTAATCTTGGACCAATTTCTTGACTCTTAATACTAATAAGAGGATTATTTAATAATTCATGAAAACCTGGATTAATTTGTTGATAAACATTATAAATTTTTTTTGACGATACTGCAATTAAAAAATTTATAATATTATTAAAACGTGGTAAAACACTACAAAGTCCTTCTGAAAGATTACAAAATTTCTTTGGACCAAATTCAAATCCTTTACTAATAGATTCATCGATAATAATTTTGTTATATTCCTTTAAATTTAAATTTTCACAATCAGAAACTTTAAAGAGTAAACCATCTGTAGAATATTCGCTTTTTTTATTAATTACGACTGGACAACTTGTATCATTAATGTAATTTGGATATGGTATATCTGGTTTTCCGTTTACTTTTAATTTTGGTTTATGTATACATAAAAATGGTAACACTAAATTGCCTGCAAAATTATTTGTTTTACCATCTGAAATATAGTAAGTTAATATTGTAGTTTTAATTTCGTGTGCTGCCTTATTTCTATATTCTATTTGATAAGTTACAACGTATCTAGTAAATTCAATTACATAATATAACTGTAACGGTCGTATAGCTATAAGAAACTGTTCTGTATCAATAGTAATTATAGGCAAGTTAAACTTTTCCATATAATATATTAAAATAATAAAAAAATAATTATTTATAAATAACTAAACAAGACATATCATAAGTAATGAAAACGTCGTCACCGCTTTCATCATTATACTCAGAATATTTATTACTAATTTTACATTTATAAATTTCATCTCGTAGTACATATTTATTTAGCCATTTAAAATTCTCCATATCACGATGTTTATAACTACTACGATCAGAATCTTCATTGTAACCGTAGTCAAATCTCTTATCAAAGTCAATCTTATCTTGAACTTCATAATTTATGTGAAATACTGTGTAATTATTTTTAATTAATTCTTCAATTAGTTTTAATTGATTTAATGTATACTCTTGATAGTTACTATAACATAGACCTAAACAATAAATTGCTGGTGTTTTCTTTTCTACTTCTTTAATAATATTGTCAATTAAAATTTCCTCATTATCTTGTGCATTTTTAAGCTTATGTACTATTTCTTGTAGCTGTAAAATATTATCATCAATTTTACCGTTAGTTTCTTTTACGTTATAATCGTAACCATTCCCGTTTACAAATTCTAGTTTAACTGTACCTTTTGTATTTTCTCTATCAATTTCATATACTACTTCACTAGAAATCATAGCATCAGTTACTGAATCATAAAAATCTTTTTCATACTTTTGTTTTTGAATTAGTAATTCACTGATTACTTTCTTAAGATCACTAATTTGACCATTATATTTTGATTTTACATCTTCTATATTATAAGTTCTAATTACTTGTTGAATTTCATCTAAAGTTATTTGTGAACTTCCCGATGGTACTCCAGGAATTTGTCCATAAATAGTATATTTTAATACATATCGTGTTCCTGAAGTAATTGGTGTACACTTGTGTAATACTTTACCGAATGCAATAGCAGTCCATTCTGTAAATTCACTTGTTACAATAACTTTTTCATCACCTGTTTTATCATCTTTAAAAACAAGTTCACCACCTGTAAAAATATTATATTTCTTTGGTGGATATATTAGGAGTGTTCCTAATTCTCCACGCTTAAGTGTATCATAATGAAATGTATCAAAATGATCACCTTCATCGTATCGTAAAAATTTACAATATTGAATTGATGGTACCATAAGTTTATTAATAAAAGGTATTTTACCTGCTTTAAATCCAGTACCAAAAACATTATCATAATGTCTTTTTCCTTCTATTCTTATCGTATTTAACTCACATTTTAATATATCACCAACTTTGTAGATTTTACCTGAACGAATTTCTTCTTTTACAACATCACTCTTTTGATGTCCAACAGTGACAGGTATAAAATGGTCTTCTTTTAGTTCACTAAAAAATGTATCTACTGAAATACTACGATAAGTATATCCTTCTTGTTCTTTACCATAACAACCAACATATTTTTGAGTTTCTCGTTTTTTACATTCTGGATAAAGCTCCAGATTGTCTAAGTTTGTGATAAAAACTTCTTTGTCAAAAGCCATTATTAAGATAATATGATATACAGTATTTATATCAATATGTTTATTAATTCAATTTTTTTATTAACTAATTATAATGACACCTTTATATATGAAGTATATAATCTTACAATCTATTTTTATAGGAGGATTTTTAGTTAGTAGTTTAATAACATATTTTGTTGACATTAAAACAGATAAACAAAGAATAAATAATAAAAATATAAATAAATTAATTCTAAAAAATACTTACAAAAAGATTATGCCGTTAACTCTATTTAATCTATTATGTACTAATAGTTTAATGTTATATTTAACAATGCCTTTTTTTAATATATATAATAGAAATTTTACTATAATTAATTTTATTATAGATGCAGGACTAGTTTATTTACTAATGGATATATTTTTATATTGTTTACATAGATTGTTCCATTGTAAATATTTATATAAATTTCATAAAATTCATCATGAGTTAACTGATCCAATTGGGCCAGGAGCTTTATATGCACATCCAATTGATTATATATTTGGTATATCATTGCCATTAATATTACCATTCATTGTTATATCTGCAAACATGTACTCAGTATATATAATAAGTTTTATATCTATCACTACTTCTGTATTATTTTCACATTCTGGATATAATATTTTTAATAATAACTTACACAATATACATCATACTAAATTTAAGTATAATTATGGCATATCTGTTTTTATGGATAGATTGTTTAATACTTATAAGAGTTAATAAAATTTAAAAACAAAAGCATTTATTTTTAGTTTCATCTTCTTTATCTGTTAAAGATATTTTTTCAAATTCTGGTTGGAATTCATCTAATTCTTGTTTTCTTTCTATACTCTTATTAATAATATAATCTAGTGCTTCATCTAATCCAATATTATTTTTTGCACTTACTGGAAAGTATTTTATGTTTCTTTCTTTACAAAAATTACTTATTAACCTTTCACTTATAATATAATTATCATCTGTTAATAAATCACATTTATTTCCAAGTAATATAAATGGAAAACTATTTGCTCTAACAGGTGATGTATTTACAAAAAATTCATCCATCCAAAAACTTATGTTACTAAAAGATTTATAATTAGTTAAATCAAAAACTAAGATGCAAGAATCAGCACCTCTGTAAAATATAGAATTAATTGATCTAAATCTTTCACTTCCTGCTGTATCCCAAAAATGAATAATGTTTATATATTCATCTCTTATTATTTCTTTTGAAACCATACTAATTGCTAGTGTTGCTTGATAATCATTTGAAAATCTTTTATTTATGTGTTTACTTAAAATACTTGTCTTACCAACATAACAATCACCTATAATCACCGTTTTTATATTTCTTCTTTTAAGCATATATTATATATTTTAACAAATATTTTATATAATTGTCAAAATAAAAGTATTTACTAATCAAATATTCTAAAATAATATATTTAATGCTTTATTAAAAGTATAATATTTATATTTTTGCTTATTATAATAATTTAAATTTCCACCTGCTACAGACGATCCTTCTCCTTCTGGAAATTCAAGTTCTGCTGGTTCAAAACCTACTGGTTTGAAACCTGCTGAATCTGTTTGTTTTCCAGTACCTTGTGGATGTAACTCGTCATAATTAGTTACATAATAAAATTTATTGTCATCAAAATTTACTCTTTTAGGTGGATTGCTATAATCTATTACGTAACTTAAACATTTTGATATTATTTTTTTTCCTAAAATATCAGTTGTTTCATAAGTTCTACCACCACTATTATGTATATTATATGAACCACCAGGTGCTTTTATAAATTCTCGTAAACCGTTCCGTTTTGATGTATTATATGCAGAAGAACTATATTGTTTTCCTTCTCTTAATTCTC
>Ga0194129_10002624_pt1 | contig 26656 bp, 17 predicted proteins | sample TA2KigCa35mmetaG_FD_150862 | JGI IMG/M metagenome (GOLD analysis project Ga0194129, IMG submission 150862) | Freshwater microbial communities from Lake Tanganyika, Tanzania - TA2015038 Kigoma Deep Cast 35m | ecosystem: Environmental > Aquatic > Freshwater > Lake | place: Tanzania: Lake...
CGCAGCGGGCTGGACGACGCCGAGGACGGCCGAGGTCCTGCCGCGCGTCCGCCGCGCGGCGACGCTCCTCGCCGAGGCCCGCACGTTGGCGCGCCTCGTGGCGGATCTGGGCGGCCCACGCCTTGTACCGACGCTGGCCGAGCGCTGACGTCGACCCCGACGTCGACGACGGAGACAGGGCGGGAAAAAGGCGCTACGTCCCGGCTCCATGGTGGCCCTCGGCATCGATCTCGGAACGACCTATTCGCTCGTCGCCGTCGCGCGCAAGTCCGTCGACGACGGGCGCCCGCACGTGCTGCGGAGCGACGCCGGCGAGGCGCGCGTGCCGTCGGCGGTGTTCTTCGGCGCCACGCAGTCCGAGGGCGCCATCGTCGGCTTCGCCGCTCTCGCGGCGGCGCGGCACGGGCCAGGGGCGCTGCTCACGTCCACGAAGCGCTTCATGGGCCGCGGCCGGCAGGCGGCGCTCGCGCACCTGCGCGACCACGCGCGCAACTACGCGCTGCATCCGTCCGACGACGACCGCGTCGTACAGTTCGCGGTGCCCGACGGCGCCGGTGCCGAGCGCGCGTGCACGCCAGTCGAGGTCGCCGCTTACGTGCTCAAGGACCTCCGCGACCGCGCGACGGCGGCGCTGGGGCGCGACGTCGACGAGGCGGTGATCACGGTGCCCGCCTACTTCGACGACGCCCAACGCCAGGCGACGCGCGACGCCGGCCGGCTCGCAGGGCTCAAGGTGCTGCGACTGCTCGCTGAGCCGACGGCGGCGGCGGTGGCCTATGGCCTCGACCGGGAGGCGAGCGGCCGCGGGCAGGGCACCTACGTCGTCTTTGACCTGGGCGGCGGCACCTTCGACGTCAGCGTGCTGACGTTCGACCGCGGGCTCTTCCGCGTGCTGGCCACCGCCGGCGACACCGCCCTCGGCGGCGACGACTTCGACTGGCCCATCGCGAAGCGCATCCTCGACGCCGCCGGCCTCGGCGCGGAGGCGACGCCGGCGCAGACGCAGGCCGCGCTCATGATCGCGCGGCAGGCGAAGGAGGTGCTGACCGAGCGCGATGAAGTCGACGTGACTGCGGCGCTCGAGATCGGCGGCGAGCTGCGCCCCATCGAGTTCTCGCTGACGCGCGCCGCGTTCGAGGCGATTATCCTGCCCGTCGTCCATCGCTGCGCCGGTCCGTGCGAGCGCGCGCTCCTCGACGCCGGCTTTCGCCCCGACCGCCCCGAGGACCTGCAGCGCCTCGACGGCGTGATCCTGGTCGGCGGCTCGACGCGCGTGCCGCTGGTGCGCCGGTTCGTGCGCGAGTTCTTCGGGCGCGAGCCGCTCCTCGACGCCCACCCCGACGAGGTCGTCGCCGCCGGCGCGGCCCTGCAGGCGGCGCAGCTGTCGGGCGCCGACGACAAGGACATGCTGCTGCTCGATGTCACGCCGCTGTCCCTGGGCGTCGAGACGATGGGCGGCGTCATCGACAAGCTGATTCCGCGCAACGCGAGCATCCCGTGCTCGTCGACGCACACGTTCACCACCTACGCCGACCAGCAGACCGCCATGGACATCCACGTGATGCAGGGTGAGCGCGAGAAGGTCGAGCACTGTAAGTCGCTGGCGCGGTTCAAGCTGCGCGGGATCCCGCCGCTTGGCGCCGGGCTCGCGCGGGTGCAGGTGACCTTCCAGCTCGACGCCGACGGCCTGCTGACGGTGACGGCGAAGGAGCAGGCGACGGGCCACGTGCAGTCCATCGAGGTGAAGCCGTCGTACGGGCTCACCGACCTCGAGGTGGAGGAGATGCTGATCGCCAGCATCGACAACGCCGAGGGCGACATCACCGAGCGCCTGCTCATCGAGAAGCGGGTCGAGGCGCGTCGCGTGCTTCTGTCGACCCAGAAGGCCATCGACGAGGACGGGGCGCTGCTCCTGCCCGACGAGCGCGTCGCGGTGATGCACGCCGTCGCCGCGCTCGAGACGGCCATCGCCGGCGACGATCGCCACGCGATCCAGCAGGCTACCGACGCGCTTGACGTTGTCACGACCCCGTTCGCGCAGCGTCGCATGACCCGGCGCATCGGTGAGGCGCTCGAGAACAAGCGGATCGACGAGATCGCCTGAAGGCACGAGGTCATTCACGCCGTGGCGCGAACGTGGGTGGACGGCGGCGACACCGAGCGCTGGCGCTCGCGTCGACAGCGTGAGCCCTCGCGCCTCGGCGCGCACGGTGGGCGACACAGGCGCCGCCGAGCGATGGCGCTGCCATCGACACCGTGCGCGAAGCGCACGGCCCGCAGATGTCGGCGCGTCCGAACGCCGCCGTGGGTGGCGCCTCGCAGGGTGCTGAGAAACGCCCTGCGCTCTTGAACACCCTGCGAGGTGGCTCTCGCCCTTGTCGAGGACGACTGCGAATCGGTTCGCGCAGTCTGCCGAAGGAGCCCATTGAGGCTTTTTTCAGCAGCCTGCTAGACAGGCGCGTCCCTTGCTTTACCGTTCGCGCACCCCGGCCGGGTGTTGCCCAGTCGCACACCGGTCGAAGCTTTTCGCCTCGCGAGGAACCCAATGACGCTGCGCCTCCTCTCCGTCCTACTCGCTGTCGCGGCCATCGCCACCGGCTGCCCCGGCGTCGGCGACATCGACCGTACGCAGCCCGACAAGGTGAAGAAGTCGATCTTCAAGAACGCCGATGGGTCGCCGAAGCAGTACTTCTTCCGCCAGACGGTGATCGACGTACCGGCGACCAGCGGTGTGACGTTCATCGGCGAGCAGGGCGACACCGACCGCGTGATCTTCGAGGTCACCGAGAACTTCCTCTACGCCTACCGCGCCTACGGCTGGTTGCAGAACGTCGACGGCGGCGCGGTGCCCGGCCAGCAGGGCGACGGCTACAGGCGTCCGGGCACCGGCCCGGCCCAGGGGGCGCCCCTCGCGGCGTTCATGATCCGTAGCCACTTCGACGTGAAGCGTCAGTACAACCCGACCACCGGCGAGCAGACGAACGTCATCATTGAAGATATGATGGATCGCCCCTGGTACCAGCGCGAATACATGCGCGTCGACTGGACGACGAACCACATCGCCGACTTTCGCTTCGGGTCGTCGACGGCGCTGCAGACGCTGGCATCACGCGCCATCCCCGAGGTCGACGACAACCCCGAGAACATCTCCGAGCGTCCGGTGGTCACCGAAGACTACCTCGACATCGTGACCGAGTACAATGTTCAGCCGGAGTACTGGGATCTGAGCGAGTATGGTTATGGCAAGCTGCCTGAGTGCTATTTCTATACGAGCATCTACAAGGACTGCCTCGGCGGTACCATCAAGATGCGCTCGTCATTCCTGCCGGTGGACAAGCTGCCGCGGTATGAGAACGGCAAGTCCGACTACGTCCCGCTGCCTTACGACGACCTGCGGTTCCAGAAGTTCGGCTTCTTCCGCACCGAGCGCTTCGGCTACGATGACCAGTACGGCGTGATCGAGGGCTCGCAGACCCGTCTCGCGAACCGCTGGAACCTCTGGAGGGACGCGGCCAGCTGTTACGACGCCGACGCCGACCAGCCCTACGCCGCCTGCGCGCCTGAGCAGCTGCGCACCATCGTCTACTACCTGAACGAGGATTTCCCCCGCGACACGCCCGAAATGCTGGCGATGGCGAAGGACAACGGCGACCGCTGGAATGACCTGTTCCGTCAGGCAATCCTCGACTCGACCGGGTGGACGGCCGAGCGCCTCGGCGACGCCCGCCTGTTCACGCTGTGTGCCAACAACCCCGTCAAGAAGGGTGACCCGTCGGCGTGCGGCCCCGAAGGCACGAACCCGCAGATCGGTGACCTTCGCTATTCGATGTACTACTATGTGCCAAACTTTCAGTTCTCACCGCCGCTTGGATATGGTCCGTCGGCCGCCGATCCGCTGACTGGTGAGTTGATCGCTGCGAACGCCTTTTATTATGGTGCCGCCGGCGCGACGATCGCGGCCCGTACGCTGGACATCGTCAAGGTGATGCTCGGCATCCTCGACGAGCAGGACCTGTCGGGCGGTCTGCCGGCCCGCGAGGCGGTGGCCCGTGCGCAGGCGAGCGCCGCCAGCCGCAGCGCTGCGACCACGCGCAGTCGCGACATCGGCGACCGCGCCCGCGAGATGGCGGACCGGATGCAACTGCCGCAGAAGGTCGAGCGCCTGCGCCGCCAGATCGACGGCGGTCAGGCTTACGTCGACCAGCGCCAGGCCCGCGTCCAGCCGATGAAGAACTCGGGCCTCGATCGCCTCGTGCTCAACGACGAACTTCGCGAGGTCTTCGGCCACCACCTGCTGTCCGAGGGCATCGCCGCCGACGACGTCGACGCCAAGATCGCGGCCGGCCTCTTCGACGACCAGGCGATGTTCCGCCGCGTGCGCGAGCGTCAGCAGCGGCTGCTGATGGCGCCGGCGCGCACCTGCATGCTGTCGGCGGAGGACGTCTTCGACGACGGGCTCACCGGCCTGACGCAGGTCCTGACGACGAAGTTCTACGACACGTCGGTCTCGCCGCCGGTGCTGAAGGGCGGCTTCACCGAGCAGGACCTCTACGACTTCGTGCTGGCCCAGACGATGGGCGACACGCAGCTGCACGAGATCGGTCATACCGTCGGCCTGCGGCACAACTTCTCGGGCTCCACCGACGCCCTGAACTTCGGGCCAGCCTACTGGGAGCTGCGCGGTGTCGTCATGAACGCGACCGGCAACCGCCCGAAGCCCGAGTGGGAGATCTCGAACACGGCGGAGCGGCGTGACTACGCCTTCGCCAAGGACGCCGGCCTGCGCGACAACCAGGACAGCTCGGTGATGGACTACGCCAGCACCTACGGCACGTCGACGCAGCTCGGCTCCTACGATCTCGCCGCGATCAAGTACGCGTACGGCGACGTCGTCGAGGTGTTCAACAGCGAGGACATCACCGCGGAGCGCGCGCGCCTGCTGCGCGCCGGCGAGGTGCACTACTTGCAGTACCCCGAGGTCGTCTCCAACGCGGCGAGCTATGCCGACCGCGCGGCGGCGATGTACGACCGCCGGAGCGTCAACTACCGCAAGGTCAAGGCGCTCGACGACGTGGAAGCCGGCGACGCCATCGAGGTGCCGTACAGCTTCTGCTCCGACGAGTACCGCGACGCGTCGGCCACCTGCGCCATCTGGGACCAGGGCGCCGACAACTACGAGCGCACGCAGTACGCCGTCGACCACTATCGCAACTATCGTCTGCTGAACGCCTTCAAGCGTGAGCGCCTGACCTTCGGTATCGATGTGTTTGCCTATCTTGCTCGCACGTATCGTACCGACCTCACCTATATCTTGAACCAGTACAAGAACTGGGTGAACGACGAGCTGATCGTGCGTGACGGTCGCCCGTGCCTCGGCATGGACCGCGGTCAGGTGACGGTCGAGGACGCCGACCGCTTCACGGCGAACTCCTGCGGTCTGGCGGGCTTCCTCGGCACGGTGGAGGCGGTCAACCTGATGGCCGAGATCATCGCGAGCCCCGACGTCGGCTGCTACGTCCGGCTGGCGACCGGCTGCTACGACACGACGGTGAACAACGGCTCGGCGTCGCGCCCGCCAGAGAACCCCGACCTCCGCTTCGTGTCGAACGACCCCGACGCGTGCGACGCGCACGACCTGACCCAGCCGTCGGAGGACAACCAAAACGCCACGCGCCGCATCGCGCTGAAGGTCACCGACGCGAACCCGTACCTGCATGTGCCGGACTCGACGACCTGCGAGGGCTACACGCCGCCCGCCGTGGTCGACGACGCCACCGGTGAGGCCATCGAGGACGCGTTCCTGGTGCGCGAGCTCGGCGTCGACAACCTCGCCGTCCGCCCGGCCAATACACTGTATGATCGCTCGAAGTTCGGCTATTACTTCTACATCAAGCCCACGGTCATCGGCTCGTGGTGGGACAAGTGGTTGGCGGTCAAGGCCATCGGCGACTCGAACACCGACTTCATCGGCGTCGACGCGTCGTCGGATACCCGCAGCTTCCTCATCAGCCTGAACACGCTCTTCGGCAACGACCTGAACAACCTGATCGGCGGCGCCGTGACCGACAACGTCTCGAACTATGGTCCGGTGATGAACGACGACGGGTCGCTCGCGATCGTGCCGTTGCTGAACGTGAACACCGGCGGCGCCACCGACCGCACCCGCATCGACCAGCCGACGGTGAACCCCGACCAGCAGTACACGTTCCGGCTGCTCGCGCTCTTCAACGCCGCGTTCAACGGTCAGGCCACCGACGACTACGAGTTCGGGGAGTCCATCAGCGTGCGCGGCACCTACAACGTGACCGAGCTGCAGATCGACCCTGCCGTCCGCGCCGACCCCGCCCGCTACGCCGAGGTCCAGGACCCGGTGTCCGGCATGACCTGGTTCGCCGTGCGCAGCGAGCGCGCCGGCGACGACGGCTTCTACTCCATTGGCTACAACTACATCCGCGAGATCAAGGACCGCTTCTACGTCGGTGGCGCCGAGGGTTCGGGGACGCAGCTGCTGCCCGGTTACGAGGGCACGTTCGAGTTCGAGCCGCGTCAGGACCTCGAGATCCTGCAGATCATGTCAACGACGTCGCAGGTCTTTGGCCGCGCCGACGTCTGGTCGGGCGACCTGCCGCTCTGAGCCGGGCCGTCGCCGGATGCGCGCCGCCGTCCCCTCGGGGCCGGCGGCGCGCGCCGCTTTTGGGACCTGGTCGCGGTGGGCGAAGCTCCGCGCCCGTCGGGCGCCTGCGCGCAGGCAGGGGCTGGCGGAGTCATCGGACATCGTGACCGGCCGGCGTCGCCGGCTCGCCGGCGTCGAGTGCGTTTGCGCGCCTCGTCGAGCGGCGCCTCGTTCGGCCCGTTTGGTCAAAGGCCTTCGCGGCCGCGGCCGCCCACGGGACCAAGGCGCGGCGTCTGGCGCGATCGCTGCTTCCCGGCAGGGCAGGAGTCACCCATGTCCCTCCCCCCCGCGCCGCACGACGTCTGGCTGGTCGCCCACGACCTCACTCCTCTCGGCGACCGGGCCGCCACGGAGGCGGCCCGGCTCGCTGCGCCGCTCGGCGCCCGGCTCGTGCTGCTCCACCCGCACGACGTTCCCCAGCGCAACCCCTACGAGCGCACCGGCCAGGAGACGTTCGCGCGCGACACCGAGATCCGCCGCCAGCTCGACGTGCTCGCCGGCCGTCTGGTCGGCCTGCACCCGGGGCTGCGCATCGACGTCCAGGTGCTGGCCGGCGACCCGCGCGAGCGCGTGCTCGAAGAGGCGGACCGGCTCGCCGCCACGCACGTCGTCGTCGGCACCCATGACCGCAAGGGCGTCGCCTGCGTGGTGCTCGGCTCGGTGGCCGAGCGCATCGTCCACGACGCGCGCGTGCCCGTGATGGTCGTGCGCGGCCCGACGCATTGACCCGCACGCCGCAGGGCGCGCGCGGGTGCCTGCGGCGTCAGCCGGCGTCGTCGCGGTAGCGCGCCCGACGCAGGGCGACGCGGACGTCGTCGTCGGTCAGCGGCCGCGCGTCGGGGTCGTGCCGGCGCAGGCGGTCGTTGAGCGCCGCGAGGGCGCGACCCCACGCGTCGTCGAACGGGCCGGCGCGCTCGACGACCAGCCGAAGCAGCTCGGGGGCCGGCTGGCCGGCGGTGTAGACCCCAGGCCGCACCAGGAGCAGCTCGAGCCGATAGGTCGCGGCGCCCCGGCGGTCGTCGTCGCGGCGCACGCCGGCCAGCGCCCGCTCGATCTGGGCCGACAGCGACGGCGCCCGCCAGTGACTGCCCGCTTCGTCGTCGTCGCCATCGACGTTGGCGTTGCCCTGTTTGCGCTCGGCATCGTCATCGCCGGCGGCGTCGCGGCCGACGCCATCGCCGTCGCCGCCCTCCTCGCCGTCGTCGACTACGCCGTTGTGCTCGGTCGCGCCCCGCGTGGTGCTGTCGCCGCCTTCGTCGCCGCGGCCGGCGCCGGACGTCATTGTGGGCGGCGGCCCTCCGCGCCCCTCGGCGTCCTCGCTGCGCGGTGCGACCGTGCCCGGCGCGACCGGCTCGGCGGGGGCGCCGTCGACCGGCGTGCGCGGCTCGGCGTTCGCCGTCGTCGCCGCCGTCGTCGCCGCCGCCGTCGCCGCCGCCGCGCGCCACGCCGGGTCCTGCTCCTTCAGCGCCTGCGCCGTGGCGGCGTTGAGCACGCCGCGCCGCTCCAGCGCCTGCGCGGTGGCGGCGTCGAGGCGGCCGGTGACCGGGAGGCCGTCGGCACGCTGCAGCTTCTTCACGGCGTCGGCGAGCTGCTCGCGGCCGCGGCCGACGCCGGCGAAGCCCGCCGTGCGCAGCGCGCCGAGCAGCCCCTGCAGGTCCAGCCGAACGTCGGGCCGGCCGGCGTCGACGCGGGCGCGGGCGGCGTCGGTCTCGACGTCGCGGGCGCGGGCGCCGGGGGCAGCGTCGGCGCCGGCGCCCGCGCGCAGCCGGGGCAGGGCGTCCGCCACCCGCGAAGGGCCGGCGGGGACGAAGCGGACGGCGTCGGGCGCCGGCGGCGCTGTCGTCGTCGAGCCGGCGCGGGCGCCGTCGTCGGGGCGGGCGGGGGCGAGGCCTTGCTGCTGCAGCGCGCGGACCGTGGCGGCGTCGAGCTGCCCGGTGGCGGGCAGGCCCGCGGACTGCTGGAACTCGCGCAGCGCCGACGGCAGCTGCTGGTCGGGGCTGCCCGTCTTCGGCACGGGGAACCCGGCGCCGGCGAGCAGCGCGACGATCTGCTGCAGCACCGCGCGGGCCTCGGCGGGCGTGCGCGCCATGCCGAAGTCGACGAGCCGCTGCTGCGGCGACGATGACGGCGCCCGCGACGTCGCCGCGTCGGGCGGGAGCGGAGCGCCCTGGGGGCCGCGGATGGCCATGCCCGCAGTCTCCCACAGCTGACGTTGGCTGCGTCGCCGTCCGCGTCATCCGCGGGGGCATCGCTTTCGTCGCCGTCGGCGATCCGCTACTGCCCCGCCATGAGCCACCGCTGCCTGCCGCCCGCCGCCGCCCTGACCCCGACCGCGCTGGCCCTCGCCGTCGTCACCGCCTGCGCCTCGGCCCCCGCGCCGGCCCCGGTCATCGCGACGCCCCCGCCCCCGGAGAAGCCCGTGAGCAAGTACCCGCCCGCCCGGATGGACGCCGCCGTCGTCGATGACTTCTTCGGCACAAAGGTGCCCGACCCCTACCGCTGGCTCGAAAACCCCGACAGCGACGAGACGAAGGCGTGGGTGACGGCGCAGAACCAGCTGACCTTCGGCTGGCTCGGCAAGATCCCCGCGCGCGAGGCCATGAAGGCGCGGCTGACCGAGCTGTGGAACTTCGAGCGGTACAGCGCGCCGTTCATCGAGGGCAAGGGCAAGGACCGCCGCACCTATTGGTGGCACAACGACGGGCTGCAGAACCAGGCCGTGCTCTTCGTCGTCGACGGCACCGACACGACGAAGCCGGCGCGTGTGCTGCTGGACCCCAATACGCTGTCGCCCGACGGCACCATCGCGCTGTCCGGCATGGCCGTCTCCGACGACGGCAAGTGGATGGCGTACGCGCTGTCGTCGGGCGGCTCGGACTGGATGGAGTGGCGCGTCAAGGACGTCGCTACCGGCGTCGACAAGCCCGACGTCGTCAAGTGGTCGAAGTTCTCGGGCGCGTCGTGGACCCCCGACCACAAGGGCTTCTACTACTCGCGCTACCCCGAGCCCGCCGCCGGCGCCGACCTCGAAGACGCCAATTACTTTCACAAGATCTACTACCACCGCGTCGGCGACACCCAGGACAAGGACGTCCTCGTCTTCGAGGACAAGGACAACAAGACCCGCGGCTTCGACGGCCGCGTCACCGAAGACGGCAAGTACCTCATCATCTCGGTGTGGGAGGGGACCGACCGTCGCAACCGCCTCTACTTTCAGGAGCTCGGAAAGCCCGGCGCCCCGGTGGTGCGGCTCTTCGACGCCTTTGATTCAGCGTATGGCTTTGTTGGCAACGTCGGCTCGGTCTTTTACGTACAGACCGACAAGGGCGCGCCGCGCCAGCGGCTCGTCAAGGTCGACGTCAAGGGCCTGAAGGCCCCCGAGCCGGCCCTGACCGAGGTCATCCCCGAGCCTGCCGGCAAGGACAAGCTCGAGAGCGTCACGATGATCGGCGGCGGCTTCCTTGTGTCGAAGCTGCAGAACGCCCACACGCTGGTCGAGTTCTTTGATCTGAAGGGCACGAAGCTCCGCGATCTACCCTTGCCCACGATCGGCACCGCCGGCGGCTTTGCCGGCAAGTCGAAGGACACCGAGACCTACTACTCGTTCACGTCGTTCACGGTGCCCACCGCCATCTACAAGCTCGACCTGAGATCGGGCGTGGCGACGTCGTGGCGGCAGCCGGTCGTCAAGTTCGACCCGGCGGCGTACGAGACGAAGCAGGTGTTCTACAAGTCCCATGATGGCACCGAGGTGCCGATGTTCATCATTCACAAGAAGGGGCTCGAGCTGAACGGCCAGAATCCGACGTACCTGTATGGGTATGGTGGCTTCAATATCTCGCTGACGCCGGCGTTCTCGGTGGCGCTGGTGGGCTGGCTGGAGCGCGGCGGCGTGTTCGCGCAGCCGTCCTTGCGCGGCGGCGGCGAGTTCGGCGAGGAGTGGCACGAGGCCGGGATGCTCAAGAAGAAGCAGAACGTCTTCGACGACTTCGCGTCGGCGGCGCGCTTCCTCGTCGAGCAGAGGTACACGAGCCACGCGAGGCTGGGCATCGGCGGCGGCAGCAACGGCGGCCTGCTGTGCGGCGCGTCGATCACGCAGCACCCCGAGCTGTTCGGCGCCGCCGTCTGCATGGTCGGCGTGATGGACATGCTGCGCTTCCACAAGTTCACCATCGGCCACGCCTGGGTCGCCGAGTACGGCTCGTCCGAAGACAAGGACATGTTCCCGTTGCTGCACGGCTACTCGCCCCTGCACAACCTGAAGCCGGGCGCGTCGTATCCGACGACGTTGATCACGACCGCCGACCACGATGACCGCGTCGTGCCGGCGCACTCGTTCAAGTTCGCTGCTGCGCTGCAGGCGGCCCAGGGCGGGCCGGCGCCGACGTTGATCCGTGTCGACGTCAAGGCCGGTCACGGCGCCGGCAAACCGACCGCGAAGCAGATCGAGGAGGCCGCCGACCGCTGGACCTTCCTGCTCGCCGCGCTGGGCGCCGAGCCGATGCCGCCGCTGTGACGCGCGGGATCGCCGGCGCGCCCGTCGTCGGCGCGTGAACCTCGCCAGACATGGCTGCCCCTGTATCTTTCGTAGACGATGCCGGGGCAGCGACCTTTGATTCGCCGGCGGGGTCGGGCTATCTCCCGTACCAACTCTGGAGGTCTCCATGCGTCGTACCGCTCTCGTCCGTTTCGGGCTCGCCACCTTCCTCTCCGTCGGCTTCGCGTCGTCGTGCGCGACGACGTACGACGAGAAGCTCGGCACGAAACTCGAAAAGACCGCCACCGCCGAAGAGACCGACAAGGCGGGCGCGCTGGTCGCCGAGGGCGACGCGCTGTGGAAGGAGCGCGGCGACGTCGAGAAGCTGAAGGCGTGCCTCGCGAAGTGGGAGGAGTCCATCGCGCTGTCGCCGTCGGCGGAGGTGGCGTCGAAGCTGGCCCGCGGGCACTACCTGCTGGGTGATGGCTTCTACGCCCTCGCCGACCAGGCCGAGGCCCGTGACGCCGAGTACGAGATCGGCCTACGCTGGGCCACCGAGGCCATGAAGCTGCAGGCGCCCGAATACGCGGCGGCGAAGGCGGCGGGCAAGTCCCACGCCGAGGCCATCAAGCTCGCACCGAAGGAGGCCGTGCCGGCGATGTACTGGTACGCGTCGAACCTCGGGAAGTGGGCGGCGTCCAAGGGCTTCGCCACCCGCCTGAAGTACAAGGACGACCTGAAGGCCACGATGGAGCAGGTCAAGGCGCTCGACGAGAGCTTCTTCTACGCCGCGGCGTGGCGCTACTTCGGCGGCTTCCAGGCGGCCACGGCGGGGATCGCCGGCGGCAGCCTCGACCTGTCGAAGGAGTACTTCGAGAAGTCCATCGCGCTGGCGCCGAACTACCTTGGCACCCGCGTGCTGTACGCCGACTACCTGTGCCCCAAGCTGCAGCAGGACGCCGACGGCGACGGCCAGCCCGACGGCAAGAAGAAGTTCAAGGAGCTGCTCGACGGCGTGATCGCCGCCGACCCCACCGTCGACCTTGAGATCGAGCCCGAGAACCGCCTCGAGCAGGCGAAGGCCAAGAAGCTGCTCGCCAAGATCGACGAGCTGTTCTGAGGTCGAGGGATGACCGGCCACGTCCGCGTGGCCGATCGTCGCCTCTGTCCTGGCTCTGACTTCGGCGCGGCGTCGACGCCCGCCGCGCTGTCCGGGCCTCGCCCTGCCGCCGTTGATTTTTCGCCCGCCCCTGCGCGTCCGCGACGCGCCGCCGTTCACCCACTGGAGACCTCGATGACACACCGCGCCTCCTCGCTCTGTCCGCTCGCCCTCCTGGGCGCCGCGCTCTTCTGCTCGTCCGCGGCGCTCGCCGACGACCCGATCGTCATGAAGGCCGGCTCGGTGGCCCCCGAGGGCACGCCGTGGGCCGATTGGCTCGACGGGGTGCGCAAGCGCCTCGAGAAGGACGCCGGCGGCCGCTTGAAGACCAAGGTGTTCCTGTCGGGCAAGCTTGGCGGCGAGCGCGAGATGATCGACGACGCCAAGAAGGGAACGCTGCAGATGTTCGGCGGCTCCATCGGCGCCGTCGCCTCGGTGCACGCGCCCGAGCTGAACGTGTTCGAGCTGCCGTTTCTCTTCGAGTCCGACGCCGAGGCCGACTTCGTGCTGAACGCGCTGCGCGAGCGCACGGCGAAGATCCTCGACGACAAGGGCCTCGTGATGGTGATGTGGGCCGAGAACGGCTGGCACGGCTACGGCGTCAAGGGCAAGGGCAAGTGCCTGTCGTCGCCCGACGCGCTGACGGGCCTGAAGATGCGCTCGCAGGAGAGCGAGATCCACCTGAACACCTACAAGGCCTTCGGCGCCGCGCCCGTCGAGATGCCCACCCCCGAGGTGCTGGCCGCCCTGCAGACCGGCGCCGTCGACGGCTACTCGAACACGCCGCTCTTCTCGTTCGCGACGAGCTGGTACTCGGGCATCGACACGTTCACGTACAGCAAGCACATCTACCAGCCGGGCATCCTCGTCTATTCGAAGAAGTGGTTCGACGGCCTGCCCGCCGACCTGAAGCCCACGCTGCTGAAGCGTGACGACGAGGCCTCGGGCTTCAAGCTGGTGCGCCAGCTGACCGGCCCGCTGCTCGAGAACCTGAAGGCCGCCGGCAAGGACGTCTGCACGCTGACGCCCGACCAGACCAGCGCGTTCGCCACCAAGGCGAAGCCGGTGTGGGACGCCTTCGCGAAGAAGTCGAAGGCCAACAAGGAGATGCTCGACCTCGTCTTGAAGGCCAAGGCCGACTTCAAGAAGAAGTGATCCGAACACCGACGCACTGACGACGAGCAGAGGAGGCGGCGGGCGCGGGAGCGCGTGTCCGCCGCCGCTGCACTACGGCCCCGCGAGGCGGGGCGATTCGGCGAAGGAGGAGCGCGTGCTCGACCGGGTGGATGACGTCATCGCGCGCGGGGAGCGCGCGCTCCTGTTGTTCGCGGTGGCGATGATGACGCTGCTCATCGGCGCCGACGTCACGCAGCGCACGTTCTCGCGCCCTGTGGGTCGCACCGAGACGGCCCTGCTGTGGCTGGGCGAAAAGGTCGCCGGGCCGCTGTCGGCGGACGCGCAGGCGACCATCACCGGCCCCCTTGGCAGCGCGGTGTTCGTCATCGTCGCCGCGGTCTTCTTCGTCGCCGCCGCCCGCACCGCGCAGCGCGGGCAGGGAAGCTTCGTCGCCGCCGCGCGCAACGGTTTGCTCGCGCTCGTCGTCGTCGCTGTCGCTGTCAAGGCGCTGCTGGTGACGTTTCCATCGAGCGTGCCCGGCGCGCAGAAGTTCGCGCTGGGCTTCATGCTGTGGTCGGGGATGCTCGGCGCGTCCTTGGCGACGAAGACGCGGCGGCACATCGTGCTCGACCCGGTGGTGAAGAAGCTGACCGGCGACGACCGGAAGCGCTTCGCCTTCCTCGGCGGGATGGTGGCGGCGGCGGCGTGCGGGTTCATCGCCGTGCTCGGGTTCATGCAGCTTGGCGACGAGTTCCACGAGTGGCGCACCGGCGACGGTGTCGGCGTGTATCCGGCGCTGCCGGTGCCGCTGTGGATCGCGACCCTGGCCATCCCGACGACGTTTGCGGTGATGGCGTTCCGCTTCGGCAAGAACGGCGTGCACGATCTGCGGCACGGCCCGCCGTCCACGGCGGACGCGCACAGCGTCGATCTAGAGGCGCTGAAGGAGCAGGCCGTCGACGACGCCGCCGCTGTCGACGCCGCCGCCGGCGGTGCCGCATGAGCGCCCTGAACCTCACGCTGCTCATCGTCGATCTCGCGCTGGCCGTCGCCGCCTACCGGGCGCGCAAGGTCGGGCTCGTCGTCTGGGTCGCGCTGCTGGTGGGCGTCTTCGCGCTGACGTCGAAGACGACGTTCCTCGTCTTTGGCGCCATCGCCGCCGCGCTGCTGCTCGGCCAGCCGCTGTTCGTGTTGATGGGGGCGCTCGGCACGCTGCTGCTGGCCACCGTCAGCGGGCTCGGCACGCTGTCGGATCTCACCGTCGTCGTGCGCAAGCTGCTCGAGCTGGCCAGCAAGGAGGTGCTGCTGGCCATCCCGTTCTTCGTCGTCGCCGGCGAGCTGATGACCCAGGGCTCGCTGGCCCGGCGGCTCGTCGACGTGATGAAGGCGACCTTCAGCTGGATGCCCGGCGGCCTCGCGGTGTCGGCGGTGGCCGGCTGCGTGTTCTTCGCCGCCATCTCGGGCAGCTCGCCGGTCACCGTCGTCGCCATCGGCAGCATCATGGTGCCGGCGCTCTTGAAGGCGAAGTACCCCGACGACTTCTCGATCGGCCTGCTGACGACGGCGGGTTCGCTCGGCATCCTGATCCCGCCGTCGATCCCGATGATCGTCTATTCGATCATGGTGTCGTCGACGACGCCCGTCGACCCCACCGACCTGTTCCTGGCCGGCATCGTGCCCGGCCTGTTCATCGGCGCGCTGCTCGCCGGCTACTCGATCGTGATCGGCGCGCAGCACAAGATCCCGCGCGAGCCGTTCTCGTTTGCGACGTGGAAGGCCGAGATGGGTCGCGGCTTCTGGTCGCTGATGCTGCCGCTCATCATCCTCGGCGGCATCTATGGCGGTATCTTCACCGCCACCGAGGCCGCCGCCGTCAGCGTCCTCTACGCGCTCGTCGTCGAGCTGTTCCTGCACAAGGAGCTGACGCCGAAGAAGCTGGTGGGCGTCGCTGAGCAGTCGATGGTGGTGATGGGCTCGCTGCTCGTGATCCTCGCGCTGGCGATCACGCTGAATTACTTTCTCGTGCTCGAGCAGATCCCCGACGCGATGGTCGCCTGGCTGAAGGCGCAGGACCTCTCGAGGAACGGCTTCCTGATCCTCGTCAACCTGCTGCTGCTCGTCGTCGGCTGCTTCATGGACATCATGAGCGCCATCCTCATCCTCGCGCCGATGCTGGCGCCGATGGCGGCGGCGGTGGGCATCGACCCCATCCACATGGGGATCATCTTCATCGTCAACCTCGAGATCGGGTACCTGACGCCGCCCGTCGGCCTGAACCTGTTCGTGTCGTCGACGCTGTTCAAGCGCAGCCTCGGCTTCGTCATCCGCGCGGTGTTGCCGACGCTGGCGATCATGATGCTGTCGCTGGTCGCGATCACGTGGGTGCCGGCGTTCTCGCTCGGCCTGGTGCAGGCGCTCGACGACCAGCCGCCGGCGGCGACGACGACGCCGGTCACGCCGTCGCCCGACGCCGCCGCGCCCGACGCCGCGACGCCGGGCAGGGTCAAGAGCCTGCAGGAGCTGATGCAAGAGGCCCAGGGTGGCTCCGGCGCCGCCGGCGGCGCCGACGCTGGTGCCGGCGCGGCGCCGCGGGTGAAGTCGCTGCAGGAGCTGATGGAGGAGGCGAAGGCGAAGGCGGGTGACGCCGCCGGCGCCGACGCCGGCGTCGAAGGCGCCGCCGCGCCCGCGCCGGCCGCGCCGCCGCGGGTGAAGTCGCTGCAGGAGCTCATGCAGGAGGCGAAGGCGAAGGAGGCCGCCGACGCTGCGCCGGCGACGCCGTGACGCCGTGACGGCGACGTCGCCTACGAGTGCTCGTCGCGCAGTTGCCGCTCGCGCTCGACGTCGTCGGGAAAGAGCCCGGCGACGAGGCCGGCGAGCGTCGCTGGGGACACGTCGTCGGCGAGGGCCTGCGCCTGCCGCAGCGCCTGGGCACACGTCGTCATCGGGTGCCGCAGCGTCGGCCGCGACTGCAGGTTCTTGGCGCACAAGGCGAGCAGGGCCTCGCGCAGCGGCGCGTCGTCGACGTGGGCGAGCCGCCCCTGCAGCTGCGCGAGCTGCTCGCGCTCGGGCGTGGGGCTGGTGCCGGTCAAGAGCGCGAACAAGGTGCCGACGACGGCGAAGCTGTCTTCGTCGGGAGCGGGCAGGGCCGTCCACGCCGACGACGGGCGGAGGGCGGTGACCGGCGCCCAGTGCTCGAAGCCGACGAAGCGGACGCGCCCCGAGACGTCGACGACGATGGCGTCGGGGCCCACGCGGGCGAGCAGGCGCGCGCGCAGCGGATCGGCGAGCACGGTGGCGATGGGCGCGACGAGGGCAAGCGCCCACGACGGCTCGAGGGTCGCGTGCTGGCGCGTCATCTCCTCGAGGATGCGGCGCACCGTCGGGCCGGCGACGCGCTCGCGGACGACGAGCCAGGCGTCGCCGCGGCGCACCTGATCGACGATCGCCGGCAGCGCGTCGTGGCTCATGCGGCACCGCGCCGGCGCGATGCGCGCGGTGTGCGGCCAAGCGTCGTGCAGCGCGCCGTCGGGGCCGAGCGCGCTGTGGGGCGGCAGCGCGCGCCCCGGGCCGCCGAGGGTCCAGCCGCTCCACGTCGACGTCCGGCCGCGCGCGAGGTTCACCACCAGTGACACCAAAGCAGGCGCCGGGCCCGGCGCGCAACCCGGGGCGGCCTTGCCGTCGCGGCGGGGCCCTGCCAACGTCGAAGACGTGACCTCGGCTCCCCCGACGACGAACGCGCCGGCACCCGCGGCGACGACGAAGGCGGGCCTTCTGCGTGGGGTCGTGGCCGCAGTCGGGCAGGGGCCCCTGGCGTTTGTGCAGGGCGCGGGCGAGCTGGCGGTGTTCGTCGGCCGGACGTTCGCGTGGATGCCGCGCCGCCCGTTTCGCTGGGCGCAGCTGTTTCGTCACCTGCGCGACATCGGCTTCGGCTCGCTGTTCATCGTCGTGCTGACCGGGTTCTTTACCGGGCTGGTGTTCGGCTTCCAGACGTTGCAGGGCTTTCGCCGCTTCGGCGCCGAGGCGCTGGTGGGGCCGGCGACGCTGTTGACGTTGTCGCGTGAGCTCGGCCCGGTGTTGACCGGCTTGATGGTCGCCGGGCGCAGTGGGTCGGGGATGGCCACCGAGCTTGGCACCATGCGCGTCACCGAGCAGATCGACGCGCTGTCGACGCTGGCGGTGGAGCCGATGCAGTACCTCGTCGTGCCGCGCGTGCTCGCCGCGACGCTGATGATGCCGCTGCTCACCGCGATCTTCACCGGCTTCGGCTTCTACGGCTGCTACCTGATCGGCGTTGGCCGCGAGGGCATCGACCCCGGCGTGTTCTTCTTCGAGACCTGGCAGGCCGCCGACCCCGACGACTTCTACGAGGGCTGGATCAAGGGCGCGTTCTTCGGCGCGCAGATCTCGCTGATCTCGTCGTGGCAGGGGTTCCGCGCGTCGGGCGGCGCCCGCGGCGTCGGCGAGGCGGCCACCCGCGCCGTGGTGCTGTCGTCGGTGTCGATCCTCGTCGGCACGTACCTGCTCGCCGAGCTCCTCGACCCGCTCATCCACGGCTACATCTGGTTCGACGCCCTGCCAAAGTGACGTCGATGGCGAAGCGCGCTTCCCCGCCCAGTGACCCCGAGGCGACGCAGCCGGCGGCGCCGTCTTCTTTGGCTTCGTCGTCGTCGTCAGCCACAGGGGCGATGATCCGCATCGTCGGCGTGCGCAAGCGCTTCGGCGACCGCGAGGTGTTGAAGGGCATCGACCTCGACATCCCGCGCGGCTCGAACCTCGTGATCCTCGGCGGCTCGGGCATGGGCAAGAGCGTGCTGATGAAGCACATCATCGGCCTGCTGCAGCCCGACGAGGGGCAGATCATCGTCGACGGCGAGGACATCTCGCGGATGAGCCCGCTGCAGCTGAAGCGCGTGCGCGGCAAGTTCGGGATGGTCTTTCAAAACGGCGCGCTGTTCGACTCGATGAGCAACTGGGACAACGTCGCGTTCCCGCTGCGCGAGCACCGCCGCGACCTGAAGGGCGCTGCCCTCGACGAGCGCGTGCGGCACCTGTTCCAGCTGTTCTCGCTCGACCCCGACGTCGTGGGGCCGCGGGCGCCGTCGGAGATCTCGGGCGGTCAGCGCAAGCGCGTGGCGCTGGCGCGCGCGGTGGCGCTCGATCCGGCCATCGTCCTGTACGACGAGCCGACGACGGGGCTCGACCCCATCACCACCGATCAGGTCGACGAGATGATCCTCGACGCCAAGCGCAAGCTCGGTGTCACCAGCATCGTGATCAGCCACGACATCGCCAGCGCCTTCAAGATCGCCGACCACATCATCTTCATCTACGACGGCCAGATCGTCGTGCGCGGCCTGAAGCACGAGATGCTGACGTCGACGCACCCGTTCGTGCAGAGGTTCTTCGCGACGTGGACGGCGAAGAACGTGTAGGCGGGCCCTGACCGCGCGGCACCATGAAGTGCGCCGCTCCGCCAGAGGGAGGACGCCGCCCGCCGGCGGCTCCCACCCGCGGGCTGATCGCGTCTGTCGGCGACAAACCGCGATTCCGTGTTTGATGTAGGGAAAGAGCGCATCCATCGGCGCGCGGATCCCCGACGTTCCCGACCGCGGCGTACGAAGTGATCGATGACACACGCCGCTCCTCGCCTCGTGTTGACCGCCACCCTCGCCGCCTTCGTCGCGCTCCCCGGCGTTGGCTGCGTGAACCAACTCGGGCCGTCGGCCCGCGAGATCGACGCCGACCACGACGTGGCCTTCGTCGCGCAGGGCGACGATCTGCAGGGCCGGCTCGTCGTCGACGGCGACGGCTACGTGGCGACCCCCGCGCTGGAGCGCGACGAGCCCTTCAACCGCATCGCCATCCGCTTCGACGCGCCCGGCAGCGTCACCGTCGAGGCCCGCGCGCGCAGCGCCGCCGGCTGGAGCGCCTGGGCGCCGATGACCGCGACCTACGACGATCTCGAAGCCGGCGCCCACAACGCCCACGTCGACGTCGCCGCGGCCAGCACCGCCGCGCAGCTGCGCTTCCACGCCGACGTCGGCGCCACCATCTCGTTCCTCGTCGTCGAGACGTTCGAGTTCTTCCCCGACCCCGCCGACGCCGACCTGGACGTCGACGCCGACCCGTCGGCCAACCAGTCCGAGCAGGGCCTGGCCGCCGACGGCATCGCGGTGACCCGCAGCCAGTGGGGCGCGCGCGCCCGCGAGTGCGGTCCGCGCCACAGCCCGCGGCGCCTGACCATCCACCACACCGACACGCCCAACGACGACACGCTGTCGATGCCGGCGCGCATCCGGCAGATCCAGAGCTTCCACATCAACAGCCGCGGTTGGTGCGACATCGGCTACCACTTCCTGATTGGCCAGAACGGGCAGGTGTACCAGGGCCGCCGCGAGAACGTCCTCGGCGCCCACGCCGCCGGCGCCAACACCGACAACGTCGGCATCTCGTTCGTCGGCACGTTCTCTGACCGCGCCCCCAGCACAGCCATGCTGAACGCCGCCGCGCGCGCCATGCGCAGCCTCGCGAACACCTACGGCATCACCCTCGACCGCACCCGCGTGCAGGGCCACCGGCAGGTGGGCACCACCAGCACGTCGTGCCCGGGCGACGCGCTTTACAACCGCCTCGGCGACCTGATCACCCTCGCGCGCACCGGTGGCAGCACCGACCAGCCCCCGCCAGCGACGGGCAACAACGGCGCGTGCAGCCTCGTGCGCGCCGACGCCGACACGCTGAACATCCGCCCCGAGCCCAACACGTCGCAGGCGCCGCTGTCGACGCTGAGCATCGGCCAGACCGCGACCCGCCTCGACACCGTCAGCGGCCAGACCGTCAACGGCACGAGCCGCTGGTACCGGATCTCGCGCGCCGGCGTCGTGGGCTTCATCTCGGGCGCGTACTCGTCCTGCGCGAACTAGCGCGCCCGCCGCTCCCACCGGAGCGGCCGCTGACGCCGCGTCGATGGCGCGGGCATCACAGCCGCATGCACGCCACCGTCGTCGCCCTCGCCGCCGCCCTCGCCGCCGACCCGGGCGCTGCCCAACCGCCCGACGGCCGCAGCACCCCCGCCGCGCCGAGCGCCCCCGACGAGCAGGGCGCCCTTCACGAGCCGGGCGAGGCCATCGCTGCGCTCGTTGAGGCCCGCGTCGACGCCGAGCGCGCCCACCTGGCGCGCCTTGGCGTGTGGGCTGGCGTCAACGTCGTCGCCGGCGCCGCGCTGCTGGCGCTGGCGCGCCCCGAGACGTCGCCGCTGCCGACGCCGGCGACGCTGCTCGAGGGGTTTGCCGTGCAGTCCCTCGCCTGGGGCGGCATCAACCTGGCCATCGTCGGCCTCGGGCTCGCGTCGACGCCGGCGCCGGTGACGACGCGGGAGGCGGCGCTCGCCGCCGAAGACGACCTAGGCAAGGTGCTGTGGGTGAACGTCGGGCTCGACGCCGGCTACATGATGGCGGGCGGCGCGCTGTGGGGCGCGTCGCTCGCCGGCGCGAAGCCCGCAGAGCAGTGGCGGTCGCACGGCGTGGGGATCGTCACGCAGGGCCTCGGCCTCGCCGTGCTCGACGTGATCGCCGTCTGGGACAGCGCCCCCCGCGAGGAGGCGCTGCAGGCGTTGCCGCCGTCGCCGTCGCTGTCGTCATCGCCATGAGGCGCGTGCGGTGACGACCGCGGCGCAGGCGCGCGGGTGTCAGCGGTCGTCGGACAGGAACCGCTCGACGAGGGCCACCTCGTCGTCGGTGAGCGCGCGCAGGAACGTCGGCGGCATGCGGTAGCGATCTTCGGCGGGGCGGCGCAGACGGTCGACGATCAGGTCCCTCTGCGCCGCCGACAGGTCGTCGAGGCCGAAGACGTCGAAGTTGCGCTTCGACAGCGACGGGTCGCTGCGGCCGTTGTGGCACTGGCCGCACATCTGCACGAGCAGCTCGCGGGCCGACTGCCCGGGCCAGGCGCGCACGAAGGTGGCGCGCTCGGCCTCGCCGCGCATCGTCTGACGCAGGTCGGGCAGCGTGGCGTCGGGGACGTCCACGGCGGCGCGCCACCGCTGCGCCAGCGTGACGACGCGCTCGGGGTCGGTGATCTTGATGTCGGCAAACGGCGGCGGGATGACCTCGCCGCGGCGGGCCCGCTCGAACAGCGCCTGCCACGTCGGGCTGTCGCCGATGACGGTGTTGTCGGCGGGCTGCCCCGGCGCGGAGGCCTGCACCTCGGACTCGATGACCGGCGACTCCCCGCGGCGACGCGCGCCGGCGTCGCCGCGCCGCCCGTTCGGCTATCGTCGTCGTCATGAGCGGCGAGACCCCACCCCGCGGCGTCCGCGCCGGCGTCGTCCTCGCCGGCCGCTACTCGATCGTCGAGGCCATCGGCGCCGGCGGCATGGGCACCGTCTACCGCGCGGTGCAGCTCGGCCTGTCGCGCGACGTCGCCGTCAAGCTGGTGGGCAACGGGCGCAGCGCCACCGCCGAGCAGGCGGCGCGCTTCGAGCGCGAGGCGCGACTGCTGGCGCGCCTGTCGCACCCGGCGATCGTCACGGTGTTCGACTTTGGCCGAGCCGACGACGGCACGCTGTTCCTCGTGCTCGAGCTGGTGCGCGGCGAGAGCCTCGAGAGCCGGCTGCGCCGCGGTCGCCTGCCGTGGACCGAGGCCGTGGACACGGGCGCGCAGGTCGCCGCCGCCCTGCAGGCGGCCCACGACGCTGGCGTGCTGCACCGTGACCTGAAGCCGAGCAACGTGATGCTGTCGGCGGCGACGGCGACGCGCGTGAAGCTGATCGACTTCGGGCTGGCGCGCCTCGCCGACTTCAGCGGCGACACGCCGGTGACGGCGTCGTCGTCGGCGGTGATGGGCACGCCGGGCTACATCGCCCCCGAGTACGCGTGGACGGGCGCGGTGAGCCCGCAGATGGACCACTACGCGCTCGGGCTCGTGCTGTTCGAGCTGCTCGCCGCGCAGCACCCCTTCGCCGCCGTCGACCCCCGCGCCGACCGCCTCGCGCTCGCCCGCCAGCGCCTCGTCACCGCCGCGCCCGACGCGCCGCCCGCCCTCGTCGAGCTGGTGCTGGCCCTGCTGTCGCCCGACCCGGCGCAGCGCCCGCCGCGACCGGCGGCCGCGCTTGCCGCGCTGCTGCCGTCGTCGACGACGGCCGCGGGCGCCGTCGCCGAGCGGGCCGGCGTCGGTGCGGGCGCCGTGTCGGGCAAGGGCGGCGTCACCGCGCTCGTCGACGACGTGTTCGCCTCCGCGGCGCCCACGCCCAGGCCCACGCCCTCGTCGACGCGACGACGGCTGCAGGCGACGGCGGGCCCGCCGCCCGAGGCGGTGGCGCGCCCCATGGTCGACGTGCCCGGCGGCCTCGTGCGCCTCGTCGTCGACCAGCGGCTGCACGAGGTGCGGCTGCGGCCCTTCGCCCTCGACAAGCACCCGGTGACCCACGGCGACTGGTACGCGTTCGTGCAGGCCGGCGGTGCCGAGCCGCTACCGTCGTGGCGCGGCGGCCGGCCGGCGCGGGCCGACGTCGCCTGCCCGGTGACGATGGTCCGCTTCGACGACGCGGCGGCGTACGCGAAGTGGGCTGGGCGGCGGCTGCCCACCGAGGCCGAGTGGGTGTGGGCCGCCGCCGGACCCGACGGCTGGACCTATCCGTGGGGCGACGGGTGGCAGACGGGCTCGAGCGACCCGCTGTGGACCGAGCCCCTCGAGCGTCGGCGCCCCGGACCCATCGGCCTGTACACGCCCGCCGGGGACAGCGTGCACGGCGTCAGCGACCTGCTGTCGGTGTGGGAGTGGGTCAGCGCGCCGTACCAGACCCGCGGCGCCGTCGTGCGCGGCGGCGCGTGGCGCGACCGCTCGGTGCCGCCGAGCCTCGACAACCGCAGCTGGGAGGACGCGGCCTGCGCCGACATCGGCTTTCGCTGCGCCCGCTCCGGCTGAGGGACGCGCGGCGCCGACGCCTTGGCCGGTCGTCGTCACCGGTCGCCTTCGCCGTTCGTCGTCGCCGCTCGTCGTCCCTCGACGGGCCCCTACGGGTCGAGCCGGCCCGGGCGCGGGACGCCGAAGGCGTCCATCTTGGCGATCAGCGTGTTGCGCGCGACGTCGAGCCGCTCGGCCGCCCGCTGGATGTTGCCGCCCTCGGCCTGCAGCGCCGCGCGCACGTCGTCGGCGGTCAGCGCGCGGGCCTTCTTGCGCGGCGCGGGGGACTCCGTCGTCTTCGCGGGCGCGGGCGCGGGCGCGGGCGAGTGCGTCGCTGTCGCCGTCGTCGTCGTCGCAGTCGTCGTCGCGGTTGTCGTCGCAGTCGTCGTCGCAGTCGTCGTCGCAGTCGTCGTCGCAGTCGTCGTCGCAGTCGGGCCGAGGGCCCGCGCCAGCGCCGCGATGCGCGTGCGCACGTCGTCGACGGTGACGGTGGCGCGGCCTTCGGCCAGCGCCTCGCGGGCCAGCAGGCGCACGAGGCCGCGCAGCTGGCGCACCTGCCCGGGCCAGTCGGCGGCGGCGGCGGCGGCGATGGCGTCGTCGTCGAACGCGGCGGCGGCGCCGTCTTCGCGGCGCAGGTCGGCGAGCAGGCCCTGCACCAGCGACGGGATGTCCTCGCGGCGGTCGGCGAGGCCAGGCACCTCGACGATCACGCCATCGACGAGGCGCCACGCGAGGTCGGCGCGCAGCTGGGCCTGCTGCAGCGACGTCTTCGACGCGGCGATCACGCGGACGTCGCGGACGACGGGTCGCGCGCCCGCCACCGCGCCGAGCGCGCCCAGATCGCCCGACTGCTCGAGCAGCGTCAGCAGGAACGCCTGCCCCTCGGGGTGCAGCGAGTCGGCCTCGTCGAGGAACAGCGTGCCGCCGTCGGCCGCCGTCCACGCGCCGTCGACGTCGTGGGTCGCGCCGGTGAAGGCGCCCTTCTTGTGGCCGAGCAGCACGCTGCGCAGCGGCACCGGGTCGCGGGGCAGGGCGGCGGCGTTCAGCGCGACGAAGCGCCCGCGACGCCCGCTGCCGTCGTGGATCGCGCGTGCGGCCCAGGTCTTGCCGCTGCCCGACGGGCCGAGCAGCAGCACCGACCCCTTCGCCCGTGCGGCGCGCTGCAGGTCGCGCGCGAAGCGCTGGCCCGCCGCGCTGCGGGCCACGCCATCGTCGACCACGCGATCATCGACCACGCCGCCGGTCGGTCCCTCGCCGTCGACGGCCTCCAGGGCGGCGTGGGCATCACCGAAGAACACGACGTCGCCGGCGGCGAGCGCCAGCGGCTGCCCGGGCACGACGAGGCGCGCGCGGGCGAACAGCGCCCGCCGGCCGGCCTCGCTCGCGACGTCGTCGTCGTCGCGGTCGTCGCCCTCGACGACGAAGGTGCCGTTGGCCGAGCGGGCGTCGACGAGCACGAAGCGACCGTCCTCGTGCTTCAGGTGCGCGTGCAGGCGCGACACACCGTCGTCGTCGAAGCACAGGTCGACGCCGGCGCCGCGCCCCAGCGTCCATGACGTCGTCGGGTCGACCACGGCGCGCCCCGTCGGTCGTCCGCGGCGGTGCAGGGCCAGCGCGGTGGGCGCGCTCCGTGTGGCGGGCTCGGCGGGGGCGTCGTCGGCGCCGGGCCGGCGGCGGCGGGTCGGGGCGTCGCGGGACATGGGCGGCAGCGTAGCGCTGGTGGGCGCGCGGCGCGTGACCACGAGGAGCGCGTCAGCGGGCCGTCTTCAGCCCGTCAGGTTGAACGTCATTTTGACGGTCGGCGACGGGGCGCGACCGGCACCCGGGCCGGCGCGCGCCGGTCATGACGGCGTCCGGGCGCCGAGGGGCGCCGCGCTGCCGGGTGGCACGGCGCCTGCCTTTGCCAGCGGCGGAGGCGACGACGATGAGCAAGACCGAGATCACGATCTCCTGGCACTCGATCCGCAACGACGAGACGCTGCAGGTGCACGACCGCGCGCAGCTGCTGAACCACGCCGACGCGTGCATCCCGGTGGGCACCGCGCCCGACGGGCTGCCGCTGGTGCTGAAGGTCGCGCGCGCCGCCTCCATCGTCGAGCCGGTGCTGCGGGCGCTGCACGCCCCCGACGTCGACGCGCTGTCGAAGGAGGCGCGGGCGCACCTGACCAGCCTGAACCGACAGGTGCAGAGCGAGCGCCGGGGCCTCGGCATCGCGGCGCGCGGGCCGTTCGTCGACGCGCCGCACTACGTGACGATGGCGTCGATCCCGAACCTGATCGGCGACACGCTGCTGGCCCGCCTGCTCGGGCCCACGAGCCCGCTGCTGTTGCCCGAGGACACGCCGGCGTGGCAGCGCGACGACCACATCGCGGCCAAGACGTCGTGCGGCGTCTTGATGAACGCCGCCGAGCTGCAGCAGCTGAAGCGCGAGCTCGACACGCGGCAGCACCTGTGCGTGCCGCTCGACGACTCGCCGACGGCCATCGTGCGCCAGGGGCCAAACCGGAGCCTCGACCTCACCGAGGGGCGGCCGTTCGTCGCCGAGGACCTGCGGCGGCTCTCGTCGACGCGCTTCCACGGCTACCGCCGCGTCGACGGCGAGGTGCAGGGCGAGACGTTCTCGGGGCCGCTCGGCGACACCGAGGCCTACCGCCGCGCCGTGCGCCGCGCCGACACCGTCGGCTGGTCGGTGACGCGCAACGACCTGCTGCAGGTCGTCGTCGAGGTGGCGCGCTCGCTGCAACCGCTGCACGAGAGCGGCTTCGTCCACGGCGACGTGAAGCCGGCCAACGTCTTCGTCACCGCCGACGGCGCCGTCGCCCACGACTCGCTGGACATCCGGGCGGGCGCGCTGAGCGCCGCGGGCACCAAGGGGTGGAACGCGCCGGAGCAGATCATCGCCCGGCCGTGCACGCCGGCCACCGACGTCTTCGCGCTGTCGCAGCTGGTCGTGCGCATCCTCGAGGCCGCGGTGTTTGGCGACGAGCGGTCCTTCGTCGTCCCGGTGGGCAACGGCCAGCGCATCCGCGAGCGCATGATCGCCGCCCCCGACGTCTTCCTCGACCCGACGCTGGTGCCGCTGGACGACGCCGGGATCGCCGCGTGGCGGGCCTTCCTGCGTCGCTGCCTTGTACTCGACGCCGACAAGCGCGTGCGCGATGCCGCCACGTTTGCCGCCGAGCTGGCGAGCCTGATCGAGCGCCACCCGGTGAGCGGCCGCCGCGCGGTCAGCCGCCTGAGCGGGCAGCTGGTGCGCCACGCCCGCGGCCAGGGCCTCGTCGACCGCGCCCGCCGTGCGTTCGCCGGCGGCGACGACCACGGCGTCGTC
>Ga0194129_10002627_pt1 | contig 26634 bp, 31 predicted proteins | sample TA2KigCa35mmetaG_FD_150862 | JGI IMG/M metagenome (GOLD analysis project Ga0194129, IMG submission 150862) | Freshwater microbial communities from Lake Tanganyika, Tanzania - TA2015038 Kigoma Deep Cast 35m | ecosystem: Environmental > Aquatic > Freshwater > Lake | place: Tanzania: Lake...
CTCAAGGTCCAAAAGCTACAGGGGAGCGGTATCTCCCCGAGGCGGCTATCAAGAATCTGTCTGCTTCTGAGTACGCGGCAACAACCAAAGCAAAGCGAGCAGGAAAAGCAGCCGGTAAGCAGTTCGTTAAACAACCCAAAACCGTAGCAAAGAAAACAGCGAGGTTCAGATAATGACGCTTAAACCCGTAGACAAAGAAAAAAACCCCGGTTTGGCAAAACTGCCAACTGAAGTTCGCAACAAAATGGGGTTTGCAAAAAAAGGCGGTTTCATAAAAGAAGCCATCAAAAAGCCCGGTGCTTTGCGTAAAGCGCTTGGGGCCAAGAAGGGTGAGCCAATCCCAGCCAAGAAACTTGCCGCAGCCGCCAAGGCTCCGGGTAAACTGGGTCAACGAGCACGTTTTGCCCAAACCCTAAAAGGATTTAAGAAGTGACCACATCTGGCACCACTAGTTTTAATCTAGAACTAAAAGACATCATCGAAGAAGCCTTCGAGAGGTGCGGTGCCGAGTTGCGTACTGGTTATGACCTTCGTACAGCCCGTAGATCTTTAAACCTTCTAACTATTGAGTGGGCTAACCGAGGCATTAACCTCTGGACCATAGAAGAGGGTTCAATTACTTTGCAGACGGGGCAGGCTACCTACGCTCTTCCAATCGATACGATTGACCTACTAGAACACGTAACTCGCCAAAACGCTGGTATTAACGCCACTCAGTCTGACATCACGATTAGTCGTATTAGTGTTTCTACCTATGCTTCTATCCCAAATAAAACCGCTCAGGGCTTCCCAATTCAGGTCTGGGTTAACCGGCAGTCTGGCACTACAGCGACTACTTCTCTGACGTTAAACGGCGGTATTTCATCGTCAGACACCACAATTACTTTATCTTCAACGGACGGATTGTCTGGTACGGGTTATGTACAGATTGGTGCTGAGATCATCAACTACACGGGTAAGACCTCAACCCAGTTGCAGAACTGCATACGAGGGCAAGCGGGTACTAGTGCTGCAGCGCACTTAACGGGTGTCGCTATATCGGTGCCGTACCTGCCAAGTATCAATATTTGGCCTACTCCGAACTCACCGGGGACCCAGTATCAGTTTGTTTACTGGCGTTTGAAGCGTATTCAAGACGCAGGTGATGGGGGTATGAAGACCCAAGACATCCCGTTCCGTTTGCTCCCATGCCTTGTGGCTGGGCTGGCGTACCACCTGTCTATGAAGATCCCCGGTGCAGAACAGCGGGCGGAGATACTAAAACTAGCATACGAGGAGCAGTGGAACTTGGCGGCGGGTGAAGACCGTGAAAAAGCCTCGGTCCGGTTTGTCCCCCGTGAATTTTTTATTGGTGGCGGTGGGTACTAATGACCTCAAAATTTACCCTAGGGCGCATCGCAATTGCGATGTGCGACAGGTGTGGGTTTCAGTACCAACTGCATGAACTTCGCACGGAAATAGTCAAGACTAAGAATGTCAACCTTAAAGTCTGCCAAGAATGTTGGGATCCAGATCAGCCCCAGTTATCGCTGGGTTTGTATCCTGTTGATGATCCACAGGCGGTTCGCAATCCTCGTCGTGACACTTCTTATCTGGCTGCGGGTGTTACAGGACTTCAGTTATTGGCTACAAACAGCCAAACTGTTGAGGGTTTTGGTACTCCCTCTGGAGGTAGTAGGCAGATTCAATGGGGTTGGAACCCGGTTGGCTTAGGAAATGATGGTGGTTTGACCCCGAATAACTTGGTTGGTCAGGGACAAACTGGTACAGTAACTGTAACAACTTCTTAGGAGTAGATCATGGCAGACAAAAAAGCGATGGAAGCACTTAAAAAGCATGCTAATAAGCCCGCTGGTAAGGCTCATAAAGGCCTAAAAGCAGGTGGTAAGACGAACCTTGATATGAAAAAATACGGACGCAATATGGCTAAAGTCATGAACCAGCGTTCATCTGGAAGGGGTCGATAATGGCTAAGTACAGTATGAAGGTTAAAGGTAAAGAGATCGGCCCCGCCGATGTCTACGCACCTCCTCACACGATGACTGGAAAAGATACAAACGCCCAGACTTACTCTCACTACGAGACCGGCGCTACAGAGATAACTAAGATGAACATGTCTGTTGGCAATATTAGTAAGGGCGACTATCCCCCCGTTAATCCGTTTGGCGTTGGTGTAATGCGTGGGTACGGTGCTGCTACCAAAGGCCGCAAGATTAGCGGGAAGATGGGGTAAGTTGTGAACTACTCTGCGCTGTTCGATACGATTCAAGGTTATGTGGAAAATGACTTTCCAACCACGACGGTAAATTCATCGTCGGGTTCGGGCACGACCACGTTTACCTCTAAAGAACAGATTGACACCTTCATCCAAGAGGCTGAGCAGCGTATATACAACTCAGTCCAGATTCTTGCACTGCGAAAAAATGTTACTGGACAGACTACACAAGATAATAAATACCTCTCTACTCCGGCAGATTGGCTGGCTAATTTTTCCTTAGCCGTCATTGACCCGGTCACGGGTGGGTATGAGTATTTGTTAAACAAAGACGTTAACTTTATTCGTGAAGCGTTTCCATTCCCTGCTGTTTCAGGGAAGCCGCAATACTATGCTTATTTTGATGAAGACTCCTACATTCTCGGACCCACTCCAGATGCAGCATACACAATGGAGTTGCATTACTTCTATTACCCAACATCTATTGTCACAGCAGGTACGTCTTGGTTGGGAGACAACTTTGACTCTGTACTGCTTTATGGCTCCTTACTTGAAGCCTATACGTTCATGAAGGGTGAGGCAGATGTTATTCAAAATTATCTTGGGCGATATAGTGAGTCCTTGGCGATGCTCAAACAACTCAGTGAGGGTAAGAATCGTCAGGATATGTACAGAACTCAACAAGCGAGGTATCCAGTCCGATGAGCAATCCAAGCGAAGTAGCGTTCCTTTTGGGTGGTGCGGTCCGTGTGGAGTCTACGCATGGTCGTGGGTTTTCGGCTGACGAATTGGCTGATCGTGCGCTAGATAAGATTATTGCAGTTGGTGGCAATTCACACCCCGCCATCACTGAACAGGCAAGAGCATTTCGGGAGAACATCAGAAACGTTCTGGTGTTTTACATGAATGAGGCCATGCGTTCACAACGAGTGACGTTGGTCGCAAAGTTCAGGAAAGCAGGACATCCTGAGTTAATTAAACTTTTAGACGAATAGGAGCCTCTTATGGCAATTACACAAGCAATGTGTTCTTCTTTTAAGGCAGAGTTAATGCTTGCCGTTCACGATTTTCGTAACACCGGCGGCGATACTTTTAAAGTTGCACTTTATCTAAGCACGGCTGACATTGATGCAAATACCACTGCGTATACAGCAACCAACGAAGCCTCGGGTACTAACTACTCGGCTGGTGGTGTTTCTTTGACCAACACCGGTGTAAACGTTACCAACATCAACGCCAACACGGGTACAGGCTTTACCGATTTCTCGGATGCCACGTTTACCAACGTGACGGTCACGGCCCGTGGTGCTCTGATTTATAACAGCACTCCCTCGGCAAACGGTGTTGCTAATACCGCCCTGACCAATGCTGCGGTATGCGTACTGGACTTCGGTTCGGACAAAACTTCTACGGACGGTGATTTCACCATCATCTTTCCGACGAATGACGCATCCAATGCAATTATCCGTATTGCTTAAAAAAGGCGCCCAACGTGGCAAACGCATGGAGCGAAGGCTCTTGGTCTGAACTAGGTTTTGGTGGCATAGAAACTGTCACCGTTGATCTGACTGGTCTTGAGGCTTCTGCTACGTTGGGAGTCGTCCAAACGCAGACTCAAAATGCGTTTGCTGTTACAGGTGTTTCTGCAACTGGACAAATAGGCGAAGAGTTCCCCCTTGGTAATCAGGGGTGGGGCGGCAGTTTTTGGAGTAGCGACATTGGTTGGGGCGGTATTACTTCCGTAGATGTTGATACCACCGGAGTTGAGGGTTTAGGGCAGGTCGGGATTGTTGTAGCACAGGCTAAGGGTAGTGTTGTTGTTACTGGGGTTCAGGGTAATGTGTTTGTAGACCCAGTTGGAGTCAGTGCAGATAAGAACTCCCAGCCAGCCGGTGAACAAGCAGTTATTGGGATCGGTCAAGCAGATATTGTTGGTGAAGCCAATTTAAGTCTTACCGGGGTTGAAGGTGTTAGTGAAACTGGGACTGCAACGACAAAAACTGTCAACAACTTCCAAGTTACGGGGGTTAGCGCAGTTGGTGAGACCGGCACTGTCGAGGTTGATAGCAAGGCAAATGTTGTAGTCACCGGGGTCTTTGGAACCGGACAACTTGGCGAAGAAGAGGTAGATGCGGGAGCGAATGTCTTCCCGACCGGGGTAGAGGCTGAAGGATTTGTAGGGACCGTTGACATTGGCGGTAAAGCGGTAGTGAATGTTACCGGAGTTGTCGGTACAATATTTGAAGGTGAAACGGATGAGAGCGGCAAAGCCTTCGTTACGGTCACAGGGGTACAAGCAGTAGGACGAGTTTCTAGACCTTTGGTGTGGGGCTTAATCGATACAAGTCAGACACCAAATTGGCTTCCAATCGCAGCGTAAAGGAGTAGATATGCCATCCACGTACAGTAATATAAAGATCCAACTCATGGCGACCGGGGAAAATACCGGTACATGGGGTAACGTAACCAACGACAACCTTGGGGCTGCAATTGAGCAAGCCATTGTAGAAACGGCTACCGTTACTTTTGCCAGCGCCAATCAAACTCTAACCCTGACGGATACAAACGCCAGACAAGATGCTCGGGCGTTGCGTTTAAACCTCACCGGTACGACGGGTGGTGCAAGGGATCTAATCGTCCCAGCCATCCAAAAGCCTTACATCGTCAATAACGGCACGGCTGACACCATCACGGTGAAAGTCTCCGGTCAGACAGGTGTAGCGGTCCCAGCGGCTCGGTCTATGCTGCTCTACAACAATGGCACAGATGTTGTGAACGCCTTAACACACACTCCTGTTTCTTCTGGCGGTACTGGAACAAACACACTAACTGCTGAAGCGGTTTTAATTGGTAACACAACGAGTAACGTCAAGTTCGTATCTCCCGGTACTTCTGGAAACGTACTGACATCTAATGGCTCTGCTTGGTCTTCTGCCGCAGCAGAATCTTTCCCTGCTGGTACGGTTATGTTGTTTGCCCAGACTAATGCGCCCACTGGCTTTACAAAAGATACTTCTAATTTCAACAACTCTGCTCTTCGGGTAGTCACTGGATCGGCTTCATCTGGTGGTTCGGTTGACTTTACAACTGCGTTTGCCTCGCAAACCCCAAGTGGTTCGGTGTCAATTAGTAGTATTTCAGGTTCGGCAGGCGCCACAACACTATCAACACCGCAGATTCCAAGTCATACACATAATATAAATAGGGGAAATAATTTCCCTCAAGGGTCTGGTAACACAACCGGAGACTCTCAATATCTGGGTTCACCTTTTACTACCATCACAAGTCCGGGCACCGGTGCAGGTATTGTAAATACGGGTGGTGGAAGTTCACATACCCACCCATTCTCGTTTTCAAGCGGCTCAGGATCATTTAGTGGTAACGCTATTAACTTGGCTGTTAAGTATGTTGACGTTATTCGGGCCACCAAAAACTAATCATGCAACTTAAAAACGGAACCTTCTGTCCGCTGATAAAAAAAGACTGTGTTGGTCTGACTTGCGCTTGGTTTACTCGGGTGCAAGGTGTAGATATGAATACCGGTAATCAGGTCGATGAGTATCAGTGTGCGATTGCTTGGATGCCAATGCTTTTAATTGAAAATTCAGGGCAACAAAGACAAACCGGTGCGGCGGTAGAAAGTTTTCGTAATGAGATGGTCAAATCTAATGAGACATCTCAGAAAGTTTTATTGGCGTCTTTGGGGTTTCAAAGACAACAGGATCAGACCCCTGTATTGGAAATAAGTCCTCCAAAGGCAAAAACTGTAAAACCTAGAACTGTTAGGAGTAAATGATGCGTATTACAATTGTTGGTGTTGATAACGCCGTTGGCGTAGACGGAAACTTTCGTGGCGACCTTGATTTATCTCAGTGTGGCCTTCCTGCAAATTTTTGGGCGTTTCAGTGGAATCAAGAAAGCAATAACACCGGGGAGATAGAATACAACTCGCCCATAATTCAAAACGACCCTGTAACAGAAATACCTGCTTGGGCTACTGCATGTATCGCTGTTTGGCAAGCCAAGTTAGATCAAGAAGCCGCAGAAGCAGAAGCCGCACGACTTGCGGCACAACAAGGAGCGTAGTATGGCAAACCCAGAAGTTAAACTTGGGTGTGTGGCTAACTTGTTTAGCCGTATGATGCATTTTAAAAATGTTGGTGATATGGAGCATGGTCACACCCATCAGTTTGACCACTTAACACTTTTGGCTTCTGGAAGGCTTCAAGTCACTGTTGATGGTCATGTGTCGGAATTTGAAGCCCCACATATGATTTATATTAAAAAAGATAAAATGCATGAACTTATAGCATTAGAACCAAACACAGTTGCATATTGTATTCACGCCATTCGCATTGGTGAAAGTGTAGATGATATTGTTGACCCGTCGATGGTTCCTGAAGGTGTTGAAATACCGCACGACTCACTACTATGCAATTTCAAATAATTCAAAATAATTATCTACATGTTCCGGGTTTTATAACCTCACAACAAGTCTTAGATTTAGCAAAAGAGTTTAAAGAGTATTGCGCTAAGTTTAATCTTCAAGGAGATCCGCAAGCGCCAAACTCCCATTCAATGTATGACTTTATGCCGTTTGTAAGGCTTCTTGTCGAGAAAGTGCCTGAAGTTTCAGACTTGTTGGGTGAAAAAGTGTTACCAACCTACACTTACGCTAGAGTGTACAAAGAAGGTTCAGAACTACTTAGGCATCGAGACAGACCGGCTTGTGAAATTAGTCTCACGCTTAATCTTTCAAAAGATAAAGATTGGCCTATTTATTTTCAACGGCCTGATGGGTCTGAAACACCAGTTGAACTAGAACCCGGAGACGCAGTGATGTACTTGGGGTGTCAGGCAGATCATTGGCGTAACAAGTTTGAAGGACAGGAATGTGTTCAGTTGTTTATGCACTATGTTCGTTCTTACGGAACCAAGTCTTGGGCATATTTTGACAAACGACAACAACAAGAACCGACTCCGCCAGTTGCTGGGATTCCAAAGGCTATTCTATGAGGCTTTCTATTTCAAGAATAATTAAACAATGGAAATATGCCCCAATGGTAAATCCATCTTTTAATTTTCAATTGAATGCTGCGGGAAACGGGCGGCGTTTTTCAACACAGGATATTGCACCTTATTGGGAAGAGGCGTTTAAAGAATTTGGGTTAAAGCCGGTTGAAGTAGAGCCTATATTTAAAAATTTCACTGGTAATCATTACCAAGATGGGGCGTTTGTTCATCCACATACAGACCCAGCACCGGACGGATTTGTACATACTAGGTGTAACTTGATGTTAAAAAAACCTAAAGAAGGCGGTAACCCTGTCCTTGATGGGGAAGAGATTAATGTCGAAGAAGGTGATTTGTGGTTGTGCCTTGCCAGTATAGAAACACACTCATCTACGCCAATTAAAGGCGGGGAAAGGTTAATCTTTTCTTTTGGGGGGCTTGTCCCCGTCAAACAAATTGAAGCAATTGTAGAAAGATGAAAAATATTAACGACTATATTGTTGTATTTGAAGACGTAATGACCCATGCTCTTTGCGATGCTATTTTAGAAGAATTTAGTGATGAAGAGGAATGGCAAAAAACTGTTGTTGGTGATGGGCGTGTTAACGATAAGATAAGAACCGCAGAAACAGTTGTTATTTCTTATCCACATGTTATAGAAAAAAACCTTAAAGTTAGACAAAAGTTAGATAAATATATTTATACCTCTGCTGGTTTAGCAATAAAAAAGTATAACGAAAAGTTTAACGAAGCACGTATAGAAGAAGATTCTGGCTATGAATTGTTAAGGTATAAAGAAGATCAATTTTATACCCAACATACAGATTCATTTAAAGCAAGGCCCCGTGCAGTTTCGTGTTCCTTTGGATTGAATGATGACTACGAGGGTGGTGAGTTTGCGTTCTTTAACAGAGAGATAAAGATCAAGGTTCCAAAAGGTGCTGCAGTGATGTTCCCTTCAAACTTTATGTACCCCCATGAGATCTTGCCTGTTATCAAAGGAACCCGGTATTCTGTTATCACTTGGTTTATTTAAAAGTTTAAGATATGAAAACACTAATCGAAGCACACAAGATTGACGGCGTTAAGATCTGTCGCACTGAAGAAGTTAAAGTCTGCGCTTCGTGTGGGTACGACCTTGACGAGGCTGAACTGACCGCCGATACTTGCTCTGACTGCGGGGCACCATTACGACTAAAACAATCCGTATCAGTATGGGCAACATCGGTGCCAAAAGCCGGGGCCAAGACATGGGGAGAATAAATGATTGTCAACCCATTAGCAATCGTTGAGATTGGTGGAAGACTTTTAGACAAGATCATCCCAGATAAAGACGCACGGGATAGAGCCAAGGCCGAACTGATAAAAGCCTCGCAGGATCAGGACTTCCAGCGGGACATGGCCCAGATCGAGTTAAATAAAGAAGAGGCCAAGATGGATCTCTTCCGAGGAGGCTGGCGACCAGCCGTGGGGTGGACATGCGGGGTTGCGTTTGCTCTTCACTTTGTGTTGTTCCCACTTCTCAACTTCTTCCTAGCCGGTGCGGGGCAAGAGCAAATTGTTGTCGCCTTCGACATGGACACGCTGATGACGGTGTTGCTCGGTCTTCTGGGTCTTGGTGGTCTGCGTACAGCAGAGAAGTGGAAAGGGATTAAGTAATGGATTGGAGCCGTTATCCAAACTTCAAGGAGTCTGAGTTTGCCTGTAGTCACTGTGGCAAAACCGAGATGGATGCAGACTTCATGTTTCGGCTTCAACTTCTTCGTGCTCGGTATAACAAACCCCTCACCATCTCATCTGGCTATCGATGTCCACAACATCCAATAGAGGTTAAAAAAGCCTCTTCAGGAGCGCATACTACGGGTAAGGCTGCGGATATTGCGGTGCAGGGAGCCGAGGCTCATAAGATTTTGATGCTTGCATTAGATATGAACTTCAAAGGAATCGGGGTTCAACAAAAAGGCACTGGGCGGTTCATCCACCTAGACGACTGGGACAATAACAGACCAACGGTCTGGAGTTACTAAATGCCGTTCATCAAAATGAACTTCAAACCGGGTTTAAACCGGGACCAATCTAACTACTCTAACGAAGGCGGTTGGTGGGAGTGCGACAAGATCCGGTTTCGCTCAGGCTACCCTGAGAAGTTAGGTGGCTGGGTCAAGTACACAGTTCAGACCTTAATCGGCACATGCCGTCAGATGTTTGTATGGGTCACGTCATTTAGCGACAACCTGATGGCGATGGGTACAAACAAGAAGGTCTACCTTGAGGCTGGTGGCAACCTCTTTGATATAACGCCCATACGACAGACAACTGTAAACGCTGCCTCCTTCGCCGCAGTTAATGGCTCTTCAACTGTTACTGTCACCGATACCGGATCAAACCCCGCCGAGGGTGGCTATGTAACCTTTAGCGGTGCGGTTAGTCTTGGTGGCAACGTCACAGCAACAATACTTAATACTGAGTATGAGATCGCAACGGCTATCAACTCCAATGCCTACACGATTGTGGTGCCTGTTGTGGCTAACTCTTCTGACTCCGGCAGTGGTGGTGGTGCGGTAATTGCCGAGTATCAGATCGATCCGGCTCCGCCAAATTACACCTTTGGTTATGGTTGGGGAACTTCTACTTGGGGCCATGATGGATGGGGGTCAGGGTCAACTCAGCCTGTAGACCTGCCAACCCGTTATTGGTTCTTTGACAATTTTGATAATGATCTCGTTATGAACTACAACGAGGCTGGTAAAGGACCGATTTATTACTGGGAGCGTGGGTCTAATGCCAACCCCGCAACTGCTCTTGGAACCCCTGCGGTTCTTTTGTCTTCTTTATCAGGAGCCAGCGATGTTCCTACAAACGCAGGACAAGTCCTCGTGTCTCAAAACGATAAACACTTGTTATGTTTTGGTGCAACTCCTTTCGGCGGCGGTACTTTTGATCCCCTTCTTATTCGTTGGGCTGACCAAGATAATCCTGTCAACTGGACACCGACGCCTACCAATTCAGCGGGGTTCATTAGGGTCTCCCGTGGAGATCAGATAGTTCGTGCAGTCGCCACCCGGCAAGAGATTCTTGTATATACAAATACTGGCTTGAGTTCGCTTCAGTTTACTGGCACAACCGATGTTTTCTCTCTCCAAGAACTTGCAGACAACATCTCAATAATCAGTCCTCGTGGGGTCGTTACGGTCAACAACGTCACATACTGGATGGGACGGGATAAGTTCTATATCTACAGCGGTCGAGTCGATACCCTACCAACAACTCTTTGGACTCAGGTCTTTAAGAACCTAAATTATGATCGGGTCAACAATATCATTGCCGGTACGAACGAGGGCTTCAATGAAATCTGGTGGTTCTACCCCAGTGCCAACTCTGACGACAACGACTCCTATGTGGTGTACAACTATGTTGAACGTATCTGGCACTATGGTTTGCTTGCTAGGACGGCGTGGAATGACAGCGGTCTAAGGGAATATCCTCAAGCAATCGAAGGTCAGCACATCTACGACCATGAGCGTGGGCTGGATGATGATGGCGCCCCGATGGTGTCTTACATTCAGTCCTCTCAGTTTGATATAGGCGATGGTGAGCAATTTATGCTCACTCGTAGGATGATTCCGGACATCAAGTTCACCGGCTCGACTGCCCCAACACCGGAAGTCTACATAACGCTAGTGCCTCGTCGGTTCCCCGGCTCTTCTCCTCAATCCGAACCTGATCTGCGGGTTATTGAGACAAGCGCAGACGTTTATACAAATGAGGTCTTTATCCGTGCCCGTGCCCGTGGAATGTCCTTTGAGGTTGGTTCAGACACGCTGGGTGTGGCTTGGCAGTTGGGTAGCCCCCGTCTAGATGCTCGTGTGGATGGCAAACGCTAATGGGGATGCAGCAATTTCGGGCGCCAGCCATACCGCTGCCCTCGGATGAATATAACCGCCAACAGTTTGATGAGATTTTCCGTGCCTTAAGGATTTACTTTAATCAGTTAGATTCAACTACACCACTACAGTTAGACGGATTAAGACTTTTAAATTTGGCTACATCTGGCTACGGACTGCCGGACGGAACGCTTTTTAGAATAGGTGAGGACGTAAAGATTGTTGTACCAAACATAGCCTATCCGCTGGGAGTGTCTTCTGTAGCCTCCGTAGGCACAGTAACAGTAACAATCGTTCCCTAGCCAACGCTTGACAAATCAAGGATAATACTGCCATGGACTACAAACAATCAGCCCAAAAACTCGCCAAACAAGGGCGCTATGGCGACACCATGCTCATGCACGTCAACCCTAAAGAGGTTGCGGGGCTAAATTATTTGGGCATTAAATATGGCACTAAAGTGACCATTAACCCAAAAACTGGGTTGCCAGAAGCGTTTAACTTTATGCGTTTTTTGCCGATGATCGCAGGTGCGGCTCTTGCTCCCTATACCGGGGGTGCCACTGCTGGACTAATTGTTACTGGTGTTGAAACTGCCCGTACAGGCAACCTGATGAAAGGTTTGCAGGCTGGTCTTGGCGCCTACGGCGGTGCAAGTCTTGCATCTGGTCTAGGAACTATGGGTGCAGAGCAAGCCGTTGCCGAGCAAACTGCTGCCGAACTTGCAAAATCAACTACAGTGCCCATGGCTGCACCAACTGGTCCAGACATACTTGTTGCACAACAACCGGGTCAATTAGAGTCTTTTATTAGTCAACGGGCTGGTGGTGCTCAATTTACAGATCCTACAGTTACTGGGGTCCCACTTACTGCCGAACAGACTGCAGCCAATCAAGCCTACATTAAGGCTGCTCAAGACTACGGCGAAGCCGCTTATAAAGCAGCAAGACCAGAAATCTATAGCGCAGACTTTAGACCTACATATGGCGAGATAGGTCGTGGTTTTAAACGACTTGGTAGTACTGAAGGGTTATCGTCTGTAAGTTCTAACATCATGTCCAATCCTATGGGCACTGCTAGGACTGTTGGTTCTATATTGCTGGGTTCGCAGGAAGAGCAAGAACCATACAAAAAAGAGCCTGTTGATTATAGTAAGTATCCAAAGGCTGAGCCGTACAAGCGTAACTATGTAGAGAATCCTGATCCCCTGCGTGATCGTGAGTTTGCTTATTTCCAACCCAACGCTTTGTATGTACGGGATGGCGGGCAGACTAGATTTAATATTGGTGGACTTGCTGGTGGCTACACCGATTACATGCGCCAACTGCAACAGATGGTGAATATGCGTGGTAAAGGCTACGGTGCAAACCCCAACCTTCCAACTCAAGCAGGCACAATGTCACCGCTAATGTCCATGGCTCCGAAACCACGGGAGATGGACAAGATGAATACCTACAAGGCTGGTGGGTCTGTCCCGATGCTTGAGGATGGTGGATTTGTTCTGCGTGCCTCTACTGTCAACGGTGTAGGTAACGGTAGTTCAGAAGCAGGCATGAAGTACTTGCAGGCTAAATTGGGGGTGATGCCTGTTAAAGGTAGGGGTCACGGCACTTCTGATGAAATTGCTTCTTCTATTGAAAACCGTCGGAAGGTTCTTTTGTCTAACGAAGAGGCTTATGTGCCTCGCAGTATGGTGGCTCAACTTGGTAACGGTGATGTCAACAAAGGTGCTAAAAAATTAGATGCGTTTATGAAGAAGGTAGACAAGGCTCGCACTGGCAAAGCCAAGCCGCCTAAGACTATCAACCCCGATAAACTCATGCCTAAGAAAATAACCTATGCTTAGAACCATTCACGGTTGTGATTTTTCAGACTGGATTCTTGAGCGGATGCCTGTCAAGAATGGCAAACCCCGTTGGTATTACACGATCGGAATTGGCAACGAAAAAAAGTTGTTAGGCGCTGTAATTTTATTTGATTACGATGGTGTCAATGTATATTTTGGTGGTGTTAGTGATGGCGCTAAATATTGGTTAAACAAACGAATAATTGGAGAAATTTCTGACTTTGTGTTTAACCATCTTGGTTGTGTACGGGTTACTGCTAGAACGCAACCAGAAAATACAAAAGCACGTCGAATGTTAGAAAGTCTTGGTTTTGTATGTGAAGGTATTGTTCGTAAAGGTTATGGCACTAAAGACATGTTGATATATGGGATTTTACAGTCCGAAGCAGAGCGTTGGATGAAACACAAAGAGGTCGAACATGCGTAATAACTATGCTGAACTAGAAGCCGGTTGGGTACCGGGGCACTCCGAAGCGTTTAAAAAGAACGCCGTAGGTAAGATTCAACTCTACGACTCGGGTGGCGGTGGTGGCGGTGGTCCTCAAGAGTCCACGACCTATACAACAAATCTGCCTGAATATGCCGAGCCGTACTACACCCGGATGGTTGAGCGTGCTGAAGCACTATCCCAAGAAGGCTATCAGCCATACACAAGTCAACGTATTGCTGGGTTTACTCCCGGTCAACAACAAGTTTTTGGTGAAACTCTGGGAATGCGGAGACCGGGAGAACTTGGTCAGGCTTCCGCTCTAACTGGGGCAGGCACGCTAGGTGCTCTACAGGCTAGTCAGTTTGCGCCTGAGCAGTTTGGTATTAATCAGATGCAGCAGTACATGTCTCCGTTCCAGCAGGGTGTGACCGACATTGCTCGCAGACAAGCCGCTGAAGATGCACGACGGATACAACAACAGGCTAATTTAGGTGCATCTCGCCAAGGCACTTATGGTGGCGCACGTCAACTACTCGCTCAGACAGAACGTGAGAAAGGGTTGTTGCAGACTCTTGGTGATATTCAGATGCGAGGGTCTCAATCAGCGTTTGAGAATGCCCAACAACAGTTTGAACGTGATCAGGCCCGTCGCATGGGTGCTACTGAACTAGGACTGCGTGGCATCCAGACGGGTCTGCAGGGCGCTGGTCAGTTGGCTCAGATTGGCAAAGATGTTCAGGCCTCTGATCTCTCTAGACTTCAAGCACAACAAGCCGTGGCAAACGTCGAGCAGCAAATGGAGCAGCGTCGCCTTGATCAGGCTTATCAAGACTTTATCGCTCAGCGAGAGTATCCGTACCGTCAACTTGAGTTTTACAATGCTATGTTGCGTGGTCTACCAGTTCAGGCTAATACAACTTCTACCCAATACAACGCACAGCCTAATATTGCTCAACAAGTTCTTGGCTACGGCATACCGGCTTTGGCTCTGTCTAAAGCGTTTAGCGCTACATAAGGAATCATCATGGCAATGCTTGGCATACCATTAGAGGAGCGTAAGAAGGCTTACGCTGGTAAAACGATACAGGATTTGGTGCAGGACTACCAAAAAGCAGAACGTAGTCGGGACCTACCGACAATGATTGCGTTGTTGGACATTATTAGGACTGCTCCTAAACCTAAGGCCGGTCCTAAGACTACTGTGGTGCAAGACACCATGGCAGCACTAATGCCTCAACCTGCTCAACCTGCAATGGCTACCCCGGGTATTGAAGGTGCCGTTGACGCCATGGCTGCTCAAAATGCACCGCAGCAATTAGATATGCCTGCTGTTATGGCGGCAGATGGTGGTCTGATGGACAGTGGCGAGAAACCTGCTCGGTTCTTCCTTGGTGGTCAGGGCACTGTCGCTCCTTACTCTAGTTTTGCTGGCTTATCTGTAGACGACCTTGAGCGCATGGCACTTATGGGTGATCCAGATGCTCAGAAAGAACTAAATACTCGTCTGCGTGCAAACATTAGGCCTCCGGGAACTCCCGGACCCGGCGTTGGACCTACCACACCACAAGTAACTGATCAGTTTAGAACTTCTGTTAGACCTACGGCTACGCTTGGTGTTGCTCCTCCTTCTGCACCTATGGGGCCTGCACAAGTATTTCCTACACAAATTTCTATTCCAACTGGCACGGGCGTAACCCCAATTACGCCCACATCTCCAGCCATGGGCGCTCCACGGGCGTTTCCCGGTCAAAATGTTCCTAGACTTGGAATACCCGGTGTAACTCCCGGAACTGCTCCGACGCCTTCAGCAGCGTCCCCAACCGCCGTGCCTACTACACCTGCTGCTCCCGCTACACCCCCTACTGGCATTCGTGGGTTAATTAATCGTGTTTCTAATTCCCCTGTTGGGCGGTTTGCGGGTATGGGTGCAAAAGGTCTGGGTATTGCAGAACTTCTTCGTCCCACAGAAGCCAACGTCGGTGAAGACGACATGCTGGCTAAAACTCGGATGCTTGAATCACAGGGGTCTTCGCTTGCTCCTAATGTTAGAGCGGCAGCACAAGCCGACGCTCTTCAACCTCGTATTTCACTTATAGAGTGGAAAGCCAAATATTTCCCAGAAGCGGCTGCACAAGATCTTGCTCCCGGTGCTCCTAAAGGTTCCGATGACCGTGGTATGGCTATGCCTGCTTTTTCTCTTAATCTTGCTGACCTCAAACCCAAGAGTATTGAGGACTACATAACAGAACGTAACCAGTACGAGGCTAAACTGGGTAGAGATAAGGGTGTTCGGTCTATTAAAGACATTCAGGCAGACCTTGAGAAGTTTCGTACTGAAGGTAAAGAGCGTGCTGCTGCAGATAAGGCGGCTGCTAAAGAAGCCTTTCAACAAGATGCTTTACTTGCCGCTGGTCTTGCCGCTCCTCAGTTACTAAAAGGCAGGGGTCTTGCACAGGCCGTTGCTCGATTTTCTGAAAAAGCCACACCCGGACTTATGGGTGCTGCACAAGCCCAAAGAGCCGCCATTAAAGAGGCCACTAAATCAGAGCGGGAAGCCGCAGATAAATTTAAGTTGGCCCAACTTGACCTTGACAAGTCTTATCGTGCTGAAGAACTTGGTAAATTTGATAAAGCAGCGGCTTTGCGTTCCGATAGTATGAAGACTTATATCCAAGCCTCTATTGAGAAGTACAAGGCTGATATGTCTTATGCTGCGACCATGGGGTATGTTAATCGAATCGTCGCTAAAGGTATGGTTGATGCGGCTACAGAGAGAGTTAAGGGACTGCAAAACAACCTTGAGTTTAGAAAACTACCAATACCAGACCAACAGCGTATTATTAATTCGATCCTACAGGGTGCTATAAATCAAGAAGGTTTTCAAAAGCCTAAGATACTTGATGTTCCCGGACAATAAATCATGCGAATCGTAGAAGATCCAACGCTGGGTAGGCTTACTTACCCAGACGGCACACCCGATGCAGCAATCTACGCCGACATTGACCGGCGGCTGATGAGCCTCCTAGAACCAAAACCTAAGACATCAGCGTTTGGTCAAGTACGAGAAGTTGTTAAAGGCGTTTTTCCCGGTATTGGGGGTTTTGCAGAATCCGCAGCAAAAGGTATTGGTGGGTATTACGCCGACTTAGCCAAGTCTTATGGCATTGGTCCCGGTGCTGAACCCGTTGTAAAAGGTATTGGTGAACTAGGTCAACAGGTTGCTGAAAGCCCTGTTGGAGAGTTTTTTGCGCCTAGAGAAGGCTACGAAGTTGCTCCGAAACTGGGCCGTGCGCTCGGTTCTATTGCTGGTATAGCGGCTTTTGCACCCCTTGGCCCTCGTGCAATGTTTGGTGCTGGTGCGGCAGCAGGTACTGGTGAACAACTAGAGCGAGCCGTTGAGTCTGGTGCTGGCTTAGAACAGCGTCGAATCTCTGCCCTGCTTGGTGGGGCTACAGGTCTGACTGAGGCTATACCTATTGAGATGGCGTTTACTCGGGCTATGAAACTTATGCCCGGGTCAATAATGAACCAAGGCCTACAGGTCATCCGTAACGCTGCAATTACTGGTGGTGTAGAAGGTGCTCAAGAAGCAGCACAAAATTACTTACAAAACCTGATTGCCCGAGGAATTTACAAACCAGACCAAGAACTTATTGAAGGTGTTGGTGAAGGGGCGGCTTATGGCGCCGGTGCCGGTGCGATATTGCAAGCGGCACTTGATCTTACATATGGTCGTCGGGCTATGCGGCAGCGCACAAGAGAAGAGGCACCTCCCGAAGAAGCCGAAGTCGTTGGGACAGGTGAGGCACCCCCGAGCGCAGAAGAGCAGGCTGTCACTCGTAGAGAAGCCATTCGTGCCAAACAGTTAGAACAAGGCATCAACATTATTGATGAGGGTGACTTAGAGGCTCTTGGCATCCCCAAGGGTAAGAAGGCTGACAACACTTACGCCAAACTCCTTGGCAAAAATCTCTCTGATCCAGACCAGTTTGCACAGGTCGAGAAGGTCATAGGTGAGTACCTCTCCGGTGCCCGTCAAAAATTTAACGACATCTCAACTATTGAGAAAGTGCTTGACAAGCAGATCGCTGGTGAACCCCTCAATTTGTTTGAGGAACTAGTAGTACGCAACTACAGCGGCGAGGATGTCGATGCCTATCTCATGGGTCGACTACAAGAACTGCGTGGTCGAGCACCTGTTACAGAGCGTGCAGCCGAGGCTGCTGCTGCTGCCAAGCCTAAAACTGCTAAAGAGATTGCGGCAGAGCAGGCGGCTATTGCCCGTAGAGAAGTTGCTGAAAGACAGGCTCAGCAGGCTCAACAAGAGAAAGAAGCCAAGGCAGCAGATAAAGCAGCCGGGGCTAGTGCTAGAGAACTTAAAAAATTAGGGTTAACCCCTATAGTTCCCCCTACTGCAGAAGAAGGTGCCATGGCATTTTCCGAGGCGCAACCAGATTTGTTTGGGGAAATTACGACTCAAGGCCCAGAAGTTACCCGTGGGTCTAGCGAAGAGGCAGCGTTCCAGCGCCAGCGAGCCGAGTTTGAGAACACCCTGCAACAACTAGATGTTGCTGCCCAAGCCTCTGTGGCTGGTGTGCCTGATGCTGATGCCGTGGTGAGGGCTACTTCAAACCGTATTGCCGATGACATCCAGCGTCTGCCTTTCTCTCTAGGTGAACTAATTGACATTCGTAACCGCATCGTCCGTCAAGGCACCCAAGTTCCGGGGTCTGAAGTTCTTATGCGGGTGCTCAACGACAGGATCATTACTGAGGTTAGCCAAGGTGAAGCCGTTGAAGGCCAGATGGAGTTGCCGTTTGCAGAGACCATTCAAGGGGAATTGTTTGAGCCTGCAGGTCCAGTTAGTGCCCTACCTGAGGCAGGGGTAGAGGCTGAAGTTGAGGGTTTGACCCGTGAAGGGTTAAAAGCGCTTGGGATTGCGAGCAATAAGATTAGTCAGTACGAGGGTAAAAACCTCACTGATGAGGGCGTAGCCGAGGGTATTCGTGCTGATCTGACTAACCGAGCCACTAACTTCCGCCGGGAACTGAACAAAGCAAAGAGCGAGTACGCAGCCATCCTTGGCCCTGAAGGGGTTATGAAGGGTAAGAAAACCCGGGCTGCGGAGTTAGAAAAAAGGATCGCTAATCTTGAACAATCGTTTGCTGCAGCGCAAGAAAACCTCCGTATGTTCCCTGCACTGGAGCAGGGTCAACTTACCTTTGATGCCCTCCAGCCAGTCGAGTCAGAAGTGTTTCCGACTGCTACTCAACAAGAGGAGGAGAAAAGGTTCAGAAAGATCCGTGCGGATGAAGCCGCTGTTGAGGCGGGTCTAGAAGAGGGTGTTGCCTCCGAACTTGAAACTCGGATGCCTACTAGTAGGACAGTACAAGATGTTGAAGATTTGATAGGACGGATCAAGCCTCTGCGTGGCAAGATCAATAGCGGTAAGGCTACTCCTGAACAGCAGGCAGATTACGACCAAAACTTGTTTACCCTTTTCTCGATGGTGCGTGGTCCGGGGCGTATTCAGTTGCGGTTTGATACTACCGACCCTGCATCGCTGGCGTTTAACCGTGCCTTTGCCAAAGCCGAGGGCTTCCTTAAGAACCTCAGCCGAAAAGAGCGTAGCCGCCTAGCCAAGAAAATTGTTGGCATGCGTGGTCGTGATGTCGAGCGTGAGACAGTTACTAGGGTACTTGGCAAGCAGGCACGTCGTGAAGCCGAGCAGTTTACTGAAGATGGTGCGAGGACAGAAGCACGACAGGAGCGTGAGCGCAGGGCACAGGAAGAGAAGTCTAAGGAGCGCAAGGCTCAACAACAGCCCACAAAGAATGAAGTCACCCGAGCAGCCGCCTCGGCTGTGATGAAAATTACGCCTGAAGAGGCGTTCCGTGATCAGTCTGACGTTCAAGACTTGCGTCAAGCGGTGCGGGATAGTTATGACGATGCGTCTAACACCGTAGATTTTGCTTATCTTGCACGTGCCTATGACCTCAAGACAGACAAGTTAGAAGAGGCATACAACTTAGAACTTGATCGCCTGCGGGGGGTGGACGTTGAGACCAAACGGGTAAAAGAGGAAGAAGCCCGTATTGAAGAGGCTCGACGTGAGAAGGCACTCAAGGATAAAGAACAGGCTGAAGCGAGTGCTAAAGAAGAACAACTTCGTACAAAGACCCTGCGTGAAATAAAAGGTATGGAGGCCCAGCCTCTTGCAGAACTTATTCGCAACGTAGAGAAGTTAGAGGGCACCGACTTCCAGCCTGTAATGCGTAACATTGCACGCACCGGGAAGGTTGCCGAGAACCTCCAGACTAAGATCGACCTGCCGTTTGATGAGGGTAAACCCGAATCTCGCAAACTTACAGCCAAAGAACTTGAAGAGAGCGAAGGCAAACTTACCAAACGAATCTCTCGTACGCCTAAGGTCAACAAGTGGGTTCCGTTTGATACTGCCTATCAGTACGCCATTCTGCGTAGCGGTGACAACAAGTTCGCCATTATCGCCCCGGCTCGGTACAACGTGCGTGACCTGCTGGGTAGTTTCAAGGTTCAGTACCCTGACTCAGTCGTCGATGAATTAGGTTCTGGCACCCTAGCCAACGTCAAGTACTTGTCGTTTACGGCATCTAATGTTCCCGAGGGCACACGGCCCATGGCAGAGCCGGGAGTTGTCACTCCTCAGGCAGGTGCTCAACAACGACTTGCTGAACAACAGGCTGCTAAGAAGATCGCTGCTGTTACAGAGACACTTACTAATAGTACTTACGAGAATCTCAAGAACGGCAAGGCGGTTAAAGAGGCTGTTGATAAACACGGGATGGATGCAACCTTCCGTGCCTTGGCTGACCTGCGTGCCCAGCGTGCTGACATGCGGGAGAAAACCGGCAACTTTGCCATGGACGACCGGGTGCTCAACGACGCTCTCGACTACCTAAACAAGACTTACGGAGTGCAGGTTTATTTTTCAACTAGGGAAGTTCAGGCTGAGGAAGAGCCAAATGTTGGATACGCTAACGAACTTTTAAATAAAACATCTAAGGGAGGTTATAACGTAACCGAGTTACTTAAAACTATTTCAAAACATGAACGTAACTCTGAAACGGGGCGTCTTGCTAGGGTGCTTTTAACTAATGCAAACAAATTTAAGTTAGATGACATACCGGTTGTATACAATCCTTTAGATAGCGGTAGAAGTTACTATGCCGGTTTTTATGATCAGTCTAACAATAGATTTGCAACTATATCTATTGGAAAAGCGCATTTATATATGCCTGATGTTGGGCTTCACGAAATTGTCCATGCCTTATCAGTCGAACAAATGCGTAAGGTATCCGATCCCACTTATAAGCGAACTGGGGATAGTTGGGAACAGGCTGCGGATGGGCTTAACAATCTACATAGTTATATGGAGTTTTTTGTTGCTGATGCTTCAACAAATGAAAGCCTTAGAAAAAGTACTTCTTTGACGGAAAATGATATTAAAAAATTAAGAAGTCACTATGGTATGACTAATTCTTTTGAGTTTGTATCAGAAGCCATATCAGATGAAGAATTTAAAACTTTATTGAAAAAAATTCCATCAAAAACATTTATTAATTTTTTAACTTACACAATTGGAAAAGGCCCAGTTGAGTTTGAAGAATTTAGAAATAAAACCAGAAAAGAAGTCAACGATAGATTAAATTATGTAGCCGAAGACATTTTTAGTTCTGTTCAAGAACGAGCGTTAGCCAAACGAATCATTAAAGAATGGTTTGATCAACCAGAAGGTGGTGGAAAACGTTTGCTATCAATTGGTCAAAAATATGAAGATTCTGGAATTAAAAATGCTTACGAAATTGCTGAAATTCTTAAACGCAGTATAGACAATTGGTTTTATGGTAGAAAAAGTATTACTCAAAATAAAGACGTAGTTTCTAAACAACTTAGTATATTTCAAAGGCTTGTAAGAGGTACTAAAAATGCTTTTGAAATGTTTACCAAATTGCTTCGTCAAGCCCTTGGACTCCCAAGTTCTTCGCAAAGTGTATTTGATATTGTTATTAACCAATTTGGTACGTTAATTGAAGAGACCCCAACATCAGCAGTTACTAGAGGTAGTCCAAGAAACTTAATAGTTACTCAAAAGGCCACTACACCAAAAAAGTACGGTCGGGACCCCCTGCCTGATGATGTCATCAAGTTGCTCGACAGCATCAAAAACAACCCTGCACTCGATGTTCCTGTAATTAAGAGTGGTGCAGACGCTGCCCTTGCAGTCAAGACAGGGGCACTCCCGTTCCTAGCAATGAACCAGATCCGTGACATTTACGGTTCTGACCCTCGCCTTGCAGAACTAAAAGACTACTACACGGCTACCCAAAAGATGGGCGGCTACCGCAACAAATTGCGTAAAGAGTTTGGTGACGTTCTTAACGATTTCCATAAAGTCATCCGTGACCACAGAGGTCTTAAAGACAAGATTTACGAAGTGATTAACGAGGGTTCTCGCCTAGAAGTTGATGTGCTTAAGCCAAGCAAGGACTACACAGACCCTGCGGCTAAAGCCGATCACAAGCGCCTACAGGACATCTACAACACATTCCCGCAAGACGTTAAGAACTTCTATCAAAAGTACCGCAAGCATAACGACTACATGCTCGACCAGATCAAGGAGTCAATGATCGCTCGGGCTACAAGTTATGTGACTGACCCTGCATCTAAGGCTGAGATTCGTGCCTTGATCAACAAAAAGATTGACTCGTTCAAGGACAAGGGACCGTATGCACCCCTGATGTTCTTCGGTAACAACTGGGTTGTGGCTGGCAAAGACGACAAAGCCACCCCGTTCTCGTTTGAGACTAAAGCCCAAGCCGATTCGTTTGCTAAAGGTATGAAGGCTCAGGGGTATGAGGTCAAACAATTTGAGTCAATCCAAGAACTTAAGGCTAAGTCTGCCCCCCGTGCTGGTTTCTTCAAGCAGTTAGAAGGGGTGCTCGACCGCAACCGGATTAATCCCAAGGCTAAAGACGAGATTTACCAGATGACTCTCATGTACTTGCCTGAAGAGTCATTCATGCGTCAGTTCCAAAACCGGAAGGGAGCACCCTCCTACGAGCGGGACGCACTGCGTAACTACGGCGAGTTAGCCGACCGTATCGTCCACCAATTGCCCAAAGCCCGATACACCTCGGAGATGGACCAAGCAATTGAGACGATGAAGGCTAAGATCAAGCAGAACCCGGACGACGTTGCTGGTAGGGTGCTTGGTGAAGTAGAGAAGCACTTCGACTCTGCGATGAATCCGGTCATCAGCCCGTGGGCTACCCGCCTTGGCAATCTTGGATTTGCTTGGTACATGGGTGCGAACCCCTCTTCGGCGCTGGTCCAGTTGCTTCAGACTCCGGGCGTTACCCTGCCATGGCTGGCACCTCGTTATGGTCTGAACCCGACCATGACAGAACTTACTCGTGCAGGTCGTGACTTTTTTGGTGGTGAAGTGTCTGGCGGTCAAGGCTTCTATAGTGTGACCACTAACAAGAACTTGTCGGCTCTAGAGAAGAAAGCCATCCAAGAGTTGTATGACCTGAACGTCATCCCTCCTGCCGCTACCGAGGTGGGTGACATCGAGACTATGACGGGGCTAAAAGCCTCGACTCCCATGGAGCGCACGGGCAAGAAGATCAACTTCTTGGTTGGTTACTTGTTCCAAAATGCCGAGCGCTTTAACCGGGAAGTTACTGCTCTGGCTGCGTTCCGTCTTGAGTACAACCGCTCTAAGAACTATGACAAGGCAATGCAGGCGGCTAACGATGCCGTTGTTGAGACTCAGGGTGACTACTCTGACTTGAATGCGCCTCGGGTGTTCAAGCGCCCTGTTGCCAAAGTGCTGCTGATGTTTAAGAAGTTCCTCCAGATGATGCTGTATCTCTACGCCCGCAACGCACAGATATACATGCAGAAGAACAAGTTCTCTGATGAGGAGCGCAGGATTGCCCGTAACCGACTCGCTGGTCTGCTTGGCACTTCGGCGATGATGTCGGGCGTTGTTGGCATGCCGTTCTTCTGGATGGTTGAATTTATAATGAACAATGTATTCGATGACGAAGACGACCCCTACTACGACTTTGTCACTAGCCTGCGTGAGACGATGCCTGAGTTTATAACGGCGGGAATTCCCGGTGCTTTGACGGGGGCCAACATTGCTTCTAGAACTGGTTTCAGAGATATGCCGCTCCTTGGCTTCTTCCCCGGCGTTGGTGCGGGGGCTTCTCGTTCAGAAGATAGTGAAGGCGCAATCATGGATGCGCTCAAGGCCGCTACTGGTCCAGTAGGATCTATGTTCCTTAATGTCGCCAAAGGTTCAGATCAGATCAACGACGGTCAAGTGTATCGAGGCATTGAGACTATGCTCCCCTCGGTCATCAAGAACTTTATGAAGTCCTACCGATTTGTAGACGAGGGTGCCCGCACCCTGCGTGGCGACCCAATTATGGAAGAAGTATCTGGGTATGACGCTGCACTCCAAGCCTTTGGTTTTGCCCCGCTAGAAGTAGCGACCAAGCAAGAAAAAGCCAATGCGGTTATGAAGATTCAGACCGAAGCCCAGCGCTCTAAACAGAAGGTCTACATGCTGGTCAACTTGGCTGTTAGTAGCGGGGATGAAGAGGGGTATGACGACGCTCTTAAATTGGTTGCCAAGCACAACGCTAAGTACCCCGGCATGGAGATAACTGACGACCAACTCACTCGGTCGATCGAGAACTTTGCTAAACGCTCGTCTGAAATGATTGATGGGGTGTATGTCGAGAAGAGCCTGCGCCCATTCTTAGCCCCAATGGTGGAGTGAAAAAAACCCCCGGTGGTTAGCCGGGGGCACCCCATGTAAGAGAGTAAACACCATGAGAAATGCAAGGAGAAGCATGACTCAGGGAAAATACTAACCCAAGGTGTTTACAAAGTCCATATCCTCACCCCCAAGACCCCATCCTCAATCCGAACACGTAGTACAAATTGTTGTATCCCATGGTATTTAAGTTCGGTTTCTAGGGCATTTTTACCAAAATCAGTATCAAGGCACGGTACAAACACAGACTGTGGGGGTTTGCGTAGGGCTTCCCAATCTAATTCGTAACTAGCCCCATCAAGAATCAGAACGTCCATCGAGTCTTATTTGAGGTTGCCACCCGACTTGATGAGATCCCCACTGTAAACATACGTCCCAACATGACTTAGTTTGACAAACGGGTTGGCGTAAATCTTCCCGCCGTGGTTCTTCCACAGATCACAGAAGTGGTAGTCTTCGGACAGCAAAGCACCCGTACTATCAATACTTGTTGCAAAGAACTCATGGGTCAGGGGCTTTAAGTATTCACCGTCCTTGTCCTTGACTGTAGAGGTGCGGTAGGTAGGCACATGGTCTTTTAGAATCTCAAACACCCGACGCTTGATAAGCATGAACCCCGTGCCACCATGACGCACTTCGATCACCCCGTCTTGGTCACTCTCGGCAACTACTTGTCCGTGGTTGAAGTTCATCACGTATGCACCAGCGTAGTCTTGGAGGTTCTCTTGTCCTTCTTTAGCCGCTTGGTTTACACGATCCCAATCAATCTCTTTCTTGGGGTAAATGCCGCACACAACGTCTTTGTCAGCCGCCATCAGAGACGCTACATCTTGCCCACTAAACTGAATGTCGGCATCGATGAACATCAGGTAGTCTAAGCCCTTCTCTAGGAACAATCTAGCCAACTCGTTTCTAGCCCGTGTGATAAGGCTTTCGTTGATGAGGTATCCGTAGTAGAGCGGGACACGCACTTCCTGCATCCTCTTGGACAATGACAAGATGCCGTTTAGGTAATGACCCGTACACATCCCACCATACATCGGGGTTGCCACCATTATCGTAGGGCGTTTCTGTTCTTCTGCAACTTCTTTTAGATCACTCATTTTTAGTCCTTCATTTTCTTAACAGCAAGTTGATAGCCTACATACACGACTTTTAGTCTGTCGTGATAGATGTTAGTGAACATGTCGATAGCAATCTTGGGTTTGTGCAGTACGGGATAGTCTATACCCCACGAGTAATCATCAAACACCATTACGCCACCGACCTTGAGCACCTGCCAAGCCATGCAGGCATCAGCGAGTACGTCCGGTGCTTGATGTGACCCGTCAATATAAATCAGATCCATCATCTCTATGGGTGATGGCGTGTTCCAAATAATATGTGCCAACCCTTTGCTAGATGTTTGTTTATAGACGTTAATTTTTTTACTTAAGTCCTTAGCCTGCACCTTACGCATGTTCTCAAGAAACCTTTGCTTCACCGCATACATATCCTCGACTGTGTGTTCTTCGCCACCCTTCCACGTGTCGATACAGTTGATGATGCCACCTGACTCAAGACCGTTCTCCACTAGCCACACAGTACTGCGTCCCTCAAAGCAACCGATCTCAAGAAAGCGTCTCTTGGCTGGCAGCGTTTTAAATATTTCTCTAAAGAGCGGAGGCCCCCACTTCCACCAGTCGTGGGTAAACTCGTAGGTCTCGCTCGGGTTGATGTCCTCGGCGTTCATAGCAGTGCTTCTCCTAGTTTGTTCATGGCGTTTATTTGTTCTTCTTTCGCAAACTTCTTCATATATTCAACGACTAGTTTACGTTCCTGAGGTGTTTTGAAGGGCCAGTCCCATCGCTCCCACGTCATGCCTGAGGGGTGCAGACCCTTATTGGTTTTTGATTTCTCCACTGTAGGCTCCTTCTCGTAGTCCTAGATCTAAAGATAACGCTTGCACTTCACTAAGCAACCGCTTGTTGTTATCCTGTAGAAACTCAACCATGTATTGCTTACCCTCTAGTTCTTTCGCCGCCATATCCATGATGGCTTGTGCCTCGTTGAGATCAAAGGCTGGTTGACGCAGTTTTTCTATGAGTTCTTCTATTTTCATGGCTAGTCCTTTACTTTATAAAATTTTGTTCTGCCTATGTTGACTACATCCAAAACATTTTTATCAGAAAGTTCTTTTAGTATGCGTCCCACATGCCCCTTGCTCACGATGAACCTCTTTGCTAACGTGGCTGCTTGCACCGGAGTTTTGTGTTTGACAAGGTAGTCCCAAATTTTTTGTTCAATGGAGGCCATTTCTCCACCTTTTATCGACGGCGTTCTTTAGGTTGAACGGGTTGTTGAAGAAGCTGCTAATCTCTGACAACTCGTACATGGGCGTGGTGCTTTCAGGAAGTGCCTCAAGTTTAAAAAGCA
>Ga0194129_10002645_pt1 | contig 26540 bp, 22 predicted proteins | sample TA2KigCa35mmetaG_FD_150862 | JGI IMG/M metagenome (GOLD analysis project Ga0194129, IMG submission 150862) | Freshwater microbial communities from Lake Tanganyika, Tanzania - TA2015038 Kigoma Deep Cast 35m | ecosystem: Environmental > Aquatic > Freshwater > Lake | place: Tanzania: Lake...
GCCCGCCTCGACGTCGACGAAGCCCGAGGCCGTCGAGCCGCCGTCGGGGATGCCCGCGGCGCGCAGCACCAGCGTGACCAGCTCGGCGCGGGTCAGCGCGTCGTCGGGGCGGAAGCGGCCGCCCGGGTCGCCGGCGACGACGCCGCGCGACGCCAGCGCCGCGACATGCGCCGCCGCCGGGTGCCCGCCAAGGTCGGTGAACCGCGCCGCCGGCAGCGCCGTCCCCGACGGCGCCCGCGCGAGCCCTGCCGCCCGCGGCGCGGCAACCTCGTCGCCGCTGCCGGCGCGGACGACCTCGACGACGACGCGGCCGTTTTTCAGCCGCGCCACCGCGCGCTCGGGCGCGTCGAGCGGCACCAGACGCACGTCGCCAGCGCCCACCCGGGCCCCGGCGGCGAAGGCCGGTGCGGCGGCGATGACGAAGCCGCCGGCGACGACGCGGACGTGGGCGACACCGGTGCGGTCGGTGAAGCCGACGTCGACGGGAACGCCCTGGGCGTCGCGCGAGGCGACGCGCGCCCCGGCCACCGCCCCGCGCGGGCCCTGCACGCGCACCGTCTGGCGCGTGGTGGCCGCGGCGACGACGCCGGCGCTGTCGCCCTCGGCGTCGCCCATCGCCGCGGCAACGGGGTCAGCGTCGACGTCGAGCTCGGCGGCGCAGCCCGACCCGAGCCCGATCCCCAGACCAGCCGCGAGACCGGTCCGCAGCGTGGACGCAAGGGCCGCGCTCCACAGGACCAACCGCGGCGATGGCGAAGCAGACGTACGGCGGAACACTGGCGAACCTCGCGAAGGACCTGCAGGCAGGTAGACGCAGTTTCGTCGTTGAGGCGATCGCCGTCCCCCGGATCGCATCCACCCATCATCGGACATCACCGGACCGGGGTTGACGGTCGTCACATTTTCGTAAGTGATACGTGCAACTTAGTACTTCAAGGGGCAGCCATGCAGCGCAACGTCTTCGGTGGTCGGTCGGTGGTCTTGTCGGGTGGCGGGCCGCGCCGGGTCGCGGGCGCGCTGCGTGGGGTGGTCGGGGTGGTCGGGGTGGTCGGGGGGCTTGGGGGGTGTATGACGTCGCCCCCGCCGTCGACGGCGAAGGACGGGACGCCGTCCTCCGCCCCGACGGTGTTGGCGGCGGCGCAGGCGACGGCGCTGTTGACCGGACGGTTCGACTCGAGCGCGCAGGCCGCCCGCGACAGCCGCTACTTCCCCGTGCAGCTGCGCGCCTGCGCCGTCGACACGCCGGCGCTGGGCGAGCACGTACTGTACGTCGAGCAGGCGATGCTGTCGGCGGCGGACCAGCCCTATCGCCAGCGCGTCTACGCCATCGCCCAGCGCGACGACGGCGCGGTGGTCTCGACGGTGTACGAGCTCGTGCAGCCCGAGCGCTTCGTCGGCTTCTGCGACCTGGGCGCCACGGATCAGGCGGGCATCATGCCGGTGGTCGAGGACGTCGCCGTGCTGCCCGGCTGCGCCGTGATCCTGACCGCCACCGACGACGGCTTCACCGGCAGCACCGACGGCAGGGCGTGCCTGAACGACTACCAGGGCGCCACCTACGCCACCAGCGAGGTCGCGCTGACCGACGCCAGCATCGAGTCGTGGGACCGCGGCTACGACGCCGCCGACGCGCAGGTGTGGGGCGCCACCGCCGGCGCCTACCGCTTCGACCGCAAGGACTGAAAGGACGGCAGCGCCGTCGTCAGGCGCCGGCTAGGCTTGGCGCCCGGAGGACCCATGGTCCCGCGTCGTCGTTCACCATTCGCTCGCGCCCCGGGCTCCTCGCTGACGGCGCTCGCCGCCGCGCTGTCGGCGAGCCTCGCCGTGGCCTGCGCGCCCGAGCCCCCGCCTCCCTCGCTGCGCGCCGAGGGCGCGCGGCTGCTCGACGAGCAGGGGCGCGAGGTCACGCTGCACGGCATCAACGCCCGCGTCGAGGGGATCTTCGACGTCACCTTCGACGACGGCCGCCTGCCGCTGCAGCAGATCCCGCCCTTCACGAAGGACGACCTGATCTTCCTGCGCGACGAGCTCGGCATCAACGCGCTGCGTCTGCCCATCAACTGGAGCGGCCTCGAGCCCGACGAGTCCGGCAGCATCGACGCCGCCTATCTGGCCCGGGTCGACGGCGTGCTCGACCTGTGCGCCGAGCTCGCAGTGTGGTGCCTCGTCGACCTGCACCAGGACGCCTACAGCAAGGAGATCGGGGAGGACGGCGCGCCGCTGTGGGCCATCCAGCCGCCGCCCCCCGCGCTCCTCGGCGGCCCGCTGACGAACCTCGAGGAGCGGCGCCTGTCCAAGCCCGTGCTCGACGCGTTCTACACGTTCTTTTCGGGCGGCGCCGGTGTGCAGGACGCGTTCCTCGACCTGCTCGCGCGGCTCACCACGCACCTGCAGGACAAGCCCTACGTCATGGGGCTCGAGGTCTTCAACGAGCCCGTCGGCGACGACCTGCCGATCCTCGGCTTCTCCCAGCGCGCCATCGCCACCATCCACGACATCGACCCCACGCGCGTCGTCGTCTGGGAGCCCAACGCCATCCGCAACCTGCAGGACACCACCCGCACCGATGGCGGGCTGAAGCAGAACAACGACGCCTACGCCCCCCACTTGTACCCCGAGGTCTTCTCAGGCCGCCGCGACCTGTGGGAGAGCCGCGACCCCGCGCGCCTCGTCCTCACCTGCGACAACGCCCGCGTCGAGGCCGACGAGCACGACGCCCCCCTTGTCGTCACCGAGTTCGGCAACGCGCCCCAGTTCGACCACGGCCTCGACTGGATCGACCGCATGCAGCACGAGATGGACCGCGTGCGCGCCAGCCGCTTCCTCTGGGTCTACGAAGAGATCTCGCAGGGCGAGTGGGGCCTGTTCGACGCCGGCCGCGCGCTGCGCGAGCCCCTCGTCGACGTCATCGCCCGCCCCACCGCCGAGGCTATCGCCGGCACCGTCTTGTCCACCGCCGTGCTCGACGACGACACGCTGCGCGTGACCTTCACCGGCGGCGGCACCCACGCGGTGCGCCTGCCGACCCGCGGTTTCCCGGACGGCGCCGCCGCCACCTGCGACGCCGCCGCCGTCGACGTCACCGCCGTGCGCGACTCGCTGTTCGCCGTCGTCTGCGGCGAAGACGGCGACGCCGACGAGCACACACTCATCGTCTCGCCGCGCTGAAGAGCCCCGGAAGGGCCCCGGAAGGGCCCCGGAAGGGCCCCGGAAGGGCCCCGGAAGGGCCAACGGCGGACGCGGTCTGTCCAGATCTGCCCCGGGCCCCTCGGTCGAACGGCCGACCTGTGGGCCCATGTGCGCATCTGTCGCGGCGGCGTGCCGACACTTGCGGAGCGGCGGCGTCGGTGGCGCGCGCAGGAGACTACGATGACCGCCACGATCGGTAACTCGGGTACAGGTTTGTCAGTCAGGACGACGGCCGCGCGGTCGTCGAGGGCGACGGCGTCTCCGGCGGTGAACAAGGCCGCGCTGCGCGGGTTGGTGGAGCCGTCGTCGGTGCGGACACCCGAGGAGCTGTTGTCGCGGCTGAAGCGGCTCGAGGCGTCGCTGGTCGGCGACGGCCGCGTGGTGTTTCCGGCGGTGTACGCGGCCATCACGAAGGCGTCGGTGAGGCTCGTCGCCGACCGCGGCGTCGACGACGTCGAGCGCAGCCGGGCCTTGATCGTCGACTTCGGCCGCCGCTACCTGCAGGCCTTCGCCGATCACCTCGACGGCGCCCCGGTGGCCTCGCACTGGCAGCGCCACTTCGCCCTCGCCGCCGGCCCGAAGCCGTCGCTGCGCGCCGCCGCGTCGGCGATCAACGCCCACCTGTCCGTCGACCTCGCCGAGGCCGTCTTCGCCACCGGCGCCGGCCGCGCCTACGCCCCCGACTTCGCCACCTTCGGCCGCTCGCTGGCGGCGACCACCCCCGACCTCGTCGCGGCCCTCGCCCGCCACGGCGTCGCCGCCGAGCGCTTCGTCAAGGGCTGGTTCCTCGGCGACGTCCTCGACGGCGTCGCCGGCGCGGGCACGACGTCGCGCCTCGGCTTTCAGGTCGTGCGCGCCGAGGCCTTCGCCAACGCGATGCTCCTGCGCGAGTGCGCCGTCTCCCCGGCGCTGGTGCGCGCCGGCATGCGCGCCGCGTGTCGCAACCGCGAGACGACGCTGGACGTGCTCGTGCGCTCCTGATCACGCGGGGTGTCGTGCCGGCGGCCGTCGTCGCGTGGCGAGCGCAGCGCGGCGGCCTGGTCTGGTCGACGCGCCTGAGCCCCGCTCGCGCTCGAACAGGGCCAGCGCAAGGGCGCCCGCCCTGGTCCGGCGCCAGCCCCCCACCTCGGCGCGGAAGGCGGGGCCCATCACCGACAGCGGGAGGAGCCGACGCTCGCACCGCAACGGCATGACGAGGGGCGCCGCCAACGAGGCGAAGGCGAGGTCGGCGGCGGTGAAGCGCGCGCCCCCCGCGAAAGGGGCGGCCATCGGCGATCCGCTGCTCGACGCTAGCGAAGACCGCCTCGATGCGGCCGCACGAGGGAGCGGTCCCGGCAGGCCAGACCTTGAGTCCGCGCGAAAGCATGAGCTTCACCAGCAGCAGCGTCGCGCCGGCGAGGCGCCGCGCGAACGTCGGCACCGGCGCCGTCGCGAGCAGCCGCTGCAGCGCCGGCTTGTCGTCGAGCAAGAAGAAGTAGCCGAGGCGCCGCGTGTGCGGACCGAGCGCCGCCTCGAAGTGATCCTCGAGCGCGCGCGTCGTCGTCAGGGAAGAGCGGCTCGCCCCGCGTGTTGGCGGCATCGGCGTGGTGGAGGACGTCCGTCGAGTCGGTGAGGGGCGGACCGTCGTCAACGATGAGCAGCGGGGTGCTGCGGCCGCCGGCTGACCGGGTCGCGCGCACGTGCAGGATCGGCAGGTGGGCCTCCTCAACGTAGGCGACGCCACGGCGATCGAGGCCCCACCGGGCCTTCTCGCAGTGGTGGGAGAACAGGATCGTGAGGAGGCGCGCAACCATGGAGGCTCTGGTGACGTCGACGACGCTCACGAAGGCGCGCGGGCGGCGCGCCGGGCCTTCACGAGCTCGAAGAGTATCGGCAGCACGCTGAGGCCGATGATGGCGAGCACGACGAGCTCGAAGTTCGTCTGCACGATCGGGAACTCGCCGAACCAGAAGCCAGCGACGGCGCAGACGACGACCCAGGCGACGGCGCCGACGACGTTGTAGAGCGCGAACCGCGCGTAGGGCATGTCGCCGATGCCGCCGACGAACGGCGCGAACGTCCGCACGATGGGCACGAAGCGCGCAAGGACGATCGTCTTGCTGCCGTGCTTGGCGTAGAACGCCTGCGTCTGCTCGAGGTGGACGCGCTTGATGAGCGGCAGGTGCTCGCGGGCCAGCAGCGCGGCGCCGAAGCGACGACCCAGCGCGAAGTTGACGGCGTCGCCGATCACCGCCGCCACGATCAGGCTCGGGATCAACACCGACAGCGACAGCAACGTCGTCGAGCCGTCAGCGGCCTTCGTCGCCGCCAGCGCGCCGGCGGCGAACAGCAGCGAGTCGCCGGGCAGAAACGGCGTCACCACAAGTCCCGTCTCGCAGAACACGACGACGAACAAGAGCGCGTAGACCCACGCGCCGTGGGTCAGCACCAGGTCCTTCAGGTGGTCGTTCAGGTGCCGGAAGATGTCGAGGGCCTGGCCGAGGAGCTCCATGCCGACGGTGTCGATGATGCGCGCCGCCGAGAAAAGCGGGGACCGCCGGCGTGGGCCCGGTCACAGCAGAGCGGAGACCAAGGGGATCTGGCGCGCGAATAGCGGCGCCGTCGCCACCGTCCCTGCCCCGCACGTCGGTTCCGGCCGGAGGTCCCCTGATGCCTCGCGCTCCCTTCGTCTGCTCCCTGTCACCGTCGCGGTCCTCGCCGTCGTCGTCGGGGCGGTCATCGCCTTCGTCAACGCCGTCGTCGTTGGCGCGGTCGCCGTCACGATCAGCCGGGCGCGCGGTGCCCGGCGTCTGGGGCGCCGCCTGGGGGCTCGCGCTCGGGCTCGCGTGGGGCAGCGGTCTGCTGGGCGCGGGCTGCACCACGCGGGCGGCGCAGGGGCGCACCGTCGCCCTCGACCCCGACGTCGACGACGACCTCGGCGGCACCGGCATCGAGTCCGGCGACGTCCGCGGCGCCGCCGACCGCATCGCCCGCGCGCTGGCCGCCGACCTGAAGCACGACGCCGGGGACCGCGCCCGCGTCGCCGTCGTCCCCGTCGTCAACCGCACGCGCTTCCGCATCGACCCGGCGCTGGTGCAGAACCACCTCGTCCACGACCTGCAGCGCCACGGCCGCGGCCGCTACGCCCTCGTCGCCGTGCGCGACGGCGACCCGTCGCGCCGCGCCACCGCCGTGCTGCGCACCGAGCTGCGCTCGCTGACCAAGGACAACGGCCAGACCACCAGCGACTACGTCGAGTACTGGTTCAGCCTCGAAGACCCCGACGACGGCACCGTGCTGTGGTCGGGCATGTACGAGACCAAGCGCGCCTCCGATGTCGACGTCCACTACCAATGAGGCACGCCATGCCCCGCACGCTTCGCCCCGCCTTGCTCGTCTTGCTCGTCTTGCTCGTCGTCGTCGCCGGCGTCGGCGGCGCGGGCTGCGCCGCGCTCAAGGACGCGCGCCTGTCGGCCGAAGAGCTCGTTCAGCCCCGCGTCGTCGAGCGCATCACCACCCTCGGCGGCGGCTCCGTCGAGGTCCGCTGCGGCACCGGCGAGCTGTGCAGCGAGGTGCGCGTCGTGCACGTGCAGCGCAGCCCCGACGGCGCCGTCGACGTCACCCTCGAGAACCGCACCGAGGAGCCGGTGGCGGTGCAGGTGACCTTCGAGGCCATGGACGACGACGCTCGGCGCGTCGACCGCACCATCCCCTACGACGTCGTCCTCGCCCCGCGCGGTCAGGACGTGCTCGCCGCCTTCACCGGCGCGGCGCTCGACGACACCCTCGTCCTACACCTGCGCCCGCGGCGCGGCTGAGGCGCGCCCATGCCCGTCGCGGCGCGCGTCGCCCTCATCCTGCTCGTCGCCGCCGGGGGCGCGCTGGGCGCGCCCCCGGCGGCGGCGGCGACGACGACGACCGCGAAGACGACGAAGGCGAAGGCGAAGGCGAAGGCGCCGGCGCGCGGGACGGGCGACGACGCGACCGGCGCCGCCGTGCTCGCCGACATCGACGACGCCTTTGCGCTGCTTGTTCGCGATGACGACCGCACCCACGCCGCGGCGCGCCGGCGGCTCGCGCGGGCGGCGCGCTCGTTCGACGACCTGCGCGTGGGCGACGACGTGCTGCGGCAGGCGCTCGTGGGCGACGCGAACAAGCCCTGGCGCGGACGCGCCTACGAGCGCGTGCTGTCGCTCGTGACGCTGGCTGCCCTCGATGTCGAGCGCGGCCGCTGCGATCTGGCGCTGCCCACGCTGAGAAACGCCGCGCTGCACGACGCGCGGGTGGCGCCCGCGGCGCACCGCGGCGACAGCGACGCCGTCGTCGTCTTCGCGCTGGCGCTGCGCTGCCTGGCCGACGGCGACGAAAGCGTCGGCGGCGCCGCGGCCGCGGCCGACGTCGCGCGCGCCCGCGACGACCTGCGCCGCGCCGTGGCCGCGGCGGGCGGCGGCGACGACGACGACGCGGTACGGGCGGTCGAGCGGCGCGTGCGGGATCCGGGGGCCCGGCTCGTGTTCACCGGCTGGGGGCCAGCGTTTGCGCGGGCGGGGGTGCACGGCGAACGGCTGGAGTTGCAGCCCCGCGACGAGGACGACGGCATCGCCGCCGTCGCGCGGCTCGGCAGCGGCGCGCCCCGCGGCGACGCCGGCCTGCACGAGGCGTGGGCGGCGCAGGCGACGCTGGCGTGGTCGTCGACGACGCAGGCCACCGCGGTGCGGGGGCGGCCGTTCGACTCGGTGCGGGCCGCGCGCGCGCGCGACAAGGACGCCGCGGCGGCGGCGGGGCAGGCGGCGCTGGCGGCGGCCTGGGCGGCGCCGCCCACGGGGTGGACGACGACGACGCTGGTCGGTCGCGGCGTGCAAGCGACGGGGGGCGCGGGCCTCCTGGTCGTCGGGGCGGCGCTCGACGCCCGGGCCGACGACCGCTTCGTCGCCGCGCTGCCGGGCAGGGTCTGGATCGTGGCGCCGTGACGGCCAGAGCCCCGCACGGGGACGCGGTGGTCGCGCGCGATCTGCAGGTGCCGCACCCCTGACCGCCAAAAGATGCGGCCGGCCGATAGACTCCGTCGAGCACTTCGCCGTGACGACGCCCCTTGGACCCCGAGGCCCGATAGACCCATCGCTGGGCCGCGTGCTGCAGTTGCCGCAGCGGGCCGTCGTCGATGAGCCGGCCGAGACGAAGACGGCCGAGACGAAGACGGCCGAGACGAAGACGGCCGAGACGAAGACGGCCGAGACGCCGGGCAGGGTCGCCGGGGCGCTCACGGAGTCGTCGACGTTCGACCGCGCCGCGGGGACGACGCCGGCGGTGTCGGCGCCGGTGGAGGGCGCGGGCAAGAGCCAGGTGATGGCGCGCCTGCAGGCGCTGGGCGTCGAGGGCCGCAGGCGGGTGAAGACCGCCGAGGCGCCGCGCGTGGTCGCCGGCGCCGACGGCCGGGTGCACGAGGGACCGCTGACCATCGAGAGCCGCGCCGGGCTGGCGAAACTCGACGGCGTCACGCGCGTCGCCGGTTCGCTGTCGCTGCAGGAGGGCGCGGTGAAGAACGCCGACCTGCTGGCGCTGCGCGACCTGAAGGTCGTCGAGGGGCGCCTGACGTTCGAGGGCATGCGCTCGGCATGATCGGGCCACCGCGGCGGTTTTCTCGACGACGACGAGCCGCCTGTTACAGTCGCGGACGATGAGCGATCCGCGCGAGAAGGAGTTACAGACGCTGGCGGGCGCGAGCCGCCCAGACCCGCGGTCGATCGCGGCGTGTCGGATCGAAGCGCGCATCCCCGCCGACGGCCGGCTGTACCGGGCGACCGACCAGAGCCTCGGCAAGACCGTCGTCGTCAAGCTGATGAAGCCGCCGTTCGACGACGACCCCGCGCAGGTCGAGCGCTTCCTCGCCTTCGGCGGGGCCCTCGCGGGCCTGACGTCGCCGCACGTCGTGCCGGTGCTACGCGCCGGCAAGGACGGCCCGACGCCCTACGTGATCTTCGACTTCATCGACGGCGAAGACCTCGAGACGGCGCTGAAGCGCGAGCGCTCGTTCGTACCCCAGGCCGGGCTGCGCGTGGTGCTCGACGCGGCGGCGGGGCTGGAGGCCGCCCAGCGACGGGGGGTGCTGCACGGCGACGTCCGCCCGCGCCACCTGCTGCGCGCGCGGGGCGAGATCAAGGTGACGGGGTTTGGCCTGTCGCCGCCGGTGCGGACGGCGCAAGGGCGGGTGCTTCAGTGTCACCCCGGCTACGTGGCGCCCGAGATCGTGGCCGGTCAGGCGGCGGACCACCGCGCCGACCAGTACGCCCTGGGCTGCACGCTGTTCGAGCTGCTGGCGGGGCGGCCGCCCTACGGCACCGCGTCGGGCGACGCGCTGCTGGCGTGTCACCTGCACGAGACGTTTCCGTCGCTGCGCGCGCTGGCGCCGCAGACGCCGGCGGACCTCGAGGCGTTCCTCGCCCGCATGGTGGCGCGCGAGCCGGAGAAGCGTTTTCCGACGTGGGCGACGCTGTTGCAGGTGGGGGCGGCGCTCCTGCCCCGGCTGCGGCACCTGCAGTCGTCGGCGCCGGCGTTGATCGTCGAGGAGGGCCGGCAGCAGGGCCAGCGCTTCGAGCTCGTCGAGGGCGACACCGTGATCGGCCGCGTCGTCGGCGAGGGCATCGCCCTCGATGACGCCCGCGTGTCGCGCCGCCACGCGGTCGTGCGCCGCGAGGGCGAGGCCGTCGAGATCCTCGATCAGGGCAGCCGCAACGGCCTGCGCGTCAACGGCCTCGAGGCGTCGTCGCGGCTGCTGGTGCACGGCGACCGCGTCACTGTCGGCGACACCGTGCTGCGCCTCGAGCTGGCCGGGGCGACGACGGTGCCGCCCGCCGCCGACGGTCGCGTGGTCCAGAGCCCGGTGCGCGGCGCGTTCGGCGAGGCCGAGATCGCCCGACCGCCGGCGCGCCAGGCGCAGGTGTCGACGCTTTCGCAGGGCTCGCCCACGCCCGAACGCCAGGCGCTCTTGTGCCGGCTGGCGGCGCTGTTCGCAGCGCGCGTGCACCAACCCGAGCTGCTGCGGCGCGACGTCGTCGGCATCGTCGCTGAGGTGCTGAAGGCCGACCACCACCTGCTCGTGCGGATGCACGACGGCCGCCCGGTCTTCGAGGCGTCGTCGGCGCACGAGGCGCAGCTGTTGTCGGGGACGCTGCCGGCGATGGAGCGCGCCCTGCCCGGCCAGCTGAGCCTGTTGACGTCGGTGCGCGTCAACCTCGACGACCGGTGGAGCGTGCTGCTCGCCCCCGTCATCGAGCGCGGGCAGACGCGTGCACTGGCGTTGCTCGTCAAGCGCATCGGTCGCTTCGACGCCGAGGCGCTGACGCTCCTCGAGGCCGCCGCCGCGCTGCTCGCGCTGCGCGCCGAGAGCACCGGCTGAAAGGCCGACGGAAGATCGGCTCGGCGAGTGGCCGGCGGCCTCTCCTGACGACGAGGGCGCGGGAGGATGCCCCGCAAATGTCTTCAGGGTCGGACGCGGAGGGGGGTCGAGCGGGCCGGGGCGGGTTGCGGTGCCCGCTGTCCGGCGGGCAACATACGCGGCATGCCGACCGACGAAGCGTTGCTGGCGAAGATCCTTGCCGAATCGGCGACCACCCAGATCGCGAACTCGCTGGGGATGGACCCCACCGAGTACGCCAAGCGGGTGCTGCACTACGCGAAGAACCCCAAGGCCGACGTGCAGGTGACGGTGCTGTCGCCCGCCGAGGAGAAGGCCGCGGGCATTCCGTCGGTCGACGACGCGATGGCCTTCGTCGACGGAATGTTGTCGGGCGCGATCCCGGTGGGCGACGAGCACGCCCGCACGCGCTTCGCCGGCAACGACAGCGCCGAGAAGAAGTCGATGACCGCCGCCGGCAGCGCCGCCCGACGGGGTCCGGCCGAGGCCCCGCCGCTGCCGGGCGAGCCCCCGCGCCGGTAGCCGACCACGGCCGGCCGGGCGGGAGCCCGCTCCGCTCACGCGGCAGCGCGGGCCACACGACGGCCCGCCGTCATCGGGGCGCGCCGCCGGCCGGGGGGCCGACGGCATCGGTCACCGGCCGGATCCGCCCGAAGCACCATTGGCACCGGGCGGTCGAAAACTTCGAAGACATCATTCGGAGGACAAGATGAGCTTCTTCGGCAAGATTGGTCAGGCAATCAGCGGCGGCATCAAGTCCCTGACCGGTGGCGAGGGCATCGGGGGCCTGCTGAAGAAGGGCATCGGCGCCCTGGTCGACAAGTTCGCGCCCAAGATCGCTGACCTGCTGACCAACAGCCCGTTCGCCAACATCGCCAACAAGGTCATCGGCTTCGCCGCCGAGCACGGCCCGAAGATGGCTGAGTCCGGCGGCTTCCTCGGCATGGTCGGCGGCCTGCTGAACAAGGTCGGCAGCCTCGGCTCGCTGGCGAACATCGCCCAGACGCTGCTCGGCAAGCTGGGTGGCCCCGAGGCGCTGAGCAAGTTCGGCCTAGAGAACCTCGCCAACATCTTCGCGCAGCGGCAGGCGCAGATGATGGGTCCGGCGCTGCTCGCCTGACCCTCGCTCCGGCAAGCGTCGAAGAAGAAAGGGCCCGACGGGCCCTTTTTTCGTGCGTCGTCGCCGGCCCGTGCGGCGCGCAGCGCGCGGCATGCGTCGTGGGTCTTGCGCCAGCGCATGCGCGTGCGCCCACGCAGCGGTCAGGCGCCCCCGTGTCCGCCGCGTCCACAACGTCGGCACCGCCGACGTGTACGTGACCCGCCGCTCGCGCAGCCCCCGCCGGATGAGCGCCGGGTCGCGCCGCTCGGCCTCGTCGAGCACCCGCAGCGTGCCCCCCGTCGTCAGCGACCAGCACAGCGTCTCGACGCTGCCGTCGAAGAAGAACGGCGCCAGCAGCAGCGAGCGCTCGACACGCGTGAGGCCGAGCGCCGTGCGCGACTGCAGCTGCGCGACGACGGCGTCGTGGGACAGCACGACGCCCCTGGGCACGCCGGTGCTGCCCGAGGTGAAGATCACGTAGGCCAGGTCACGCCGGCCAGCCGTCCAGCGCGGTGTGGTGGGCGCCGGGCACGAGCCGCCACTCGTCGGCGGCGAGCCGCAGCAGCCGGCCGCGAAACGGCGCGTCGCGGGCCAGATCGTACGGCGCAGACACGACGGCGACGACGGCGGCGGCGGCGGCGGCGGCGGCGGCGACGGCGAGCGCCGCCGGGCTGCCGAGGTGGCCGAAGGGGCCGTCGTCGTCCTCGTCGATGCGCCGGCGCAGCGACGGGGCGGCGGCGACGGCGGCGAACGCGCGAACCCAGGCGTCGACGTTGACGGGACCGCGCAGCGTGAGCGCGCGACCGATGTTGGCCACCGGCGCGACGCACAGGCGGTGCAAAAGCCAGAAGCGTCGCTCGATGGTCGTCAGCGGGATGCGCGCGGGCGACGCGACGAAGGCGGCCGGGGCCAGAGCGGCGGCGTGCGCGGCGGCGGAAGAGGCGAGTCGGATCGCGGGCGGCGTTGCCATGGGTTCCTGTTCGGAAACCGCACCGCCCCGTCTCGCCGCACCCGTGGCGACGGCCGCCGTACGCATTGCCATTCCTGTACTTGTCGGCGTGGCCTCTGGCCGCGCCGGCAAAGCGGTTCGCGGGGCGCTGCGTCCAGAATCCACGAAGAATCGACCGAGACGGGGCGACGCTCAACGAGCGCAGCGACGGACGAGGGCCAGCGACGCCCGCCGGCCCCGCTGTCGCGGCCGCTCGGCCGCGAGTCGCTCAGGGGCGCGCGAACACGAGGGCGAGCAGATCGCGGGTGCGGCGATGAGCCTCGATGGGGGGCGGAGCGGCAGGTCCTCGTTGAGGCCGTAGACGCTGCGCCGGCCGACGCGCGAGCGCTCGCTGTAGCCCGCGTCCTCGAGCTCACCGAGGATCCGCTGCACCGCCCGCTCGGTGATCCCCCCCGCTCCGCCACCCCCGCACGCGCACCCCCTGCGGCCGCTCGGCGAGGCAGAACAGCACGTGGGCGTGGTTGGTCAGGAACGTCCAGCCCGGTCCGGCGGGCGCCGTCTTCGCCCGCGCCGGCCGCCGGCGCTTCGTCGCCTTCTTCGTCGCCACGACCCGCAGGACTCCTTCGTCGCTCTTGATCGACGGTTACGCATGCAACGAGGCTGATGTTCATCGCTCTGCACTCGTCCGGCTACGCCGATGGACTTGCGACCCCAGAAAAAATCCATGTACCTCTTCTCCTGAAATTGATTTCATGGTCAGGAGCACCGTCTGTTCGGGACGGGGTGCGGTCACGGAGGCAGTCGTGCGCGTCCAGGTCCTTCGCGTCGTCGTCTCGGTGCTGTGGGTCGCCGCCGCGGGTGCGGGCTGCAGCGAGTCGCTCGTCGAGCGTCAGGCGCCCCTCGGCGGCAGCTGCCTCGCCTGTCACGACGGCATCAGCGACGTGCACCCGTACTTCGCGCTGGCGTGCGTCGACTGCCACGGCGGCAACGACCGCGTGCCGCTGCCGGCGGTGGTGAACGTGCGCGACAAGGAGCTGTTACGGCAGTCCCACGTGCTGCCAAAGAACCCCGAGCTGTGGTGGCCCAACGGCGTCGACGACGACCGCGACGGCCAGGTCGACGAGCAGGGCGAATTCTTCGACGGGCGCCTGATCGAGGAGGGCGCCATCGCCGCGCGCGCGCAGCACGACAGCGAGCCGAACCAGGACCTCGACTACCTGCGCTTCCTGAACCCCGGCGACTTGCGCGTCGCTGGCGTCGGCTGCGGGGCCTCGAACACGAACGCGAACGCGGCGATGGTGTGCCACGCCGAGGTCGTCTACGACGTGCGGCGGTCGATCATGAGCGTGCACTCGGGCGTCCCGGCCGGCGCCAACTACGGCAACGCCCAGCGCCCGCGCGCCGCCGACTTCGGCGCTGACTTCGCCGCCTCCGAGGCGGGTCGCGCGTTCGACGCCCGCAACGAGCGCGTGGGACGCGTGGGCTATGTGTTCAACTACGATGAGATCGACGCGGCGTTTCTGGCCGGCGACAATCGCTTCGACGGCGAGGCGCTGTTGTCGGCGGCGCGGCAGAATCAGGACCCCGACGACGACGACCAGATGGCGCGGGCGGCGCCGTTTTTCGATCACACGCCCGACGAAGATCGCTTCGCGCCACCGCCAGGGCTGACGCGCAGCGGCCAGCCGCTGAAGTTCTTCTCGCCGGGTGACGCCAACAACCGCTCGGTGGACTTCCTGATGCCGTTCCCCAACAACGCCGGGCGCGCGTTCCCGCCGGCGGGGTCGCTGGCCGACCTGCGGGTCAAGCGCGTGCTCGGGCTCGACGAGAACGACGACGTGCGTCGGCCGTTCGACGGCGAGCCGATCAGCAACCCGGTGGACGCCGCGCTGCGCGCCTTCCGCGCGTTCCACTCGCTGAACTTCGCCGGCACCAACGACAACTTCGGACTGGTCGACTTCACGACCAATCCCAATGACGGCGGTCTGCCCAACCCGTCGCCGGCGTCCGTCGACCTCGTCGGCCAGAACAACCCGTTCGGCCGCATGCGCCCCACCGGCTGCACCGCGTGCCACACGCCCTACGCCAAGGACGGCCACAACCGCGAAGAGCGCGACCGCACCGTCGCCGACAACGGACGCCAGCCGTCGACGGACCTGCCGTTTGGCATGCGCGCCGACCGCGGCGAGCGCGGCTACGCCGAGAAGCACGTGATCACGCGCGCGGTGCAGACCGAGACCTGCGCCAGCTGCCACGGCTTCGTCACCCGCATCGACTACGCCTTCACCGGCGTGTGGGAGGTCGAGAGCGACTTCACGAACCCCATCGAGAAGATCATGACCATCGGGCCGTACGAGTTCACGACGCCGACGGGCACCCGCGTGCGCGTCTTCGACAACCTCGCCCGCGTCACCGGCGGTCAGATCGAGAACGACGGCGAAGGCAAGAGCGAAGACAAGAACAACAACGGCGAGCTCGACCCCGGCGAAGACGACAACAGCGACGGCGTGCTCGACCTGCCCGACCGCGTCGAGCGCAGCGGGTCCTTCGACGGCCGACAGACGCGCATCGTCTACGGCGGCCACAACGGCGCGACACGCCTGATGGACATCCACTACGAGCGCGGCCTGGGCTGCGTCGATTGCCACTCGGTGCAGGACATCCACGGCGACGGCAACCTGTACGCGCGCAACTGGGACTTCATCGAGATCGAGTGCGACGACTGCCACGGTACGCCGTCGGCGCCGGCGACGCTCGTGACGACGGGCCCCAACGGCGGCAACAACCTGACCGCCTACACCACGCCGTTTGGCGAGCGGTGGCTCGAGCGCATCGGCGACAAGGTCATCCAGCACAGCCGCCAGAAGAAGGGCCTGCAGTGGGAGGTGCCGCAGCTGACAACGCCGAAGGACGACGCCAGCCGCTACGCGCACTTCCAGCCCTCCGAGAGCGGGCCCGAGCCCGGCCGCGACGCCGAGGCCCGCGCCTACGCCCACATCGCCGAGAGCGGCAAGCCTGGCGGCCTCGAGTGCTACGCCTGCCACTCGTCGTGGCAGCCCAACTGCCTGACGTGCCACATGCAGATGGACGTCGCCAAGCCAGTGCAGCAGGTCTGGTACAACGACGAGGCCATCGAAGAGGTCGCGTTCCAGCTGTTCAGCTACACGCGCTCGCCGTTCTACATGGGCCGCTCGGGCGACGTCGAAGGCAACAAGATCGCGCCGCACCGGTCGTTGATGGAGCTGCACTACTCGGTGGCCGCCGGCGGCACGACGCTGGCTGACAACCTGATGTTCGCCACCGAGAACAACCTGTCGTCGGTGGCGCACAACCCGAACTTCCCGCACACCGTGCGCACCGCCGAGACCAAGGGCTGCCAGCGCTGCCACACCCTGGTCGACGAGCAGGCCCGCGTACAAAACGACCACCTCGTGTCCGAGGCGGTGGGCGAGGGCACCGGCCGCTACCAGAACGTCGGCGACTGGGCCATCGTGACGACGAAGAGCGGCTTCGCGCAGCTCGACCTGAAGGCCGAGATCCGCGGCGAGCGCAACGTCTGGCCGGGGTTCCTCTTCTCGGCGCAGAACACCCGCCGCGTCGACAGCCCCTTCGCCGGCGCCGCCGAGAGCGTGCTGGCCCGCGGCGTCAGCTACCAAAATGGCTCGGGCGACGTCACCGACGTCGTCGTCGTCGCCCACGACGACGGCCTGTCGGTGGTCGACGTGTTCGGCCGCGACCACGAGGGGTTGCCGCCCACCGAGCTGGCGCGGCTGCGCGCGCGCGGGCCGGTGGTCTCGGTCGACAACCTCGACCCGTCGTTGTCGCAGACGACGCGGGTGGTGGCCCTTGGCCCCGAGGAGCTCTTCGTCGTCGACTACCGCGGCGCGCTGTCGCCGCCGCAGGCGCGCGACAAGCTGCGGCCGCGCGACGAAGACGAGGAGCCCTTCGTGCTCGCCCTCGACGATGTCGAGGGCGCGGCGGCGGGGCTCGACGTCGTGGGCGCCGTCCCCCACGGCAAGTCGGGGGCACGGCGCGTGCGCCTGTTCGGCGACCTCGCCCTCGTGGCCCACGACGGCGGCGTCACCGCGTACCCGCTGGCCGAGGCCGGCACGCCTGTCGCCGTCGACAGCGGCGCGCCGGGCGATGAGCTGTTCACGTTTGCGACGCCGGCGCCGGCGGTGGACATGGTGGCGCGCGGTCGCTTCCTGTACGTCGCCTGCGGCAACGCCGGCGTGGCCGTCTTCGACGTCGACAGCGGCGCTCTCGTCGGGCGCGCGCTGGCCGCCGCCGGCGCCGACGCCCGCGGCGTGGCGCTGTGGGGCTCGCGGCTGCTGGTGGCCGGCGGCAAGAACGGCCTGCACGTCGTCGACGTCGCCGTCCCCGCCGACCCGCGGCTGGAGCAGACGATCCACGCCGTCGCTGGCCAGCCCTCCCTCGATCAGGCGAGCGCCGTCGTCGTCGCCAGCATACCGGTGCGCAGCTACGCCGTCGTCGCCGACGGCACGAACGGCCTGCGGGCGGTGAACCTGACGCCGTCGTTTGACCAGAAGACGCAGTTCGCCGCCGCCGACGTCGACCGCGACGCCTTTCGCGGGTTCCGGCTGTCGCCGGAGCGCAACGACCCGATGACGCCGTTCGACCCGAAGAACGCGCTGCGCGAGGTGATCACGTACCCCACCGGCACGCCGGCGCTCGCCGTGGCCCGCGGGCTGTCCCTCGATAGCCTCACCGACCGCGCCGGCCGTCGCTGGCGCGACAACTGGTTGATCGGGTCGGACGCGCTGTCGTCCGAGTTGCAGCGCCGCCTGCGCGCCGTGGAGGTCACCGAGATCCCGGGCAGCCGCGACGTGCGCGGCGACGGCCTCGGCTGCGTCGTCCGCCGCGGCGACGAGGCGCGCGTGACGTTCGACGCCGCCGGACGCTGCCTGCCAAGGCTCGACCAGTAGCCGTGCAGGCCGCCGAAGAACGTCTTGCGTTCTTCAGCAGCCTGCGCGGCGCTCTGGTGGCCGGTGCTCGCCGAGATCGCGCGACGTGGAAGCTCGGCTGGTGACGACACGATGGGGTGACGATCCGTCTTTTCCGCCGACCACGGCGCGGCGGCCGAATCTCATTGTGTTTCAGCGTCGCGCGGATAATGTCGGATTGTTCTGTGTGCGCTGTTCGCCAGTCTCCTGCTCATGAGCAGCCGACGCCCGACCAATCTCGTCCAGAACGTTCAAGCCGTGCTTGGCGGCGCCAACCGTTGGCGCGCGCGGGGCGGCCAGTGCAGTGGGATTGATCAATGTCTGAAAACAAGTTGTACGTCGGCAATGTCTCTTTCAACACGACCGACGATCAGCTCGTCAGCATCTTCTCGGAGTTCGGCACCGTCGGTCGCGCGTCGATCGTCACGGACCGTGACACCGGCCGTTCGCGTGGCTTTGCCTTCGTCGAGATGGGTTCGCCGGCCGAGGCAGACGCCGCGGTGAGCGCGATGAATGGCCAGATGGTCGATGGGCGCACGCTCAACGTCTCGATCGCTCGTCCGAAGGAGGGCGGCCGCGGCGGCGGCGGCGGCGGCGGCTACGGCGGCGGCGGCGGCGGCGGCGGCGGCGGCTACGGCGGCGGCGGCCGTGGCGGCCGTGGCGGCGGCGGCGGTGGTCGCTGGTGATTTGCAGGCGACGCCGATGCGCGTCGTCGAACAAAGAGACCCACCCTCGCGGGTGGGTCTCTTTGTTCTGGGGGGCCCGGTTGTCCTTGTGGGCCGGGCGCCTCGCGAGCAGTGGCGGCCCCGACCCGCTGGTTCGTCGGCGCTTCCCCGGTCGTCGCGGTGACGACGTCAACGCTGCGGAGGATTGTCGGCGCGGTACTGCTGCACGCGGGAAAAGAACAGCTCGCTGAAGCGCTCGACCTCGTGGGCCGGGAACAGCGCCGCGGTCTTCTCGCGCACCGCCGCCTTGCACTCGGCGGAGGCGAAGTAGTCGTCGGCGACGGCGTCGAGGTGCGACAGGTGACGAGCGGAGAACTCGGTGAACTGCGCGGTCTGCAGCCGCTCGTCGGCGATGGCGGCGTAGCGGTCGAGCTTCTCGGCGTAGGGCAGGTCCATCGCCGCGACCTTGTAGAACGGCTCCCAGTCGAGGGTCTTGCGCATCGGCTTCTTGGTCGCCGCGGTGAAGATCGCCCAGCGCAGGTAGCTCTTCACGAGCCACGGCCAGTGGTAGTGCAGCGACGTCACCTGCGAGTCGGGGCACGGGTTCGCGTAGTCGATGGGATACCACGTGCCGTCACGGTGCAGCGCCTCGCACGAGTTGAAGTCCCAGCCGAAGAACGCGTTGATGGTCAGCGTCACCTTGCGCAGGTGCTCGACGTCGGTCGCCGGCATGAAGTTCGTCTTCATCGTGTAGCGGTCATGCAACGGCGCTGACGGGTCGTACGACACGCAGTGCGTCTGCGGGCCGAACCCGATGCAGCGGACGAAGCGGTCGAAGCCCTCGACCGACTGCTGCGCGTGCATGACCATGCGGCCTGAGTTCTCGTAGGCCTTCCACGCCGCCTTCGGGTCGGCGACGCGGGTGACGGCGCGCCAGCCGCCGCCGTCGTAGGGCTTCAGGAAGAACGGCCAGCCAACCTGGTCGCCGACGTTCTTCAGGTCGAACAGCTTGCCGTACTTCTGCAGCGTCAACTTGACGTCGGGCTGGTTCTGCAGGTCGTAGGCCTTGGGCGGGATCATCCACGTCTCGGGGATGGGCATGCCGAGCGCCATCATCGCCGCGTAGCTCGTGTGCTTCTCGTTGGACTGTACGCTCCATGGATTATTGAAGACGTAAAGGTCATCCATCAAGATGCCCTTTTTAATCCACTCCCGACTGGCGTGATACCAGTGCGTCAATCGATCGATAACGACGTCGTATTTGACCTTCTGCCGCAGGTTGAATGGCTCGATGCTGATGCGCTCGACATCGAACTTCATCGTGTCGGCGCCGTGCGGGATGCGCAGGTCGAGGCGCTTCATCACGCCCTCGAAGGCGGCGGGCCAGCAGATGTCGGCGCCCAACGATAGACCTATGTAACGAGTAATCTCAGCCATCGTGCGACCTCGCTAATAAATAGGATACCGGGTCTTCGTGATTTTCATTCGTAGACAAAGAGCAGCGGACCGGGGAACAGCCACGACAGGCCCTCGCGCAGGCGGTCGCGCCAGTTCTGCCAGTTGTGGCCGTCGCGCGCCTCGGTGAAGCGCACCTGCATACCGGTGGCGTCGAGCAGCGGTACCAGCGAGCGGTTCTCGTAGATGAGGCTCTCGTAGACGCCGCAGGACACGTAGATGCGCTGGCTGACGGCCTTCGGCTCGGCGCGGTAGCCGTTTACGAACTCGACGACGCGGTCGAACAGCGGGCCGCGGCGGTTGCGCTTGCCGATGTCGGTGAACGCGAAGCTGCCCGACTGCAGCAGCAGGCGTCCCCAGACGCCGGGGTAGCGGCACGCCGTCGAGAACGACGCCACGCCGCCGAAGCTGGCGCCCACCAGCGCGCGGCCGTGGGGTTGGTCGATGAGCGGGAAGTGCCGGCCGATGTAGGGCAGGAGCTCTTCGGTGACGTAGCGGGCGTGGGCCTCGTTGTCGGCGTACTCGCGCAGGCGATCCGACGACGAGATGAACGCGACGAGCATCTCGGGGATCTCGAGCCGATGGATCAGGTTGTTCAGCACCGTCATCATCTCGGCGTAGTGGATGTAGTCGTCGCCGTCGTGGACGACGACGAGGGGATACTGGCGGCTGCGGCGGAAGCGCGCCGGCAGGTACAGATGCCCGCCGCGGCGGCCGCCGAAGGCCCGGCTCTCGAGATGGAACGGCTCGAGGTCGCCTTGCCGGGCGAGGGGGTCGGGGCGCGTCCACTCGGGGACGACGTAGCCCGCGCCCTGCAGCACCGAGTTGGCGCCGAAGGGGTCGCGGGCGCGGGCGCGATTGAGCGGATCCTCGATCCACTCGCGGTGGCCGCTCTTCTCGATCTCGAACTTGTACTCGACGCGCGACGAGGGCGGGATCTCGAGCGTCAGGTGCCAGATATCGGTGTTGGGCGCGCGGGTCAGCGTCGTCGACGACTCGAGGCCGTAGACCCAGTGCCGCAGGTTCACGCCGTCGACGTTGCCGATGAAGACGAAGGTGACGAGGTGGCCTTCGACCAGCGGGAAGCGGTGCGTGCCCATGAAGGCGCGCACGCGGTGAGGCTCACCCCAGCAAGCGATCAGCTCGTCGATGGCGCGGTCGCGGCTCATCGTTGCTTCCCCGTGCCCCGGGGCTCGCTCGCCTTCCGCCGGCGCGTCGACGTCGACGTCGCCTCGGGCTTGTCGTGCGCCTCGATGGGCGCGTGCAGCGAGTCGGGCGGCGAGGAATCGCTGGCGCGCTTCATCGTCGCCGGGAGAGCGAAGGGGCGGGTCTCGCCGGTGGCGCACAACTCGATGGCTCCTTGGGCGGCGACGAATCGAGCGCCCTGCCAGATGACGTAGGACCGAGCCGGCAGCGCCAGGCACAGAGACGGGGCGAAGCGGCGCGCCTGCAGGGTGACCCGCTCGGTGACGGCGAGGTCGAGGCGACGCTCGGGCTCGGGCAACGGGATGGCCTGAGGGATCAGGCGCAGGCCGACGTCGAGGACCTGCCGGGCGACGCGGCCCTCGGGCGGGTCGTCGTGAAACAGCACGACGCGGTCGCAGACGGACATGGCGCCAGCCGACCATGCGAACACGGTGTGGTCGCCGATCAGCTCGTGCAGGTCGAAGAGATCGAGGCGATTGAGCAGCACCGCGACGTGGCCGCCGGCGATGGCGAGGGCGGTGCAGTCCGACAAGGCCCGCGCGATCTCCTCGCGTTGGCGCTGCACCTCGGGGCGCGAGGCGACCTTGTGCTTGCGCTCGAACTCGTCGTGGACGCGCAGGCAATGGTCGACGTGCCAGGCGTCCAGCGTGCGGATGGCCTCGATGGAGCTCTGCCGCACCTCATCGCGGATGGCCGCCGGCGCGTCGTAGGCGGCGACTTCGCGCTCGGCCTCGAACGCGTGCTCAAGGCGGATCCGGTAGATCTCCTGCAGGTGACGCAACAACACCTGCCGCTCGCGGTGAGCCACCGACAGCTCGTGGTCGGCGGCGAAGACGGTGTTGCCGCGGGCGTGCAGCGAAAGGTTCACCGTCTGGCCACCGAGGTGCGCCGACAGCTCCTCGTCTTCGGCCTCGCGCTCCTGCCAGCCGGCGGTGATGAGCGCGATGCGGCCGCGCACGCCGAGCTGGTCGACGACGCTGCCCAGCGTGGGTTCGAAGCGCTGCGCGCCCAGCAGGACGACGGAGCGGGGGGTGTGCGTGCTCACGGTCGCGCACGTTACATGGCCACCTGCCCCGGCGTCACCCTCGACGTCACCGTAGCCTCGTCCGCGGCCTCGTCCCGCGCGGCCGCGCGACGCAGGCCACCTCGACCGGGCGTCTTCTGCAGCGACACGGCCCGGACCGCCACCGCAGCGGCGGCATCGAGCACGGCGCGGACCCGCGGGTACTCGGCCTGCGGTGTCGCGCCGGCGGCGAGGGAGACGACCCGCAGCAACACCAGCGCGGGACCGTCGCAGCGGAGCTCGAAGCGCACGAGCACACGGCGGTGCTGCTGCTGGAACGACGCGGGCACCGACGCGAACGCGTACCCCGGCGGCGGCACGAGCCGCAGCTCGTCGCCCCGCTCCGACGGTGACGCGACGACGAAGTCGGTCTGCCGCGCGTCGCGACGCGGCAGCGAGACCGGCGGCACGAGCAGGCGCAGCGGCACGACCAGGCCGTCGTCCCACGCGGCGGCGAAGGTCGGCAGCCTGGCCCGCAGCGAGCGCTCGTCGGTGCCGCCCTCGCGCTGGCAGATCCCCGGCTTGTTCTCGAAGAGCTCACCAGCGCGGCTGAAGTCCTTGACCACACGGCGCACCGCCGCCCGCCAGTGGTCGGCGTCCCAGTCGCGGGCGTCGCGGCAGGACGCGAGCGCCTCCCCGCCGGCGGTGGACAACGTCGATGCGACGACAGCGCCGCCTTGTTCCTGCAGCGTCACCGCGTGGACGGTGCGACGCACGTCGCGCAGCGCCGGCGCCCTGCCCGTGGCCCGCCGCCACTCGATCTTCATCTCATCGCCATTCCCGAAGACGGCGAGGGAATCACGATCGCGCGACCACAACGTCAGCTCGCCGCGGCCGCAGAGGTCGCAGCTCGGGTCGAGCCAGATGTCCTCGTTGCCCAGGCGCGCCACCACCAGCGTGTGGTTCCGCCACGCGAGGAGCGGAAACGCCTTGTCGACCTCGTGGGTGTGGGCGCGGACGAGGCCGGCGAGGCGCGCGTCGACGCCGGCGTGGACGAGCAGCGCGTAGAGGATGGTCGCCTTGTCCGCCGACGACGCCCAGTCCGACGGCGCGATTGCCTTCGGCGCGCGGAAGTCGGAGGCTTCGTCGAAGCCGGTCCAGGCGACGGTGTCGCGCGCGTGGGCCAGGGCCCGATCGACGACGCAGCCCGGTCCTCCACCGCAGGGCAGCCCGTCGCGCAGCGTGACCCCGGCGGTGCCCTCGTTCTTCAGGACGAGCGACCGCAAACGATAGGCGACGGCGGCGTCCCAGGTGGCGTTCATCCCGAGGACCAGGTTCGGGTAGCGGTAGGCGATGGTCCGGTACAGCCACGAGGGCTCGACCGCCCGGCGCGACGGCTGGAACAACGCGTGACGACTGGTCGGCAGATCGTGCAGCTTGAAGACGAGGTGCTGCATGCCGACGTCCGACGGCACGATCTTCGGCGGCACGGTGTGGTTTCACGAGCATCAAGTCGGGCTGCGCCACCTTGTCAACGACGCTCTGCACCCGGTACGTCTTCGTCGGCAGGCTCCCGAGCGCCTCGGTGTCGGTCCAGCCGGTGTAGAGCCCGGGCATCTCGAAGGCCCACGACAGCTCGAGCACGCTGCCCACCGTCAGCCGCGGGAACTTGAACCGCCGCAGGTCGTGCCCCAGCTCCTGCCCGTCGCCGCAGCGGCCGGAGATGGCCTCGTCAGCGAAGAGCTGCGGCTCGGTCATGGGCGTCACGGTGCCGTCGGGACCAATGGTGCGCGCGTCGAGGTGCAGCAGCGTGCCCTTCTTCGGCCGCGGCACCGTGTTGGCCATCGCGTCGATGCCCGCCTCGGTCAGGAGCTTCCGCACGACGCGGTAGTGCATCGAAGACCTCGGCGAAGACGAAGTGTTGCGTCGCCCGCTGGCGGGTCTCGCTGACGTGCTCGACCAGCGTACCGGTGGCGGGGTCGGGCACGTTCACGTACAGGCCGCGGCCATCGGTGGGGAGGATCGACCCGCCGAACAGCGGCACGTCCTGGGCGTCCTGCCGGGTCCACGCGCGCTCGTCGCCGGCCGGGGTCCGCGCGCGGACACGCAAACCGGTGACGGTGGTGAAGGTGCGGTTGTAGCGCAGGGCGAGGTCGTTGAGGGCCTTGGAGCGCCGGCCCTCGATGCGCACGACGCGGCGACGCCGCTCGATCGCCACCGGCTCGCCCTGCTCGAAGGCGAACCGCCCGTGGACCTCGTCCAGCACGACGCGGCCGCGGCCGTCCTTGTCGACGGCGGGCAGCGCGCTGGTGTTAGGGAGCGGCAGCGGGGCGGTGGCGCAGGCGCCAGCCGGCAGACCCGCGCTGACGGTCGGCACGAGAGCGCGCACGGCGGAGGGTGGTAGTCGAAGTCACCCGCGCGCTCCCGTGAGCGACAACGAGCGATCCGGTATCGCCGGAGCGCGACACCGCGGCAGGTGCGGCTTGCCGGGGACGACCGGCATTGGCCATCGTCGTCGCCCCCACCTTCGAGCTCCGAGGTGCCCGTGCGTTTCCCTGGTCGTCGCAAGCACAAGCACTACTTCCCAGTGCACGCCCGGGACCCGCTGCTCGCGCAAGCCGGACTCGACCAGAAGAAGGGCCGCACCCACGTCGTGGGCATCGACCAGACGCTGGTAGACATCGACGCCCGAGTCGATGACGCGCTGCTCGGACGCTACGGCCTGCCCTGCGGCACGTCGCTGGTCGTCGACGACGAGCGGGCGAGCAAGCTGTACGACGAGCTGCACGGCACCGGCGCCATCCGCTCCGAATTCGCCGGTGGCACCGTCGGCAACACGCTGCACAACTACTCGCTGCTGGCCGACGACGCGTCGATCCTGCTCGGCGTCATGAGCGAGTCGATCCGCGTCGGCACGTCGGGCTACCGCTACCTGTCGAACACCTCGAGCCGAGTGAACCTCGATCACCTGCAGCCCGTCGACGGCCCCATCGGTCGCTGCTTCGCCCTGGTCACCCCCGACGGCGAGCGCACCTTCGCCATCAACGAAGGCCGGATGAACGCGCTGCGCCCCGACAGCGTGCCTGCCGTCGTCTTCGACGACGCCTGCTGCCTCGTGGTGAGCGCCTACCTGCTGCGCAGCCGCCCCGGCGACCCGATGCCCGCGGCGACCCTGCACGCCATCGCGCTGGCGAAGGAGCGCGGGGTGCCCGTCGTGCTCGGGCTCGGCACGAGCTTCGTGATCGCCGAGCGCCCTGCGTTCTGGCAGCGCTTCATCGAAGAGCACGTCGATGTCGTCGCGATGAACGAGGACGAGGGCGCCGCCCTGACCGGCCACGCCGATCCGCTGCTGGCGTGCGACGCGGCGCTGCAGTGGGCCGACCTGGTGCTGTGCACCGCCGGCGCCACCGGCCTGTACATGGCGGGCTTCACCGACGACGACGTCAAGCGCGAAACCCGCTACCCGCTGCTCCCCGGCGCCATCGCCGAGTTCAACCGCTACGAGTTCAGTCGCCCGATGCGCAGGGCGGCCTGCAGGAGCCCGGTGAAGGTCTACGCGCACATCGCGCCCTACCACGGCGGGCCCGAGCGCATCACGAGCACCAACGGCGCCGGCGACGCCGCGCTGTCGGCGCTGTGCCACGACATGGCCGCCAACCACCACCACCGCCAGACGGTGCCCAATTCGGCCAAGCACGCGCGGGCCTTCCTGACCTATTCGTCGATGAGCCAGGTGTGCCGCTACGCCAACCGCGTCAGCTACGAGGTGCTCGTGCAGGCTTCGCCGCGGCTGACCCGCGCCCTGCCCGAGCGTGAGGATGGCCTGGACGATGAGGCTTACTGGGCGCGCTGAACAACGCTCGTCGTCGTCGTCGTCTTCTCCCTCGCGCTGCCGGCGTGGTTGCTGCTCCGGCCGGGCCCCGCTGCCGGCGTCGTCGTCTTTGGTGTCTTCGCAGGCCGAGCGTGATCGCTTTTTGTTCGCGCCGCCGGCGTGGTTGCTGCTCCGCCCAGGCCCCGCTGCCGGCGTCGTCGTCTTTGGTGTCTTCGCAGGCCGAGCGTGATCGCTTTTCGTTCGCGCTGCCGGCGTGGTTGCTGCTCTGGCCGGGCCCCGCTGCCGGCGTCGTCGTCTTTGGTGTCTTCGCAGGCCGAGCGTGATCGCTTTTCGAGCGTTCGCCTTCGGCGCGACCAGGGGAGACGCTGGCCTGTCTCCGCTGGACCCCTCGGGCCTCCTCGGAGTGCCGACACCGCAAAGCGACCCGGGCCCCGCAGTCGACCACCGCCGCTTTCACCACCGCACGGGCTGCGGCGCGCGGGTCGCTTCGCTTGTCCGCGGGGACACGGGCCCCCGCGCTCTTCGCCGCCTTCCTCCCCTTCGCCCAGAATTCCCAGAATTGGGAGAAGGGGCCGGGGGATGAGGGCGTGGCGCGGGCTCGCGACGACGACGACGACGACGCTGCGCGCAGCGCGGGTCAACACGGGCAGGCACACGACCCGCTGTCGCCGGCCCGGATGACAGCGTCGACCCACATGATCGTCCGGCGCCTGGGTCGTGTGCCGGTGTCGGCACTCCCCCAAGCGCCGGGGGAGCCGAGGGGGTGCGGCGCAACGCATCCCCTC
>Ga0194129_10002648_pt1 | contig 26506 bp, 16 predicted proteins | sample TA2KigCa35mmetaG_FD_150862 | JGI IMG/M metagenome (GOLD analysis project Ga0194129, IMG submission 150862) | Freshwater microbial communities from Lake Tanganyika, Tanzania - TA2015038 Kigoma Deep Cast 35m | ecosystem: Environmental > Aquatic > Freshwater > Lake | place: Tanzania: Lake...
TGCTTGAGCTACTCACCTTGCCGCAGCGGCAGCGCGTGGCTACTGCGGCCGTCGAGGCCGCGGAGATCGAACTCGCGATCACGGTCATCGATGAAGTCACTCGGGTTCGACAGGCTTGGGTGCGTGCTGTGGCTGCCGAGCAGCGGCAGCGTTATGCCGCGCGAGTGCTCGATAGCGCGGCGGCCAGTGCCGAACTGGCGCGGCGCATGGAGGCCGCAGGCAACTTCAATAAAACGTCGCGGGCACGCCAGCAGGCCTTTGAGGCCGATGCACGTACTCAGGCCGTGCTTGCGCGGCAGCAGGCCAGCAGCACTCGCGAGGAGTTGGTTCGGGCGCTGGGGCTCGACGACGACCATGCCCAGCGTCTGCAACTGCCCGAGCGCCTGCCGGAGATACCGCAGCAGTCGCTTTCGGCAGACGCCGCGGGCGCACGGCTGAATGCCGAGCGTGTCGACGTGAAACTCGCCGAGTCGCAATGGCGTGCTGCCGCTGCACGTCGCGGACTCGGCAAGGTGACCACGCTGACTGACATCGAGCTGGGTTTGCGGCGTGACCCGGAGGCTCGCGGGTACGAGATCGACGTGCGGCTACCTCTCTTTGATGCCGGCGAGCTCGATCGTCGGGCGCTCGATGGCGACACCCTGGCCGCAGCCGGCCATCTCGAAGCGACGCTGCGTGCCGCAGGTTCGCACTTGCGGGAGAGTTATTCGGCCTACCTCGCTGCCTACGATATCGCCCGTCACCATCGTGACGAGCTCGTGCCGCTGCGCAAGACCATCGCCGAAGAAAGCTTGCTGCGCTACAACGGCATGATTATCGGCGTCTTTGAACTGCTGGCCGATGCGCGGGAGCAGATCACGACGGTCATGGCGGCCATCGACGCCGAGCAGCAGTTCTGGCTTGCCGAGGCAGCACTTCAGTCGGCTTTTGCGGGGCGGCCCGCAGCGTCGGTGGCGCTGGGTGTCGCCGCTACGAAGCCTGCCGAGGCGGCAGGCGGATATTGATCAGGAATACCAGGCCATGAAATCACGGCGTCAATTTTTTCGGGCAGCGGGCGTAGCGGGTGTTGCGGCGGCCGCTGCATCGGTGGGTCGTGCAGCGCTCGCCGCATTGCCGGAACCCGTGATTGAAACGGCGGCCGTCACGCGACCGCCCTTGCAGCCCTCGCGTGGCCGGCCCTACAACCCGGTGGTGACGCTCAACGGTTGGACCTTGCCATTTCGCATGAAAAACGGGGTCAAAGAATTCCACCTCGTCGCCGAGCCTGTGGTTCGCGAATTCGCACCGGGTTTCAAAGGGAATCTCTGGGGCTACAACGGTCAGAGCCCTGGGCCCACCATCGAGGTGGTGGAGGGTGACAAGGTCCGGATCTTCGTCACCAACCGACTCCCTGAAGTGACCTCCATTCATTGGCATGGTCAGCGACTGCCCAATGGCATGGATGGGGTCACAGGTCTCAATCAGCCGCCCATCCCGCCGGGCAAGACCTACGTCTATGAATTCACGGCAAGACGCCCGGGTACCTTCATGTATCACCCGCATGCCGATGAAATGGTGCAGATGGCGATGGGCATGATGGGCTTCTGGGTAACCCATCCGCGCGAGCAAAACCCGCTGATCGACGCTGTCGATCGCGACTTCTGCTTTTTGGTCAATGCCTATGACATCGATCCGGGTAGCTACACGCCCAAGATCATGACCATGCTCGACTTCAATATTTGGAGTTGGAATAGTCGCGTTTTCCCGGGGATCGATCCGCTGGTGGTGCGCAAGAACGACAAGGTGCGTATCCGCATCGGCAATTTGACGATGACCAATCACCCGATCCATCTGCATGGCCACGAATTTTTGATTACCGGTACCGACGGCGGCCCGACGCCGCGCAGCACGCGGCAGTACGAGGTCACAGCCGACATCGCAGTGGGACAGATGCGCCAGATCGAGTTCCTCGCCGACGAAGAGGGTGATTGGGCATTTCATTGCCACAAGAGTCATCACACCATGAACGCGATGAATCATGACGTGCCGACGATGATCGGTGTGCGCCAAGACGATCTCGCGCAAAAAATCAGCGATCTGGTTCCGGGCTATATGGCCATGGGCGAGCGTGGCATGGATGAGATGTCGACCATGCGCATGCCGCTGCCTGAAAACACCTTGCCGATGATGACGGGCGAGGGGCCCTTCGGCGCGGTCGGCATGGGCGGCATGTTTTCGGTGCTCAAGGTACGCCGCAACCAGAAACCGGGCGACTATCGAGACCCAGGTTGGTACCAGCACCCGCCGGGTACGGTCGCCTATGAATACACCGGCCCGATGCCCGAAGCGCTGCAGGGTGGTGGCCCGGGCAAGGGTTCGATGCCGCGCGCGGCGGGTGGCGAAGCCACGGTCACCGTGCGCAAGCCCGGGTCACACTCGGGGCACTGAGGCGCGGCGAGTGCTGCTGCGGCGCACCGGCAGCTCGATCGGCAGCGCCGTTTCATACTTCACCTGCTTCAGGGCGAAGCTCGAGCGAATGCTGGCAATTCCCGGGATGTGGGTGAGCTCATCGACGATGAATGCCTGCAAGGCGTCGATGTCGGCGACGACCACGCGCAGCAGATAGTCTGCATCGCCGGTCATGAGGTAGCACTCCATCACCTGCGGGAAGCGCCGCATGGTTTGCTCGAACGTGGCCAGCGCCTGATCCACTTGTTTTTCGAGCGTGATGTGGATGAATACATTGACGCCGAGTTGCAGCTTGCGTGGATCGAGCAAAGTCACGTGGCGGACGATAAAGCCTTGTTCCTCGAGCGCGCGTACGCGAGCAAGGCAGGGCGATGGCGAGAGGTTGACGCGTCGTGCGAGCTCCACGTTGGTGATCTTCGCATCGCGCTGCAGTTCGGCGAGGATCTTGCGATCTGTGGTGTCCAAGCTGATCTGTGACATTAAATGCTCCAGCAATGCGGTTTCGCAGCATAACATGCGGCCAAGATGCCACCTTTGACCGGCTTAAAGGCATGACTTGCCGACCCCGCATCGCCAAAATACGTAGATGATTCTGCCGCACGACATCGATCCGGAAGAAACCGCCGAGTGGCTTGAGGCCCTGCGGGCTGCAGTGGCCACGGGCGGACGTGAACGGGGTCTGTTCCTGCTCACCCAGCTTGAGCAGCAAGCGCAGCAGCTGGGTGTGGTCGCCCACGTCATGCCCTACTCGGCGTACCAAAACACGATTCCGCTCGGCGATCAGGCCGTGCATCCCGGCGATGTCGCTCTCGAGGAGCGACTCACGGCGATCATGCGTTGGAACGCGCTCGCCATGGTGGTGCGAGCCAACAAGGCCTACGGCGAACTGGGCGGGCACGTCGCCACCTACGCCTCGGCAGCTGAAATCTTTGAGACGGGCTTGCATCATTTTTTTCGCGGACCCGATGCCGTGGGTGGCGGCGATCTCGTGTTCTTTCAACCGCACTCCGCTCCCGGCGTGTACGCGCGGGCGTTTCTCGAAGGGCGTTTGAGCGAAGAGACGCTGGCCCGTTATCGCCAAGAGGTAGGTGGCAACGGTCTCTGCTCTTACCCGCATCCGTGGCTGATGCCGGACTTCTGGCAGTTCCCGACGGGCTCCATGGGCATTGGCCCCATCAACGCCATTTATCAAGCACGATTCCTCCGTTATCTCGAGCACCGTGGTCTTGCGCCGACGGCCGAGCGCCGGGTGTGGGGAATCTTTGGCGATGGCGAGATGGACGAGCCCGAGTCCATCGGTGCGCTCACGCTCGCGGCCCGTGAACGGCTGGACAATCTCACCTTCGTCATCAACTGCAATTTGCAGCGGCTCGACGGCCCGGTCCGCGGCAACGGGCAGATCATTCAGGAGCTTGAGGCGCTCTTCACGGGTGCGGGTTGGAATGTCATCAAGGTCCTCTGGGGCTCCGACTGGGATGCGCTGTTCGCACGCGATCGAAACCACGCTCTGTTGCGCGCGTTCTCGAAGACGGTTGACGGGCAGTACCAAACCTTGGGCGCCAACGATGGTGCCTACAATCAGGAACATTTCTTTGCACTCGATCCGGAGCTGCGTGCGCTGATCGCACACATGTCGCTCGCCGAGATCGATGGCCTGAACCGCGGCGGTCATGATTTCCGCAAACTTTATGCCGCCTTCGCGGCTGCTGCAGCGCACCGCGGTCAACCAACGGTGATCCTCGCCAAGACCAAAAAAGGCTACGGCATGGGTCGCGCTGGCGAATCGCGCATGACCGCGCACCAGGAAAAAAAGCTCGATGTCGAGGCCCTTCTCGAATTTCGCAATCGCTTCAATTTGCCGCTGAGCGATGACGATGTCGCGGCGCTGCGCTTTTACAAGCCCGCTGAAGACAGTGTGGAGATGCGGTATCTGCGCGAGCGACGGCAGACGCTGGGTGGCCCCTTGCCGCAGCGCAGAAGAAGTGCCCCGCCTGTTGCGGTACCGCCGCTTGATGCTTATGCAGGCTTTGCGCTCGCAGCCGAGGGCAAAGAAATGTCCACCACCATGGCCGTGGTCCGCCTGATCGGAAATTTGCTGCGCGACAAGGCGCTGGGGCCACGCTTGGTACCCATCGTTGCCGACGAGGCGCGCACCTTCGGCATGGCGGCGCTGTTTCGGCAGATCGGCATCTATTCGCCGCTCGGTCAGTTGTATGAACCCGAGGATGCCGGTTCGTTGCTCTCTTATCGCGAGAGTCGTGACGGTCAGCTTCTCGAAGAGGGCATCACCGAAGCCGGTGCGCTCTCCTCGTGGGTCGCTGCGGCGACGGCTTACAGCGCCCACGGTGTCACCTTGTTGCCGGTCTACATCTACTACTCGATATTCGGCTTTCAGCGGGTGGGTGATCTCATCTGGGCCGCCGCCGATCAACGTGCGCGCGGTTTTTTGCTCGGCGCCACGGCAGGTCGAACCACCTTGGGTGGCGAGGGCCTGCAGCATCAGGACGGCTCTAGTCACCTGGTGGCGGCGACCATTCCGAACTGCCGAGCTTACGACCCCGCTTTCGCCGGCGAGCTCGCTGTAATCTTTGATCACGGCGCGCGACGAATGGTCGAAGACGGCTGCGACGAGTTCTACTACCTCACGGTCATGAACGAGAACTACCCGCAACCCTCGCTCCCCGATGAGGCGCGTGCTGGGGTGATCCGCGGCATGTATCGCCACGCGAGCTTCGGCGGGGCCGAGGAGCCAGGGCAAGCCTTCGTGCGTCTGCTCGGGGCGGGGGCGATCCTGCGTGAGGCGCTCGCCGCGGCGGCTATTCTTCGGGACGACTTCGGCATCGCCAGCGACGTCTGGAGCGTGACCAGCTTCAGTGAACTCGCGCGTGAGGCAGCGGCAACGGAGCGCGCCAATCGGCTTTCGCCGGCAACGGCTGCGGCCGAGAGCTATCTCGAGGTTTGTCTGCAGGGCGATGCGCCCATCGTCGCGGCTTCGGACTATGTACGCGCCGTACCCTTGATGCTCGCCGCTTATCTGCCGGGTCGACGCTACGTGGCTTTGGGTACCGACGGCTTTGGTCGCAGTGACACGCGGGTCGCGTTGCGTGATTTCTTTGAGGTGGATCGCGCGAGCATCGCGCTCGCCGCCATGCAGGCGCTGGCCGATAGCGGGAAAATCTCCCGCGAACGGTTCGTCGCGGCTGCCGACAAGTTGGCGCACGGTCAAAGTGCTTCGCCGCCGTGGCAGCGCTGAGTCGCCGCGGTTGGTGTACACGCCAGTTGCCGTAAGCGCTAGTTGTCCTAAGCGCCAGTTGCCGCGCGCGCTACTCGAGGCTCAGCAAAGCAGTGTTGCCGCCGGTTGCGGTGGTGTTGATTGTCAGTGTGCGCTCGGTGACGAAGCGCGCGAGGTAGTGCGGGCCGCCGGCTTTTGGTCCGGTGCCCGACAGACCGCTGCCCCCAAAGGGCTGCACGCCGACAACGGCACCGATCATGTTGCGGTTCACGTACACATTGCCGGCGTTTGAGGCGGCGTAACCGATCTCGCGGGTGCCCTCGAGTCGAGTTTGTATGCCGAGTGTCAGCCCGTAGCCGTTGGCACGCAGGTCGGCTAGCACCTGCGGCAAGTCGCGCGCGGCGTAGCGCAGCACATGCAAAATCGGACCAAAGGCTTCGCGATCGAGATCGCGAGCCGATTTGATCTCGATCAGTTGCGGCGACACGAAGCGCGCGGGGTCGATGCCCGCAGTGGCCGCCGCGGTGGGGCCGCTCTTCAAAAGCTGCCCACGACGCGTCATTTCTTTGATATGCACGCGCAGGTTATCGGCTGCGGCAGCGGTGATCACGGGACCCACATCGGTACGCAGATCGGCAGGATCACCGACCACGAGCGCCTCCATGGCGCCGCTCAGCATTTCGATGACGCGATCGGCAATGTCCTCTTGCAGGCACAGCAGACGCAGCGCCGAGCAGCGTTGCCCCGCGCTGCCAAAGGCCGACTGGAGGGCATCGTCGACCACTTGCTCGGGCAGGGCCGTCGAGTCGACGATCATGGCGTTGATCCCACCGGTTTCGGCAATCAGTGGCAGGATCGCACCTTTGCGCTCGGCGAGCCGCCGATTGAGCCAGCGTGCAGTGGCGGTGGATCCGGTGAACACGACGCCCGCGAGTGCTGGAGAGGCCAGAGCCGTCTCGCCGAATTCGCGACCGAGCATCGGCAGCACGTGCAGAAGGTCTTTGGGCACGCCGGCTTGGTACAAAACTTCCCCGCAGGCGAGGGCGATCCGCGGCGTGGTTTCTGCAGGCTTGGCGAGCACACCGTTACCGGTTACGAGTGCGGCCACGACTTGTCCGGCAAAAATGGCCAGCGGGAAGTTCCACGGACTGATGCAGGCGAAGACCCCGCGCGCTTCGAGGCGTAATTCATTGGTCTCGCCCGTGGGGCCCGCAAGGCGCAGCGGTGCGCCCTGCAGCCGGCGCGCTTCGGCGGCGTAATAGCGACAGAAATCCGCCGCTTCGCGTACTTCGGCGAGTGCGTCGGCCAAAGTTTTCCCGGCCTCGTACACGAGCAGCGCCATCAGCTGATCGCGCTGCGCTTCGAGCAGATCGGCCGCGCGCTCAAGACAGCAGGCACGCGCCTCGACCGGTAGTCGGCGCCACTCGCGAGCCGCAATCTCTGCGTGGGCGAACGCTGCCGTGACGGCGGCAGCATCGGCGAATTCGGGCGTGGGTGTCGTGGCAGGGGGTGTCGGCCAAGCTGGCGTCGGCAAAGCTTGCGTCGGCGAATACTGCATCAACGCTTTTTTCCAGGCGTCGAGGGTCTCGTGCCGACCCAAGTCGAGTCCGGCCGAATTGCGTCGTGCCGTGGCGAACAAATCACGGGGCAGAGGAATGCCGCGATGGGCGAGGGTATCTTCGCGCAGTCGCCGTTCGACCTCGGCAACCGGGTCGGCGACGATTTCTTCGACCGCAACGCGTTCGTCCATGAAGCGATTCACGAAGGAGGTATTCGCGCCGTTCTCGAGCAGGCGCCTGACCAAATAGGCGAGCAGGTCCGCGTGCGGCCCCACCGGCGCGTAGACGCGGACGCGCGGAAAATCTTTGATCTGCCGCTGTGCCTCATCGTAGAGCAGGGTGCCCATGCCGTGCAGGCGCTGGAATTCGAGCGCCGGCGGCTCTGGCGATGCCGCGCGCAACGCCAGAATGGCACCGATGGTATGCGCGTTGTGAGTCGCGAATTGGGAATATATGAGCGGCGCGGCGGCGAGCAATTTGCGCGCGCAGGCAAGATAAGCGAGGTCCGTCGAGGCCTTGCGGGTGTAAACCGGATATTCCTGCAGGCCTCTTTCCTGGGCGCGTTTGATTTCGCTGTCCCAGTAGGCACCTTTGACGAGCCGCACTGCGAGCGGGCGCCGCAGCGCTCTCGTCATCGCCGTCAGGTGCTCGATCACGGCGGGGGCGCGGCGACCATAGGCCTGCACCGCAAGACCGAGTCCCGGCCAGTCCCGGGTCGCAGAGTCTTTGGCGAGCGCTTCGACCAGTTCGAGCGAGAGTTCGAGGCGATCTTGCTCCTCGGCATCGATGGTCAGGCCAAGTCCCTTTGCGGCGGCGAGCCGTGACAATTCGATGACACGCGGCAGCAGCCGCTGCAGCGTGCGCTCGCGCTGCAGCAGCGAATAGCGGGGGTCCAGCGCCGAGAGCTTGATCGAGATCGCGTGCCGCGCATGCAGCGCTGGTTGATCTTTGACCGCGCGGGCAATGCTCTCGATGGCGTGCGCATAGGCGTCGGTATAGCGTGCGGCGTCGGCATCGGTGCGCGCGCCTTCGCCCAGCATGTCGAAGGAGCAGAGGGCAAGCGAGGCCTCGCGAGCGCAGCGCTCGAGGGCTTCATCAATGCTGCGACCGACCACGAACTCGCCACCGATGATTTGCATCGCACGGCGCAGGGCATTGCGCACGATGGGCTCGGTGACGCGCTGGCCAAGACCGCGCAGCCAGCCGCCAGCGTCGGTGGTGATGTCGCGTGGCAGATCCACCAGTTTGCCGGTGAGCATCAACCCCCAGGTCGAGGCGTTGACGAACAGCGAGCCCGATCGACCCGCATGGGCATCCCATTGACCGCTGGCGATTTTTTCGGCGATCAGCCGATCGGCGGTGTCGTCATCGGGAATGCGCAGCAGGGCTTCGGCGAGGCACATGAGTGCGATGCCCTCCTGATTGGAGAGCCCGAATTCCTGCAGGAAGGCATCGAGATAGGGCCGCTCGTCGGCACGCTGCCGAGCCCCATTCACGAGCGCCCATCCGGTACTGAGCGCCGCGGCGCGTTCGGCGGGCATGAGTGCGGGCAACAGGGCGTACACGTCGCTGGCTTCGGCGCGCAGGGCGGGGGAAACGAATGTCATGCCGGATATTATGCAGCCGGGTACAATAGCGCACCCCCACGTACACACAGGTTGACGATGTCGCAATCCGCAAATCCGACCGAGGCTACCCCGGCGAGTCGCAAGGCGCTTCTGCTCGCCTTCGAGAACGCGGGCTTCCTGCGGCCTTTCGTCGCTCTCGCGATCGATCTTTCGCTATTCGCCGGCGGTCTTGCGCTGGTGCTCATCGAATCCGCCATCTGGCTGAAGTTCCTGGGTTCGGTGCTGATTACTGCGGCAATCGTGCGTCTTTTTCTCATCGGCCACGACGCCTGTCATGGGTCGTTCTTCAAAAGCGATCTTCTCAACCATATTTTTGGGCGCATCGCCTTTCTGCCGTCGATGACCGCGTTCAGTCTTTGGGATGTCGGCCACAATGTGGCCCATCACGGCTTCAATAATTTGAAGGGCCGCGATCAGGTCTGGGCGCCGTTCTCGAAAGAAGAGTTCGATTCGCTGCCGCGTTATCGGCGCCTGCTCGAGCGTATCTATCGCAGCGGCGCGGGCTGGGGCCTCTATTACTTCCTCGAACTGTGGTGGAAGAAGCTCTACTTCGCGACCCGCAAGCAGATCGGTGCGAGCCGGGCCAAATATCACTGGGACAGCGCGCTCGTGACCGTGGCCATGGGTCTATGGATCACGCTCGTGGTCGCGGTGGCCATTGAAACCGAGCAGAACGTCTGGATGCTGCTGGCGCTCGGCATCATCGTGCCCTTCGCACTCTGGAACACCATCATGGGTTTCGTGGTGTTCGTGCATCACACGCACCCGGCGATCGCCTGGTTCCAGAAACGTCACGAGTGGCAGCGTTACCGCGCTTACCTCACGGCGACTGTGCAGGTGCGTTTCCCGTTCGGCATCGATCGGCTGATGCACAACATCATGGAGCACAACGCGCACCATCTGAACCCGCGCATTCCGATGTACTCGCTGCGTCGGGCGCAGGCGGTGCTGACGGAGCGTTTCAACGATCAGTTCCAGGCCTATCGCATGACCTGGCAGAGCTATCGGGACTGCGTGCGTCGCTGCAAGTTGTACGACTTCACGAACCACGCTTGGCTCGATTTTCGTGGCCAGGTGACCTCGCGCGTCCCGTTGTCGACCGCCGCCGGCTAAGCGCGTAACTCAACCTCGATCGTGTCGCCAACGCGGAGCAGGCTTCCTGCGCCGCTCGCGACACGCGCGTTCTGACCAAAAGTCACGCCGCGCAGGTTTTCATCGAAGCGAAATTCCTGCAGTACCGGTAGCGGGTCGAGTCCCCGCTTTCCGGTGAGCTGATCGATCCGCGTCATCACGCAGCGCGTGCAGGGTTTCACCAGTTTCAGTCGCAGGCCGCCCACGCGCAGTTCGCGAATGTGATCTTCCTGCCAGGCCTCGGCGCCCGCCAGCACGATGTTCGGACGAAATCGACTCATCGGCAGCGCTTCGGGCAGTCGACGATTGAGATCGTCGAGCGAGGCCTGCGTGCAGACGAGCAGCGGATAGCCATCAGCGAAATGATCCGAACCGCCGGCGACGATCCGCGCGGGCTCGCCGATCAGGGCACTCGCAAACTGCGCTGCATGCTCGCCTGCATCGATCGCCTCGATCTCGCGCTTCCAGACGGTGACGCGTCGCCAATCGGCGGGCTGCGTGGTCATGGGCAGTGGCGCTTCGATGCGCAGTTCGCCTGCCTGCGGATGGCTGAGCGTGATGCCTTGAGCATCGGGCGTTGCGCGCAGCAGCGCGAGTATCGGGTGACTACGCTGCGTCACGAAGCGACCTGCGGCGGTGATCAGCATCCACTCGCGATCGTGCTCCAGCCCGCGTGGACCGACGCGCGCCACATCAAGATCGATGGCGCGACAGGACTTCACCGGATGGATATGCAAAGACTGGATCCGCAGTTCGCCAGCGCTCATGCGCTGCATGGTATCGAAGTTTGCTCGAGGTGGACGACGGGGGTGCACGCCGTCGACAATCGATCAATGAATGTGGATCTTGCGCAAGTCGAGTTCGAGTCCAGCGTGGTCGCGACGCTGCCGGGTGATGCTGATCGCAGCAACCGGCCGCGTGCGGTGGCTGATGCGGCCTATACATTGGTGATGCCGACACCGGTATCGGCGCCGCGTTTGCTCGCATGGTCCGACGAGCTTGGCGAGGAACTCGGGCTCGCAAGGCCCGCTGCGACCGGGCCCGCGGTCGATATACTCGCCGGCAACGCGCTCGCGCCCGGCATGCGCCCGTACGCGGCTCGCTACGGGGGCCATCAGTTCGGCAACTGGGCGGGGCAGCTCGGTGATGGTCGAGCGATCACGCTGGGTGAGCTCATCACGCCGAGCGGCGAGCGGCAGGAACTGCAGCTCAAGGGCGCAGGGCCCACGCCGTATTCGCGGTTCGCCGATGGCCGTGCCGTGCTGCGCTCGTCGTTGCGCGAATTTCTTTGTAGTGAGGCCATGCATCACCTAGGCGTGCCGACCACTCGCGCGCTTTCTTTGGTCGCGACGGGCGATCAGGTGGTGCGCGACATGTTCTATGACGGCAATGCGCAAGCCGAGCCCGGCGCGATCGTCTGTCGGGTGGCGCCGAGTTTCATTCGCTTCGGCAATTTCGAGATCCACTCGGCGAGTGAAGAGATCGAGCTGCTGCGAGGACTGGCAGATCATGTGATCGCCGTTCATTACCCCGAATATGCCGGGGGTACGCCGCGCGCTTATGCGCGCTGGTTCAGTGAAATCTGTCGGCGCACGGCGGTCATGATTGCGCACTGGATGCGCGTCGGATTCGTGCATGGCGTGATGAACACCGACAACATGTCGATCCTCGGCGTGACGCTCGATTACGGCCCTTATGGCTGGCTCGAAGGCTACGACCCATCGTGGACCCCGAACACTACCGATGCTTCGGGCCGGCGCTACGCCTACGGCAATCAGCCGCAAATCGGCATGTGGAATCTTGCGCGTCTCGCCGGTGCCTTGCTGCCTTTGATCGGTGACAAAGAATTGTTGCAAGAGGGCTTGGAGCGCTACCGCAGCACGTATACCGAAACCTGGCGCGCGATGCTCGCCGACAAGCTCGGGCTTGAGGCACTTGGGCGCGAAGGTGATGAGGCCTTGATCGATGAGCTTTTCGCTTTGCTGGCTGCCGTTGAAACCGACATGCCGATTTTCTTTCGTGCGCTCGGCGAACAGGTGGTGAGCGCCCCGCAACCGGGTAACGCCGATGCGGGCGTGCTGCCGCAACCGGTGGCCGCCGCGCTCTATGACGGTGCCGCACCCAAAGAATCGCAGCGCGCACGTTGGCATGCGTGGTTTCTGCGCTGGCGCGAGCGAGGTGAAAGTTGTGGCCTGGCTGCTGGCGAACGCCGGCGTCGCATGCACGCCGCGAACCCGCTCTATCTGCCGCGCAATTATCTCGCGCAGCAGGCGATCGACGCCGCAAGCACAGGCGATCTCGTGCCGCTGCAGCGTTTGTTGCAGGTCATCCGTCATCCCTACGAGGCACACGACGGATGCGAATCTTTTACCGAGCGACGCCCCGAGTGGGCGCGCCATCGCGCGGGTTGCTCGGCGCTGTCCTGCAGTTCGTGACTGTCGTTCCTGACGGCAGTGACTGATCGTTTCGCCAAGCGGTCATCCCCACATTGACGCTACCCCCCGGGTGGGCGTAGTCTTCCGGCCGTTCTTGAGGTGCCCGCGGCGCGATGGTCGCGTCATGGGTGAAACGGGAAGTCGGTGAGTGCGCCACGGCGCGCGATTCCGGCACTGCCCCCGCAACGGTAAGCGAGGCAGGGCGATCTTCGGCCACTGACTCCACTGCAATGGTGGAGATGGGAAGGCGACCGCCCCAGCGCTGCATACAGCGCCACTCGCAAGTCCGGAGACCGGCCTCTCGATTCCAACCCGCGCTCGGGTGAGAAGCGCGCAAGGAGTGTCGATGAAAATCCGTGTCCCGGTCCTCGTGACCAATCTGACGATCATTTCTTTGGCGGTCTCTGCTGCGCTCGCAGCGACCCCTGCCGCGAATCCCGCAGCAGCCCCCGCAAGCTCAAACACCAAAGCGAACGACGAGCTCTACGTCATCACCGCCAATCGCACGCTCAACAAACTTGACGAGACACTTTCCTCGGTGACCGTCATCGAGCGTGCGGATATCGAACGCTCGCAGGCGCGAACGCTGGATGAGTTGCTGGTTGTGGTCGAGGGCGTGGCGATCGCGCGGCAGGGCGGAATTGGCCAGCCGACCTCGGTCTATCTTCGTGGCGGTGAGTCCGATCACGTGCTCTGGATGATCGACGGCGTGCGCATCGGCTCGGTCACGACCGGCATCCCGGCGTTGCAGGATCTGCCACTCGATACGGTCGAGCGCATTGAAATTGTTCGTGGGCCGCGCTCCAGCCTTTATGGTGCCGATGCGATGGGCGGCGTGGTGCAAATCTTCACGCGTCGTGGGAGTAACGGCGCGACGTCGCTCCGCGCCACTACGGGTTCGAATGGCACTCGCCAACTCGCCGCAGCCACGGGTCTCGGCGATGACAACGCTTGGCTCGATCTCAAGGTTTCGCATCTTGAAACCGATGGCATCAACTCCTGCCTCGGACGGCCGTTTCCACCGGGCGGCGGTTGCTTCACGGCCGAACCCGATCGCGACCCCTATCGCAATACCAGCGTCAATGTGGCCGCGGGTGTGCGCACGGCGAGTGGCGCAACACTCGAGGCCTTTGCGCAGCGCGCCGATGCGCGCGTCGCCTTCGACTCGTCGTTTCTCAATCAATCCGATTTGATCAACCAAGCGGCGGGTATCAAGTGGATCGCCGAGCCTTCATCAGGTTGGCGCAGTACGGTCACGGCCGGTCGGTCTTGAGATGAGTCGACGAGTTTCCGTAATGGCTCCACCACCCGCAGCGTGTTCGATTCTTCGCGCGATTCCTTCAGCTGGCAAAACGAGCTGCAGTTTGGCGGCGGCGGAGCGTTGATGCTCGGGGCCGATTGGTTGCGCGATCGAGTCGAGAGTGACGTGCGCTACGACCGCGCTTCGCGGGACAACCGCGCAGCATTCGCTCAGTACTCGTGGGCCGCGGGCGCGCAGAGTGTCGCGCTCGCCGCAAGACTCGACGACAACGAGCAGTTTGGTTCCAACGCGACGGGCAGTGTCGCCTGGGGATGGCGGTTCGCGAACGGCGTGCAGGCCTACGCCAGCGTCGGCAGCGCGTTCAAGGCGCCGAGCTTCAACGAACTCTATTACCCCGGCTTCAGCAATTCGAAGCTTGACCCCGAGCACGCCACAACTCGCGAATTCGGTTTCAAGCAACGGCTGGGCTCGGGTCGCTGGTCGGTCAGCGCCTACCAGACGCGGGTCGATGATCTCATTGCTTTTGATGTCGCGACCTTCAAGCCGCAGAACATTGCCAAGGCGGATCTTGCCGGGATCGAGGGCAGCGTCGAGTGGCAGCGCGGTTCATGGCGGCTTGAGCAGTCACTGGCTTGGCTCTCGGCGGAAGATCGCGGTAGCGGTGCGAACCGCGGGCGCGAGTTGCCGCGCCGTCCGGCCTTGACAAGCCGGACCGGCCTCTCGTGGGCCGGCGAGCAGATCGACGTGGGCGCGAGTGTGCAGTTTGCCAGTCGCAGGTATGATGATCTCGCCAACACCCGGCGTCTCGGCGGCTATGCAGTCGTCGACTTGACGGGAGCGTGGCGCCTGTCGGCGCGCACCGAGCTGCAACTGCGGCTCGCGAATGCGCTCGATCGACGCTACGAGACGGCGACACTGTACCCTGCGCTCGGCCGCGAGGTGTTCTTGACGCTGCGACATCGGGCGCCGCGTTGAGGGTGACGGGGATCAGGAGCGTTTTTTTCGGAGATCAAAGATATGAACGACAAAATGATGCAGATGGGACGGGGCCTGATGCCGGCAGATCGCCGCTTCTGGGTCGTGGCAGCAGTGCTGGCGCTGATCATGGCGGTCACGCGGCTCGGCCACTTCGGCGAATCTGGTGGACCGGTCGATGCGTCGTGGGCCGTGTTCTTCCTCGCAGGGCTCTGGTTGCGTGAGCTGCGTTTGTTTGCGGGCTTTTTCGTGCTGGCCTGGGTGACCGATCTTGCAGCCTTTGCGCTCGGTACACCGACCAATTGCTACTCGCCCGCGTATTTGTTTTTGATCCCGGCCTATGGCGCCTTGTGGGTTGCTGGCCGCTGGGCCGCCGAGGGTGGCTACGGTCGCGTGGCGCTGGGCGTGGCGGGTAGTGCTGCCGTGACCTTCGTCATCGCCAACATCGGCATGTATTTCTTTGTATCGTCACCGGCAGCGGCCACGCCCGCAGCGTTTGCCGCGGCGGTCGCCGGCTATTTCCCTGGCTACCTGCTGACCATGGCGATGTACACATCGTTCGGCCTGCTGGCCGAAGCGGCGCTCGGTCTGCGTCGACGCGTTTTGGCCTGAGACGGGCGCTGCTCGATCAAGACCTGACTACACGGGTCAGCAGTCAAATAAAAAAGCGCCGGGGTTTTGCTCCGGCGCTTTTTTTTGGGTCTTGGCCAAGCGCGTGTCTTACTTGCCCCAGGGAAAAGTGGTCGCGACCGAGAACACCACTTTTGCATCGGAGGTGAACACATCGCCGGGTGCTTTCTGAGCCGACTGCAGGTCGCTGCCGTCGACCCACTTGAGCGCCAGCGCGAAGTCGCCGACCGATTTCGACAGACCGATGGAGTAGTCGAAATAGTTTTCGGTCCAGTATTCGCCGCTGCTGTAGCCGCTGTGCAAGGTCAGGCTGAAATCATTGGGCAGCGGGACAGCGCTGTTGAGTTCGAAGTACGAGGCCGCGTTGCCGGTGTTGCCGTAGTCCCAGGCGTAGGAGTACTTCGCGCTCACGGCGCCGATAGTGAGGCTGGCGTAGGCCTCGGTAAAGTCCACTTTGTCACCGCCCGGCTGGTAGGTGTACTGCACGGCGCCCACATCGAACGACAGATCGTCATTGAAGCTGCCGCGGAACCCGGCATACACGTCAACCTCGATGTCAGAGTCTGTCCCGTCACCAAAATCGACGTTGCTGGCCCAGGCTCCGAGGTAAAGCCCCGAATCATTTGTCCAATCAAGGCTCGCTTGCAGAGCGGGGTCGCGGGCCGTCTGCGTCAGGCCGCGGTAGTCGTAGTCGGATGCAAGGGTGATGGTCGATGTCACTTCGGCTTGCGCAGCCGAGGCTGCGGCGCCAAGAGCGACCACGGCGAGTGCAGGGGCGATTTTCATGTTTGGTTGTCCTCGAGGGGTTGTGCGTCGATATTCTCAGAGCAAGGCTCATGCCAGCGCACGAGTCGCCTTGTTCAAGCCCATTTCCGACATTTTAGCCTGAAATAGGCGGGGTGCCTGCACTCTCTTGGTGCGACGAGTCGAGCAGACGCCGGGCCATAGTGCAGCGACTGCTAAACTCTGCGGGTGCAATCCGGGCTCACGATATCTTCCGCCGACCTCTCGGCCGGCGCGATCGCCTTCGTCGATGTCGAGACCACCGGGGGCCATCCTGCTTGGCACCGCATCACCGAGATCGCAATCGTCGCGATGCGTGACGGCATCACCGAGTGGGAATGGAGTTCGCTCGTCAACCCTGGCGTGACCATTCCGCCCTCGATCCAACGGCTCACCGGTATCAGCAACGAGATGGTGATGGCCGCAGCGTCATTCGATGATCTCGCCGATGAAGTCGAGCGCCGGCTTGCGGGCCGCCGTTTTGTCGCTCACAACGCGCGCTTCGACTATGGCTTCGTGCGCGCCGAACTGCGTCGCAGCGGTCGCCGGTTCAGTGCGCCGCTCACCTGCACGGTGCGTTTGTCGCGCGATCTTTACCCCGAAGCCGCTCGACACAATCTCGATGCCATCATCGAGCGACATGGTCTTGAATGCAGTTCGCGGCATCGTGCGCTGCCCGATGCGCAGGTGCTCGCGCAGCTTTGGCAGCGGTTGCGCAGCACTTGGTCGGCAGATGTTCTGGATGCGGCGATCGAGCGGGTGGGGCGGCGTCCTTCGCTGCCTGCGCACCTGTCGGCAGATTTGATCGACGATCTGCCCGAGGCCGCGGGCGTGTACCGTTTCTACGGCGAGAGCAATGCCCTTATTTACGTGGGCAAGGCCAAAAATTTACGCGAGCGCGTGCTCAGTCATTTCATGGGTGCCACGCGCGATTCGAAATCGCAACGCCTTGCGGCGCAGACCCGGCGCATCGAGTGGACCGAAACAGCGGGTGAGCTCGGTGCGCTGCTGCTCGAATCGCGACTCGTGCGCGAACTGCAGCCGGTCTATAACCGACGCCTGCGTGGCGGGGGCGAGACTTGGACTTGGCTCATCGATGACGTTGGCGGCGCGCCCAAGCTGCATGAGCTCGCGGGGCCTGTGCCGCAGCAGGCCGACGCCTTTGGTCTCTACCGCAGCGTCAGGCAGGCAAAAACCGCGCTCACGCAGCTCGCGCGCGATCACAAACTTTGTTTGCGCGTGCTCGGTCTCGAGAGCGCTGGCAAGGGTTCCTGTTTTGCCTATCAGGTGGGGCGTTGTGCCGGGGCCTGCGTAGGCGAAGAACCCCTCGCGCGACACGGGTTGCGCGTCAAACTGCTGCTTGCGCCGATCAAGCTGCGCAGCTGGCCGCATGCGGGCGCCGTAGCAATCGAGGAGACCAGTGCTTTGGGAATGCGTCATTGGCATGTGGTCGAGGGTTGGCAGTATCTCGGCACGCTGGTGGCCGACGAACACGAGGAAGGTCGGGGCGCCCAAAGTCTTCGTGATGCGCCGGCGCAGGGCTTCGATGCCGACACGTACCGAATTCTTTGTCGCTATCTGAAACCCAACGCACGCAATCTGCGACCATGGCCGAAGCGATGACCCGTCTGCATGCCATGGTGGCGAGCGTACCGCGCGGCTTCGGCGACTTGCTCGCCCGCGAGCTGCAAGAGTTTGGCGGGCTCGATGTCCGCGAGCGGGGCAATACCGTTGCCTTTACCGGGGCGCTCGAAGTGGCCTATCGAGCCTGTCTCGAATCGCGGGTGGCGAGTCGCGTGTTGCTCGAGTTGCTGCGCTTCGAGGCGGTCGATGATGCCGCCATCTACGCCGCGTTGCGCAGCATCGACTGGCGACAGCATGTCGACCCGGCAAATACTTTGGCCTGCGAGTGGTCGGGTCGGCACCCGGCGATTGGCAACACGCACTACGGTACGCTGCGGGTCAAAGATGCCATTTGCGATTCGCTGCGCGAGTCCACAGGTCTGCGGCCGGACATCGCAACCTTTGAGCCTGGTGTGCGCGTGCATGCCCATGCGGTAGGCACGCAGGTGACCGTGTCGCTCGATCTTTCTGGCGAAGGCTTACATCGGCGCGGTTGGCGTGGCGACACCGGCGAGGCGCCGCTGCGCGAGAACCTCGCCGCAGGAATTCTTTTACGGGCGGGATGGCCGGCCTTGGCGGCGGCGGGCGCGTCATTTCTCGATCCGATGTGCGGCTCCGGCACGCTCGTCATCGAGGCCGCACGGATCGCCGCCGACATCCCGGCCAATCACCGCCGTCGTTATTTTGGTTTCCTGCAGTGGAACGGCCATGACTCGGCCCTCTGGTCGCGGCTCGTTGCCGCGGGCGAGGCGAGAGCAGTCGCGGGTCTGGCAGCCTGCGAGCAGCGCGGGCTGCGGCTCACCGGTCGCGATCTCGATCGCGCCGTGCTGCGCGAGGCGCGACTCAATGCATCGCATGCAGGCGTCGCCTCGATTGTCGCGTTCAATGAGGGCTCGCTCGCCGAGGCCACCGCGCAGGCCGCGCAAGGTCTGCTCTGCACCAATCCGCCCTGGGGATTGCGGCTCGGCGATGAGACTGCCGCGAGAGCGGTGTTTCGCGAACTCGGTCAAATATTACGCGAGCGATTTTCGGGCTGGGAAGCTGCGGTGCTCACGGGTGAGGCTTCTTTGGGTCTCGAACTCGGACTGCGTGCGCATCGTGTGCACACGCTCTGGAACGGCGCGCTCGAGTGCCGTCTGCTGCGCATTCGTGTCGGCAGCGAGGCCGAACGGGATCTGCGGCCGAAGCAGGGGACGCAGATCGACACCGCACTCGCGAGCAGCCCGGGCGCGCTGATGTTCGCGAACCGGGTTCGCAAAAATCTCAAACAGCTGGCTTCGTGGCGCAAGCGCGATGGGGTGTCGTGCTTTCGACTTTACGACGCCGACATGCCGGAGTACGCCTTCGCCATCGATGTTTATGAATCGGCGACGACGACGGCGGGCGACCCTGCAGCAGCCGAGCGCTGGCTCGTGGTGCAGGAGTATCAGGCGCCGGCCGCCATCCCCGAAGACACCGTGCGCAAGCGACGCAGCGAAGCGCTCGCGGGACTCGTCGAGGCGACGGGGATTCCTGCGGATCATTTGCACCTGCGGACGCGGCGGCGCATCAAGCGCGGCGAGCAGTACACCAAGCGTGACGAGCGCGGTGAATTCCATGTGGTTGCCGAGGCGGGGCTGCGTTTCCGCGTGAACTTTGAGGATTACCTCGACACGGGTCTTTTCCTTGATCATCGCGTGACCCGTTCGCGCCTGCGCGCCGCAGCGCAGGGCAAAAGATTTCTCAATTTATTTGCCTACACGGGTACGGCGACGGTGCATGCGGTAGCCGGTGGCGCGGGTTCGAGCACCACGGTCGACCTGTCTGCAACCTACCTCGATTGGGCGCGTGCCAACCTGGAACTCAATGGGCTGGCAGGGCCCCAGCATGAATTCGTGCGCGCCGATGTGCGCGAGTGGTTGGATGGGGCGGCGAGGCGCGGCGAGCGTTTCGGGCTGATCTTTTGCGACCCGCCCACCTTTTCGAACAGCAAGCGCATGGAGGGCGTGTTCGATGTCCAGCGTGACCATGTGGCGCTGATCGAGGCCTGCATGGCCTTGCTCGAGGGCGACGGCCTAGTGATTTTTTCGACCAACGCGCAGCGCTTTCGTCTCGACCCGAATTTATTGTCCCGTCACCATGTCGTCGATGTGACGAAAGCCACCGTGCCGCCGGATTTTTTGCGCAATTCCAGTATCCACAGCTGCTTCGAGCTGCGTTAGGGTATTCTGGCCTCACCATGGTCGCGGGGGTAACCATGGTGGCGGCTCTCACCCAGAGGTGCGTATCGTGTCTTTACCCATGATCCCCCGAATTCTTCGACCCGCGGCCGTGGTCGCCCTCGCACTCGCGTCCCTGATCGTCGGCGGCTGTTCGCGCGGCGGTGATGCACCGCCCCCCGCCGCTTCGTCGCTGACCGTCACTTTGGTGGTCGCCGAGCGGCGCTCCATCGATCGCGAAATCGTCGCCTCGGGTTCAGTCGCTGCGTGGCAAGAGATGTCTTTGGGGGTCGAACTCGCCGGCATCCGGGTGGCCAACGTGCTCGTCGAGCCGGGTGATCGGGTGACAGCAGGGCAGGCGCTGGTTGAACTCGACCGGCGGACGCTCGATGTGCAGGCACGACAGGCCGACGCCAGCCTTGCACAAGCGGCCGCGAATGCCGAGCTCGCCGTCTCCCAGGAAAACCGCGGCAAGAGTCTGCTCGAGCGTAATCTGATCTCGACCAATGATTTCGAAGTGCTGCGCGCCAACCGGGCGCGCGCCGAGGCACAGCGTATTGCGGCCGAGGCCGAGCGCGATGCCGCCCGCCTACGGCTCGGCTTTGCCACCTTGCGTGCGCCCGATGCCGGCATTATTTCGGCACGCAATATCCAGCCCGGACAGGTGGTCAACGGTGGCGAACTGCTGCGGCTCATTCGTCGCGGTCGCCTCGAGTGGCGCGCACAGGTCGCCGAGACCGACCTGCCGCGTATCAAGCCTGGCGCCACGGTCGATCTACGCGGGCCCGGCGGCGAGGCCGTACAGGGCGTGATTCGCGCAGTCTCGCCTTCGCTAGATCCGCAGACGCGTACGGCGCTCGTCTACGCTGATCTCAGTCAACCCGGTGCGCTGCGCGCCGGCATGTTCGCCGAAGGCAGGCTGCGTGTCGGCAAAGCCGAGGTGACCGTCGTGCCTCGTCAGTCGGTCGTGTTTCGTGACGGCTATCCGTATGTCTTCGTGGTGGGCGAGGGCAGCAAGGTAGTACAGCGGCGCATCAGTTCGGGCCCGCCGCAGGGCGATTTCATTGAAGTTTTGTCGGGTGTCAAGGCCGGTGAGCGCGTCGTGGCGCGCGGCGCCGGATTTTTGAGCGACAGCGATATCGTCAAGGTCGTGGGTGGCAACGCCCCATGAAGCCGCTGCGATGAACCTTTCGCGCTGGGGCATCAAGTACCCGCTGCCCTCGGTTTTGCTGTTCGTCGTCTTGGTGCTCGCCGGCTTTTGGGGCTGGCGGCAGCTGCCGATTTCGCAGCTGCCCGATATCGCGCTGCCGACCATCCGCATCACCGTCAACTACGCGGGCGCGCCGCCCGCGACCATGGAGACCGACGTCACGCGCAAGATCGAAGACGCGATCGCTTCGATCCCGGGTATCGACCGTATCAACTCCTCGATCAGCGAGGGCACCACGGTCACCAATATCGAGTTCGAACTCGGTCGCGACCTCGATCGCGCGCTCGATGAGGTCAAAGATGCCGTCGCTCGCGTCCGGCGTGACCTGCCTCAGGACATGGACGAGCCCGTCATCCAGCGTATTTCTTTGGTAGGCGGCACCTTGATGGCCTATGCCGTCGAGTCTGATCGGCTTGCCCCTGATGAGCTGTCGTGGTTCGTCGATGACAAGGTCACCAAGGCGCTTTACGGCGCGGCGGGCGTGGGTTCGGTCACACGCATCGGCGGCGTTGATCGCGAGGTGCGTGTCGATCTGCGCCCCGAGGCGCTGCAGGCGCTTGGGGTGACAGCAGGGTCTGTGTCGGGGCAGCTCGCGAGGCTACAAGTCGAGCGTCCGGGCGGTCGTACCGAAGCAGGCGGCGCGGAGCAGTCGGTACGCACCGTGGCCATCGTGCGCAATGCACAAGATCTTGCCAATTATCCGATCTATCTGCCCGATGGGCGCACCGTGCGCCTCTCGGCCATTGCCACCGTCACCGACGGCGCGGCCGAGCCGCGCGCGGCAGCCATGCTCGATGAAAAGCCTGTCGTCGGTTTCTCGACGCGTCGTACTGCGGGGTCGAGCGAGGTGGCCGTCGGCGAGGGCATTCGGGAGCGGATCGCGACGCTGCAGGCTGAGCATCCCGAGGTGCGCTTCACCGAGGTGCAATCAACCGTCGAAACGGCAAAGAATTCCTACGATGCCTCGATGGTGATGCTGCTCGAGGGGGCGCTGCTGGCCGTCATCGTGGTCTGGTTCTTTCTGCGCGAGTGGCGTGCCACCCTGATCTCGGCGCTGGCTTTGCCGCTCTCGGTCATCCCGACCTTCGGGGTCATGCACTTTTTCGGTTTTTCTTTGAACCTGCTTACGCTGCTTGCCCTTGCAGTGGTGATCGGTGTGCTGGTCGACGATGCCATCGTCGAAGTCGAAAACGTGGCGCGACACCGCGCCATGGGCAAGCCGCCCATGCAAGCGGCCGTCGATGCCGCCGACGAAATCGGCATTGCAGTGATCGCGACGTCGGTCACGCTGGCCGCGGTGTTCATTCCGGTGGCTTTCATGCCCGGGGTCACCGGCAAGTTTTTCCGCGAGTTTGGCTGGACCGCCGCGGCGGCCGTGCTGTTCTCGCTGCTCGTGGCGCGCTTGCTCACGCCGATGCTCGCCGGATATTTCATGCGCGGCGAACCCAAGGTCGCGACCGACTCCCCGTTGATGCAGCGTTATCTGCGCTGGGTGGAATTCGCCATTCACCACCGAGCGCGCGTACTGGCGCTCGCGATGGCGACGTTTGTGGGCTCGCTGGCTTTGATTCCGTTGATCCCGAAAACATTTGTACCGACGACGGATACCTCGCGCGCACAGCTGCAGGTGGAATTGCCGCCGGGCGCGCGCCTGAGCGATTCGCTCGAAGTGGCCGCCGAAGTGCGCGCCCGCGTCCGCGCAAATGTGCCGGACGTGGTCCGCATCTTCACCACCGTGGGTGGCGAGGGTGGCGACACCATGAGCGCCGGCATCAGCTTTCCCGAGGTCAGACGACTCAGCATGACGCTGCAGTTTGCCGAGGACCGCAAGCGTACGAGTTCGGAACTCGAAGACTCGGTTCGCAAGTCACTTGCTGACCTGCCCGGAGTGAGAGTCGGTTTTGCGGCCGGTGGACCGGGGGATCGGCTGACGCTCGCCATCGGGGGGCGAGATTCGGAGCAACTCGCGGCGGCTTCGCGCGAGATTGCAGCGGCGATGCGCACCGTGCCCGGCATCGGCTCGGTGACCACCACCGCCGCTTTGCTTCGTCCCGAAATCGTCATCCGACCGGACCCTGCGCGCGCCGCGGATCTCGGTGTCTCGACGGTCGATATTGCCGATGCCGCGCGCATTGCGACCAGCGGCGATATCCGCCAGCGTCTGGCCAAGCTCAACTTGGCTGAGCGTCAGGTTCCGATCCGCGTGCAGCTCGCGGGTTCATCGCTCACCGAGCCTGCCGTGCTGCAGCAGTTGCGCGTTCCGGGGAAAGGCGGGCCCGTGCCCCTGTCGGCGGTGGCCGACATCACCGAGGGTAGCGGTCCTGCGCGTATCGATCGTTTGAATCGCGAGCGTACGGTCACCGTCTCGGCCGAGCTCAATGGTTTGCCGCTCGGCGATGTCATGTCGAAGGTCAGCGCCATGCCCGCGATGCAAAATCTGCCGCCGGGCGTGCGCATTCTGCCGGCTGGCGATTCCGAGGCCTTCGTCGAACTCTTCGTCGGTTTCGTGCTCGCGTTGCTCGCCGGCATCGTCTCGGTTTATCTGGTGCTGGTGCTGCTCTTCCACAGTGGCACGCAACCGATCGTCATTTTGGCTGCAGTGCCGTTGTGTGGCGGCGGCGCGTTCGGTCTGTTGCTGCTCACGGGTACGGCGCTCTCGCTGCCCTCCTTGATCGGACTGCTGCTGCTCAATGGCATTGCCGTCAAAAATTCCATCTTGATCGTCGATTACGCCATTCTCGGCGAGCAGGCCGGGATGTCGCGCGATGAAGCTTTGATCGACGCCTGTCGCAAACGCGCACGGCCGGTCATCATGACCACACTCGCCATGGGCGCCGGTATGTTGCCGATCGCCTTGGGTTTGGGTGCGGACGGTAATTTCCGCACGCCGCTCGGGGTGTCGGTGATCGGCGGTCTGATCACCTCGACACTGCTCTCGCTCGTCGTCGTGCCCGCTGCTTATTCGGTGGTGGCTGAGATTACCGAGCAGCGCTTGCGACCGATGCTGCGCCGCTTCGTGCACCACTAGAGCAGATCGCGCAGGCGGTACCACAGCATCGCCAATACGAGCGCAGGCCGACGCAGCGCATCGCCCCCGGGAAAGTCGCGGTGCCTGATGCGGGCAAAGATATCGAAGCGTTCGCGTTGGCCGCTGATCGCCTCGGCCAGCAGTTTGCCGGCGAGGCCGGTGAGGGCGATACCGTGGCCGCTGAAGCCCTGCACGAAATACACGTCGCGCTCGAGCTCGCCAAAATGCGGCGCGCGATTGAGCGTGATGTCGACGAGTCCGCCCCAGGCATAGTCGACGTCCACATCGGCAAGCTGCGGAAAAACTTTGAGCATGCGCGCCCGCGTCGCGCGTTTCGTGCCCAGCGGATCGAGACCGGAGTAGCTCACCCGCCCACCGAAGAGCAGGCGGTGATCCGCCGAGCGCCGAAAATAATCGATCACCCAATTGATATCGGTGACTGCGGCATTGTTGCGAATGAGGGCCGCAGCGCGTTCGGCACCGAGCGCTTGGGTCGCGACGATATACGTGCCAACGCCGATGATTTTTCGGGCTAGCGCGGGCGCCGTGGGTCCAAGCCATGCGTTGCCGCAGAACGCGAGCTGCCGACAGCGCACCTCGCCTCGGGCGGTACGGACGGTGAGGCCCGTGGCCTGCGTATAACTGAGTGCCCGCGAGTGCTCGAATATTTTGACGCCGAGACGCTCGGCAGCCGCGGCGAGTCCCTGGGTATATTTGAGCGGATGCAGATGCCCGCATAGCGGGTCAAACGTACCGGCGATATAGCGGTCCGAGGCGATCAGGCTGCGCAACTCATCGCGCTCGACCATGCGCGCCGACCGATAGCCGTAGCGGTGATCCAGCATCTCGATTTCTTCACGCAGCTCGCGCTCTTGTCGCGGCTTGAGCGCCACGTGCATTTGCCCGGCGACATAATCGCAGTCGATGGCATGTTTTTGAATGAGCTCGCGTTGCAGTGCGAGCGCCTCGACGCTCATGTCCCAGATCCGGCGTGCATCCTCGGCGCCGACCAAAGATTCGAGCTTGCTTTGCCCGCAAGCGACGCCGGTGATGGCCTGTGCGCCGCTGCGTCCCGAGGCGCCCCAGCCGATGACTTCGGCCTCCAGCAGCACGACGCGATAACCTCGCTCGGCAAGGTGCAGCGCCGTCGAGCAGCCGGCGATCCCCCCGCCGACCACGCAGACATCGGCGTCGACGCTGCCCGCGAGGGCGGGGCGTGGCGGCATAGGCGCGGCGTTTTCAGCAGCGCTGGCGGCGTACCAAGAGGCGACGTGAGAGCTCATGCGCTCAAATCGCGCCGAGGTACCACTGCATCTCGAGCGGCGTGACGTAGGAGTTGAACTCGTCGAGTTCGGCCTGCTTGACCGTGGCGTAGTGATCGCGGAAGGGTCGTCCTAGATAGCTTGCGGCGAAGTCACTGCGACGGAAACGTTCGAGAGCACTCGCCCAGTGCGCAGGCAGCGTCTCGCCCGTCTCGCGATACGCGTTGCCGCGGACCGGTGCGATCGGCTCCAGTCCCTCGGCGATACCGTGGTGGATGCTCGCCAGCACCCAAGCGACGACCAGATAGGGGTTGGCATCCGCCCCTGCGAGGCGATGCTCGATGCGCCGATTACGATCGTCGCTGACCGGCAGGCGCAGCGCCGAGCCGCGGTTGTTCACGGACCACGAGGGGATCATCGGCACATAGGCCTCGGGCCGAAAGCGTCGATACGAGTTCGGACCGGGCGCGCAGAGTGCAACGCTGTCGGCCATGGTGCGCAGCAGGCCGCCAAGCGCATGACGGAGAGTGCTGCTCTCGACACCGTGGTTCGGGGCATCCTCGCCGGCGTTCGCTGGGTCCGGGCAGGCGAAGAGATTCGCACCCGCCGCGTCGAGCAGACTCACGTGCACATGCAGCCCCGAACCTGCCATGTCGCGATAGGGCTTCGGCAGGAAGGTGGCATCCCAGCCCTGTTCACGGGCGACGCTGCGGACCACGCGCTTGAAGCGCAGGGCCTCATCGCAAGCCTGCAGAGCATCGGCGCGGTGGGCGAGGTTGACTTCGAACTGCCCCGGGCCATATTCCGCGAGAGCGCTGGTGGCGGGCAGACCCTGAATTCGAGCGACTTCATCAATCCGCGATAAAACTTTCGAGTATTCATCGAGATCAGTCATCGAATTGATCTGCGTTCGAAATTCGCGCCGACCCGTGAGCGGCAGTGGCGGAGGCTGCGGCTGGCCCTCCGCGGTGCGCGCTCGATCGATGAAATAGAACTCGTATTCGATCGCCACCACGGGCGTCAGGTTGAGCCTATGGAACTTGTCCATCACCTTGGCGAGCACGTTGCGTGGGTCGGCGAAGAACGGGCGACCGTCGGGCTCG
>Ga0194129_10002651_pt1 | contig 26480 bp, 25 predicted proteins | sample TA2KigCa35mmetaG_FD_150862 | JGI IMG/M metagenome (GOLD analysis project Ga0194129, IMG submission 150862) | Freshwater microbial communities from Lake Tanganyika, Tanzania - TA2015038 Kigoma Deep Cast 35m | ecosystem: Environmental > Aquatic > Freshwater > Lake | place: Tanzania: Lake...
TCTTGAAGTCGCCAAAGTACAGATTCAAACCGGGGCGGAGGCGCAGCAGCGCGCGACACGCAGAACACTGCTGCGTGTGTTGGAAACTGTACTGCGATTGGCGCATCCGATTACGCCCTTCATCACCGAGCAGCTGTGGCAGACCGTCGCACCGCTCTCGGGCCGTCAGCTGAACCCCAGTGGTGATTCGATTATGGTGCAAGCTTATCCAGAGCCGAACCTTAAAAAGCTGGATGAAAAAGCCGAAGCCTGGATGGATGCGTTGAAGTCATTGACCGATGCCTGCCGTAATTTGCGCGGTGAGATGCAGCTATCGCCCGCGCAAAAAGTGCCCTTGATTCTTGAGGGCGGAGGCACGTCCAACCTGGAGAGCTTTACGCCTTATTTGCAAGCGCTGTGCAAGCTGTCTGACGTTCAGATTGTTGCTGAGTTACCCGCCTCACCAGCGCCGGTATCGGTGGTAGGTACCACGCGGCTAATGCTGAAGGTCGAGATTGATGTTGCCGCTGAGCGCGAGCGGCTTGGCAAAGAAGTGGCGCGCCTCGAAAATGAGATTCAAAAGGCAAACGCCAAGCTGAGCAATGAAAGCTTCACTGCGCGTGCGCCGGCGACTGTAGTCGCACAAGAAAAAGAGCGCTTGGAGAATTTTTCAGCGACGCTAGGTAAAGTACAGCAGCAACTCGCTCAGCTGAAATAATAGGTATCAATAGCGATAACTAATAATAGGAGGAGACAAACCATGATTCGATTAGTCAGCTTTTTTGCACTGCTATTTGGTACTTTAATGGCCGCTCAGGCATCAGACTCGCCAGTCGGTTTATGGCGGACGATTGATGACAAAACCGGCAAAGAAAAATCATTGGTTAGGGTTATCGAGGTGAATGGCGAGTTCAGAGCCAGCATCGAAAAATTATTCCGAGAGCCGCACGAAGAGCAAAACCCGAATTGCGATAAGTGCCCCGGCGACAGAAAGAACAAGCCTGTGCTCGGTATGACCATCATGACCGGCTTGAAAAAAACCGGCAGCGAATATGAAGGCGGTGAGATTCTTGACCCGGCGAATGGAAAAATTTACCGCTGCAAGATGTGGACTGCGGAGGGTGGCAAGAAACTGAATGTGCGCGGGTTTGTTGGCGTTGCCGTTCTGGGAAGAACACAGACCTGGCTCAGAGAAGAATAAAAACCCTGGCTAAGCCGCTACTGCTGCCACAGATCGCCATTCGGGCTGGTCCGTGGTGCAGTAACACCAAAATGCTGATACGCCGACGGCGTGGCAATACGACCGCGTGGCGTACGCTGAAGGTAACCTTGCTGGATCAGATAGGGCTCCAGCACGTCTTCAATCGTGTCGCGCTCTTCACCAATCGCTGCCGCGAGGTTATCCAGCCCGACCGGGCCGCCACTGAATTTGAACAAGACCGCCTCCAATAGTTTACGGTCCATCAGATCAAACCCGACCGGATCCACATCGAGCATCTTGAGCGCAGCATCAGCGATCTCACGGGTAATACGCCCCTCGCCTTTTACCTCGGCATAATCGCGAACTCTGCGTAGCAAGCGGTTCGCAATACGCGGTGTGCCGCGACTGCGGCGTGCGATTTCCAGCGCACCCTGATCCACAATCATGGCGTTCAGCAGGGAAGCACTGCGTGTGACGATGCGTGCCAGCTCTTCCGGTGTGTAGAACTCAAGCCGCGCCACAATACCGAAGCGGTCGCGCAGCGGATTGGTGAGCATGCCAGCGCGCGTGGTGGCACCGACCAGTGTGAAGGGTTGCAAATCAAGCCGTACCGATCGCGCGGCCGGGCCCTCACCAATCATGATATCGATCTGGTAATCCTCGAGCGCGGGGTAAAGAATTTCTTCCACGATCGGTGACATGCGATGAATCTCATCGATGAACAGCACGTCGTTCTTTTCCAGATTCGTTAGCAGCGCCGCTAAATCACCCGGCCGCTCCAGCACCGGGCCCGAGGTCTGGCGTAAATTCACGCCCATCTCACGCGCGATAATATGTGCCAGTGTGGTCTTGCCCAGACCGGGTGGGCCGAATAGCAGCGTGTGATCCAATGCCTCGCTGCGTTTTCTGGCGGCAGCAATAAAAATCTCTAACTGCTCGCGTGCCTTGGTCTGGCCGATGTACTCGTCGAGATTGTGGGGCCGCAGCGCGCGCTCGATCGCCTCTTCATTCGGCGATACCGGCGCGGCATCGATAATGCGGCGCTCGTTGAAGTTGTCGGTCTGAATGCTCATCGCTGCATTGTAGCCGCGCAGATCGTTTTCATGCCTTGGACAAGGCCTTCAGCGCCTGCCGTATGCCATCAGAGACCGAGCTGCCCGCAGGTACTTGCTTGATTGCCAGCAGCGCTTCTTTCTCTGAATAGCCCAGCGCCAATAGTGCGCTGAGAATGTCGTTGCTGCTTTCGCCCTTGGTGCCGGGCGCTGCGCCCAATTCAGCGCCAAGCTTGCCTTTCAGTTCAAGCAGCAAACGCTCGGCAGTTTTTTTGCCGATGCCGGGGATACGCGTCAAGCGGCCTACCTCTTGCAGCGTTACAGCCTGCGCCAGATCATTCACTGACATGCCCGACAAGATAGCAAGTGCGGTCCTTGCACCGATGCCGCTAATTTTTATCAGCTCGCGAAACAGCTCACGTTCCTGTGCTGTGCCAAAGCCGTATAACAGCTGCGCATCTTCACGCACCACCATGTGCGTCAATAGCGTGACCCGCTCGCCGGTGGAAGGTAAGTGATAAAACGTACTCATCGGTACACTGACTTCGTAGCCGACGCCATTGCAATCCACGATGAGTTGCGCAGGATTTTTGTCGAGCAAAAGGCCAGATAAACGACCAATCATGGAAATACCCAGTAAGAATTTATCCGATGACGCGACTGAACAGCTAAACGACTAAACGACTAAACGATTAAACGATTAAACGACTGGAGGACTAGCCGACTAAACGACCACCACGCACTCGCAAACCACGCCGCGCCAGCTCTGGCGCTACCGTGCCAAGCGCTACACGACCTGCGCCAGCATGCGCATGACAAATCGCGATACCGAGCGCATCTGCCGCATCCGTGCCGGGCAAGGCATCAAGTTTCAGCAAGCGCTGAACCATCGCCTGCACCTGCGCCTTTTGCGCTTTGCCGTGGCCGGCGACCGATTTCTTCATTTGCAAGGCAGTGTACTCAGCCACGGGAAGATTCGCACCGACCAGGCCGCAAATCGCAGCACCGCGTGCCTGACCGAGCAGTAGCGTGGATTGTGGGTTCACATTTGAAAAAACAATCTCGATCGCCGCGCAGTCGGGTTGATAGGTATCGACCAACTCACCGACACCTTCCAAAATCACTTTCAGCCGCGATGGTAAATCGCCATCCGGTATACGAATCGTGCCGGAGGCTACATAGGTCAGACGCGCTCCGGCCTGGTGGATCACGCCAAAACCTGTCACCCGCAGCCCGGGATCGATACCAAGGATTTTCATGCGTGGATTATGACAGCAGTACGCTACCTGCTTCGCGGATATGGGCGTAGCGGTTCGGGCATGCCCTTAGGGACCAGCGGCCCGAGAAGGCAGGTTCTTAGTGCCTGAAGTGCCGAGTACCGGTGTATGCCATCACCACGCCTTGCTCATCAGCGGCATCAATCACTTCCTGATCACGCATCGACCCGCCGGGCTGAATAACGCAATTCGCGCCGGCAGCCACCACGACATCCAAACCGTCACGGAAGGGAAAGAAAGCATCCGAGGCGACAACAGAACCAGCCAGTGACAAGCCCGCGTTTTGCGCTTTGATAGAGGCAATACGTGCAGAATCAATTCGACTCATTTGCCCCGCACCGACACCCAGTGTCATGCCATTACCGCAAAAAACAATGGCGTTGGATTTAACGAATTTAGCGACACGCCACGCAAACATCATGTCGTGCAGCTGCGCGGGCGTCGGCTGTTTTTTGCTGACGATGGTCAGCTCGCTTGCTTGCACATTTTTAGCATCCGCCGACTGCAGCAGCAGTCCACCACCGACTCGCTTGAGATCATAAGGATTCATCGCATGCCCGAGCGGTATTTCGAGCAGGCGAACATTCTGCTTGCTCTCAAACACCTTGCGCGCGGCATCGCTGAACGCGGGTGCGATCAAGACTTCGACGAATTGCTGCGCAACTACCTCTGCGGCTTTGCCATCCAGCGCACAGTTGAACGCGATGATGCCGCCGAACGCTGAGGTTGGATCGGTTTTGAATGCCTTGCTGTAGGCCTCATGCGCATCGACACCGACGGCAACGCCACAGGGGTTGGCGTGCTTCACGATCACACAGGCGGGCGCATCCAACGACTTGACGCATTCCCACGCGGCGTCTGCATCGGCGATGTTGTTGTAGGAGAGTTCTTTGCCTTGCAATTGCTGGTAATTAGCGAGCGCGCCCGGCACGGCAGCCACATCACGGTAGAACGCCGCGGATTGATGCGGGTTCTCGCCGTAACGCATCGCTTGCAATTTCACAAACTGAAGATTGAGCTTATTTGGGTACGCCGCGCGCGTTTGATGTTGACGATCAGGCCCCAGCGCGCTCAGGTAATTGGTAATCGCGCCATCGTACTGCGCGGTATGGGCAAACACTTTGATGGCTAATTCGAAGCGGGTATCGACACTCACTTCACCGGCGCTGGCTGTCATTTCATCGAGTACCCGTTGGTAATCTGTCGGGTCGCAAATCACCACCACATCTTTGTGATTTTTTGCAGAGGAGCGCAGCATCGCAGGCCCGCCGATATCAATATTTTCGATGGCATCGTCGAGCTGGCAATCGTCTTTGGCAACGGTCTGCTGGAAGGGATATAAATTCACCACCACCATATCGATGGTCGGAATATCGTGCTGCGCGAGCGCATCCATGTGCTGCGGCAGATCGCGCCGCGCCAGGATACCGCCATGCACTTTCGGGTGCAGGGTTTTCACCCGGCCATCCAGCATCTCCGGGAAGCCGGTGTAATCCGCCACCTCGGTCACCGCCAAGCCGTGCTCCGAGAGTAATTTCGCGGTACCACCGGTCGACAGCAATTTGACGTTCATCGCCGCGAGCGCGCGGGCGAACTCAAGCACGCCGGTCTTGTCCGACACTGAAATCAGCGCTTGTTTGATCATGATTGGGGGAAAAGGAAGGACGGAAAAACCAAGGACAGAAAAACCAAGGCTCAGAGCAAGCCGTGCTGCTGTAGCTTTTTATGCAATGTATTTCGATTAATACCCAGCATCTCGGCCGCGTGCGATTGGTTACCCTCGGCGCGTGCCATCACCACTTCCAGCATGGGCCGTTCCACGGTCAGGACCACCATGTCATACACGTTATGCGGTTCCTGCTCACCCAGATCGCGAAAATACTTCTCGAGGCTTTTACGAACGACGTCCTGGATATGGTCTTTACTCATGGTGTGTCGCAGTACGGAGAGGTGTTGCTAGGCGGCTAACGGCTCTGCAGCGGGCGCATATTGTAACCGGTCACCCAGGGCCAACTGCGATTCGAAGAATGCATCCACTGCAGCGAGTTGCGTGGCGCAATCATCGATCAGGTTCATGCGTTGCCTGAATGTTTCAGCGCCGTGCAAATCACGCACATACCACCCAATATGTTTACGCGCAGTACGCACGCCGAGGTAGTCGCCATAGAACGCGTAATGCGCCATCAAGTGCTGCGCCATGCGCTCGCGCACTTCGCTGATGGTCGGTGCTGGCAGTAGTGTGCCGGTACGCAAGTAATGATCTATCTCCCGAAAAATCCAGGGCCGGCCCTGCGCAGCGCGGCCGATCATGACCGCATCTGCACCGGTGGTGCGCAAGACCTGCGCTGCTTTGTGCGGGCTGTCGATATCACCATTGGCGACAACGGGAACACGTACAGCAGATTTCACCGCCGCGATGGTGTCGTACTCGGCCTCACCTTTGTAGCCATCGGCCCGTGTGCGGCCGTGCAAGGTCAGCATGGCGATGCCACAGTCCTCGGCAATACGCGCAATGATTAAAGCGTTTTTGTGATCTCTATCCCAACCCGTGCGGAATTTCAGGGTCACGGGAACGTCCACTGCGCTCACCACGACTTGCAGCAGCGTGGCTACCAAAGGCTCATCGCGCAGTAACGCAGAGCCACACCAGCGGTTGCAGACTTTCTTGACCGGGCAGCCCATGTTGATATCGATGATCTGCGCGCCGCGGGACACATTAAAGCGTGCGGCCTCAGCCAGCAATTTCGGATCTGCACCGGCAATTTGCACCGCTTTCGGCTCCATCTCGCCGTCATGATTGATTCGGCGGGTTGATTTGTCGGTTGCCCACAAACGCGGATTTGACGCGGCCATTTCCGATACCGCATACCCCGCACCCATCTCTTTGCAGAGCTGACGAAAAGGACGATCGGTCACCCCGGCCATGGGCGCGACAAACACATTATTGCGTAGCTGATAAGGGCCGATATTCATGCTGCTCAGACCGAAGGTGCAACGTGCAACCAGAAAGTCACCGGGCCATCATTCACCAACGCCACCTTCATGTCAGCACCAAAGCGACCGGTCTCGACATGCGGATGTAACTGACGCGCACATTGCACGGTGTAGTCAAATAATTCATTGGCGAGTGCCGGTGGTGCCGCCGGAGTGAATGAAGGACGCGTGCCAGATCGTGTGTCAGCCGCCAACGTGAACTGCGGCACCAGCAACAAGCCGCCATTCACTTGGCCCAGATTCAGATTCATCTTACCCTCGGCATCACTAAAGACACGAAGTGCGAGCAATTTGTTCAGCAGCGCATCCGCCTCTTTGCGAGTATCGCCGCGCTCGGCGCATAGCAGCACCAACAAGCCTTGGTCAATGCGACCAACGATCGCGTCATCAACGCGAACACTCGCTTCGGACACACGTTGCAGCAAGCCGATCATGAAAATTCGCGCGATCGGCTTAAGACAGCGTGATACGCGCAAATTTACGCTTGCCGACTTGCAGCACGAAGCTGCCGCTATTCACTTTGAGGCCTTTGTCGCTAATGGTTTCACCATCGAGTCGAACACCGCCTTGTTCAACCATGCGCAATGCTTCGGAGCTTGAGGGGCAGAGCTGCGCCAGCTTCAGCAACTGTCCAATCCCAAGGGGTGCACCGGTGAGCGTTAGCTCGGGTATATCGTCCGGAATGCCGCCGCGAGCGCGATTATCAAAATCGGCCAGCGCCGACTCGGCAGCGCTGCGCGAGTGAAAGCGCGCAACTATCTCTTGGCCAAGCAATACCTTGATCTCGCGCGGATTACGCCCACCTTCAACGTCTTTCTTGAATTGTGCAATCTCTGGCAGCGAGCGGAACGATAACAAGTCATACCAACGCCACATCGCTACGTCAGAAATACTCATCACCTTGGCGAACATGGTGTTGGCTGGTTCAGTGATGCCGATGTAATTGTTTTTGGACTTTGACATCTTTTCGACGCCATCCAGCCCTTCGAGCAGCGGCATGGTCAGAATGCACTGCGGTGTCTGGCCATAATCTTTTTGCAGCTCGCGACCCACCAGCAAATTGAATTTCTGATCAGTGCCGCCAAGCTCCAGATCTGACTGCAAGGCCACCGAGTCATAGCCCTGCATCAACGGGTAAAGCAGCTCATGCACCGAGATCGGCGTACCGGCCTTCAATCGCTTAGTGAAATCTTCACGCTCCAGAATACGCGCCACCGTGTAACGCGCCGATAGCTGAATCATGCCGCGCGCGCCCAGGGGATCACACCACTCGGAGTTGTAGCGAATTTCGGTTTTTGCCGGATCCAGCACCAGACTCGCTTGCGAAAAATAAGTTTTTGCGTTTTCTTCGATTTGCTCGCGTGTGAGCGGCGGGCGGGTGACGTTGCGCCCCGACGGATCACCGATCATCGAGGTGAAGTCGCCGATCAAAAAAATCACCGTGTGCCCAAGATCCTGCAACTGCCGCATCTTGTTCAACACCACGGTGTGACCCAGATGTAAATCCGGCGCAGTGGGGTCAAGGCCAAGTTTGATGCGCAAGGGCTTGCCGGTTTTTTCCGAGTGCGCCAGCTTTTGTGCAAACTCGGATTCAATCAGCAACTCTTCAGCGCCACACTTAACAATGGCGAGCGCTTCCTGCACCGCATCGGAAAGCGGAAGTTGCGCAGTTGCTGGCGTTGATGGGTCGGTGGCGGCGTTGGCGTTCATACGGATTCGGGTTGGATCATGATGCGCGGCTTCTCCATTGTTATAACGCGCGCTGCGAGCGGCTGAGCTTTGTGCTTGGACGAGCAATGCGAGCAATCCGAACAATGGCCCAGTTCCGCTCGAGAACCCGTGATTTTAGCGGATTGCACGGTCCAGCCCATCTTGGCCATTGGCTGCGTGCACACGATCAGCGATACACTGCGTACCGTTTGCTTCGCTCAAAAAGTTTTATTTACGAATACCGCCTCGTCGACTGATCACGACCATGCCTGCCCCGCTCTATATTGGCCTGATGTCCGGCACCAGCCTGGATGGTGTTGACGGTGTGCTCACCGCGTTCGATGGCGCGCTACACGCGGCTTACGTACCGTTCCCTGAGCCGTTGCGACAGACTTTATTTGCGCTGCAATCTGCCGGGCAGAATGAAATCGAGCGCGAGGCGGTGGCTGCGAATCAACTCGCGCACTTGTATGCCGAGTGCGTGCAACAACTGCTGAGCGATGCCGGCTTGTCGTCCTCGGCAATCAAAGCCATCGGCGTCCATGGCCAAACCATCCGGCATCGGCCTGATCTGGGCTTCACCCAACAAACCAATAACCCATCGCTGCTAGCCGAGCTGACGGGCATGGATGTGATTGCAGATTTCCGCAGCCGCGATATCGCAGCGGGCGGGCAGGGCGCGCCCTTGGTGCCGGCGTTTCATCAGGCGGTGTTCGGCAGTGCAAGCGCCACGCGAGTGGTGGTGAACATCGGCGGTATTGCCAATCTGAGCGTATTGCGCGCCGACGGCAGCGTGCTGGGCTACGACACAGGGCCGGGCAATGTGCTGATGGATGCGTGGGCGAGCAAGCACCTCGGCACCCCTTACGATCCGGGCGGCGATTGGGCCACTTCAGGACGCGCGTTGCCAGAGCTCTTGGCCGATCTGTTAGCCGAGCCTTATCTGTCAGCGCCGGCTCCCAAAAGCACCGGGCGCGATTTATTCAACCCCGAGTGGTTGCAGGCGCGGCTGGCGCGTTTCACGCACGTAGCCCCGGTGGATGTTCAAGCCACCTTGGCCGCTTTCACCGCGCGTACGATTATCGATGCCATTCAACGCGATGCCCCCGATGCAGAGGCGGTGTATGTGTGCGGCGGTGGCGCGCTGAACACCCACCTCATGCGCTGCTTGCAGCAGGATCTTGGCAAACCGGTGTCGAGTACCGAGGCCTTAGGCATTGCGCCCATGCATGTCGAGGCGACCGCGTTTGCGTGGTTGGCCGCGCGCTTCTGTGATGGCCTACCAGGTAACTTACCAGCCGTCACAGGCGCTAAAGGGCACCGCGTGCTTGGGGCTTTGTATCCAGGCAAGCAGAAGTTTTAGAAGAACCGATGAACTATCAGCGCCGATAAAAAAAGCGCGGACTGTGCCGCGCTTTTCGTTGAGACAAAAACTGATCAGGCCGAGAAAGACGATCCGCAGCCGCAGGTCGTTGTGGCATTCGGGTTCTTGATGACGAACTGCGCGCCTTCAAGGTCATCTTTGTAGTCGATTTCTGCGCCCACCAGATACTGGTAGCTCATCGAATCAATCAGCAGCTTCACGCCATTCTTCACCATAGTGGTGTCGTCTTCATTGACGATTTCATCGAAGGTGAAGCCGTACTGAAAGCCCGAGCAACCCCCGCCCTGCACGAACACGCGCAGTTTCAGATCTGGATTACCTTCTTCTTCGATCAATTGCGCGACCTTGCCAGCAGCGCTGTCGGTGAAATTGATCGGTGCCGGCACTTCGGTGGGTGCGTTCATGTTGGGACTCCTTGCAGCAAAGCTGCGTGATTATAGCGGCTAGCCTTGTGGGCCGCAGGCGCTGACAAACCGCATGTCAAGGCGCGTTGACTTCGGGATTATGCGCCCATCGGCGCTCAATTCAACCCTATACCGTGCAGGGTGATCGGGGTGTTACGGCAAGATCGGCACTTGCGTCAGGCCCATGGTTTCTTCCAGGCCAAACATCAGGTTCATGCACTGCACGCCTTGCCCGGCCGCGCCCTTCACCAAATTGTCTTCCACCACCAAAATCACCAGCAAATCACCGCCGCCGGGGCGATGCAGCGCGATGCGGCACATGTTCGACGCACGCACCGAACGGGTCTCGGGGTGGCTACCCGCGGGCAGCACATCGACAAACGGATCATTGGCGTAATGCTGCTCGTAAAGCGCCTGCACATCGATACCGCGCGCCTCGGGCAGCAAGGTGGCGTATAGCGTGGAATGAATGCCGCGAATCATCGGCACCAGATGCGGCACGAAGGTGAGTCCGATCGGTCGTCCGGCAATCGCCTGCAAGCCTTGTACGGTTTCCGGCAAGTGGCGATGCCCCGGCACGCCATAGGCCTTGAAGTTATCCGAGGCCTCCGCCAGCAGCGTATGCACCTCTGCCTTGCGCCCCGCGCCGGAGACGCCGGACTTGCAATCGGCAATCAGTGCGGACTCGTTCACCAACGGCTTGGCTTGTGACAGCAAGGGCTTGAAACCGAGTTGCATGGAAGTTGGGTAGCAACCGGGTAGGCCGATCACCCGCGCTTTGCGAATGGCATCGCGATTCACCTCGGGCAGGCCATACACTGCCTCAGCCAGAATGTCCGGGCAGCTGTGCGGCATGCCGTACCAGTGCTCGAATACCGCCGCGTCTTGAATACGAAAGTCTGCGGCAAGGTCGATCAGTTTCACGCCTGCGGCGAGTAACTCACGTGCTTGCGACATCGCTACGCCGTGGGGTGTCGCGAAGAACACCACGTCGCACTGATCAAGCTGCGCTTTGTCGGGTGAAGAGAACGCCAGCGAGACATGTCCGCGCAACGACGGAAACATCTCGGCCACGGGCATGCCATCTTCTTTGCGCGAGGTGATGCTGTGCAGTTTGACTTGCGGATGCGCTGCAAGCAGTCTCAGCAGCTCAACGCCTGTGTAGCCGGTGCCGCCGACGATACCAACCTTGATCATTCCTGACTCCCGATCACCGAATAAGGAAAAAATGTCTTGTGTCGTGAGCAATGGCATTCACGCCGCAAGACACCTGCCGCCAAACAAAAAAGCCGCCGGGTAAACACCCGACGGCTCCGAATAACAACCGCAAACGCCGGATTAACGCTTGGAGAACTGTTTGGCGCGACGTGCTTTGCGCAGGCCGACCTTCTTACGTTCAACTTCACGTGCGTCACGAGTGACGAAGCCGGCTTTCGACAGCTCTGGCTTGAGCGCGACGTCGTAGTCAATCAGTGCGCGGGTGATGCCATGACGGACCGCACCGGCTTGACCCGATTCGCCGCCACCATGCACATTCACCATGATGTCGAAACGATTCACGTTGTTGGTCAGTTCGAGTGGCTGACGGATCACCATCAGGCCAGTCTCACGAGAAAAATATTCCGCTGCATCCTTGCCATTGACGACGATCTTGCCGCTGCCAACTTTAATGAATACACGCGCAACGGCGCTCTTGCGGCGGCCGGTTCCGTAGTTGTAGTTACCGATCATGTCTGTTCCTTACAGTTCGAGTGGCTTGGGTTGCTGAGCGCTGTGCGGATGCGCATCATCGGCATACACCTTCAGCTTCTTGGCCATCGCGTAACCCAACGGACCTTTCGGCAGCATGCCTTTCACAGCCTTCTCGAGCGCGCGGCCCGGATGCTTGGCTTGCATATCGCGGAAATTGGTCTCGTAGATGCCACCCGGGTAACCGGTGTGACGGTAATATTTTTTGTCGAGCGCTTTAGCGCCGGTAACGCGCAGCTTGGCGGCGTTCACCACGATGATGTAATCACCGGTATCGACATGGGGGGTAAATTCTGGCTTGTGCTTGCCGCGTAGACGGTGTGCCACTTCGCTGGCGACACGACCGAGGACTTTGTCCGTGGCGTCGATCACAAACCAATCGCGCTGGACTTCGTGTCCTTTAGCGGAAAAGGTTTTCATGATGCATCCTTGATGAGGTAAACCCGTTGTGGTGGTTCCGCCGAATGCTTGTTTGGCTCGCGAGCCAAATTTGCGCAGCGGACGCTCCCTTGTTATGGTTTCCCCGCTCGGGCAAATCGGGGAACCAAAGATTATAAAGTTTTCAAGGACTTGGCGTCAAACAAAAGAACGAGATCTTGTCTTGCCGTTAAACTAAGAACCCATCGCGTTGGCTGTTTGGCAATGGGGCGCTAGCGCGGCACTGTGAACACCGGCGGCGACCTGACGAGATAGCATCTCAGCCGATGTAAACCTTCAGGAGAAAGCAATGGAATGCACCGTTCGCTGGACCGGCTTGTCCGGCATGGGCTTTGTGGCCGAGACCGGCTCAGGGCACGTCGTTAATATGGATGGCGCGCCCGAGGGCGGCGGTCACAACCTGGCGCCGCGCCCGATGGAGCTGGTGCTGGCCGGCACCGGTGGCTGCACCGCCTTCGACGTGGTGCTGATTTTGCGGAAGAGCGGGCAAGATATTCGCGGCTGCGACGTATCGCTCAAAGCCGAGCGCGCTGAAAAAGACCCGAAAGTCTTCACCCAAGTGCATTTTCACTTCACGGTGCGCGGGCGCGATCTCAAGACCAACCTGGTCGAACGTGCCATCAAGCTGTCGCATGAGAAGTACTGCTCCGCGTCGATCATGCTGGAAAAAACCGCCGAGCTAACGCACTCGTTCGAGATCATTGACGACTAAATTCGGTAAGCAGCGGTCGTCATTACCTTCGCCATTGCCTGCATGACCTGTTTCACCGGCAGCGGCAACTCCGCCGCACCCAACTGGCCGGCCGCTTTCGCATGCGCGACTTCGTCATCGCGCATCTGCGTCACGATAGCGCGTGAGCGTAGGTCGTTGGGTGGCAACTCGTCCAAATGGCGATCAAGATGCGCCTCCACCTGACGCTCGGTCTCCACCACAAACCCCAAGCTAATCGGGTCGCCTAATTTTGCGGCCACAGCGCCCAGCGCGAACGACCCTGCGTACCAGAGCGGATTCAGCAAGCTGGGACGCGCACCGAGTTCTTGCAGCCGGTCAGCCGTCCAGGCTAAGTGATCAACCTCCTCCTCACCCGCCTTTTGAAACTGCTCACGCGTGAGCGGGGTTTTGGCGAATGCTGACTGCGCGGCATACAGCGCCTGCGCGCATACCTCACCGACGTGGTTAACGCGCATTAATCCCGCCGCGTGCGTTTTTTCTTGATCGCTCATTGCCGAGTCGGCGATGCCATCAGCCGGGTTGGGACGCGCTGCGGTGGCAACGCTGCTAATGGATCTGAGGGTTTGATCGAATGCGCAAATTGCGGCATCGAGCGAAGTCAAAAAGTTGCTCAATTTTTATCTCGAAGTGGAAATATGTTGTTGGAAAGCGACATAAAGTTATCGAAACAACCAAGAAACAAAGATTAACTTTGCCGCAATCTCCAAGTTTTGCTTCAATGCAAGGTGACTTCTGGATCCTACGGGCTCAGAGCGTCGCTCGCGGGTAATCGGTGGTTCAAAACACGGTTGTTCTTAATGACCGAATACCGACGGCGAAATCTTAGCATCACAACATTTTGGAGATTACTCGATGAAAAAAACTCAAATGGCTCTGGCAGCAGTGGCGCTGGTAGCGTCTACAGCTGCAATGGCAGATGTGACTGTCTCTGGCTCGGTCGACACCGGTGTTGGTAGCTTCAACTCCGCTGGCGCACCAGGCAGCAACAAGATTGGCTTCCAAGAAGGCGGCTCCAACGGCGGCTCATTCCTGACCATCGCGGGTTCAGATGACCTCGGCGGCGGCTTGAAAGCGTCGTTCACGCTGCAGACCGGTTTCGATGCTGGTACCGGTGCAGTGAGCAACGGCGGTGCGGTTACAGGTAACACCGTATTTAACCGTCAATCGAACATCGCCCTCAGCGGTGGTTTCGGCACGATCACCCTTGGTGCTCAATTGAGCTCATATATCGCAGGCGCAGCAGGTACGGTTCTGCCTGGCTCCATCTTCGGCGCATTTGATGTTTCAGCAATCGCAGCGCAAGACGCAGCTGGCGGCGGTGGCAACACCGGTGGCTTCTTCACCCGTAATGCAGTGACCTACTCCACTCCTGACCTCGGTGGCTTTGGTTTGAGCGTTCAAAAGCAAGTTCAGGGTAATGACCCAGCCAGCTTCGACGGCACCGCAGCCTCCGGCTCGGCAAGCTTGGGCGATGTCAAGGCATCGTTTGGCTACTTGGACCGCACCGACCGTAAATCATGGACGCTTGGCGCATCCGCACCACTCGGCCCTCTGACTGCTAACCTGCGCTACACCGAAAGCGATCCTACTGGTGCTGTCAAAGCCAGCACGCAAGTCCGTGGCGGTGTTTCGTACGCACTGACCGACTCAACCACGCTGACGCTGCAGCACGCAACTAATGGCGGCTCGCTGAAGGGTGACCTGACCAGCGTTGGTGCTGTTTACTCGCTGTCGAAAGCAACCAGCCTGTACGCTCACTACAGCGGCGCAGCAGCTGGCTGGAACGCATCCGCATACGGCGCAGCCGCTGCTTCGGCAACCAAAGGCGGTAGCGCATTTGCAGTTGGTATCGCAACCAACTTCTAATAAGTACCCCACGCTGTTAAAAGCCACCCCTCGGGGTGGCTTTTTTCTTCCCCTTGTCTTGTTAAACTGCCCCGCCCCAAGCAGCTTTGACCTTAATCACCGTGTATTCGCTTCCAACCCAATACTCGCTTAAGGTGCTAGTCAGATGTCTGTTGTTGCTCGGCCTGTGGCTGGTCGTAAGCAGTGCCTATGCGCAAACTAGCAAGGCTGCTGAGCCGGATGACGGCACGCGCTGGGCTCTTACCGTATCGCCGTACACCAAGCACTACTACCCCAAGCCGATTCACAGCTATGTCTGGCTAGTGGGCATCGAGCGCTATGACGCCGATAACAGCGTGATGGGCATGGCTTACTTCAACAACTCGTTCGGCCAAGATAGCGTCTATATCTACCCGTGGGGACAGGTGTATCCGAATTTCTGGGGCTATGAAAAACTCACCGCGAAGTGGTCAGCGGGGTTGATTTACGGCTATGTCAAACCATGGGAGCACAAGGTACCGTTCAACCACAACGGCTTCTCGCCAGGGTTTATACCGGCGCTCAGCTGGAAGCTTGGCAGTGGCTATGAGGCGCAGGTTAGCTTTCCGGGTGGCGCAGGCTTGATGTTTCATCTGCAGGTGCCGCTCAGCACCACGAGACACTAGCGCTTCAGGAATCTCGACTCTTCTTCTCTTAAGCGCTGTACCTGGCTCGGGATTGGACTCTCGACCGGTTGTTTCAAATCACTCCACGCGTAGCGGCGGCTAACGACACGCTCAAGCACTTTACCGTCGATCAGGTAAGCACTACCCATGTACGAGGCGATGACGGTGCCGCGTGACTCGGGTAACTGCTGCAGGTGCTCGCCATTACTGTAGTCGGCAAAGTCAGCGGTACAGCCTAGTGCCGATTGCATCAGTGTCGGTACGACGTCTTGGTGTAAAGACATTTTTTGTTCGACACGGCCCGATGCCACTCCAGGCGCACGCACAATCATCGGTGTATGAGTTTGCCAGCGTGTGAAGTTGCTTCCGTGCCCCCAATAGCCAAGCCCATTCTCGTTGAACTCTTCGGCGTGGTCGCCGGTGATGATCACCCAAGTATTAGCGAGTTTGCCTTCACGTTCTGCTGCATCGAGCAGTTTTCCAACCAGCGCGTCGAGAAAAAACAGACTGTTGTGATAATCATTTTTGTAGGGCTTGTTGTCTGAGTGACGATCGAGCGCGTACCCGCCCTCGACCAAAGGCAAGGGCTTGAAGCGCGCGTACTCGGGCGGGTAGCTATAGGGCGAATGGGAAGACGTCAAAAATACAAAATCAAATCGCTGTTTCTCTGAAGAGGATAAGGTGGCAATGTAGCGGTCTACCAGCGCAGCATCCGGCAGGCTATCGATGAAATCTGCTGCTGCAATCTTGGGGAAGAACATTCGCTTCAGCGAAAAGCCATCCAAATTGGTCGAGGTGAAAACACGGGTGCGGTAGCCCTGCGCATCCAGGGTTTGCGTAAACAAACTGGGGAAGCTGTCCGGCGCGGAACGAGTAAGCTCGAAGTAGTTGGGGTGTAGCCCGTACATCAAACCAAACAGGCCGGGCACAGTGACGGCACCACTAGAAACATGCTGTGTGAATTGCGTAGCTGTTGCAGCGAAGCGTTTAATGTTCGGCGTAATATCGCGTGTCATGGCATCAGCCTGCCAACTCTCCAGTACGATCATCAGAATTGATGGCGGATCGGCTAGCGGCGCGCAATTTGGCTGTGCGCGCGGGTACTGCACGATGCCGCCACCTTGTGCTGGTGCGTTGTCTGCCTTGCCATAGGCCGCCGGGAACACAGCTGGCCACCAAGCGCTCAAGCGCGGCGCACTGGCATAGGCTTCGACCGGGTAGTAGATGGGCAAGAAAGGGCGGTAGAGCGTGATCTCATCGCGCAGATAGTGACTTGCCCAGACATGAATCACGGAGTTGACGACCAAGACCAACGGCATCAGCAACAAGCCCGCCGCAAACCAAGGCCAATGATGGCGCCGACCGCTGCGCCTGCTCATGAACAACCACAGCACCAGCACCAGCAAGGCGACTGCCAGTAACGCGAACAGCGCTAACACGAACAGCGGGATTCCCATTCCCTGAAAATCACGCAAAAACATCTCGACCATCAAGATATCGAGATGAAAGCGGTACAAATTGAATACGGCGATATCAATCGCGAGATAGACCAGCCACGCCCAACCCAGTAATGGCCATAACCAGTACGTAAGTCGAAACAGGGCCAGCGGCAACAGCGCGAGAGCAACCAGCAACAGCAAAGTGCCGTAGTAGCCGATCACGCTCCACTGGTATACCGCGGGCAACGAGGTTTGAGCGGCTGGCGCATCTTTTAAAAACAAGCCGACCGCGGCAGCCGTCAACAGACAAAGATAGAACGTCAGCTTGAAGTGGCTGCCGATGCGCTTGCGCCAGTGGTTCATGAGAGGTGGTCTTGCATGTGCACTGCAAGACCTTGTACGAGGTGGTGTGCCCGCAGAACCGGGCAGCTTACCGCCCGGGACAAATCACTAGTTTTTAGGCTTGTTGTTGGTGGCAAGTGGTATCGAGCTCGACGGCACAACAGTCGACGCTGCGGGTAGCTCGGTTGCAGGCGCAGCGGCCGCGACCGGCAGCGGCATCGGCGACACTGCCTGCTCGGCGGGCGCAACTTCGGCAACGGCCTCGGGAAGCACAACTGGCTCCGGCGCAGCGGCACGTGGCGGCTCTGGTGCGCGCACTGGCATGGGCGGCGCTTCGCGCCCAACCTTGTAAATGCCACCCTGCAGCGAACCACCCTTTTTGATTTCCATTTCTTGGTAGGTGATAGCACCCGCCACCAAGCCGGTAGACTCGACCAGCAGGGTTCGGTTGGCGACCGTGGTGTCTGTTAATGTCCCGGCGACACGTACGTGGTTGGCAGTGGTTTGACCATCCATGGAGCCGTTCTGTTGAATGAATACGGAATCAGCACTGAGTTCGCCCTCCAGCTTGCCATCGATGCTGGCGACGCCAGGCACTCGCATGAAGCCTTTCATGAAGACACCTTCTCCCACCAACAGTGAGCCGGACGCATGAATCTCTGCCATATTGTTCTCTTTCGACGAGTTTGAGAAGAAAACAGACTATCGCATCATACAATTTTTTTCTCATTCGAAAAACAATATCGACAACTTTGATAATCATTTGAAAACGTCTGATATGCCCGATCCTAGACTCATCCTGTTTGCAGGCCACGCTGGCACAGGCAAAACCACTCTCGCTAAACGCGCCGTGCCGCTGCTCTCGCAGAAATTTGGCCATGACTTTTTTTTCCTGGACAAAGACACTGCCTATGGCGCATTCAGCTCACACATCATGGGCCTGCTCACGGGTGACCCCGCGGATCGCGATAGCCCGACTTATCTGCAGCATTTGCGTGACCAGGAATACTCGGGCCTGCTTGATATCACGCGCGAGAATCTCGAGATCGGCAACCATGTGATTTTGGTTGGCCCGTTTACGCGCGAGATTTTGGCAGGTAAATTTTTTCAGCCGACGTCACTCGGCATGCCCGAGCACACAGTGTGCAAAGTGGCATGGATTGATCTGTCCAGCGAAGAAGCCAAGCGACGCATTCAAAAGCGCAATGACAAGCGCGATCACTGGAAGCTGGCTAATTGGGAGACGTACATGAAGCGACGCGTCGAGCCGCCTTCGCACCCGGCGCTGATGCGACTGGACAATGGCAGCTTCGACGCGGCGAAGTTTGATGCGCTGCTTGAGTTTCTGTTGGCGTAGGCCGGAGTCTGGTAAATCCATACGTTGGATGCCGGCCTACGCCGGCAGGACGGATCCATCAGAGTTCGTTTGTCGCGGTAGCCGGTATGTTTATGGGTTATTCGCAAATCAACTTGAGCCGTTTGCTCTAGTCGAGTGCTTGATAAACCAGCGTCTTGATCATCCGCCGATATGACTGCCGTATCGGCCCGGGTGTTTGCGCCATCATCACGGCCACTAGTTGCTCTTTCGGGTCGATCCAAAAAAACGTACCTGCAGCACCGCCCCAGGCGTAGTCACCTTCTGAGCCTGGCACCGCTGCAATGCCCGCTTGCTGACGCACCATGAAGCCCAAACCAAAGGTGTAGCCCTGCACACCCATCAACACCTCACCCGGCTGTACCGGTGTGGCGACCTTGGGGCCCAGATGATCGGATGCCATCAGCGCCACCGTAGTACGCGAGAGATAGCGCCGACCTTCGAGCGTGCCGCCATTCAGTAGCATCTGACAGAAGCGCAAGTAATCATCGGCGGTGGTGGACAACCCAGCGCCACCGGATTCATTACCGGTGGGCTTGGTGACATCAAGCACTGGCATGCTCGGGCCACCGGTTGCGGGATCCAACTTGAAAGGCTCAGCGATCCGCGTCACCTTGGAGGCAGGGACCACGAAGTGGGTATCTTTCATGCCAAGGGGCTTGATAAGTTTTTCATCCAGCAGTACCCCGAGCGATTTACCAGAAATTTTTTCTAATACACGGCCGAGTAAATCGGTAGACAAACCGTAGTCGAAAGTAGTGCCCGGCTGCCAGACTAGGGGCGCTTTTGCAAAGGCCTCGATCTGCTGCTCGGGCGACATCGCGATGGACACCATCGGTATTTTTGGTGAAAAAAGGCCGGCCTCTTCGTAGGCCGCTTTGACACTAGCAAAGCGGGTAAATTCACCGTAGGTGATACCCGACGTGTGCCGCAGCAAATCGTGCACCGTAATTGACCGCTTCGCCGGTTCGCGTGGGCTATTGGGATCAGCGGGGTTGGTGAGTACTTGTAGGTTGGCTAGTGACGGGTAAAACTTGGAGACAGGGTCTGTCAGCTGTAACTTGCCCTCTTCCACCAGCATCATGGTCACCACCGAAACCAGCGGCTTGGTCATGGAGTACGCGCGGAAAATAGTGTCACGCTTCATCGGCGTGCCGGCGTCTTTATCTTGCCAACCCAAGGACTCGGCGTGCACCACTGCGCCCCTGCGCGCTACCAGCACAACGGCGCCCGGCATACGGCTGTTATTGATCTCGGCCTCAATGGCACCATGGACACGAGCCAGTCGCTCTTTCGACATACCTTGCGACTGCGGGCTTGCGGTCGGCAGCTCCGCGCTACTGACAGTTGTCGCAACCGATACCAGCAACATCGGGAGGCTAATGCGCTGGAGGCGCGACAGCGTCAGCCAAAAGGTATTGATGCGCGATAGAGTTATAGATTGCATGACTAACCTCACATTGTTTTTCTACGGCGGGTTTCGGTAAAAAATGCTCGCAACAGTTGCTGATTCAGAATCGTCATCAACAGTCGCGCATCAGTTCGGCTACGCTATCGGGCCTTGAGCCATGCGTCGCGCAGCTTGGCCGCAGCGACAGGCTTTTCCAGCATCGTTAGGTTGACCTTGGGCGAAATGTCAGGCCGCAAGCTGACCTCAAAGGCAAGTAACTCATCACGACGGAACGCGTGAATCCGAACCTTATCGCCGACACGGTATCGTGTCAGCAAGTGATCCAGATTAGAGGCAGTGACCCGCAAATCATCAATCGCCACCAAGCTATCACCCGCTGATAAGCCCGCGTGGTGCGCCGCGCCGCCCTCGTAAACGGAAGCCAGCTTGCAGTCGGCACCGTCGCGACGGGTGCGAACGCCGAGCGATGGCGTTGCTTTGGCTGGGCGATCTTGAAAACGTATAGCAAACGAGGCTAATACATCGCTCAAGGGTAAGTCTTTGGTGCCGCGCACGGCATGATCAAATACCGGTTTCAGGCGCAGCCCGGTAACTTCATCAAATAATGCCTCTACATCTTTGGCGCTGACGCCCACGCCATGTCCGTCGCTGTAAAAATCACGGCCATAGCGACGCCAAAATATACGCATCACATCGTCTAATGATCGCTTGCCCCGTGTTCGACTACGGATAAGCAGATCGAACCACAACGCTACGAGTGAACCTTTTTGATAGTAGCTGACGATGGCGTTAGGCGCGTTCTCATCTTGCCGGTAGTACTTGGTCCAGGCATCAAAGCTGGATTCAGCAACGCTTTGCTTCAAGCGGCCGCTTCCTTTTTGTACAGCATTAATTGTTTTAGCGAGCAAACTGAGGTAAGTAGAACGATCAATCAACCCGGCACGAACTAAAGTCAGATCGTCGTAGTAGCTGGTAAAGCCCTCGAATAACCATAGCAACGAGGTATAGCTTTCTTGAGTGAGATCGTAAGGCGCGAACACCGCTGGCTTGATACGCTTCACATTCCAAGTATGGAAATACTCATGACTGCACAAACCAAGAAAATTACGATAGCCCTCGCTGATCGCCGGTTGCCCGCGCACAGGCAGGTCGGAACGCGCGCAAATTAAAGCTGTCGAGCTACGATGCTCCAGCCCACCGTAACCATCGCCGACGGCGAGTGTTAAGAACACATAGCGCTGCATGGGCGCGCGCTTGGTGCGTGGCTCGAATAAGGCGATCTGATGTTCACAGATTCGCTGCAGATCATGCGCCAAGCGCTCGTTATCCAGATTCGGCACATGCCCGGTGATCACCATCTCGTGCGGCACACCATGGGCTTCAAATTCGATCAGGGTGAAGTCACCCATCTCTACAGGATGATCAATTAATTCATCATAATCTTGCGCACGGTAGGTACCAAAGCGATGGCGCCGGGCTTTGAGTTCAGGCAATGTAGTGGCAACCCGCCAGCCGGTATAGGCTTCACCCTGTGGCGGCTGTATATCGACCACATGCGCAAGCTGCTCTTTGCCATGGGCTTGCAGGAATACGCTAGTGCCATTGAAAAAACCGTGGGTTTGATCGAGATGCGCTGCGCGTACCGATAAATCCCATGCATAGACCTGATACGTGATGCTTAACGCGCCTTTGCAGCGCGCTGCGCGCCAGCTATGCTTATCCAGCTTGGTGAGTTTGACTTTACGTCCGCCTGCTTCGGCACGAATTTCAATGATATTGCGCGCGAATTCGCGAACCATGTAGCTACCGGGAATCCACGCCGGTAGCGATAGCACCTGTCCTTCAGGGTCAGGGTGCGTTACTGTTAGTGCGACTTCAAACAGATGCAGCGCCAGATCATGTGGCCGGATTGCGTAGTGGATGACTTCGCGGCGCGGGGGCATAGTGCTTGGTAGGTGATGGTGCGGTGTTCGGCGACGTCTGGGTCAAGCGTTGACATCAACCACAAGTCGACCACGAACTTCACCAGCGAGAATTTTCGGGCCCCATGCCAAAGCATCTACTAGCGAGATTTGATGCGTTATTTTCTCAAGCGTGTCAGGCTTGATTTCTGACGCCAGGTTGGACCACGCCGCAACCCGACGTTCGATCGGCGCCATGACGCTATCAACGCCGATTAACTTCACATTACGCAAGATAAACGGCGCCACGGTCGCAGGAAAATCCATACCCTGCGCAAGACCGCACGCGGCAACGGTTCCGCCATAGCGAACTTGTGCCACGGCGTTAGCCAGTGTGTGTGAGCCCACCGAATCCACCACGCCAGCCCAGCGCTCCTTTTGCAACGCCTTGCCAGCTGCCGATAACTCGGCGCGGTCCATGACATCAGCTGCGCCGAGTGACTTCAGGTAGTCGGCCTCAGTTGTTTTTCCGGTAGAGGCCACCACGCGATAGCCACGCGCTGCGAGGATTGCAACAGCAACGCTGCCTACGCCGCCGGAGGCGCCGGTGACCAGGACGTCACCATGCTCAGGCTTGACGCCGTTCTCTGCCAAAGCCATGGCGCATAACATTGCTGTGTAGCCGGCGGTACCAATGGCCATTGCTGTGCGCGCACTCATGCCATTCGGCAGCGGGATCAACCAATCACCTTTTAACTGTGCCCGTTCGGCAAGACATCCCATATGACCTTCACCGACGCCCCAGCCGTTCAATAGAAAATGATCGCCGACCTTCCAGTTGGGATGTGAGGACGCGATGACTTCACCGGCGCCGTCAATGCCTGGCACCATCGGCCACTTGCGCACGACCGGCGATTTTCCGGTAATGGCTAAGCCATCTTTGTAGTTGATTGTGGAATACGCTATCGCTACTGTCACATCACCGTCTGCGGGCAATTGTGAATCATCGAGCTGGCTGAGTTCAGCTCGGGTGGAACCGTCGTCGTTCTTGGTGAGTAGAATGGCGCGAAACATGTGATTGGTCTCCTTGGTTTAATTTTTATTCGCTTAAACACAACTAGCTCAAAAGATAATTCGGCGTGGGCGAAATCAACTACTGCCCGAGCTATTCTTGAGTTCTAATCGAGTCGTACTTGAGCGGTACTGTATCTGTGCTCTATCCGTACTTGATGCGCACTTTATCCGTACCCTATTCGGTCTTTTTCCGCTCTCGAGTCGCATTCGAGTCTCATTCGAGTCTCATTCGAGTCGACTTCGAGTCGCAGCTGCTTCGTGTGACTACCGTTGCTAAACCCCAGTCTCGGTCAATGCTGACGCTGATACTGATGTTAGCGGACTATGGTCGTTTTGTTATACCGGGCGGCCGGCGTCGATGAATGATTTTCACGTAACCGGCTTTGCCCGAGACAGTTATTTGATTTGCGCCAGCTTGCTCTCAAGTGTCTTTGCATCGATTGCGCCGGGAACCCGCGACCCATCCGCAAAGATAATCGTGGGCGTGCCGGTCACTCGATGTTTTTTACCCAATTCAATGACTTTGTCGATTGCTGCAGTGCTACATGATTCTGGGGCATTCGGGGCGGCCTTGTTTTCGAGCATCCAGTCGTCCCACGCTTTCGCTCGATCTGCGCTGCACCAAAGATTTTTGACTTTTTTCAGCGAGTCATCGCCCAGGACCGGGTACATAAAGGTGTAGACAGTCAGGTCTTTGATCTCGACCAGCGACTTCCGAAATCGTTTGCAATAGCCACAGTTCGGATCTTCGAATACGGCGATGACGCGCTTTCCATTGCCTTTTACCGACTTCGCGGCCAAATCCAGCGGCAAGTCGGAAAATTTGATCTTGTTGATGTCGTCCAGCTTTGCTTGGGTCAAGTCTTTTGAGGTTTCGGTATCGAATACATGACCAATAAAAACAAACTTGCCCTCGGCATCGGTGTACACCAACTCATTACCCACCTTAACTTCATACAGACCGCCATAGGGCGTTTTTGTCACAGATTCAACCGGCTGCTCATTGCCGAGCCTTCCCTGTAGAAGTTTTTTGAGTTTTGCCTCTGTGGTCTGAGCGAGCGCTGCAATAGGTAACAAGCACATGAGCACTGCCAGCCATTGAATTTTTTTCGTGTTGTTCATTACTCGCCTTCAGCAATAGCAATTAAAAAGAAAGTGGCCGCCCTAATGCTTGGTTCATTAGCCTGCGCTTCAAGAATGGTATCTGATCTAATGCCGACATACCCAGGTTACGTAGAAGCTTCACTGGCGCGAGGGATGTATCAAATAATCGATGTAATCCATCTGTCGTTAACTGCATCAACATGACTTCCTCAGCGCGATGGCGGGCGTAGCGAGCTAGCGTGCGTTCGTCGCCGCAGTCGGAAGTGTTTTCACTTTTTGACAGAGCGGCTAACAAGGCATCAATATCTGCGAAGCCAAGGTTCATCCCCTGCCCGGCCAAGGGGTGTACGACATGCGCGGCATCACCAATTAACGCTATACGCGGCGCGATCATGCTGGCAGAGCGTATGAGGCGCAATGGAAAAGCCTGTGGCTTGGAGGGAGGCAATAGCGTGAACGCACCCAACGATTGGCTTGGCAAGTTCGATAAGCGTCGGCAGAGTTGTTCGGGTGCCTCTTGCATGAGTACGCTGGCTAAGCTATCCGGTGCTGACCAGACGAGCGACACGCATGAGCCAGACAACGGCAGCAAGGCAACAATGCCTTGCTCCCCCAAGAACCACTGCCTTGCGACGCCATGGTGCGGGTACTCGCAACCAAAATTTGCAACGACTGCGCGCTGATTGTACGAGCGATACTGGATACCGATATCCACTTGTGAGCGCACCCACGAATTGGCACCATCTGCACCTATGACGAGCTTGCTGGCAATTTGCGCTCCGTCTTCAAGGTACAAGCACACGCCTTGATTATCGAAGCGTAACGCCTTTGCGGATCCATGCTGTGTCGTGACGCCGTTTGCAAACTGTAGTGCATGGTCAAGCGCCTGATTGATGTTGTTATCTTCTACAGTCCAAGCCAACGCCTCTGTGTGCGCTGCATAGGCATCAAAACCGACATGGCCGGCCGCGTCGCCGTCGCCATGGACTTCAATGGTATCGATAGCGGCAATACGCGATGGATCCATCGCGTCCCACACCCTCAAACGTGACAGCAAGTCGTACGCAACATGATTGAGCGCGTATACGCGCTGATCCCAATGGGCGGTTACTGGCGTTTTGTAATCAGTTCTCTCGGCAGTGAGCAAGGTTGTTTGATGTCCGGCACGCGCCAGCGCTAGCGCGGCCGTTTTACCAATCGCGCCGCCACCAACAATGCAGATGTCTGTGGTTTTTAACATCAGCGGATTATATCTTTCGTGTCGATTTACCCTGAGAATCCCTGCAGTAGCTATCGGCGCTGTGCGGGTTTTGCTATACTTACATGCCTTGGCCTGGTAGCTCAGTTGGTAGAGCAGAGGACTGAAAATCCTTGTGTCGGTGGTTCGATTCCGCCCCGGGCCACCAAGAAAGTAAAGCCCTCGTTAGCAATAACGAGGGCTTTTGCATTTTCGGAACAGCCCAATGCGAGTTACGGATTTTGGCTCTTTCGAACATACCGGGCTCTTTCCGTTCGTCAGGTTGCTGGTCTCTTGCGGTGGAATCTTGAGCTTGAGGCGAGGCAGCAGACGCCAACTACTTTCTCGCTACGGTGTTTATCCGATGGTTACGTTAACCGGAGGATAACCATCCATCAGATTCGAATGATCGCACTGCATCAACCGCGGGGCGGCTCTACCTGCTGCTTCTCACGAAGAGCATCCGCAAAATAAAAAACCCCCGGCCAAACAATGGTCGGGGGTTTTCAGAATAGTAGCCTGACGATAACCTACTTTCACACTGGTTGCAGCACTATCATCGGCGCGAAGTCGTTTCACGGTCCTGTTCGGGATGGGAAGGGGTGGTACCAACTTGCTATGGTCATCAGGCATAACTTGTAAAGTCGCCTGTGTGCTTTTGTCAGCAACACAAACAACCCAATCTGGAAGAAGTAGAAGAACTACAAATTTTGGCGGGCGTGATGCACAAGTCACCTTGGCATTTACGCTGAATACTTGTCTATAACTATCAATGTTATAGGGACAAGCCGCACGGGCAATTAGTACTGGTTAGCTTAACGCATTACTGCGCTTCCACACCCAGCCTATCAACGTCCTGGTCTCGAACGACCCTTTAGGGGAATCAAGTTCCCGGGAAGTCTCATCTTGAGGCAAGTTTCCCGCTTAGATGCTTTCAGCGGTTATCTCTTCCGAACTTAGCTACCCGGCGATGCCACTGGCGTGACAACCGGTACACCAGAGGTTCGTCCACTCCGGTCCTCTCGTACTAGGAGCAGCCCCCCTCAAACTTCCAACGCCCACGGCAGATAGGGACCAAACTGTCTCACGACGTTTTAAACCCAGCTCACGTACCACTTTAAATGGCGAACAGCCATACCCTTGGGACCGGCTACAGCCCCAGGATG
>Ga0194129_10002654_pt1 | contig 26468 bp, 26 predicted proteins | sample TA2KigCa35mmetaG_FD_150862 | JGI IMG/M metagenome (GOLD analysis project Ga0194129, IMG submission 150862) | Freshwater microbial communities from Lake Tanganyika, Tanzania - TA2015038 Kigoma Deep Cast 35m | ecosystem: Environmental > Aquatic > Freshwater > Lake | place: Tanzania: Lake...
TTACTATTAACATCTTTTGCTAATTTAAGTTTTTCTATTTCTAATTTATCTTTTTCTAAATCCTTTTCAGTATATTCTGTATAATTCTTTATAGAACCATTAATAATATTCATTAACATAGGATATGTTAATTTATCACCTATTAAGAATAATTCCTTTTCAGTTGTATGATTTTCTAAATCTTTTACACGAGAATTTTTAATATTAGGATGATTATGTAGAAAATTTTCAAAATCACTACTTTTTTTAACACTAAAACAATCTAAAAGAATACATTCTTCATAATTATTTTTATGGTCGCTATATCGTTGGTTTATGTTTTTTCTAGTTTCTCCTATTTTAATAATGTACGAATTATTTTCATATGTTTTTACACGAATAATATAAACTAATGGTGATTTATCTGCATATTCACGAAGTAATATAGTTTGTTTTTCTAATTCTTTTGTTTTATTTAATTCTTTATTTATAAAGTTGTCTTTTTGTTCAAGTTGTAATTTAAGTTCATTTGTTTCTTCTTGTGTAAGTTCGTGCAAAAGTTCTTCTAATTTAATAAAATAATCATGAATTTCATTTGCTTTTTTTGTGTTAGCTTTAATACAAAATAACTTAAACGTATGTGTTGTCATCATATAACTAATTTTATTAAATCCTCCTAAATTTTTTTTGCGATTTACTTGTGGGGAAAGCGTAATATAATCTTTATCTTTGATAAATTGTTTTTCTAATAATTCTTTTGCTTTTACTTTTTGATTAAAACCAATCCAATGCCATATGTTATCTAAATCAATTATAAAATCTGTTCTACTATTATAATTAAGATAACAATAAAATGATGCTACAAATAATTGTTGTTCATCAGATGTAAATGTATCTTTAATTTTATTTAATAATTTACTGTTATACACTTGAGATAACTTTGTAACTGGATTTTTTTCAATTAATTCAATAATGTTTAAATTCTTTGTATTTTCCATTTGTTAATAAATAAATATATTAATCAATCTTTATATATATAGTTGCGGTTTTATATTTCGCGTATAATGATTTTTAAAAGCGTTAAAAATTGATAATTAATAACGTAAATTACTATCACTCATATTATAAATATGTTTGATAGCAGTCAAAATATAGATATATTTGGTATCAATTATTATTATATATATATGAGAGAAATGCCTAAACCTATGCAAGATGTTATGGATATTAAAAACAAAATAAAGAAAAATAACCCTGACATCAATGATAGTCCTGGACTAACAGCTGTTGTATGGGGGTTATACAAAAGTGCCGATAACGATTCTACCAAAGCTTTTAATAAATACAAATCAATAAAAGATAAGTTTGCTAAGATGGTTGAAGATAAAAATAAAGAAATGGCTGCTAAAAGAGCTAGAAAATAAATATTTTTACATCTTATTGTATTCTTCTAATTTTTCTTTAGCTTGTTTTAATTTTTCTTTTATATCTATAGCCATTGATTTTGTTCCTTCCCATCTTCTCTTTTCTAATTTAGGATGTTGTTCAATACAAAACCAATTACGCATTTTCTTTTGTGGTCCATATGTTCCTTGATAATATACAACATATTTTGGTATATCTGCGTGAGTTACTCCTTCTGGTAAAGGTTGTGCATTATGTTGACGTTTTCTCTTACCACGATTTTCATTTTGTAGAGATTGAGTTGCAAATCTTAGATTAATATGTCGGTTATCTAGTTTATTTTGATTTATATGATCTACTGATAAATTATCTCGTTCTTTAACATTATATTTTTTACAAATAGCTTGATGAAGATATGTATTACAATGATTACCTTTATATGTTTTTGTTTCAATATACCCATTTTTATGTAAATACCATGTTTGATATATATCTGGTAATGGGTTAATTACATCATTATAATCATCTTTTGAAAAATATGTATACGAATTAACTTCACAAAACATAATATAATATTCTTTTTTCTCCTTATCATCTTTATCTCTAACTAACCAGTGTGCATTTTTTAGTTTTCCAAAAGAACAACCTTGTGTTACAAAATGACCTGGATGCGATGATATGATTTTAAGATTTTCTTTATTTGGTATATTATATTCATCTAATGTTTTCCAAGCCTCTTTAATTTTAGGATTTTTACTTTGTTTAGAATTAGGACTAAACATTATTTTATTTAATTCTGCTATTGACTTTATAGTTAATTTGTATTCTCGTTTTTCACTACTGCTATCATCAGTACAATCTATTAATTCATTATTTTGTTCTTCAATGTTGTCTATTTCAAGTTTAGTATCTTCGTTTTTACTTTTTATTTCTTTTATAATTATATCTCCTATATTAGTTATATTATTATTCTCTTTAGATTTCTTAATAATTTTCTTTTTAGGTATTTCTTCTTGTACATCTGTTGTATTAACTTTAACTTTTTTGACCATCTTTTTAATCAAAGTAGTATTAGCAATCTCTGTAGTGTTCATGAATATTAATAATTAAAATAATATTATTAATATTTAAGTAGTTTAAAAATCAATTTTTGAAAAGTCCTTTTACGTATTTTAAAACACATAAGTACTTTTTAAGAATTCTAATTGGCATAAGCGACACCAGCCATACCAGACATAACTCTAAGAACGTTGTAAGAGAAGTCGAAGATGTAGACAGATGTGTTGTCAAAGAGAGATGTGAATCTGGGGTTTTCAGCAGTTCTGACGTTATCTTGGTATGTTACAGCGAGGATTGTGGTATCAATTCTGGAAAGGTTAGCAGATCCAGAGGGTTGGTGTTGTTCGGGATGTAAAGCAAAGCTGTAAACATTGACACCATCAGCAGGTGTTCTAGTATGATGTTGAGCAGGTTGGACATAGTTGAAGTAAGGACCATCTTGAACGGAGAATCTGTCGTGACCGTTAAGTTTGAGTTGGGCTTCAGCAACTAAGTTACCACCACCATCAAGTCTAAGACCATAGTTGAAGGGTTGTCTGACAGTTACGTCTCTTGTGTATTCAGCACCAGTTACAAGAGTTTCGGCTCTGTCACCAGTAGAGAGATCACTGACGGGAACTGAAACATCTTCAAGGGTAAGAGTGTGTGAAACTACTTTAACAGCTCCACAGGGAAGAAGCTTTTCAGTAGTTGTGATGGCTGTTAAATCACTCTTAAGACCGGTTGTGGTGTCAAGAGTTTTAACTAGGAGACCGCTACCCCAAGTAGTACCGGAGATATCAACTTCAACTAAAACAGATGTTATTTTGTTACCAAGGTATACAACAGATGAACCATTGTTATTACCAAGAATATTTCTGTTTACTTGAATAACAGAATCAGCTTGTGAAACAGTAACGTTACTAAGGTTATTTGCTAATACTGTAATATCAAGACCAGAAATGGCTGTGAGAGGAGCAACGTAAGCTGAATTTTCGGGATTGACGTCAGGTAAAGATAATTTTGTCCAGTTAGAAATAGTATCAGCTGAGAGGACGAACATGCTAGCGGCAACATTTTCAGCAGCAGCGTTAAGAGCATCTTCCCAAGCAGTGTCATTGTGGGCACCAGTGTAGGCAAGGAAAGTTTCACCAGCAGTCCAAGCACCAACCTTAGGAGCAAATACTAATTCCTTGGAAGGGTGGTTGAATTCGAGTTTGTGTTTGGCATTTACAACGGTACCACTGGCAACAAGGGTTTCAGTGCCGTTGAATTGGACTTGTTCGATTAAGTATTCGTGACCAACTTGGGCGAATCTTCTTCTTTCTTCAGAGTCAAGGTAGATATAATCAACCATAAGACCGCATGAACCAAGAGCAAGAGTGTTGGGAGTAACATCAGTATCTTTACCACTGGTAACTAAAAGGTTAGCAGCAGCTTCTAATTCTAAGTTAACTCTGACTTCGTGGTATTGGAGAGCAATGAGGGGAAGAGCAAGACCAGTGTTTCTGCAGAACCAGAATTGGAGAGGGATATAGAGAGTATATTCGGGAAGAACTTCAACGGATGAAGAACCAGCTGTTTCGTTGCTGCCAGAAGCAAGACCTCTGAGTTCAGTGAGTTCGGGAACATCACCAATCATCTTACCATAACCTCTTTCTTGTTCTTGGGTGTGGGTAAGTTCGTACCAGAGATCCATCCAGGTACCCCAGTGTTTGTCAATTTGAGAACCACCGATAGTGAGTTCAACTGTCTTGATAAGAGCGTGACCTACACGTCTAACCCAGGCAACCTTTTGGTTGTAGCAGTCAGATGTATAGTAAACAAGTCTATCACCAGTAACAGCGGGTAAGACAGCTCTTAAGTAGAGTCTTGTAGCAAGATCACCGTTTCTGAGGATTTGAACTGTATGTGTGCCGTTGAATTTGGCTGAATCGATAGGTTGTTCAATGCATTCGATTGAGAAGTTGGTGTGTCTTCTGTAAACAACCTTGAAGTAGGTTATTTGAGGGTTACCAGTAAGGTAAACATCTTGAGCACCATAAGCAACTAATTGGATTAATCCACCGCCCATATTTATATAATTTGATGACAGAAAAAAATTTATATTTTTTATATTAATTTTATTTATTGAAAATTAAAATATTATACTTTTTTATTAGTCTAATGACTTTATCAATTATTTAATATAAAAATATATTAGTGAGTTTTTTTTGTGGATAATATAAAAATATTATAAAAATAATAAAGATTTAAATATTTCTAAAAAATCTAAATAATATTTCTAAAAATCTAAATTAAGTATCTGTTATTAGTTGTTAAAAACATATTATTTTTACTTAAGAAATATTTAATATTGTCTAATATTAAGTTTTGTAGATGTCAAATACATTTAAGTTTAAACCGTCAAAATTAAAATTTAATAGAGAAAGAAAAACATTAGATGAAATACACCGTACAACAGTTGAACAATTTGATAATAATAATGAATTAATTTTAACAAAAAAACAAAAGATTTTATTATTGAATAAAAAAATAGATATTCTAGAAAAATCTAATGAAAAAGATAAAGATTTAAAAATTAATTCATTAAAACAAAGAATAAAGTTTTTAAACAACGAAATAAATGATATTTCATCTTTAAGTAACGAGTTAGATTATTTTGAAAAAACAAGAGATATATTATTAAAATATTATCAATATGAACATAAAATTGATGATATTCCTCAACAAGAAATTTTAGCAACACCTGAAACAATAACATCTACAATTTCACAACAAGAATTTACAGAAGATATAGAAAATAGTGATGAAAGTGATGATATTTTTGATAGATTAAATAAATTAAATAAAATAACAAATCAAACAATGAAAGAAAAAAAATTAATAAAAAGAAAGAAAATAAAAGAAGAAATTCCGCAATATAAATCTATATTAAGTTATTTAACAGAACACGATTTATCATCTAATACTATTAATAAAAATATAGAAAATTCAAATGATAAAGGAAGTTTAAAAGAACAATATTTATTTTTAACTGATGCTATTTATGTTTGTGATAAAGTAAAACTATCACCTATAAAAACATGTTCAACTTGTAATATAGAGAAAACTTTAATACAGTCAGAAGGTATTTATGTTTGTCAAAATTGTGGTAAATTAGAATATGTTATAATAGAAAGTGAAGTTCCATCTCACAAAGATTCTGGTAATGAAAAACCTAAGTATCCATATAAAACTATTAATCATTTAATAGAGAGATTAAATCAATTTCAAGCTAAACAAACAACTCTTATTCCACAAGAAATATATAATTTAATAAAATATGAATTGAAAAAGATGTTAATTGAGGAGAGTGAGACAACACCACATGATATCAAGAAAATTTTAAAAAAATATAGATTAAATACTTTTTACGAACATAACTTTTTGATTTTTTCACATATAACAAACACACCACCACCATCATTAACTAGAGATGAAGAAGAAAAAATAAAAATTATGTTTAAACAAACTGAGATTCCATTTAAAAAATTTAAACCAGGCGAACGTGCAAATTATCTAAATTATTCTTATGTTTTACATAAATTATTTTTAATAATTGCAGATCAATCTAATAGTAAAGATGTTAAAAATAGAATGTTTACTAATTCTAAATATTTTAGTTTATTAAAAAGTAGAGATAAGTTAAGAATGCAAGATTTAATTTGGAAAAATATATGTAAAGAGTTAAACTGGACTTATCATCCATCATTTTGATTTATTTTTTATTTATTTTTATTAAATATATTTAAATAAAAAACATTTACAATACTTATAATGTCAGTTGAAGTAAACAATAGTATTTCTGTTAGTAATTCTGTTAGTGATAATGAACAAGTTAATAGTGGAACAGTAAGTTCATATGAACAAGATATGGAAAAGTACACTAAAATAGATAATCTTGACGAAGATTCTGGAGATGTACAATATGTTTTGGTTTCTTTTGTTTCTCCTGAAAAAGTTATGAACTGTAGTATTAGAGGACTTAAAATTAGACATTATAGAAACAGACCTGCTATTTTTTCAGATTATAGTCAAGCTCAAAAAGCTGCCGCTGAATTAAATGAACGTGAAAAATATTTTGATATCTTTGTTATGTCAACTGGTAGATGGTGTGCTTGGGATCCTGCACCAGATGATAGAACTAAAGTTGAATCTGAAAAGTGGGCTAACGAAGATCAACAACGTTTAATGGATAATCTTGAGAAAGTTAATCAAAAACAACAAAAAGATCTTAATGAACTCAATGCTTTAGTTGGAAAAAAGAAAGATATGATAGAACAATCTAAAGATGAACATAAAGATAGAATAATTAATTCAGTTAAACAAGGTATTTCTGAGAAATCTACTAGAACAGAAGAAGGGCAGTCTAGCGAACCACAAGTTAGACAACCTCAACAAAGACAAGTAAGTAAGTCACATGATAGTAGTAGTGTAAAAGAAAGACTTAGACGTACGTTAGAAGAAAGAAGACAAAAAGAAGAAGTAGTAAAATCAACTACACCAGTTCAACAATTAACGAGTGAAGTAAAAACTAATTTATCAGATCAAACTAAATTAGAAGAAAACATAAATAAAGCAAAATCAATTTTAGAAAAATTACAGAAAAAATAAAATCTATTAATATATGGAAATAAAAACAATATCTTTTATTTTATTAATAATAGGATTTATAATACTATATATAGATCAATATTATAGATATAATTATAGAAAACCAAAAGAAAGAATAATATATAAATATATACCAAGAACACCTAGAGAAGAATTAGATGAACCTGTTTTTGCGTCAGATATTTTTGAAACAATGTTTTCACAACCTGACCCGTGGATCTTAAGTTTAAATGACTTAGATACACGAGAAAAAAATAAAATTAATCAGTATTTTATATCAGCAGTATAATAATTTATATTAACTATTTTTATCAAACTTTTTTTTAAATTGCTCAAGACTTTTTAGTTTTTTATCAATAATATTACCATTTTCATCAACTTCTTCTTTTTCTACTTCTATTACTGATTTATTTTTTTTTATATTTTGCATCCAAGTATTAAAATTAAATAGACTTGAATTTGAACGCCAATTTTTATTATAATTATTTTCATGATATTTTCTAAATTGTTGACATCCTAATTTAATTTGTGTATTAACTAGGTTTGGTGCTTTATACCAGAATATTCTTTCTAAAGATATATTAACATCTCGTCTATTATCAATAACCATACACCCAAAGTCTGCTACCAAACCTGCAAAAACTTGTCTGAAAGAATCGAAGTTAGGAAACATTCCAGCATAATGATCATATAATTTTTTTTGATTAGAAATATATTCTTCTTTTAATAAAAATATATAATCAAAATTACTTCTTAATTCAGGAGTAATACCTAATGGATATTGCATTGTTAATATATACATTATTTCATAATGTCTGCCGTTATATAAAAGTTCTTGAATAGGTTGATCTCTCATCCAACTTCCTTTTGAACTGAGACAGTCATCCATAATACAATATGTACGAGCATCTACTTTTTTACCATTCTTTATCTTTTGTTTTTTCTTTTCAATCATTTCTGTTTGTCTTTGTAACAATCTCATCATTAATTCACTTTTATATTCATAATGAATATAAGAGTCTGGAAAAAAATCATTATAAAAAGAATTCATTCTATCAGTAGGTGCAATTACTATTCCACAAGGAATACTTCTAAAGTGATGTATAATAGCACGTACAACCCAACTTTTACCACTTCCTCTTTTTGCTATCATAACAATTGCAGGATTATCAACCATATTTTCTAATTTAAATTGTCTGATTGGTAGTTTATTACCATCACGAAGTTCAATATCTTTTATACCCATATTAATAAATAAGAAAAATAAAAATAATTAAATAAATTGACGGCAACAAATATAAATCGCCAGATTTATATTTTTGCCCTGAATTTTTACTAAACAAAAATATCTGGTGTAAAGGTTTGACCACCTGTTTTTACTAAATTTATTCCTTGTTGTTGTTGTTGTTGAAGTTGTTGAACAGGAGCTTGTGCATTAGGAATATTACCAGGAGCTACTGGATTAATAACAGTTGCAGGATTTATTAAAGTAGATGTTTGAGGAGCATTAGCTGTATTTGGTAAAGTTATTCCACCAGTAGTAACTAAAGTAAATGTTTGATTAACTGGTTCAGATGGTTGATCTATTACTAGTTTATAATTTGGTACAGTTGTTTGTTGTTTATTTTCTTTATTATAGTTAAAATAACCATAAACTATAAACCAAACTAAAACTGCTACAATTATAGGAATTATTATATCATCATATTTATCATCATCACGAATTTTTTTACCTTTCTTTAATCTTCTTTCATTTTCTTTCTTTCTATTCCAAGATAAATAAGCAAAAACAATTGTTCCTGCAACTAAACCAATAATAACAGGATTTCTAATTATTTCTTTCAACATTTTTATATTATTATTAAATATTTTTATTTTTCACTAAACATTGCTTTATAATATTCCTCTTTATTTATACCTGATATTTTGTTCTCAATAATATTTGGTTTTACAATATTTATTTTTGTTTCTGAATGATTGTTTACAGGTTTAATGATATTATCTTCTATAGTTTTTTCATTATTAATTATTTTAGGAGGTGTAACTGTTTTATGACTAAATGCACCTCCTAATGAATTTATTTTTTGAAAGTATTCTTCTGATGAATTTGTTGGTTTTTTATCAGTAACTTCAATTCCCGTTTCATCTTTTAATATTAATTCATTGTTATTATTTATTTGATTTAATTCTTTAATGATTTTATTAGCATTTTGTACTTCTTCTAATTCTTCAACACCGTTATCATTTGGATCAATTATACTACCACCATCAAATTGATTAATAACTTCTCTATTTTCATTATCTAACATATTTCTAACTAGTTGACCTTGTTCAGGTAAATATTCGTTTCTTAAATATTCTGTTAATATATCATTTAATGGTAAAGCTTTTAAGATTGCTTCTTTAATAGCATCTTTTATAATCTCAATACATTTGAGTTGATTTTGTTTAATTTCAACTGAAGAATAATTATGCCAAAATAATACTGGATTATTAAAAAAATGTTTCGCAGATTCTATATATATTTTATGTATAAAATCTTTAATGTCAATTTTCTCGTGATATTTTTCTTTTACAATCATACATTCTTTACCAGATGCATTAAAAGTTAATAATATAATGTGACTTTTAAAAACAGCTCTAATTAATTTTTCGAAGATATCTGCATTTTTACTAGAATCTCTAATTCTAACCATTTCAGACTCTATTAAATTTGAATTTAAAGAGGGTACACCTTTTAAAAAATGTTGGAAAATTTTAAGTACACCTGGATTTTTAACTTGGTCATCTTTTAACATAGCCTCGTCGTATTGTTTTTCTACTTCTAATGATTTTGTGTACATTGATTTAATACCTTCTAAAACTAAAGGCGATATCATATTAATTAAATATTCAGTATAAATATTTTTTATATCGACTATATTTTTTTCATAATAGTGCATTTAGATAATAATAGTTCAGATATTATTATCTAAAGAATAACTTAAAGAATTATTGTTTAGTGCAGTTACCACCACGTGAAGATAAGAAGTTATTTTCATTCTTAGTCATACATACACAACCGCTATCTTGCCAAGCATTGTTGCACATATATTGACTAGGAACAAATTCACCTTTCATTTTATCAGTTACAACATCTTTATCAACTTCAAAAGGAGGAGGATATTGAGGACTGCAACATGCTTTACTGCACATAGCATAGTTAAGACCATACATACCATTGTTACCATCATCTAATTTATCAACTTCACCATAAGTAGCACCCCAAGCAGGATCAATCTTTTCAGGAACACCTAAAAATTCACCACCAGTAACAATACTACCAGTTAATCTATCATAGATAGGAGGGACTTCAACTGATTTACCATTACTTTCAAATAATTCAGATGATGATGACATTAAATAATATATGATACCAAGAACTATTAAAGCAATAATTCCCCAAAAGATTCTAGTGCTAGTAGCTTCAGGATTACTCATTAAACCAGGCATTTATTATATTCTATATACAGAAAAAGTTATTAATTTATAATTAATTTATTTTAATAGATTGGTAAATAAACAATATTTAATATCCAGTCATTTTTATGTTTTACTCGTGGATAATAATCTATATGTATTAAATATTTATTTAAGATTTTATTTAAATCTTTAATTGCAGTTAAATCTTGAGCAATTTGACTAAAAAAAATATTTTGTGTAAAATCTATTCCGTATTTATCTATATATTTATTTTGTATTTTCATAAAATTATTATTATATTCTTTAAACATTAAATCTTCATTTACTTCTATTTTATTGTGATCTAAATTTGTCTTTCTTATATTATATAAACCTTCACTAGCAATAACTAAAGAACCACATACTTTGCCATCGTTAAACGAATCAATAAAATGTAATATATCACCCATACTAGGGAATTCATATAATATTCCAACATTTGCACGTCCACCTGGTTTAGGTGTTGGCGGATGTGTATGGAATATATATTCAAAATCTTTATAATTTGGTAGATTTAATGGTAAGAAAATTTCATTATCGCCTTTATCAACTCTTGTTGTATTACCTGCAACAACTATTTTTTCTAAAATATTTATATTAAAATCTAATAAACCAGCATGTTCTGAATATCTAGTTATTTCTTTATTTTTTAAATCAAAATATTTTTTAGTGTATCCACCATGTTTTAATAATGCGTCCAAAATTAATAATTGATTTTGGTTAATTTTTATAAAGCTTTTATCAACTAAATTTGTTTTTAAATTTATCTTGTTATCTAATTTAAAAAAAAATATTACATCTTGAAATAATTCATCTGGTATATAATTATGTTTATTAATATAATGTACTAAACTATCATCCCATATAAATTTCTTATATTGATAATGTTTTGTTGATATATCTTTATCGTTACATAATAAACAATCTTTTTTAGTTGAATTTTTCTTTGCTTTATTTAATTCTTCTAATAGTAATTGCATAATAGTTAATTTATCAATAAAAAAATCTTTCATTAACCATATTTCTTTATTATTTTTGGGTTTTGAGAATTTAATACCTTTACTGTCATATCCATCATCAAATATTGCAATTAATTTATATTCTTTATTATTTTTTATTATAGTATTCATGTATCTATATATTAACTCTTAATAATTTTTAATATTTCATAATAAATTACTATATTGTTTAAAGTATCTTTAACAATACCTAATGTTTTTTTATTAATATTATCAATAATAAATTCTTCTATGTTTTTAATATTTTTATAAGTTTCATTACTTTCACTATTATATATTTCTGATTTTAAACTGTTTTCAAGTAAAATCATATTTTTTCCCCATATTATATATTTGTTTTTAACATCATATGAACAAATAATTTTAAAATTACACCAAATTGACGAATTATTTATATTAATAGTACTTTTATTTTTTAAAATAATATAATTCTGTAAATTATTAGATTCAAAGTTTATTCTATATTTATCTATCAAGTTATATTTAAATAAATCATTAATTTGATTATCGTATTTTTTTATTATTTTTTTATCAATCATAATAATACATATAGGATAAAATATATTTATATATAAAAATAATGAACAATAATAGATTTAACTTATTAGAAACTTTTGATAGTGATAATGAAGATTTTGATTCTTCAGATAATTTATCAATAGATTATCACGAGAATAGTAATAATCAACATAATAGTAGAAATACAAGTAATTTTATTACAACTCAGAATAATAAAAAAATAATAAAAAGACCTAAAACTTTTAAAGTTGATTATTTTAATAAATATAATCATAAAAAAATAATGTGTCAAAATTATATTTTAAATAATATTTGTACATATGGTGATAAATGTTTATATGCACATAATCTGGATGAACAACGCATTGATATTAAAAGAAAAAAAATATTAAATATATTATCATCTACTGAATCACTTGATAATCAAGATTTACATTTAAATCGAGAACTATATAAAGAACTATGTATCTTTACTAAATTATGTAATGAATGTACAAATAAAAAATGTACTGGTGGATATAATTGTAAATTTGGTGCACCATTAGAAAAATATCTGATTTGTTATGAAGATCTAAATTATAATAATTGTACAGATATTAATTGTAAAAAAATACATTTATCAAAAAGAGGATTAAAACCACAATACAGTAATATTTCAACACATATTAATAAACCTTTAATAAATAATATAAATATGTTAATACCTTTTATAAATAATTTAAATATGTTAAATATACCAACTACTATGTCAACAGATAATTTATATGTAGAGAATAATGATATGGATGAAAATTGTGACGAATCTATATTTATTGATAAATTTAAGATTACAGATGAGTAAAGTTAATAATTTACAAAAAAATGATTTTTACACTTTCTAGTATATAAATATTAATAAATTATATATTAATATTTATGACACAATCTTCTTTAAAGATTAAAGATTTAATTATTAATCCGATTAAAATTAATAGTTTGATTAATTGGTTAGATAATTTTTATATTAATGCAAATAAATATAAAAATACTAAGAAAAAAATAAAAATAGATTTAGATGAAAATATTGATGAAAATTCTGAGATAAATGGTAAAAAAAATAAAAATCTACCAAATGATAAAAATTGTGTAATTGTTACTGGTTCTCATGGAGTTGGTAAAACAGTATATGTTCAAACTATTTTACAAGAAAAAAATTATGATATTATTAATATAAACTTTGAAACTATTAATAAGTTAAAAGATATTGATGAATATATTGAAAAAATATTAAAAGGTATTAATATATATTCTTTTATAATTAATAATAATTCTAAAATTAGAAGAGCTATTGTTATTGATAATGTTGAAATAATTTCATCACCAGTTGAAAAACAATTTATTACTCAACTCATTAAAAGTAATCAGAGTTACTGGTCTTGTCCAATAATATTTATATGCAATAATAAACATAATAAAATTATTAATTTAATTAAAAAAACTGCATATGAGATAGATATTTTTCCACCAACAAATGATGCTTTATTATTAATACTTTTTAATATTGCAGACAATTTAAATATTAAATTTACAGATGAATCTATCTGTAGAGATCTGATTAATCATTCAAATAAAGATATACGAACTTTAATAGTAAATATTAATAGTTTAAAAGAGATATATAATGATAAAGTTATAAGTAAAATTGAATTAGAAAACTTTTTATCTGTAAGTAAAATTAAAGATCATGACTTGGGAATATATGATGCAACTAAAAAGCTATTTTATAATTACAAAGATATTGACGATGTAATAAGAATTTTTGAAACAGAAAAAACTATTATACCATTAATGATAGAACATCATTATATTAAGTTTTTAAAACAGAAAAATTTTGATAAAATTAAAAAAATAGCCGAATCTTTATCAAAAGGTGATATTATTGAGAATTATATTTATGAACACAATGTTTATGATATAAGAGATACACAAGCATACTATCAATGTATATTACCGTCTTATCATCTTAGTAATTCATTAAATCCTGAAAAACGCGATCTAGATCAAATTACAAGTTATTTTGGTTTTCCTCAAGATCTTAATAAAACATCAATCAAACACATAAATTATTCAAAAAATATTGTTCCTTCAAATAGATATTTTAAAAACATGAATATAAATGATTATATAAATTTAGATAAAATTATTAAAGGATTAATTAAATCTCAAAATTTTGAAGAATTGAATAGTATTATAGAAAAATACAATATAGATATGTCAGTTATTGAATCTGTTTTAAAGATTAATAAGTTAAAAGGTGAAAAATATATTATACCAAATAAAATTAAAAAGTTGTTGCTAAAAAACTGTAATAATATAGTTAATGAAAATTTATAAATTTATTTATTACTATAAAAAAATATAAAAAATATTATTCTATAATATTATAGAATGGACAGTCGTACTTCTTCCAAGAATGCTACTCATGATGGTGATGAACTTGAATTCTTCCTCAAGCATGAAATTCCCGTTGAACAAGTCAGATCAATGTTAAGACACAAGAAAATGAATGAAGATAAAATTGAAGCTATGCTTCAAAAACTTATGGATACTAAAGAAAGAGTCAAGAAATATGCCAAAAGATTTATTGATAAGATTGACCAACATTATGGTTTCCATGATATCCCTACAATTGTAAAGAAAGCCACTAAATTTGCTGAAAAACACCAACTTTCAGCTGTTGAAAGAGATGTAATTATCTCAATGGCTATGAAGGGTGATGTATACAATACATACAATCCTATTAATGATTTAAGATACAGTGAAATGTCCAAATTTATGGGTATTGAATCACCTGCTGGACAAGTTCTTAATATCCAATCAAAGGACTATGCTCCTCTCAATGACATAGTTAAACTCTTTGAAACCTCTAAGATCCTTCACACCGACATCAAGAATCAAATGGTACTTTACAGAGATTGTGCTATTGAAGCTGTTACTGGTGCTTATGACAAGAACAGACACAACCTTAGCACTCACATTCACCCTGTAGTTGCTGCTCTTTTCCTTCCTAAAGTTGATGCTTTAGAAAAGAGAATGCTTTGCTCTAACTTAGGCAGAGTTGTTATCCAAAGAGCTCTTCCCTACATCAATAGACATGTTCAAACTCATGAAAACATTATTCCTGGTGAACTCGAATCTGAATGGGAATTAACTGTTGATATCGTTTCTGATCCTAACTCTCTTGCTTACTTCAGTGATGATACTCCCATCACAAACATGCTCAAGAGATTCAAGATCCAAATTGAACTCTGGAAAAATGTTCTTAACCTTAGACAAGGTAGATATTATTCTACTGGCTATGATGTTGATGATGGTGTAACTGGTTTCCTTAGAACTATCTCTCAATATGAATGGACATATTTTGATGCTCCTGATATGTTCCATCTTCAAGATGAAGGAACAGTTCTTAGAAAGATTTTAGGTGTTTTCTCTCTTAGACCCACCTTCGTTCAATTATCTTCAATTGCTCACAAATCTTTCTTAGGTTATGCTAACTTCACTGGTCTTAGCAGAGTTTCATTCCTTAAAATTCCTATCATTAACGTAAGACTTCCCTCAGTAATGACTGCTAACGCTGGTTTCCCTATGCCCGAAATATCATTAAATAATTATCTTAACCAACCTGACTTCGTTATTGAAAACAAACTTTTCGTTCCCAAGAACAAGAGTGTTTTCTTCAGCAGAAACTTAGTCTTCTTCTATGTTAACAGAAGACACCAAGGTGTTAACCTTGCTAACCTCACTATGAGATTCAGTTATAGCAATATGCCTTACCAAATGTTCAATGTTAACCAAACAACTGTAAATGATTTAGAAGTTAGTGTCCCTTATACTCTCTCAGTTGGTAAGGATAACTTCAACCTTAGATCAGTTGTTACTGTTTACAGACCTCCCCTTGCTGATAACGTATCTGTTGGTTCATCATGTGCTGTTATCAAGTATGACGGTCCTGGTGTAAGAAACACAATCTTAAACTATAACCCTCTTCTTGCTAACTATGAAGTTGAAATGCCTGATGGTAGCCATAGAGCCAACAAGCCTGTTTCCTATATAGATGAAGTTGCTTCTAACCCTAACGAAGTTGGTTTCACTGAAATGGCTAGAAAGTATGGTACAATCTTCATGTACACTTTATAAAATCTTATAATTTTTCATAAAGCTTGTAGTATACAATCTTCATGTACACTTATAAATTTAATTAATTAAATTTTATTAATTAAATATATATTTAATGAGTGAAAATAATATAGAAAACTTCAAATTATCGTTAAATAATATACCTAAAAACGTATTTTTAGTATTACTAGCAATAGGTGGTAATTTCTTAGCTCAAACTCTTAGTTGCAAATTTCAAAAAGCACTTAATGAGAATATGTTAGCAAAATATTTAACTGCATTTATTATGATCTATTTTACAACAGCATTATCTGTCGACTATTCACCGCTAGTTGCGTTTATAGTAGCATTTGCTGTATTTGTTGGTTTTATAATGTTAACTAGAACACATTTATCAGTAACAATATTAATTATATTACTATTAATAATTATATATACTATAAATAATTATATTTCGTACTATGAAAATGTCAAATCTAAAGAAACTGATGAAAACAAAAAAAATGAATATAGTAATACAATTAAAAAATTGGAATTAGCTAAGTTGGTGCTAGAAATCTCAACTGGTATTATTTTAGTATTAGGTTATTTTGCATATCTGATTGCAAAATATAACGAATATAGTAAAGAAAAAGAAGGATTTTCATTTATTAATTTTACTTTTGGAAAGGTAAAATGTAAATCATTTTAAAATATTAATTACTTAAAAATATTAGTTATATATTAATTATGTCAGTTATATATAAAAAATATGTTGCAGATATTCTTGATCTAGAAGAAGAAAGTGGTTATAGTCATCTTTATAGTCTTAATAAATTTGATGAATATTTAGATAGAAATACTTGTAAAATTATTGGTTATTGTTTAAGTTTTTTTACAATAGGTTATTTAAGTTGTTTACTAATTAAATATTTATAAATTAATTATTTATAATCTACCTGCCAAGTAATCTAACTTCTTCTTCATATTATATTGAACATATAACATAGTAAGTGTAAAAGTATATGCAGACTTAACATCTCTCTGATCTTTCCATTTGAAATCCCATATATTATCATATAGATTTGGTAAAATATATTTTCCAACTAAATTTCTTATAATATATAATAAAATACCAAATATTGCAAGTTCTAATGCTAAGTCAATCCATATTTCAAACTTTGTTTTCTTTTTATATTTTTCTAATTCAAATTGTGGAAATAAATTTTGATCTAGTAAAATGCCAAATATAAAACCTAGAATACCAAAAATAATGAATAATAAAGCTATACTAGCCATTTTTATTCCATAAAATCCTATTTTCATATAATATAACTTTTTTTTATTTTTATTTTTATAAAAAAAAATTGATTTATAGTTATATTCAGAATATGGTCTTAAACAGCATGCAGTTAAAAGTATATATGGCTAGATATCAAAATCTACTTACAACCCTTGTTGATGTTACTCCAGAATATGTTGATAATTTTATTGACAGATTTATTAATAAGTTCACCTATAATGAAATAAATAAAGAGTTATTAATAAATACTATTGTTAAGGGTTTACCACAACAAGTAAATCTAAATACTTTTTATAATTTTGTTGCAGACCAATGTGTTGTCAACACAAGTATTGATCCTGAATATAATCACCTTGCATCAAATATATTAGTTGAGAGACTACATAGTGCTACACCAGATACTTTACTTGAAGCAACTGATATCTTATATAATAATTTGGATACTAAAGGGGACAGTTTCCCTTTACTAGCTGATAGTTATTATAACTTAGTTACTAAATATAGTACTGAATTAGAAGAAATGATTAATTATAATAGAGATTATCAATTTGATTATTTTGGAATAAGAACATTAGAACGTTCTTATTTAATGAAAGTAAGAAAATATAATAGAACTTGGAGAAAAGTAACTTCGGAAGATGTTATTATTGAGAGACCTTCACATATGTTTATGAGAGTTGCTCTTTTTATTCATCAACATGATTTAGTTGCAGTTAAAGAAACATATGATTTATTAATGGACAGATACTTTACGCATGCAACTCCAACATTGTTTAATGCTGGAACTAGAAAACCACAACTATCTTCTTGTTATTTAATTGCAGTTGAAGATAACATGGATTCTATATCAGAAACATTAGGAGATATTATGAAAATTTCTAAATGGGCTGGTGGAATTGGTATTCATACAAGTAGTGTTCGTTCTGAAGGTTCAGTTATTAGAGGAACAAATGGTATTAGTGATGGTATTATTCCTCTTTGTAGAGGCTTAAATTGGATATCTACTTATGTTAACCAAGGCGGTAAAAGAAAAGGGAGTATTGCAGTTTATAAAGAAATGTGGCATCCTGATATTGTAGATTTTATTCAACTCAGAAAAAACACTGGTTCTGAAGAAAGAAGATGTCGTGATTTATTTTTAGCTCTATGGATTTCTGATCTTTTTATGAAAAGAGTTGAACAAGACAGTATGTGGTCTTTAATGTGTCCTGATGAATGCCCTAGATTAAATCTTGTATATGGTGAAGAATTTGACAAACTATATGAAGAATATGAAAGTAAAGGTTTATATGTTTCTAGAATATCAGCAAGAGAACTATTCAAAGAAATTCTAATATCACAATGTGAAACTGGTTTTCCATATATGTGTTATAAAGATAATGCTAATAAAAAATCTAATCAAAAAAATTTAGGGACTATACGTAGCTCTAATTTGTGCGCAGAAATATGTGAATATTCTGATGAAAAAGAAACAGCAGTATGCAACTTAGTATCTATATGTTTACCAGCTTATATTGAATACGACAATGATAAACCTGTTTTTAATTTTAATAAATTAATGGAAGTATGTAGAGTTGCTGTTAGAAATTTAAACAAAGTTATTGATCTAAATTATTATCCTACTGAAAAAACAAAAGTATCTAATATGAGACATCGCCCTATTGGAATTGGCATACAAGGGCTCTCCGACGTTTATAATATCTTTAAAATGCCTTGGGAGAGCAATGAATGTTTAGAATTAAATAAAAAGATTTTTGAACATATGTATTATGCTTGTATAAGTGAAAGTTGTGAATTATCTAAAGTAAATGGACCTTATCAAAGTTTCTATAATTCTCCTTTTTCACAAGGTCAATTACAGTTTCATATGTGGGGATTAAATACTTCTCAATTATCTAAAACTTTAAATTGGGATAAATTAGTTGAAGATGTTAAAATATATGGTACAAGAAATAGTTTAATGACTGCTCTTATGCCAACTGCATCTACAGCACAAATTATGGGTAACTATGAAGGATTTGAACCATATCGTAAGATGTTATTCGTTAGAACAACTCTTGCAGGTGAATTTATAGTATTTAATGAATATTTAATTAAAGATCTAAAACAATTAGGTTTATGGTCAGATGATATGAGAAAGTTAATTATTATCAACGATGGTTCTATACAAGATATAGAAGGTATACCTGAAAATATTAAAGATATTTATAAAACTGCTTTTGAAATACCTCTTAAAACTATTATAAAACAATCTATAGATAGAGCACCTTTTATTGACCAAAGTCAGAGCTTAAATCTATTTTTAAATAAACCAGATTTTAAGATGTTAGCAAGTGCACATTTCTACGGTTGGAAAGGTGGACTTAAAACAGGTATGTATTACTTACATTCTAATCCTGCAGTAAATCCAATTAACTTTGGTATTGATATTGATGATCTAAAGAGATTAAAAAATATAACTTCTGTAAACGATATAGTTAATATGAATTTTGATAAATCAAAAGAAAGAACTGAAGAAAAGAGAATAGATACTTCACCAGGAATATCTCCTGATAGTTCTCCAACAGGTTCACCAGTATTAAGTAAAATGTGTAAATGGATGCCTGGAAGAAAAGCTGAAGGTTGTGAAATGTGTAGTAGTTAATATAATTATTTGCTCCTGTGATCGCAGGAGCAAATAAGTAACAAAAATATTTATTCATAAAAAAGTTGATTTATTTATATTAAATATAAATAATATAAATAATAATAAAAATGACTGATATTAAGGGACTTTTTAAATGGGTATGTAGAAATAATCATATAGATGCATTAAAATATATTAATCCATTAGATTTAGATCATGATACTATATATTCTGAACTAATATTTGCAGCAGCAGATAATTATATTAAAATATTTGATTGGTGTAAAAAGAATAATATTATAATATATCATATTGATATTGCTTGTTCTGCTATTGATTATGGACATACTGAAATTCTAGATTGGTATATAAATAATAATTTTGACATATCAAGTACTTATGATTATTTGGTTAATTATGCTTGTATGTGTGGTCAAACAATTGTATTAGATTGGTTTGTTAAAAAAAAATATAAATTTGATGTTAATGTGTATAAGATTGGTATTATAGATGCTTTACCATACATATGGTTAGATAAAGTTTTACTATGGTTTAAAAATAATAATTTACTAGATGATTTTTATAATAATGTAATGCAAAATCCAGACTGGATAAAACAATCTGGTCATGCATTTATGACTAGAAAAATTGTCAATGCTTTTTATAACATTGGTTATAATGTTTAATTTTATTATAATGCTTGTTTTAATTTATATTCAACATAATTTTCATATAACATTCTATAAGTTTCTTCAGTTATCTCAAAGTTCTTTAAATTTTTTTCTATTGCAAATTCTAACATTTTATCTATACTTTTAAGATCTATTACTATTTCTTCTTCTGAAAGTTTTTCTGTTGCAGCATATTTTTTTGTCCATCTTAATATTTCACTATATCTTTTATTTAGTGTTTCTAAATCTTCATAATATTTTTTAGTATAATATCCTAACCCTGCAATACCAAAAGCAATTATAATAGGTATCATATTATCTATATACATATAATATATTTATATAATAAAAACATAAATAATAAAAAATTGATTATAATATATAAAATATATTTATCAGTATAATTATTATGTCAAATAGTAAAGCTGGTGGTAAGAATAGTAAAGCTGGTGGTAAGAATACTACAGTTAATGGCGGTGCATTTGAGAAGAAATCAGACATTACACAGAATCTATTAAATGATGGTTTTACAAAAAAATAATAACATATAAAAATGAAAATTATGAATATCTTTATAAAAAAGATAATGGAAAAGAGACATTCTATGTAACACAAAATGCATTTAGAATTTTAATGGTTGTTGAGTTTAAAGTAAAAGATGATTGTAAAAAAATATTTTTTAGAAGACCAGATGAAGTTTTTATTATTAGAGAAAACGGTGAAACAAAATTAAAAATTGGTGAAAAGAAGAATCAGAATGGTACAGGAAGTGTTGAAACAAAACTATGGGCAGCTTTTAAATTAAGAAACGAATATAGAAAAGTGTTCATAAATATAAATAAAATAGTTATTGAGGTTGAATATTATCTTGTATTAAATGATTATCTATATGACAAACTAAATTCTAAAGAAACAAGATTTGAACTATTAAGAGATGACTATAAAGAGGATGATATTAAATATTATAGTGGTAATAATAAAGATTACTATAAAAACATAATAAATTAATTATTTATTAGAACTTCTTTCGTCTTTTTACCAGGATTTTTTGAATTTATACTTCTTTTACAATCAATAGTTTCTATATTATAATCTTTAAATTCATCGTGTATCATTTTAACACTTGAATTACTAAATAAGAATTTAATTTTTTTATCTTTTAATTCATGACATAATTTAAATAATTCTTTATGTTTTGCTAGATTAAAACCATCTTCATTATATTTAACAAAAGATGTTTCCTTTTCTGGTACATAAGGCGGGTCTAAGTATAGAAAATCTTTCTTTTTTGCTCTAATAATTGAACCACTAAAATCACTAACAATAAATTCTACATTTTTAATTAAATCGCTAATTGTTTTTATATTTTCATTATCATAAATTGATGGATTTTTATAATTACCATATGGAACATTGAAGCCGTTTGGACCAGTTCTATATAAACCCCTAAAACAAGTCTTATTTAAAAATATAAATATTGCAGAACCTAATGGTTTATTTTTTTCATCTTGACTTAATTTATTATATCTTTCTCGTATCCAATAATAATACGCTTCTTTAGATGTTTTCGCTTCGTCTATATTTTTTGGTTTTCTATTTGCTTTAATTTTTTTGTTATCTTCTAATGCTATATTATAATCCGTAATAATTTCTTCTAGTCTTTGTATTAATTCATTACTACATTTTTGAATATTTTTATATAGATGGATTAAAGTTTCATTTAAATCATATGCATATATATTTTTAACTTGGATTTTATTATTTTTTACATATGTTAAAAAAGTAATTAAAACACTTCCACCACCTAAAAATATTTCGTGATATGAGTTTATTTTTTCTGGAAATTTAGATAGTACATTATCAATAATTTGTGTTTTTCCTCCTACCCATTTTAAAACTGGTTTAGGTACTTCCATTTATATACTACTTATATAATTAAAATTAGAAGTAATTTAAATATCATTTTTTTTATTTTATTAATATATAATGGATATTATAAAATTAATAAATAAAAATAAATTAGAAGAAGCACAAGAAAAATTAATAAAACAGAATAAAATAAATGAGTATATATTAGATGAAAATAATCTATTACATATATGTGCAATAAGAGGAAATGAATATATTTTAAATTTGTTAAAAACATCTAAATATAATATTAGTAACGGTAAAGGTGATAATATTATGCATCTATTATTAAAAAATGGATGGGATGATTTAGGATTAAAAGTATTAGATAAATATCCAGATTTATTAGATTATGAAAATAATAGTAAACATTATCCTGTATTTTACAGTTTAGATAGAATTGATATATTTAGTAAATTAATAAAAATAGTTATTAGTAAATACAAAGATCAGATAAATATAATTGATATACGTGGAAAAACATTGATATCTTATATAGTTGATAAAGTTAAGAATAACAAAGATGACGAATATTATTTATTATTTATTGATTTAATAAGTTATATTAATTTTAGTAATCCTCCAGATAGACCTATTTTAATACAAGTAATTTTAAATAAATTAACTGTACTTGCTGAATATTTAATTAATAAGTGTTTAGGTATTAATATTCCAAATAAATATCAATTGTTTCCAACTCATGCAATCTTAGAAGTTAAAGATATAAAGTTATTAAAAAAGTTATTATCTTGTTCTTCTTTTAATAAAGAAATATTAAATACAGGTGGATTACGAAATGAGTATTTACCATTAGTTTTATGTCTTAAAAATTATAGTATTTTACAAAAAAATAAAAGTGATAAAAAGAAAATTAAATTAAATACAGACTTTTGTTTAGAATTAATAAAACATATTAAAAAATTTGATGTAATTGATGATAATAAGAATATATATGCTCACTATATTGCAGATTTAGTTTACATTAAAAAAATAAAATTACCAGATAAATTAGTTAATAAAATATTAAGTAACTCTGATTTAGATCTAAAAAATAATTTAGGGATTAGTTCTAATAATATTATAAATAATAATACTGGTGATAAATGTATGATATCAAAAAATAACACAATAATTTTCCCTGAAATTATTAAAAAAAATAGTTCAGGTATATTTGTTTCTGATATTTTACATAATATGATATATACTTTATATTTATTGAAAAAATATGATAATTTAACTATTCCTGTAATTAGAAATACTAAGTATTCAGAAGAAGTAATTAATAAGTTAGCATTACAACAAATTAATTATTCTCCTGTTTATAGTGCAATGCGTGATATATTATTATTTGGATATGATGTTTTTCCTGAACTGATGCCTTATATTATATTGTGGAAAGACAGTAATTTATATTGGAAAGATGATAATTTAGATGGTTTAATAAAGAAATATTCAAAAGATGATAAAAGATTTTTTATGATTAAATTAACTATTTTTACAAAACAGAATAACTTACATGCAAATATTATATTATTTGATAAAAAAGACAATTCTTACAGAAGATTTGAACCGTACGGTAATTTATTAATAACAAATGAAACTGAATTAGATAAAATATTATTAGGTTTATTTAAAAAATACTTTAAAAATATTAAATATTATAGACCTTCTGATTATTTAGAAACTGGTAGATTTCAATCTATCAGTAACGATGGTTCAAGTGAAGTTAGAAAAGTTGGTGACCCTATGGGTTTTTGCTTAGCCTGGTGTTTTTGGTATATTGAAATAAGAGTTAAAAATGATAAATTAGCAGAAAAAGAATTAATAAATATGGCATCTGAAAAAATATTTAATAAATATTGTGATAGTAAAACACCATATAATGATTTTATAAGAGATTATGGATTATTGTTAAACGATGAAAAAAATAAATTATTTACTAGTTTTGAAGTTAATAAGAATGATTTTTATGATATAATTTATAAAGATACTACTCTTGATAAAATTAAAGAAAATATAGTAGATGAATTAGATAAATTAAGATTAATAAATTAACTGTTTCTATTTATAGGTTGTAAATATTCTAAACCTAGTAAATCAAATATTTCTTTTTCTGAATTAACTTTAAAACTTTTATTATTTTTATATAAACCGTATTCGTTTAATTTATAACCGTAAGATATAGCAACCATTCTCATATTTCTGTTAAAATCTTTATTACCTGTAAAATATAATAATGCATAATAATAAGAACTATATGGTATAAATCTAATATCTATTCTACCAATAACATTATTATAATTAAAAATACCCATATATTTTGTTTTAACGTCTTCACCTGTTAACGATTCAATAATAAATTTACTATTTTTAAGTTTGTCAATAAAATCTTTAAAATATATATAATATTTATCTGTAGATTTTTCTGTATTAAAAGATGGATGTGTTAAAATAAAATCTACATCACCTGCTGTTTTATTCATTCTTCTATATGAACCACATACTGTTCCAAATAACTCTGGATCTATTTTAAGTAAAGTATTTAGTAATAATTCTAAAATTTCATCTATTAATTTTCTGTCTAAATGAGTATTTATTTTACCAACATATTTTAAACCTTTTTTAACTATATCAGGAACTTCTATCTGATTTTTCTCTACTTTTTCTTGTAATTCATCTATTGATTTAATATTATAGTTTTTAAATAATTCATAAGCTGTTTTCTTACCAATCCCGTATGTTTCTTCTAAATCAGCCATAATCTTTAAAAAAGTTTCGTCTTTCTTTGTTAACTTGATTTCTGCTAATTTTCCGGTTTTTATTATTTCTTTTATTCTTCTAATAGTTCCTTCACCAATTCCTTTTATATTTTTAATATCATTAATAGAAAAAGTATTATTTTTAATTTTTTCTATTATTTTTGTAGCAGTTTCTATTGATTTTAATCTAAACATATTTTTAGTTAATTCTTTACCACTACTGTTGTCTATATCTATTTTGATTTGTTTTATTAGATTTTTAAATATATCTGTTATTTTATTTCTATCAATTTTATAGTTATCTATATCTGACATATAATATTAGTTATAAAAAAGTTGATTTATTAATATTAAACAACATAATATATAATATTAATATTATGGATTTTCCAGGAACTAGTGGTATTACAAATATCGGTAACACTTGTTATATGAATTCTGTTTTACAGTGTATTAGTGCAACAGATATTTTAAATTATTATATTAGATCCGCAGATTTCAAAGCTAATCTTGCTGAAGGTGTAAAACGCCTTTTAGTAAATAAAATAAAGACTAGTAAAAAAATTATTAAAGTTGATAAAGCTATTTTAAGAGGAAAATTTAAAGATAGTATTACATATCGTCTATATCAAGTTTTTACTATTATGTGGAAATGTAATTCTATTGTTACACCACATACTTTTAAAAAATCACTTGATTTACATTGTTCTAAGTTTAAAGGGTGTAATCAGCATGATGCACAAGAGTTTTTAATATATATATTAGATCGTATTCACGATGAAATTAAAACAGATATTAATGTCATTAAATTTAACTTTGATGATAGTTTAATAGATTATGTTAGAAATAAAATAGAAATAATGGAACAACTTAAAGAGGTAGAAACTGAAGAATTAAAACAAAAATTAGAAATTTTAGTCGCAACTAATTTTGATAAAGAAGTATATCTAA
>Ga0194129_10002655_pt1 | contig 26462 bp, 26 predicted proteins | sample TA2KigCa35mmetaG_FD_150862 | JGI IMG/M metagenome (GOLD analysis project Ga0194129, IMG submission 150862) | Freshwater microbial communities from Lake Tanganyika, Tanzania - TA2015038 Kigoma Deep Cast 35m | ecosystem: Environmental > Aquatic > Freshwater > Lake | place: Tanzania: Lake...
ACTGGCATATCTGCTCCACCAATTGGAATAATAATTAAGAAACCTATGAGCGTTGATAAAAAGATTATCGTCCAAAAAAGAAATTCATTTTGATGTATTGTAAAATAAATAATTAAAAAAATGATAAATAATCCAAGTAATAAATTTATTATATGTTGACCTTTAAAGACAATGGGTGAGCCGGACATAAGTCCTTGAAGCTTTAAAAAAGCAATACATGATCCAGAAAACGTTATTGCTCCGATTGCTACACCTAGAGACATTTCAATTAAACTTAGTGTCTTAATATTCCCAACCTCTCCAATCCCAAACGATGATGGATTGTTATATGCAACAACCCCTACAAGAACTGCAGCAAGTCCAACTAAACTATGAAAGCCAGCAACAAGTTGCGGCATAGCTGTCATTGCAATTTTATTAGCAATATAACCACCAACTAAACCTCCAAGAATAATTGGAATTAAAATGTATGAAATATTATCTTTTATTTGATCTAAATTTTTAAAGGATAATAAAGTGACAACTACAGCAAGAATCATTCCAATAATCCCTAGAATATTTCCTCTTCTAGAGGTTTCTGGAGATGAAAGGCCTCTTAAGGCCATAATAAAGAGAATTCCTGTAAGAAGATAAAAAAAAGCAGTAATATTTACTGAAATCATTTTTTATTTTTTTTTTTATACATACTGAGCATACGCTGAGTTACTAGAAAGCCTCCAAAAATGTTTATAGATGCAAGAAATATCGCTATCATTCCAGGAAGTTTTGATACAAAAGAACTGTCTTTAGTTGAAAAAATTATAGCAACTAAAGCACCAACTATAATTACTGAAGATATTGCATTCGTCACCGACATTAGAGGAGTGTGAAGTGCTGGTGTTACGCTCCAGACTACGTAATATCCTACAAATATTGAAAGTATAAAAATTGAAAAACGAAATATGGTTGGATCAATATCCATTTAATTTAATACATCCTTTACATAAATACTTTTTATTATTTCATCATTTTCATCAATTCTTAATGATCCTGTTTGTTTGTCATAAATAGAACTTAGAAAATTATAAATATTTCGAGACAATAAGCTGGATGCGGTCTCAAAAATTCGGCTTGGTACGTTCTTATAACCCAAAATTTTAATTCCAAATTTTTCTATAACTTTTCCACTTTCTGAATATATACAGTTACCTCCCTGCTCAACTGCTAGATCGCAAATAACTGATCCCTTTTTCATAAGACTTAACATTTTTTCATTAATAATTCTTGGAGCTTTCTTTCCTGGAATTAATGCTGTACAGATGACTATATCTTGCTGAGCTAAAGTTTTTTTTAATAACTCCTCTTGCTTTTTTTTATAATCCTCCCCAACTTCCTTTGCATAACCTCCGGAAGTTTCCAAATTTTTTTCATTATCCACAAAAACAAATTTACCTCCTAAGCTTTCAACTTGCTCTTTAGATGCTAATCTCACATCTGTTGCGCTTACAACAGCTCCTAATCGTTTCGCAGTTGCTATTGCCTGAAGTCCAGCAACCCCTGCTCCAATAATAAAAAATTTTGCAGGTGTAACAGTTCCTGCAGCAGTCATCATCATTGGAACTGCCTTGTTAAATTCATAAACACTATCAATTACAGCTTTGTATCCAGCTAAATTAGCTTGCGAAGATAAAATATCCATAGACTGAGCTCGAGTTATTCTTGGAAGAAGTTCTAAAGAAAATATTTTAACTTTTTTATTTATTAATTTATTAATTATTTCTTTGTTAAGATGTGGAAAAAAACTTCCTATCAAAATACTATTTTCTTTAATTAAAGTTATCTCGTCAAAAGTTGGACAATTTATTTTTAAAATTATATCAGATGATCCTAAAATTTCATTTCTTTGAAGACAATATGCTCCAATACTTTTAAAATCTTCATCCTTGATATTAAGAAAACTTCCAAAATTATTCTCAACATTTACATTAAATCCAAGTTGTATAAATTTTTTAATCGTATCAGGTGTAAGAAGAACTCTTTTTTCGAAAGAGTCTTTCTCCGAAATAGATCCAATAATCATCAAAAAATTTAAATCTAAAACTTAATAAAAATTAATAATATTAGAATGGCTAAAATTATTACGATTGCATAAACAGTAAGTTTCTTAAACACAGTCCACATTTCTTTTTGAGGTGAGATATCCATGTCAACCTTGCCTTGCTTTAAACTTTGGATTTTTTTTATTTATTACATAAATTTTCCCTCTACGTCTTACAACTTTGCAATTAATATCTCTTTTTTTTAGAGATTTTAGTGAACTTACTACTTTCATATTTAGTTAATTAATAAGCCTGGCAACGACCTACTCTTCCGTGTCTTAAGACAAAGTACCATTGGCGCTAAAGGGCTTAACTGCCGAGTTCGGAATGGGATCGGGTGTGACTCCTTTGCAAAAATTACCAGGCAACTGAAATATATTTAAATATAAAGTGTTGTAAATAGTGTTTATTTATTTTTTTTTAAAAAATCTTGATAAGTTTTAAGAATACTGTCTTCCAAGTTACATTTGCTTTGCCAACCATATTTTTTTGCTAATGAAATATCTAAAACCTTTCTTTTAATACCATCAAGTTTTGAATTATTAAAAAAAATTTTAATTTTTTTTTCGGGATCTAGTACTTTTAAAAAAAGCTCTGCTATTTTTTTTATAGTTAAATCTTTACCTGTGCCAATATTTATCAGATTTCTATGAATTTTTTTTTTCATAAAAAAAATACATGCATCAGCTATATCATCTACATATATAATCTCTCTTCTAGCTTCTCCAGAACCCCATAATTTAATAAATAATTTTTTATTTTTTTTTGCGTTATAAATCTTTTTTATTAACGCAGGAACAAAATGAGAATCAAGAGCATTATAGTTATCATTTGGCCCAAAAGTATTTGTTGGCATTAAACATTTATAATTAGTTCCATACTGAATATTGTAACTTTCACACATCTTAATTCCTGCAATCTTAGCAATCGCATAAGGTTCATTTGTTTTTTCAAGTGGACCATTTAAAATATATTCCTCTTTTAGAGGTTGTTTTGCATTTGCAGGATAAATACAACTTGAACCTAAAAAAATTAGATTTTTTATACCTGCCAAGTAAGCTGAATGTATAAGGTTATTCTGAATATTAAGATTATTATAGATAAAATCAGCTCTATACTTGTTATTTGCATATATACCTCCTACTTTGGCTGCAGCAATAAAAATAAAACTAGGTTTTTTTTTTTTTAAAAAGCTTTTGACTTGTAACTGGTCGTTTAAGTCTAATTTTTTTCTACTTTCTACTAAAATATTTTTAAAACCCTTCTCTTTAAGTTTTCTTACTATTGCACTCCCTACTAATCCATTATGACCAGCAACATAAATACTTGATTTACCACTAACCATTGAATTTTTTTTTTAAAAAAATTAATTCCTCATCAACCATCTCTTTCACTAACTTATTTATATTGTATATTGGTTTCCAACCGAGCAACCTGTAAGCTTTCTTTGAGTCTCCTAAAAGAGTATTTACATCTAATGGTCTAAAATAAGATTTATCACATTCTACAAGTATAGTATTTTTATTTATAAGACCTTTTTCATTTATTCCTTTACCAACCCACTTAATTTCAAAATTAAGTTCTTTACCAACGAAAGTTATGAATTCTCTAATCGAATAATTAATCCCTGTTGAAATAACAAAATCATCTGCTTTTTTATATTGCAGTATTAACCACATTGCATAACAATAGTCTTTAGCATGGCCCCAATCTCTACGAGCATCCAAATTTCCAATATATAATCTTTTTTGTAATCCTAATTTAATTCTACACAAGGCGGATACTACTTTTTTTGTAACAAAAGTTTCTCCTCTTCTAAAACTTTCATGATTAAATAAAATACCATTGGAGGCAAAAATATTATAGGCCTCTCTATAATTTACAGTTATCCAGTGAGCATAAAGTTTAGCAACCCCATAGGGACTTTGAGGATAAAATGTTGTTTTCTCGTTTTGAGGTATTGTTTGAACTTTTCCAAACATTTCAGATGTTCCAGCCTGATAAAATTTTATTTTTTTTTCTAACTTATTAAATCTTATTGCCTCTAGTATTCTTAATGTTCCTAATGCATCGGCATTAGCAGTATATTCTGGAACCTCAAATGAAACTGCAACGTGGGACTGTGCGGCTAAATTATAAATTTCATCAGGCTTAACACTTCTAATTATTTTAGAAACAGAGCTAAAGTCAGTTATGTCTCCATAATGCAATATAAAGTTCCTATTCTTTTCATGAGGGTCTTGGTAAAGATGATCCACTCTATTTGTATTTATAGAAGAGGAGCGTCTTTTTACTCCATGTACCTGATATTTTTTTTTAATTAAAATTTCCGATAGATAAGATCCATCCTGACCAGTAACTCCAAATATTAGAGCTTTTTTTTTCATGTAAAATATTTTGAGAAATTATTTATACAATTATAAACAATAAACATAATAATTTATTATTTTTGAGAAAATAAATATAAATATTTAAACAACTTAATTAAATGACATAAGATTTTTGTGATTATGTAATCAAAATTATTCTTATATTTAATATTATTTTTTTTTAAAAACCATTTTAAATACAAATGGTATTCTAGTCTTCTTTCCCACCATGGAATACTCAAATATGAAAACTTATTAGAAACGCTGTCATTTCTAAGCCTGTAGAAAGTTAAATGATCATTTAAAACTTTATAATTTTTGAGCATATATTTTGCATATACCGCAGACCTAAAATCGAACCAGGTGTTATAATATCTATCTTTTGCGATTTTATTTAAGATATCTTTTAAAACATTTCTCCTCATTGAAAGACAACTGGTTGAAGTCATTTCGGGAAATGGGCTAAAGTTTATTTTTTTTTTAAATTTGGTTTTTTTTTTTGAAAAAATTATTGGTAGATCAAATATTAAATTTGAATCATTTTTAAAATTATGAAGAATTTTCTCAATTTTTTTTTTTTTAAAGAAATCATCACTATCTAAAAAAAATATAATTTCTCCAGAACTTACTTTGAAACATTTTTTTATGCCATTGATTTGATTTAAACTAGGATATTTACCTTTTTTTTTATTTATTAATATTTTTATATTTTTGTATTTTTTAACAAGCTTTATTGAATTATCAGTCGAACAATCATCATAAAAAATAATCTCAAAATTTTTATAACTTTGACTAATCAAAGACTTTACACAATCATTAATATATCTTTCTCCGTTATAATTTGTAATTATAATACTGCATTTCATAAACTTTTATTTTCGTAAATATACTCTATTGTCTTTCTTAAAGGCATTTTAATCTTAAAAATTTTTTTAAAATATTTTTTTTTTAAATATTTGTGAATTTCCGAAAAAGTATATTTTTTTTTTAACATATTATCAAAATGATGTTCAAAAATAATAAATTTTACTATAGATATTTTTTTTTTAAGACCTAATATAATTTCAAATTCATGACCTTCAGTATCAATTTTTAATATGTCAATTTTTGAGATTTTATAATCTCTTAAATAGTTGAATAAAGTATTTGCTCTAATATTTAAATTTGAATAAAAATTTTTTTTATTAAAAAAAAATGTTTTTTTTTTAAAATAGTTTGAATTAAAATTTATATTTGTAAAAGTTGATGATGAAGTCTCTTTACATTGTTTAAATACCATCGTTCTAGCTTTTGAACTAAAGGCAATATTTTCAATTATAATGTTATCATTATTTAAATTTTTTTTTTTTAAATAATTGAAATTAATTGGACTGGCTTCAAAAGAATAAATCTTTTTAAAATTAAAATTTTTTTTAAAAAAAGAGATGGTTTCTCCATGATGAGCTCCTACATCAAATAAAACTTCTATTTTTTTAAAATAAGTATTTTTCTTAATAAATAGTAGTAACTTTCTTTGGTAAAAAAAATCTAAAATTTTTACAAAAAAAATGATAACCTTAATCATTTATTGTAAAAAACATAATAGCCAAAAATTTTATTTACACTTGGAGATGTATTTTTTTTACAATCTTTGTTCGAAATATCTTTTGAACATAAATCATAGTTGTTTATTAAAAAGCTATAATGCTTGTGAAAATTCATATGATTTTCCTTAAAATCAAAGTAAACACTACTAAAAACATTGTAACCATATTTTTTATTTTCTTGATATATACGACTTAGATTTCTTAAATTAAAAACAAATAAAGATAAAATTATTAAAAAAATAAAACGATTTTTTAGTTGACTCTTTTTTAAAGAGGATCTCTCGTAAAAACTACATAAAAAAACAAAAATTAATACAGCAATTAGAGAATAGCCACCATATCTAAGCGCAGGATGATTTAAAAACCATTCCAAAAGTAATAAGAGTAAAATTATTATAAGAATTGTGAAAAAAAAATTTTTTTTTATAATTTTCTCTTTTCTAAAAGGATAAAAAAATAATAAACATATTACAGCTAAAAAAATAATGCCTAATAAAAAATCTAATATTTTATTAAAAAAATAAACTTTGATCCAAGTACTTACCCAATTAAGGTTTTTTATAAAAACCTCTGGATTTTCTACTCTATAATTTGGGGTTGCTCCACCCTTAGACCAAAGCTGGTACCAGTTATTTAACTCATTAACTTCATTAATTTTAATTGACCAAATAAAATTCTCAAAACATAGAAATGTTACTGGGTAGATTAAACATCCAGTGTTCATAAAACTATGAAAAAAAATAAGACTTACTTTTATTAAAAAAAAATAAAAATAAAAGTTTTTAAAAAAATATATTTTTAAAATTCCAAAATTTTTTATTTTCATTATAAAAATTGCAATAAAAAAAATAAAAATAAAATATAAAACGTAAAAAGCTTTAAAACCTATTATTAAGGAGATTAATAATAAAACTTTTGATAGCTGCTCTCTAATTTTTATCTCATTTAAAATAATTTTGAATATTTCTAAAAAAAGCAAAAGGATCAAAATCTGCGCAGACAAATCTGTTCCGTGCTCTGCAAATCTGGGAAAAAAAGTAATAATAAATATTAAAGATATTAGACTATAAAAACTTAAAAAATTAAATTCCCTTCTTTTAAATCTATCTGTAATTTCTCTTAAAAAAATTAAATTTGAAAATAAAAAAATTATTAAAACTATAAAATGAAAAGAATAAAAATTTATTATTGGAAGATAGAATAAAGAATTAATATAAAAAAGAGATGAGGGTGTTCTATATCCTAAGTCAAAACTGCCAATACCAAATGGTATTTTATATTGTGTTAAAATATGACTGAATTGGAAATGATAATAATAAAAATCATCATGAGTTTTAAATATACAAATTCCTAAAAAAAATATTATTTTAAAAAAAAAATAAAATTTAATTTCATTATTATTTTTAAAAACATTGTTTTTTAGCTTAACAAGTAGAAATATAAACCCTATTAAAAGAAGTATTAAATTATGAAACTCACTGTGAGAAATAAAAAGTGAGGTTATATAAGAATATAAACTTATAAGAAGAATACCAGCTAGTCCTTTATAGCCTAAACTATAAGAAAAATTTAATTTCTTATTAGAAGTTAATAAAAAACCAAAACCAAGAATAGATAAAGAAACAAAAAAATAAAATAAAATAAAAAAAAATAAATTTAATATCATTTTTCTAATAGTTAATATAAATCTAATTTGTGTATAAAGAACTTACATTAATAATTCCAACAAAGTATGAGAAAGAGTCAGTTTCTCATGTGATAAAAGAAATTAGAAAAATAGGAATTAAAACTATTTTCGTATTAGAAAGTGGAGATTTTCAAACTATTAATACAATTAAACAATTTAAAAGTTATATTTATTTCCAAAAAAAAAGGGGCTACGGGCAAGCTATAATAGAGGGCTTAAAATTAGTTAAAACAAAGTATTTTTGTATTTTTAATGCTGATGGCTCTTTTAATCCAAATGAGATTAAAAAAATGCTGACAATAGCAAAAGTAAACAATTATGATTTAGTTTTCGGATCAAGATATGAAAAAAATTGCGGAAGTGACGATGACACAATAATTACGAGGATGGGAAATTTTTTTTTTACTAAACTAGGAAATTTATTATTTAAAATAGGAATCAGCGATATTTTATATACGTTTGTACTTGGAAAAACTAAAAGTATTTCAGATTTGAAATTAAAAGAAAAAGATTTTAAGTTATGCGTTGAATTACCAATTAAAGCAAAAGTTAAAAATTTAAAACTATCTACAAACAAATCCTTTGAAAGAGCAAGACTCGCTGGGAAAAAAAAAGTTAAAGCTTTTTCCGATGGATTAAAAATACTACATTGTATGCTTAAAATATTTATATTAAATGCAAAAAAATATTCTATTAAAAAATATTAATAAATCTAATTTTTTAAATTACATTCTTATTTTTTTTATAAGTTTTGTGCCTATTATACTTCTCTCAGGAAATGCGATTATTAATATATTTATAATTATAATAGATATTGTTTTTTTGATTGCCTTAAGTAATTATAAAGATAAAAAATCTTTTGTAAAAAATAATCATTTATATATATTATTATTTTTTTTTCTAAGTCTTATCTTAAATTTATTTTTTTCAATAAACATTTCTAATTCTTTTTTAAGAACAATAGGTTTTATAAAATTTATACTTTTAGTTTTTGCAATAAAATTTGCTTTTGAAATTATAATAAATAACAAACAAAAAAAAAATATATTGTTATTATGGCAATTTATTTTTTTTTTAGTAACTTTTGATGTCTTTTTTGAATATATATTTGGAAAAAATATTTTTGGCAACTATTCATCGATACCAGGAAGAATAACAAGTTTTCTTGGTCAAGAATATAAAATTGGTGGTTTTTATTTTGGTTTTATATTAATATCTTTAGTAACATTTTTTTATAATACAAAAAATAACTTCTTTTTTTTTTTTCTAATTGGTGTTTTTTTATTTGCCGCATTTATTATTGGGGAAAGATCAAATTTTATTAAGTGTCTTTTAATAATTACAATTTTTGTTTTTTTATTTTCTAATAAATTTTTTTTCAGAAAAGTTCTATTAATTTTTTTTTTAATATCCACTTTTTTCATCTTAATAAAATTTAATGAACAGTTCAAAAATAGATATTATGTTTTATTTTTAGAAAATGTATTTAAAGATGGGATAATAGAATCACTTAATACACAACAATATGGATCGCATTATCATACGGCAATTAAAATTTTAAAGAATAATTTTTATTTTGGCATAGGTCTTAAAAACTTTTGGGAAGAAAGTTCAAAAATTATTTATGAAGATAAAAATCTTATGTTTTCTGAAAGAAGAGTTAGTACACATGCGCATAACACCCATTTTGAACTTTTATCTGAAACTGGAATAGTAGGATATATTTGCTTTCTAATTTTTATAATATTAGGACTCTATTTATCTATAAAAAATTTCCTATTAAGAAAAAATTTATACAATCTTGGCGGCTTACTCTTTATTTTTGTATCGCTAATTCCACTAATTCCATCGGGAAGTTTTTTTTCTACCTTTAACTGTACTATTTTTTTTATAAACTACGCAATAATGATTACAAATTTTGATAAAAATAAGACTTAAGATAAAAAATGTTTTAATATAATTTAATAAATCATTTTGATATTTGTTTTTTTTTAACTTTAGCTAAAACTTTATAAATTAAACAATAAATTATTATATTGCATAAAATTATTGTGCTCTGAAATGTTGTGTTGGAAATATTTTTACTTGCATATAGCATCATAACTAAATTATAAAAATTTATAATTATTGCAGATAAAGAATTTGAAAAACCTATTTTAAATTTTTTTTTTAAAAAAAAAAAAACCAGATGATGTAGATGCGATGTATCTGGTTGAAAAGGTGTTTTTTTACCAAAAGCTTTTCTAATAATTGAATATAAAACTTCAAAAGATGGGTACCACAATAAATTTGCAATAAAATATGGGGATATTTTCTGATTTTCAATAGTTAAATTGACTAGAATGTATCCTGTAAAAAAAGCAATAACATAAACACCGCTTTCTCCTAGAAATATTTTTTGAAATAAATTAAGTACTAAAATAAAAAATAAAAACAAAAAAAAAAAATAAAAAGAAATTGCATCTACGAACAAGTTATCTATTAGCCCTAAACGATACAATATTATTAAAATAATTAGATAAAAGCCTAATGAAAGGGTATTGCAACCATCTATAAAATTACTACCATTTAATAAAATCATAAAACAGATTGTTAAAAAAAAATAGTTTACAATCTTATTTTGTAAAAAAAGGTCAATAATAGAAATTCTTAAAGAGGGAATATGAAGATTAATTGTAAAAATAAATACAAACAAAATTACAAATTGAAAAAAGAATCTTGCGGATGGAGATTTTAAAAAATTTAGATCAGACAAAATTCCAATAAAAAAAATTAAAAATAAAAAATAAAAAAATAAAATATTTAAATTAAGACCCCCAAATAAAATAGCGATTAAAATTAATATTCCGCCTACAGTAGGGACAGCTTTGTTAGTAGTAAATTTTTGATGTTTACTACCTGTATAACTTAGAAGTAATTTTTTTTTTATGAAAATATTTCGTAAAGAAAGAACTATTAAAAATAAAAAAAAAATTATTGTTTGATATATTTCCATAGAAAAAATAGTGAAAGTTGAAAAACTGAAAATAAACTTTTTAAAAAACTAAACCTCATATATTTTTTGTACACTAAATAGCTATCTTTAATTTTTTGTAAATTTGAAGATGATAGAGAATTTTTTACTTTTTTTCTTGTAGTTAGCAAAATTTGCAAACCATAAAATTTAATGCCTAATTTTAAAATCTTTAACCATAAAACATAATCCTCTTTTGTTTTTAAATCAGCAAAATAAATATTATTCTCATATAAAATTTTTTTTTTTACAATGACAGTGGACAAACCAATATCACAAGACTTTAATAAGTTTTTATAATCTAAATCTCTTGCAGTTCTATAACCTAAAAATTTATTTCTAGAATTTGTGATTTTATAGGATGTATGAGAAGCACTTAATTTTTTTTTTTTCATAAATGTAATTTGTTTTTCTAGTTTACGATTAGACCAAGTATCATCTGCATCTATAAAAGCTAAATATTTGCCTCTTGCAGCATTAATGCCTATATTTCTAGATATACCGGCGCCTAAATTTTTTTTATTTAAAAGAATTCTACAATTTTTTCTTTTTAATATTTTTTTTAAAAAAAAAAAATCTTCCAAATTTTTATCATCATAAATGATGATTAATTCATAATTTTTATAAGACTGTCTCAAAACAGAATTAATAGACCTTTCTACAAAGGATTTCTTTTTGTAATAAGGCATTATTACACTAACTAATTCCATTTTTAATATTATAAAAATGTTAGTTTTAATTTAAAATGACACAAAAGAAAGTAATTTTTTTTATACCATCCATAGAAGGCTTTGGAGTTGAAAAAAATCTTTTTTACATAGCAAATTTTTTTTCGACAAAAATAAATAATTTAACAATCATAACTTCTTCAAAACAGTATAAAAAAAAATTTAATAAAAAAATAAAATTTTTATCCACTTGGCATAATAGGTTTTTTTCAAAAAGCAGAATAGTAAAATATTTTTTTTGTAGTCTAATTCTTTTTAAAGAAATTCTTCAAAATCGCGGAAGTATAATTTTTTCTTTTCAAAGTAATGTTTTGGCTATATTAATTTCAAAAATTTTAGGATCCCTAGTAGTTATTAGACTAAATACGTCAATAAAAATTTTTGATAAAAAAATTTTTACAAAATTTATGGTAAAATTTTTTTATTCTTTAGCAGATCTAGTTATTGTAAATAGCCTTGAGTTTAAATCTGAACTTAAAAAAAAATTTAATATAAAATCTACATGTATTTATAATCCTTTAAATAAAAACGAAATACTAACTAAATCGAAAAGAAAAAATGAAAATATTTTCAAAATTCAGGAAGCAATTAAAATAATTACGGTGGGAAGATTTGTTTATCAAAAAAACCATTTTTTGCTTATGCGTACTATAAAAACATTAATTTCTGAAAAAAAAATTTTAGTTCAACTTGTTATTGTTGGTGAAGGGTTATTAAAAAAAAAATATATGCAATTTATAAAGATAAATAAATTATCTAAATACATTAAAATTATAAATTATACAAAAAATCCATACAACTTAATTAAACAATGTGATGTTTTTGTATTAACCTCTGATTACGAAGGATTACCAAATGTTTTATTAGAAGCAATTTGCTTAAATAAATTTATTATATCAAGCGACTGTAGGACAGGACCTAAAGAAATTCTACTTAATGGAAAAGGAGGTTTACTCTTTAAAACCGGTAATATGAAAGATTTAGTTAACAAATTAATTTTTTATAAAAAAAATAAGAAAATTTGTAGATCTTTAATTAGTGCAGCAAAAAAAAATTTGATTAAATTTGATTATAAAAATAATTTAAATAATTATTTTTTTGAAATTCAAAAATTTTTTTAGATTTAAAATTAAAAAAAAAATATTTTTTTATAAAATTTCGCAAAAGGTAATATTAAATTAAAAGCATATAAATAAATTAAATTTTTTTTGTTTTTAAAAAAATTTTTAAAATTTAAATTGATATCCAGTAATAAAAAAAATAAAATAAATATTAATGGTTCGTAATATTTATGATAAATTGTTAGTTGTAGATTAGATATAATAAGCAAAGAAAAAATCATAAAATTACTAAAACTATTAATACATAATGAAAAAATAAATATTAAAGAAATTAAAGAAATTAAAAAAAAAAGCTCATTTCCATTAAATAAATAATGTGATAATTGGAAAAAGAACCCACCGCCTGTAAATATTGGTAAATAATTAAAAAAAAAACATAGAATTAAGTGAAATAAGGTTATTACCAAAATTATTACTTTATTTCCGAATAAGTAACTTATTTTAAAGAAGAATTCTTTTTCTCTTAAAAAAATCAATAAATGAAAAAAAACTATAGAAGAAATTATCAATATTTTATTTGATAAATTAAAATCTAGTGAAACACTATCTCCATATAATCCTGGAGTTTTTCCGGCGGTAAAAAAGAAAATATCTAAGAAAAAAATATAATATAATGCTGGTAAAGATAACAAAAAATTAATGACGATTAATAAAATAATTTTATTGATAGATATTTTTTTTAAAAACTTAAAAAGAAAAAAAATTGAAAAAACGGAAAAATTTGGACTTATATAAGATGCCAATACAATAAAAAAAGTATTGAATATTGCATATTTAAATAAATAATTCTTTTGAGTAAATTTTAAATAAAAAAAAATTCCTATAGTAAAAAAAAAAACACCTAGTATTCTGCTATCTGGCCATATAGTAAGAGATCTAAATGTAGGTGATAAAAAAATTACACCCGCAATAAGTAAGGCAATATTTTTCTTAATGAAAGGAAATCTTATTTTTAAGCAACAAAAAAAAATTGGAATTAAAAGCAAATTTATGTGTAGAAATATAAATCTTGTTACAACATCGTTTAAAAAAATATTTTGAATAAATGATAATAAGATTATAGTGACCGGAGAATGCCTGTTTCCAAATTCGTTATAATTTAAAAAAAAATATTTTAAATTTTCATTAAATTTTTTAATAATTATTTTATAACCTTCATAATCTGATCTGGCACCACCATTTAGATCTTCATTCAAAAAAAAACCAATAATTAATGAAAAGTAAAGTAATATTAAGATAACAATATCAAACTTTTTTTGTAAAAAAGACATTTTAAAGTTTCACATTAAAAATAACTTATAGAATTTATATGGTATTCTCCATATTGGAAAACTACCAATATCCTCTCGAATAGTTGTTTTAATATTCCAAGAAAAAATATAAATAAAAAAAAATAAATTTACTATAACTGGATTAATTTTTTTTATCATAAAAAATAAATTTATCTTGTTAAAATTAACAAAAATAATTTTATTTTTAATACAAAAAATTAGTGTTAACAAATTAAAACTATAAAAAATATTTATTCCTCTTCCCCAATCAAAAAGAGATAAAAAAAAAATAGGTACAAAAATATTTAGAAAAATAAATATAACAATCGGTTTGTTTAAATAAAAATAGAAAAAATATTTTTTTTTAAGGTATGAGTTAAATAAAATAATTAAAAGAGGAAAAAAACCAACTAAGAAAATAAACAAGTATCTTAATAGATGGTTTATTTTATAATCTGGAATATTTCCAATAAATTGAGCTAATATTCCCTTTTTGCTTTCCAATAAAGCAGCCGACATATAACAATTTTGGTTAAAATTTATTTCTAAAGAGCTACACATTGTTTTCCAACCATCTGTTGAGAGAGGAAAGTAGATTACTAAAAAAAAAACTAATAAAGATGGAAAAGATAAAAAAAAAATTTTTATATATAATTTCAAATAATTTTTCGAATAATTTTTAATAAATAAAATAAAAATTATATAAGGAAAAAAAAATATTACAGGTTCCCAGATCAAAAAAACTATTGGAAAAATAAAAAATACATAAATATTTGAAAAATATGATTTAAGTTTAATATTAGATAAAAAAAGTAATAATAAATAGAAAACAAATATTATAGTTTCTTTTCTTCCTAAACTCTCTATATCGGCTATTGGAAAAAGTAAAAATATTGGTGAAAAAAAAGCTAAGTTAAAAATAAATCTTTTTTTGACATCTTTAATAAAAAAAAAAAAAAATAAAAAAAAAAAAAAAAAGTATAAGATAAAATAAATGAAAAAATGATTGAAAAATAAATATTATTAATCTCAGAGATGTATTTAGTAGTGTTGCGAAAAAAAAAGAAATTTCACCTGCGAGACCTCTTCTTGTAAAACCACCTTTGTAGTTAATTATCCATTCTGAGATTGAAGAATCGTTGCCAACGGTATGTTTGGTATATAAAAAAAATATCGCAAAAAAACCAATAAAAACAAAATAAAATAACAAAAAAAAATTTTTTTTATAAAGTCTATCCATTATTAGTGTAAAATTTTTATAATAATATTAAATAAATTTTCTTTGTCTTTCAAATTTTAAGTATATAAAATAAATTTTATTTCGCGGGGTGGAGCAGTCTGGTAGCTCGTCAGGCTCATAACCTGAAGGTCCTTGGTTCAAATCCAAGCCCCGCAACCAAAATATTATATAAACTTATATTACTTCTAAAATATATAATATAAAATTTGCAAACCCAAAAAATAATAATATTTATACTTAATGATAAAATTTTCTAATTTTAGTAAAGAATATATTATTTTTTTTTTATCTTTTTTAAGTTTATTTTATTCTTTTCTTTCTAATCATGATGGAACAGGCGGTGGAGCAAGTGGAGACTTTGAAGCAACATATGGTTTTATTTTAGCTCTTCAAGAGAGTTTATTTGCTAATCCTAATGAATGGACTTTAGTTCATACTCCACTTCATTTTATTATTTTATCTTATGTAACAAGAGTTATTGACGACTCTGATACTTTAAGACTCATATTTTTAATTTTTTCAATAAGTATTCCTTATATTTTTTACGTAATCGTTTCAAAATTTATTTTAAAAAATAAAAACAAAAAAAATTTAATTCTTATTATTTCTTGTTGCATTTTTTTTATACCTTCCTTTCGATATACTAGCGTTTGGTGTAACAATCTAATTACATCTATTTTTTTTTTTTTAATTTCAATTTTTTTTTTTTAGAAATGGAAAGAAAAATTAAATAAAAAATTAAATAAAAACTTATTACTACAAATTTTTTTTTTAGTTCTAGCAACTTATACAAGACAATATTTTGCAGTTTTTTTTTTATACTTTTTAAAAAAATACTATGAAGTTTTACCTTTGAAAAATTTTATTAAACTTTTTTTAATATGCATATTATCTTCACTTCCAGTTTTTTTTTATGTTTATAAATTTCCATCACTTCTAACAGAACAACATATGAGCATTTATGCAGTGAATTACTTTCTGTTAGGAAATTCAGCAATTATATTTACAACATTGTTTCCAATAATAATGATAAATTTTCTATACAAAAAGATTCCTTGTAAAAAAATTTTAATTCCATCTATAATTTCATTTTGCTTAGTTTATATTTTATCTTTAAATTTTGATGGGTATGGTTGGCAAGGAGGTGGGGTAAGCTTTTTATTTTCAAAAAAAATTTTTAACAATAATATTTTTTTTTATTTTTCAAGCTTTTTTACAATCGCAGTATTTATTTATTTATTTTTAGAAAATAGGTCTAATTTCGTTATTCTGTTGACACTGTTATTCATGTTTTTCTCATTTCAAGTTTACCAAAGATATTATGATCCAATGTTTTTTATTGTTTTTTTTTTAATGGTGAAAACTGATCTTATAAATATTTTCATTAAAAAAAAAATGCCATCTTACTTATTACTACTCTATTTTGTTTTGTTTTATTTAATTACAGCATCTAAACTAATTTATAGATATAGTTTTAACATTTAATAAAATTAAAAAATAAATTAGAAAAAGATGAATAATATTTGATGAAATACTATTGTATTTTATTCAATTTAAAAAATAATTATTTGTAATATTTGTATAATATATGAAAATTGCCATAATAGGTGGAACAAGTTTTATAGGAAGAAAACTTCTTTCAACTTTAAAAAAAAAAAATCTAATTGCAACATATTGTTCAGGTAAAATTGTTAGTAGTAATAAAATCAAATGGAAAAAATTAGATTTTAAAGATAATAAAAAAAATTTTTTTAAATATCTTAACTCACCAGATATTATATTAAATTTAGCATGGGCAGACATACCTAATTATGAGCTCAAAAACCACTATAAAACTTTTTATTACCAAAAAAGACTAAATTTTAATTTAATTCAAAATGGTCTTAAAAATCTAATTGTGCTTGGCACTTGTTATGAGTATGGAAAAATAAATGGAAAATTATCTGAAAACGTAAAAGAAGAGCCAAATACTAATTATGGCAAGTCAAAGCTAATGTTGCTCAAAAGTATTTTAAAATTAAAAAAAAATAAAAAATTTAAGTTTACTTGGTTAAGACCTTTTTTTGTTTATGGATTGAATAAAAAAAGAAATACCTTATTTTCTTTAATTAAAAAATTGGAAAATAATAAAATACGAAAGTTAAATGTAAGTGGCAATTTAGTAAGAGACTTTGTGTCAATTAATTTTTTATGTTCAATGATAAATAAAGTAATAAATCTAAATGATGATCTTGGAATTATGAATATTTGTAGTGGAAAAGGAACAACAATTAAAGACTTTGTTAAAGAAAATTTAAGGTTTAAGAAGAATTTAAAAAAAATTAATATGAAGGCTCCAAATCCAAATAAATTTGAACCTAAAGCTTTTTGGGGTGACAATACTAAGCAAAATAAGTTGCTTCTAAACTAATTATTATTTTATTTAAATTTTTTTTATTATTATGAAAATTCTTATATTTATAATTACTTATAAAGCTTCTTTTAGAGTCAAGAATATTTTAAAAGAAATGCCAGTCAGTTTTCTGAGAAAATTCGATTATAAAATCTTAATAAGCGATGACTACTCAGGTGATGATACCAAATATTTTATAACAGAATTAAAAAATAAATATAAAAATATAATAACTAATTTTAATTCTAAAAATCTTGGTTATGGAGGAAATATAAAAAAATGTATGAGATTTGCTTACAATAAAAAGTATAATTTTGCTGCTATGGTCCACGGTGATAATCAGTATAGTCCAAAATATTTAAAGCAAATGATACAAGAAATTATCAAAACTGATTGCGCAGCGATTTCAGGTAGTAGAATGCAAATAAAAAAATCAGCATTACGGGGCGGAATGCCAATATATAAATTTATAGGAAATATATTTTTAACAAATTTTTTTAATTTTTTGCACGGAACATCTTTCACAGATTGTCATACAGGCTATTGGGTTTATAATTTAAATAAAATTAAATACATGTGGTTAAAAAATTTCGATAATGGCTTTATTTTTGATTTAGATATGAGATTAAAATTATTAAAAAAAAAATTATCTATAAGAGAAATTTTTATAAATACACGTTATGGAACAGAGAGATCATCAACTCATATAAAATATGCTTTTTTTTTCTTATTAAAAACTTTAGTAAAAAAAATATTTAAGTAATTAAAAATATATTATCTATATTTTAATTTATGGTTTTTAATATTTAAAAGTAGTGTTATAATTATTATAGAATTATTAAAATAACCAAAATTTCCATAGGGAAAGTCCCATGGTTGCAAATCAAAAAAAAGAGAGAGAAATCTCAGAAAAAAGAAAAAATAAAAAATTACAATAAGATTAATTTTTGAAAAAAAAAATTTAAAATTTAAAATTGAAAAAATTAATAACGGTAAAAGTAAAATATAATCATGCAACTGATGAGCAGCAAAACTAAGTGAGACCAGACATATCATAGACAATTTAAATAGGTCATTTTTTACATCTTTTAACTTATAAATAATAATAAAACTTAAAATTAAAGGAATAACTATTACCAAGTATTTGTTGAAACCAATTTCTTGCAATAGTGAAAAAATAGTAACAGGAAGATGGTTTTTAATTGAAAAAAAATGATTTAAAACAAGAATAGGTTCAAACAAATTTTGAATAATGTTTGTATTCGTAATGAAACTATAAAGTAACCATCCAAAAATACAGGGAATAGATGAAATTAAAATTTTATTTATATTTTTTAAAGAAAAAAAATAAATAAAAAGTACATAACCAATATTATATTTAAAATAACTTATGCCACTAAATAATATCGAAATTTTATTTTTAAATACGAATGGCAGTATAAAAAATAAAAAAGTAAGTAAAGTTTGTTGCCCGTACCCAATATTTATCCTCAAGGGAGTACTCATTAAAAAAAGACAAGCTGACAAAATGAATATATTTCTGGGAATAGAAAATCCTCTATAAAAAAAAAATAATATGATAGAACAAAATGAAATATTTAAAAAAGCCCAGATTGTCTTAGCTATATCCCACTCAAGCAACGTAAATGGTAAAAGAAGAATAAATAAACCGTGAGCGTATATACCGTCTTGAGAATAAAGCATTCTATCAGCTGGACCTCTGTCATGTTTTCCATCTAAAACATACTGATAATGATTTATTCCTTCCGAAACTAATTTTGAGGGATAATAATGAAAATCATAACTGAATTTCTGAGACTGGTTAAATGAATGGATGACAGAAATTAAAGCTAAAATTATAACTATAGTAAAAAATAATATCTTAATTTTCTTGTTATTAACTAAGATCATTGAAATATTTAACATTTATTTTTTTTAATATTTGAATAGAAGATTCTATTAATAATTAATAGAAGATCATATTAATAATATAGTCAAATCATAATGATGTTTTTAAAAAAAAATACAAATTTTTATATAATATTATTTGTCTTGATTGGGATTACATTAAGAATACTAGTTTCAAATTTTGGTTACAATCATGACTTTATTATGCACCAGAAGAATATGGAGCTTCTCAAATATGGAGAGAGTTTTTATTCTTATGGAAAATATAATTACACACCATTTTGGGTTAATTTACTGCTGCTTTTGGACACGATTTCATTGCCATTTACTGACTATCAACCAACCTTTAGAGTCAAGTTAGTATTGTTATTAAGCATTATTGATATTTTAATATTTATTTTACTTTATAAAAATTACTCAGTAAAAATTAGTTTGTTATTTTTTTTAAATCCTATTTCAGTTTTTATTACAGGTTTTCATAATCAATTCGACAATATTGCTGTTTTACTAGCCTTTGTAGCTATATTAATTTATGAAAAGTATAAAAATAATTATGAACTGCTTTTCTCTCTAATTATTTTCGGACTTTCCATTTGTGCAAAACATATATTTATTTTTTTTCCAATATGGTTAGCATTTAAGGAAAAGATCTTTCATAAAAAAATTATTATAATTTTAGTGCCAGCTGTTATTTTCTTTTCAAGTTTTATTAATTATCTATCAGTTGATTATCATCATATTGTTGAACATGTTTTTAATTATAAAGCCTCAGGTAATGGACCTTTTTGGAAAATTTTTACTCCAAAAATTATTGACATATACGTTGATAAAAAAATTTTATTTATCACTTCTTTGATTATACTTGGGCTTTTTTTTCAGAAAAAATCGCTACGAAATATTTTTCATTATTACCTTATTTCAATAGTGATACTTTCATCCGGGATGGCTAACCAATTTCTTGCTATTCCTTTGGTAGCTTTATCTGTTTTTTGGAATAAAAAATATTTAATATATACAATAATATGTGTCTTACTTTTTCTTGTTGATGGAGATGCATTTAATATTAAATTTTTGAGAGAAACACTAAATTGGGACTACAGGTTAACTAGAATGATGTATTATCCTATTATTTTAGTACTTTTATTAGGTTTTTTAGAAACAATATACGGAAGAAAAAAATTAAATTTTTTTCTTCTAAAAATTATTAATTTAGCTTTTAATAAAATTAAGACTCAAATAACTTTTAATAAATAAAAAATACTAAACCCAAAAAATTTTATAATGATTTTCTTATATACAATTTAATCAAGTTTTTATTATTACAAAAAAATTAAAGAATTAAAAAAATCAATTTTAGTTTATAAATATTTAAGTCTAATTTTTACTAAATCTCTAAACATTACAAAGGTATCAAAAAAAATATTTAACTTACTATATTTTTTATGACACCATATTACTGGCATTTCCTTGATAAGAATTTTATAACTATTTGCTAATAAAATAATCTCAATATCATGTGTGAAGCCCCTATCTTTTAGTTTTTTAAATAATTTTTTTGCATAATTAGATTTGTATAATTTATATCCACATTGAGTATCATAAAATTTAACATTAAATAAAAAGTAAATAATATTTCTATAAAAAATACCTAAAAAAAATCTAATGAAGGTCTTTTTTACTATAGATTTGGGATGATTTCTTGAGCCGAAAAAAATAAAAAAATTTTTTTTAATAAACAAATTCAAATTCCATTTCCTGAAATGTTTAAGATTAACTGATAAATCAATATCACTTGTGAGAATCCATTTACCATTTGCTTTATTAACGCCTTTCTTTAATGAGTAACCCTTACCAAAATTTCTTGGATTTTTTAAAAGTAAAAATTTTATATTTTTATTAAATTTAAATTGAGAAATAAATTTCTTTAGTACTAGATATGTTCCATCATTACTGCCATCATCTACAAATATTATTTGAAGATAAATAAATTTAGAGTCTTTAATAAACGATTTAATACTTAAAAGACTTTTATTTATTCTTACAATTTCATTATATAAAGGAAAAATAATTGATAGTGAGTTTATTATATTTGCCATACTTTTTTAAAATAAATTAAGTAAATTTTTAATACTTAAATATTTTATTATCTTTATAAGATTTAATTATATTTTTTATTTCTTCTAAAATATTTTTATATTTTTTGATCTTTAAATATTTTTTAATCTTTGCGTTATCTCCGTGTGTATTGAGAACATCAACATCTTGCCGTTTATTTTTAATAATTTTATTATTAATTTTTAAAATTTTTTTTATTTTACTAATTAATAATTTCAATCTAATTGGTTTGTTCGAACATACATTAAAAATTTGATATTTTTCTCTAATTTTTTTTAATATTAAACCTTTTATTATATTTGTTACATCATCAATGTGAGTAAAGTCTCTTTTATGATCACCATGATTATTTAACTGAAATGTTAAATTAGATAGACAAGATTTGAGAAATTTATATATAAACATATCTGGTCTTCCAAAATCTCCATAAATTGTAAAAAACCGTAACCCAATTATTTTCATTTTTGTTAACTCCGCTAAATCTTTTGCGCATTCTTCATTTATTTTTTTTGAGAATGAATAAATATTATTTGGATATAAATGAAAATTTTCTTTATATGGATATTTTTTTTGGTCGCCATAAACCGAACTAGAGGATGCAAAAATAAATTTTTTTACACAATTTAAATTAGATAGTTCCAATACATTAAAAAAACCTTTTAAATTACTCTTAAAATAAGATTGTGGATTAATTAGTGAATGTCGAATCCCAGCTTGTGCAGCCATATGTATCACAATATCGAAATTGTTTTTATTAAAAATTTTTTTTAAAATTTTTTTATTACTAATATCGATTTTTTTAAAATTAAATTTTCGATATTTTTTAAGTTTAAAAATTCTTTTTTTTTTTAATTTTGGTGAATAGTAGTTATTTAAATTATCAATTCCTAATACTTTGCTTTTCTTAAAATCTTTTAAGATTTTTTTTGCTATATGATAACCTATAAATCCAGCACAGCCAGTAATTAATATTTTCATGCTCTGGATTGATATCTTATAAGTTTAAATCTTTTTAGATATCTAATGAAGTGTATAAGCATAACAAAAAAATAGTTTTGTTTATTGTTTAATCTAATTTTCGTATTTTCATTAAGATAGTCTAAATATTTTATTTTATCTGAAATGCCTCCTGGTCTAAAATATCCAATTATCTCGTTTTTTTTTGTTGCAATTCCTTTCATTTTTTTTTTAACTATCATTCTATAAAATAAATCGTAATCAGCAGAATATTTATATTTTGTATTATAAAGTCCTAATTTTTTTTGAGATGTTTTTTTGATAAAAAAGCCTACAGAGTGAGTACTATAAAATCCAAAAGTCCAGTAAATTTTCCATGGAAAAAAACCACTTTGAACTTGATTATATTTTATAACTGACCCAAACACAAAATCAATCTTAGGGTTCATTAAAAAATAATTTTTAATTATTTTTAAGGCTTTTGGATAATAGTAATCATCAGAATTTAAAATTCCAATAATTTCTCCTTTAGCAATCTTAATTCCTTTATTCATAGCATCGTACAATCCTTTGTCATTTTCTGTAATTATCTTAAGCTTTTTTTTATACCTTCTTAAAATTGACTTTGTTTTATCCGATGAATTTCCATCGACAATTATATGTTCAAAAGATTTAAACGTTTGGTTTTGAACGCTTAATATATTTTTTTTAAGATACTTTTGGCTATTTTTTGTTACAGTAATGATTGAGAATTTAGGTTTATTTTCTTTTTTGATATCCATATAATTTTATATAATTGTTTTAGTTTATAATAAAATTTTAAAATTTTTTTATGCAAATTTGTTACTGGAGTCCCTTTTTAACTCATATAGCTACAATTGATGCTGTAAAAAATTCTGCAATTTCTATAAAAAAATATTTAATTGGAGAAGAAAAGCTTGACATAAAAATTCTAAATAGCTGTGGGGAGTGGAATTTTTTCAAGAATAATGATGAAAATATTGATATTTACGATATTCAAAAAATTAATATTCACAAAATATTACCAAAAAAAGGATTTATTCTTAGCAGATTCAGTTTTTTTATTATTTTATTATTTAATATATTTCCTCTTTTAAGGTTTATTAAAAAAGAAAAACCAGATTTTATAATAATACATCTATTAACCATTTTGCCTTTAATTTTAAGTCCATACATTTCAAAAAAAACTAAAATAATCCTAAGAATTTCAGGTTTGCCTAAAATACATTTTTTAAGAAAATTTTTTTGGAAATTTTTTTCAAAATATGTTTTTTTAATTACCACCCCAACAAATTTAACTAAACAATTATTAATCAATCATAATGTTTTTAATTCAACTAAAATTAAACTTCTTAGGGATCCAATAATAGACTGCAAAAAAATAAATTATTTAAAAAAGAAAAATATAACAATTATACCTACAAACGAAAATTTTTATTTATCTATTGGTAGATTAACTGGACAAAAAAATTTTGAATTTCTCATAAATACTTTTGCAAAAAATTATAAATTTTTTAATATAAAAAAACTTATTATCATCGGGGATGGAGAGGAATTTAATAATTTAAAAAAAAATATATATAAAAACAGAGCTGAAAATAATATTTTTCTCATTGGATTTAAAAAAAATGTCTACAATTATATCAACAAATCTTCAGCATTAATTTCAACTGCATTATATGAGGACCCTGGATTTGCCTTAATAGAAGCTTGTTTTATGAAAAAAAAAATTATTACATCATTAGTGAATAATGGTCCGAAGGAAATGAAGGAAAATTATGATATGTGCTATTTTTTTCAAAGTAACAATGAAAATGATTTAATAAAAAAAATAATCTTATCTGAAAATGATAACAATACTAAAAACAAAATTAAAAATGCTTTTTATTATTCAAAAAACTTTACATTATTTAATCATTATAAAACTTTAATTAGTTTTATTAAGTAAACTGTCTAGTAAATAATTAAATTTATTTATATTCAGGCAATCTAAAAATTTTTTTAAATTTTTTCGGCATTTTTTTTCTTTTAAATAAAATATTTCAGGATTTCGAAAAAAATTATTTAATAATTTAGATAATTTCTTATGGTCACCGACTTCAAATAAAGTACCAAATTTTCCATTTCCTAAAATTTCTCTAGAACCACTTTTAAATTTTGATGAAATAATTGGCATACAAAAACTTGCAGCTTCAACCATTACTGTGGGTAAGCCTTCGTATAAAGATGTAAAAACAAAGATGTCATTAGATGAATAGAAATAACGAAGATTATTATTTTTTTTATGAATTTTACAATTAATATTATTTTGAATTATATAATCTAAAATTTCATTTTTTTTAGAACCATAGCCAACAAGGTTTAATTTTATACAGTATTTAAATTTAGATCCGTTGATACCTTTTAATAGAGTTAAATGATCTTTTTGAGTTTCAAATCTTGAGATATTTAAAATTTTTATTTGTTTATTTAATTTTTTTTTTTTAATTAATGATATTTTTTTAAAACAAGGATTCAAAATTATTTCAACTTTTTTATTAATAAAAGACGATAAATCTCTACCCAATTCTTTTGAATTTGCAGCTACTATATCCGCTTTGTTGTATAATTTTTTAACTAAAAATTTGATAATTTTCTTCTTTAAAAATTCAATAATATTTTCACTAAAATCTAATTCAATAGGATGATTTATTTCATACAAAAAAGTTTTTAAATTTTTTATTTCACTCAAAAAAAATATTGTAAAAACATTTACAAAATACTGCATAGAAAAAAATATTTTTTCACTGTTTAAATTATCTTTTAAAATAATTTTTTTTATTTTGAAAAAACTTAAAAATACAGAACTTGACTTTATTACAATATATTTTATTTTTTTATTACAGTATTTAACTGGTTTTAAACTAAAATATGTTAAATCATATTTCTTAAAATTTAAGGAATTAATAAACTTCAAAATAGTTGAATCAGCTCCGCCAACTGCAGGATAAGGGTTAAATAAATATAAACTAACTCTCATTTTAAGGATTTAAATAATTTACTAATATTTTTTTAAATCTTTACTTGAAAAATAAGGATTTACTAATTAAATATTTTTATTCAACAAAAAAGGTTTATTATTTATCTAATCTTTTAATTCAACTTCATTTTTATTATATATCTTAAAATAAATTAAATTTATTTTTTCAGTTTGTAATTTAAAGTTGATAAAAAATAATGAACAAAATATTAGTTTTTACTGGAACGTACAACGAGTCAGATAATATTTCAAAATTTATTTCTCAGGTTTTTGAAACTTCAAAAATAATCGATCTATTAATAGTTGATGACAATAGTCCGGATAAAACATTTGAAATTATTAAATTACATCCTTTAATAAACAAAAAAATTTTTTTAAAAGTAAGAAAAAAAAAATTAGGTCTCGATACCGCACATAAATTTGCATATAATTATGCAAAAAAAAGAAAGTATAATAAACTAATAACAATGGACTCTGATTTATCTCATGATCCAAAAGAAATACCGAAATTTATCCATCTTTTAGATCGATATGCTTTTGTACAGGGTTCAAGATATATTAAAGGAGGAAAAAATAACTTACCAAATTTTAGATACTTATTAAGCTTCTTTGGAAACAAATTAATTAAAATAGTTTTAAAATCACGATTAAATGAACATACTAATTCATATAGAGGTTTTAATTTAGATAAACTCAAAAATTTTAATTTAAATGATGTAAAAGCAGGTGGATATAGTTTTTTTATGGGTACCACCTATAATTTAAAATTAAAAAACTTTAGTATGACTGAAATACCAATAATATTTAATGATAGAAAACATGGGAAATCCAAAATTCCAAAAATTGAAATACTTAGAACTTTATTTAATTTGATCAAAATTTTAATAAAAAGATTAATATAGTAATCTAAAATAACTCATTTTTTAATAGTTTTGGAATAAAATCTTGTATTTTATG
>Ga0194129_10002659_pt1 | contig 26441 bp, 26 predicted proteins | sample TA2KigCa35mmetaG_FD_150862 | JGI IMG/M metagenome (GOLD analysis project Ga0194129, IMG submission 150862) | Freshwater microbial communities from Lake Tanganyika, Tanzania - TA2015038 Kigoma Deep Cast 35m | ecosystem: Environmental > Aquatic > Freshwater > Lake | place: Tanzania: Lake...
GGCCTGATCCGCGAACGGACTGGCTGACCGTCTTGGCATTTTCCCCGGACAGACCTTGTTTGAGCAGGATTTCCTGACGGGCGCGTCCGACGGAAGATAGCTCAGACTCCTTGGGCTCGAGGTTTTTCAGGGGCACGCCCCGCTTGGCCAATTTGCCCATGACGATTTCCCGCAGGGCATCCAGCTTGAACTGGTCATTGGCGGAAAGGACCAGCTTGTCTTTTTCTTCGGCGATTTCCCATTCGACGCCCTTGAAGTCGAACCGGCTGGCCAGTTCCTTGCGGGCCATGAGCAAGGCGTTGCCCAGCTCGGCCATATTGATTTCGGAGACGACGTCGAAGGAAGGCATGCCGCGGAGGGGTTAAGGGATTACGGGGTTAAGACAATGAGGGATCAAAAGCCGCATGGACTATTTTCCGGTTTGGATGTCCAAGTTGCCGTTCTTGTAGGCGAGGGTGAGGGTGGAGCCGTCGGGAATGTCGCCGGAAAGAAGTTTGCGGGAGAGGCGGGTTTCCACCTCGCGTTGCAGATAACGCTTGAGCGGGCGGGCGCCGTAAACAGGGTCGTACCCCTCGCGGGCGATATGTTCGCGGGCGGCGTCGGCGAGGTTGAGCGTGATCCGACGCTCAGCCAGCCGGCCGCGTAACTGGCCGAGGAGCAGATCCACGATCTTTTTGATCTCGTCCAGAGTGAGCGGCTTGAAGAGGACGATTTCGTCGATGCGGTTGAGGAACTCGGGACGGAAATGGCGGCGGAGTTCCGTCATGACCGACTTGCGGGCTTTCTCGGTGATTTCACCCTTGGAATCGAGCCCTTCCATCAGCAGAGGAGAGCCGATATTGGAGGTCATGATGATGAGGGTGTTCTTGAAATCCACCGTGCGGCCCTGGCTATCGGTGAGGCGGCCGTCATCGAGGATCTGGAGGAAGGTGTTGAAGACGTCGGCGTGGGCTTTTTCGATCTCGTCAAAGAGGATCACGCAGTAGGGGCGGCGGCGAACGGCCTCGGTGAGCTGACCGCCTTCTTCGTAGCCAACGTAGCCGGGAGGTGCGCCGATCAGGCGGGAGACGGCGTGTTTCTCCATGTATTCCGACATGTCGATCCGGACCATGGCATCCTCGCTGTCGAAAAGAGTGGCGGCGAGGGCGCGGGCCAGCTCGGTCTTGCCGACGCCGGTGGGGCCGAGGAAGAGGAAAGAGCCGATCGGGCGTTTGGGATCCTTCAGGCCGGAGCGGGCGCGGACGACGGCATCGGCCACGGCCTGGACCGCCTCGTCCTGGCCGATGACGCGTTCGTGGAGAATCTTGTCCAGCCGAAGAAGCTTTTCCTTCTCGCCCTCGAGCAGGCGGGTGACGGGAATGCCGGTCCAGCGGGAGACGACTTCACCGACTTCCTCGGCGGTGACTTCCTCGCGGACGAGCTTGGCTTTGCCGGGTTTGCCCTTGTCCTTCTCTTCGCCGGCGGACTCGGCGGCCTTGAGTTTCTTTTCCAGCTCCGGAAGTTTGCCGTACTGAAGTTCCGCCACCTTGTTGAGGTCGTAGGCGCGTTGGGCGGTCTCGATCTGTTGGCGGATCTTGTCGATCTCCTCGCGGATCTTGCGGGAGGACTCGACCCCGCCCCGCTCTGCCTGCCACTGGGCCTGGAGGGTGTCCCGCTTGGCCTTGAGATCGGCTAACTCTTTTTCCAGAGTCTTGAGCCGCTCTTTGGAAGCGGCGTCTTTCTCCTTCTTCAGGGCCTCGCGTTCAATCTCCAACTGGAGGATGCGTCGTTGGAGGTTTTCCAACTCCTCCGGCATGGATTCGATCTCCGTGCGGAGTTTGGCGGCGGCCTCGTCGATCAGGTCGATCGCCTTGTCCGGCAGGAAGCGATCGGTGATATAGCGGTTGGAGAGGACGGCGGCGGCCACGAGGGCGGCATCCTGGATGCGGACGCCATGATGGACTTCATACCGTTCGCGTAATCCTCGCAGGATCGAGATGGTGTCTTCCACGGAGGGCTCCTCGACGAAGACGGTCTGGAAGCGGCGCTCGAGGGCGGCGTCTTTCTCAATGTATTTGCGATATTCATCGAGGGTGGTGGCCCCGATGCAGTGCAGTTCCCCGCGGGCGAGCATGGGCTTGAGCATGTTGCCGGCGTCCATCGCGCCTTCGGCCTTGCCGGCGCCGACGATGGTGTGAATCTCGTCGATGAAAAGGATGATGCCGCCTTCCGCTTTCGCGACCTCAGTGAGGACGGCCTTGAGGCGCTCCTCGAACTCCCCGCGGAACTTGGCCCCGGCGACGAGGGCGCCGAGGTCGAGCGCGACGATGCGCTTTTCCTTCAGGCTGTCGGGGACGTCGCCGGCGATGATCCGGCGGGCGAGGCCCTCGACGATGGCGGTCTTGCCGACGCCGGGTTCACCGATGAGGACGGGGTTGTTCTTGGTGCGGCGGGAGAGAACCTGGATGGTGCGGCGGATCTCCTGGTCGCGCCCGATGACGGGGTCGAGCTTGCCCTGGCGGGCGAGGCGGGTGAGGTCGCGACCGTATTTTTCGAGCGATTCGTAGGTGGCTTCCGGGTTGGCGGAGGTGACGCGCTGGCCGCCGCGGACGGTCTGGAGGGCCGAGAGGAGCTTGTCCTTGGTGATGCCGAACTCCTTGAGGATCTTGGCGGCGCCGGTGTGGGACTCCTCGTCAAGGGCGGCGAGCAGAAGGTGTTCTACGCTGAGATACTCATCCTTGAGTTTTTCAGCAGCTTGGGCGGCGCGGCCGAGGAGGGACTGGAGACGCGGGGTGACGTAGACGCCGCCCCCGGAGGAACCGGGTCCGGAGACTTTGGGCAAGCGGGCGATTTCCGATTCGAGCCGCTCGGCGAATTTGGAAGGCTGGGCGCCCAATTTTTGGAGGAGGCGGGGGACAAGGCCGTCTTCCTGAGTGGCGAGGGAGTGAAGGAGGTGCTCGACCTCGACGGCCTGGTGGCCCTGCTTGGCGGCCTCGGTCTGGGCCGAGGCGACGGCCTTCTGGGCGTTTTCAGTCAGCTTATTTAGGTCCACGGCATGAAATTATCGGAAAAAAAGTTTCGGCGGGCGAGAGGGTTGTTGGTGGGAAGAAGGATTAGGATTAGGTGACCGACGGATTACAGCTCGCGGCGGTGAGAGAGGGCGTGGCCGAGGGTGATGGAATCAACGAATTCGAGGCCGGAGCCGGCGGCGACGCCGGTGGCGAGGCGGGTGATCTTGGCTCCGAGACCGGACAGTTCCTTGGCAAGATAGAGGGCGGTGGTCTCACCGCGGGCGTCAGTCCCGAAGCCAAGAATTACTTCGCGGACTTTGTTCTGCTTGGTGCGTTTCAGCAGGGCGGGAATTTTCAGCTCTTCCGGCCCGATGCCGTCCAAGGGAGAAAGAAGCCCCCCGAGAACGTGATACCGGCCCTTGAAGACGCCGGAGCGTTCAAAGCTAAGGACATCGGGCGCGTGTTCGACGACGCAGAGGAGGGTGGAGTCACGCGTTGGATCGCGGCAGATCTCGCAAAGACCGCCCTCGCTGAAGAAGCCGCATTCCGGGCAAGGTTTGATTTGGGCCTTGGCCTCCCTGACCGCGTGGGCGAGATCTTCCGAGGCGCCGGTCGGGGCGGAGAGCAAGTGAAGGGCGAGGCGTTCGGCGGAGCGGGGGCCGACGCCGGGGAGTTTCCGCAGGGCGGCAACAAGGCGGAGGGCGGCGGGGGGATAGTCGGCCATCCGGGGCGGGCCGGATCAACCCGGATCGACGATCCGGGCGTCGAACTCCTTCAGTGCGGCCTTGATGGCGGGGTCGTTGAGGAAGGTTTCCTTGCTGGAGGCGGTGGAGGAAGCGGGAGCCTTGGCAAAAGGTGTCTTGGCAGCGGACGGGGCGGCCATCGGCTTCGGAGCTGGAGCGGAAACAGCCGCGGGCGCAGGCCGTGAAGCGGCGGCTTCGGCCCGGGTTTCCGAGCCGGGGACGGCCAGTTTTTTCAGGATGGTTTCCAGGCTAACGCGTTCGCGCTGTTCGCAGAGGCGGAGGACGAGGATTTCCAGGGCCACGTCCTTGGCGAGGGAGTAGCGGAGTTGGCCCTCGGACTCGAGAAGCTGTTCAAGAAGGGAGAGAAGGTGGGCCTTGTCGGGCGGGTCGCCGAGAGATTGGAGGGCCTGTTTCTCGGCTTTGCCCAGTTCCGCCTCGGCTTCGGCGGGGGTGATCTGGAGAAGGAGGAGGTTACGGAAGTGGCGGGCAAGGTCGTGGGCGACACGGAGGGGATCACGATGGCGGGCCTTGAACTCGTGAATTTTGGCGAGGGCGCCTTCGGAGTCGCCCGCGAGGATGGCGGAGGCAAGGGCGCGGGTTTCGATGGGACCGGCGAGGCCGAAGACTTCCAGGACGTGGTCGAGGGTGATGCTCTTACCGGCGAAGCTGACGAGTTGTTCCAGGGCCGATTCGGCATCGCGGAGACCGCCCTCGGCCTGGCGGGCGATGAGAACGAGAGCCTCGTCGGTAATTTTGATTTTTTCGGCGTCGGCGATTTTGCGGAGGTGGGCGGCGACGACGGGATCGGGGATGCGGCGGAGGTCGAACCGCTGGCAGCGGGAGAGGATGGTGGCGGGAAGCTTTTGGACCTCGGTGGTGGCGAAGATAAACTTCACGTGGGCGGGCGGCTCCTCGAGGGTCTTGAGGAGGGCGTTGAAGGCCTCGCCGGTGAGCATGTGAACCTCGTCGATGATGTAGATTTTGAATTTTCCGCGGGCGGGGGCGTAGGGGACGCTGTCGCGGAGGTCCTTGATCTCGCCGATGCCGCGGTTGGAGGCGCCGTCGATCTCGAGGACGTCGAGGCTGCGTCCCTCGGCGATTTCCTTGCAAATGTCCTCGTCGGGATCGAAATCGACGCGCGGGCCTTTGGAGCAGTTGAGCGCCTTGGCGAGAATGCGGGCGGTGGAGGTTTTGCCGATGCCGCGGGGTCCGACGAAAAGGAAGGCGTGGGCCAAGCGACCCTCGGCGATGGCGTTGGAGAGGGTTTTGACGACGTGTTCCTGCCCGACGAGCTCCGCAAAGGTGCGGGGACGGTATTTGCGGGCGAGAACGAGATAAGACATGAAGGGAAAGATTAAGACTTGGGGACGGGGGGGCAAGGAGCCGGAGGCTTGGGATGTGAGCAGATAGGGGTTTCCGTGAACGTGAATGTGAATGAGATCCAAAACCCGGACTAGTACGTCCACGTTCAAGTGGAACCCTCTACGAGAGGCTTTGCTCCGTTCGCGTGGAACCGATCTTCCCCACCCGAGTCAGTTCTCGGTTGACTAAAGGGCCCGTTTTTTTTAGTCTATTCAGTTCGATGAGAACGATTTCCGCTAAAGCCAAGGATGTTGCGAGGAAGTGGTACCTCGTGGACGCCGACAAACAGGTCGTGGGACGGGTGGCCGTGAAGGTCGCCAACCTGTTGCGGGGCAAGAACAAGCCGATTTTCACCCCACATGTCGACACGGGCGACCACGTAGTAGTGATCAACGCGGCCAAGGCCGTGTTCACCGGGAAGAAGGAAACGGCGAAGAGCTACATGTCCTTTTCGGGGTTCATCGGTGGGCACAAGTCGGAAACGGTGCAGGCCCGGCGGGGACGACGGCCGGAGCTGTTGATCCAGTCGGCCGTGAAGGGAATGGTGCCGCATAACCGGTTGGGAAGGACGATCCTCAAAAAGCTTTATGTGTACGGCGGGGCGGAGCATCCGCATGTGGCGCAGCAACCGGAGGCCGTGAAGGTCCGCTAAGGCGGCCGGAGTTTTTTATGGCAAACGAAGGCAACCACGGAATCGGACGGCGGAAAACCTCCGTGGCGCAGGCGACGATCGTGCGGGGCAACGGGCAGGTGACGGTGAACGGCCGGCCGCTGGATGAATATTTCACGATTCCGGCGGCCCGGATCGAGTTGCTCAAGCCGCTGGTGACGATCAAGGAAGAAAAGAAGTTTGACGTGCGGATTTTCACGCAGGGTGGGGGGCTGACCGGCCAAGCGGGGGCGGCTCGTCTGGCGATTGCGCGGGCCCTTAACCGGGCGTTGCCCCAACAGCGGGGCGCGCTCAAGAAGGCGGGCCTGCTCACGCGGGATCCCCGCAAGCGCGAGCGGAAGAAGTCGGGTCAGCCCGGCGCCCGCAAGCGCTTCCAATTCTCGAAACGCTGATCGGTTGAGTTGTTCACCGACCGGCGTTTTTTGGCCGGTTGGGAGTGGAAAAATCTCTCTCAAACGGCCTTAATGTGCCGTTTCATGAGTTCACCTGTTTCCATCGCGATCGTGGGCGCATCCGGGTACACCGGCGAGGAGCTCGTGCGCATTTGCGTCCGGCATCCGGGGATGAAAGTGACCGCGGTGACGTCGCGGCAGTTGAAGGGAAAGACGCTCGAAGAGATGCTGGCGGTGAGCGGGGCGGCTGGGCAGATCCGGTTTGAGGATCTTTCCGCGGCCGAGGTGGCCAAAAAGGCCGAGGTGGTGTTTCTGGCCCTGCCGCACGGGGTTTCGGCAGAGATGGGTGGCGAATTACGAGCAGCGGGTAAGCGGGTATTCGATCTAAGTGCCGACTTCCGGCTGAAAGATCCCAAGATCTACCAGAAGACTTACGGTGCGGCGCATCCGGCGCCCGCGCGGTTGGCGGAGGCGGTCTATGGGCTACCCGAAATTTACCGGGAGAAAATCAAGAAGGCGGACTTGGTGGCGTGTCCGGGCTGTTATCCGACGACCGCGATCCTGGGGCTGGCCCCGGCGTTGAAGTCGGGCCGGGGGTCGGGTGAGGGCATCGTGATTTCCTCCATGAGCGGGGTCTCGGGGGCCGGGAAGAAAGTGGAGCCGGGCTATCTCTTTGCGGAGTGCCACGAAAACCTACGGGCTTACAGCGTGCCGAACCACCGGCACCGGCCGGAGATCGAGCAGGAGTTGTCAGCGGTGGCGGGGTCGGCCGTGAGGGTGGCGTTTGTGCCGCATCTGGTGCCACTGAACCGGGGCATGCTGACTTCCATTTCCTTTCCCTTGAAAAAGGGAACCACCCAGGCCGACCTGCAGAAGGAGTATATGGATTTTTACAAGGGGGCGGTGGCGGTGCGGGTGTTGACGGGGGAGGCTTTGCCGGAGACGAAGCGGGTGATGGGTCGGCACGGGGCGGAGTTGGCGGTGCGGGTGGATGAGTGGACTGGCCGGGCCCTCGTGATTGTGGCGATCGATAATCTTGGCAAGGGGGCGGCTGGGCAGGCGGTGCAGTGTTTCAACCTGCGACACGGGCTGCCGGAGGGGGAGGGTCTCGACTGGTGAGCCAATTGGTCTGGCTGCGGAAAGGCACGGTGACTTCCGCGAAGGGATTTCTGGCGAACGGGCTCCATGCGGGGATCAAGCCGGGGCGGGAGAAGGACATGGCATTAGTGGTGTCGGTGAAGCCGGCGGAGGCGGCCGGGGCCTTCACGACCAACCAGGTGAAGGCGGGACCGGTGCGGGTCACGCAGGCCCACCTCCGCAACGGGGCGGTGCGGGCGGTGATTTTGAACAGCGGCAACGCCAACGCCTGCACCGGGGTGCGGGGCATCGCGGATGCGAAGCGGATGACGGTGGAAACCGCGAAGGTGCTGAAGTGTCGGCCGCACGAGGTGTTGGTCTGTTCGACCGGGCGGATCGGGGTGCCGTTGCCGATTCGCAAGGTGCTGCGGGGCATCCGCTCGATCGCCGGCCGAGTGAAGCCCAACGGCGGTCCGGGGGCGGCGCGGGCGATCATGACCTCGGACACGAAGCGGAAAGAGGCGGCGGTGCGGCTGACGATTGCGGGCCGGCGTTTGACGATCGGGGCGATGGCCAAAGGGGCGGGGATGATCCACCCCAACATGGCCACCTTGCTCTGCGTGGTGGCGACCGATGCAGCGGTGGACCAACGGACGCTGGTGCGACTGACGGCCGATGCGGTGGAAAACAGTTTTAACCGGATCAGCGTGGATGGGGACATGAGCACGAACGACACGGTGCTGGTGTTGGCCAACGGGGCGGCGGGAAACACGCCCCTGCGGAGCTACGACCAGGACTTGGGTAAATTTTCCAATGCCCTGAAACAGTTGATGCTGGAGATGGCCAAGAAGATCGTGGAGGACGGGGAGGGGCGGACCCGGGTGATCGAGCTGACGGTGGTGGGGGCTTTGACGGACCGGGATGCGAAGCTCATGGCGGAGGCGATTGCCCGATCGGCGCTCGTGAAAACCTCCTGGGCCGGCGGGGATCCGAATTGGGGCCGGATCATGGGGGCGATCGGGGCCTGCGGGGCGCGGATGCGGGAGGAACTGGTGGACATCCATTACGATGGGGTGTCCGCGGTGCGGGGCGGAGTGGCGGCGGCGACGCCGCCGGGGCGGTTGAAAGCGGCGGCGCGGAGATCGAGGGTGTCCATTCAGGTGAGCCTGAATCTGGGCAAGGGGGAATACCGGATGCTCACCACGGATCTTTCGGAAAAATACGTGCGGATCAACCTCGGGGAGTAGCGATGGCGGGGGTGATTGTGGTGAAGTATGGCGGCAGCGCCATGGAAGATCCGGCCCAGGTGGAGGAGATTCTCAGGGAGATCGCCGGCTTAACAAAGGGGGGTTTTCCCCTGGTCCTCGTGCACGGAGGTGGGAAGGAGATCAGCGCGGAGCTGGAGCGGAAAGGTTTGAAGGCGGTATTTGCCGGAGGCTTTCGGGTGACGGAGGAGGCGGCGATGGCGGTGGTCGAGGAGGTGCTGGACCGGAAGGTAAACCCGGGGATCGTGGCCAAGCTGAACGAGCTGGGCGGAAAAGCACGGGGCATCAGTGGAAGGAGGATTTTTCAGGCGAAAAAGGCGGCGAAAGTGGATGGAGTGGACCTGGGCCGGGTAGGGGAGGCCCGGGGGTGTGACCCCGCGGAGGTAAAGAAAGCTTTGGCGGCCCATGAGACGGCGGTGGTGAGTCCGGTGGGCCAAGGGAACGATGGCGGGGCGATGAATCTCAACGCCGACGTGGCCGCGGCGGCTTTGGCGGGAGCGTTGCAGGCGGGGCAGCTGGTATTTTTATCGGACGTGCCCGGGTTAATGCGGGATCCCAAGGATGCGGCGACGTTGATCCGGGAGATCGGAACGATGGAACTAGCCAACCTCGAGAAGGAAGGGGTGATCCGCGGCGGGATGATCCCGAAGTGCCGGTCGGCCGCAGCGGCTCTGAAACAGGGCTTGAAGAGGGTGGACTTTGTGGACGGAAGGGTGGCTGGGAATTTGACGAAGGTGGTCAGGGGGCGGGCGGCTCCCGGCACCGTGCTGAAGCCCTAGCTACGCCGCAATCTCCACCCGGGTACCGACGGGCACGAGGGAGTAAAGGTCGATCACATCGGAATTTTTCAGGCAGACACAGCCGGCGCTGGCGGGGGTTCCGATCAGGTCCTCGCGGTTGGTACCGTGGATGTAGATGAAGCGGTCTTTGCTGGTGCGGTTGTGTTCCTCTTCGCCGTCGAGCCAGAGGATGCGGGTGAGGACGAGGTTCTTTTTCTCAACGGGGTCGGTGGGCTGCCAGACGCGTCCAGTGGGTTTGCGTCCAACGAACTGGGTACCGGCGGCGGCGCCATCGCCAATCTTTTCGCAGACGCGGTGCCAGCCGAGTGGGGTTTGGTGGCTGTCGGGTTCCGAGCCGGTGCCTTTTTTGGCGGTGGAGACGGGAAAGGAGCGGGTGACGCGGCCGTCGTCGCCGATGAGGTCGAGTCGTTGGGCGGAGACGGAAACGCGGAGGTGCATGGTGGATGAGGATTAGGTTGAGGGTGGGGTTGGGGAAAGGACGATCATTTATCCTCAGGGGAAAGGACAATCAGAACGGGTCCGGGGGTGATGTGCCACCAGTGTCCGGTTTTGGAGCGTTCGGCGAGGGTGGTGAAGCGGTACTGGTCCATGCGGATGCGGAGGTAAGTGGCGGGGGAGAGGGTGGGTTGGCCGGGGGCGAGGAGGTCGGTGACGGCGGGGGAACCGGCGCGGAGTTGTTTGATGAATTCGGCGAACCAGCCGGGGAGTTGGCCGCGTTCGGCGGAGAGGGCGGCAAACCACATTTGCCAGTCGAGCCTTGGCTGGAAGGGGGCGACCTGGGGCGGGAGACGGTCGGGCGGTCCGGCTTTGTAGCGAAAGAGGATGGGTTGCCATTCGGTGCCGTTGGCGCTGTGTTCGAGGATGAGTTCCGGGCGGCGGACGGTCATGACGGCGAAGAGGCCGTAACCGGAGGTAAGATGCCACGGGGCGAAAGTTTTTTCCAAGGAACCAAGGAGGGGAAGGGACATGCGGGGGGCGAGTCCGGCGGTGGCGAGGAGGATGGGGAAAGCAACGGAAAGTTGGATAATGGCAGCAACGGAGCAAAGGAGGCGCCAGGGAACGGGTGTCCAGGGGAGCGGGATTTTTTGAGGGGCAAGGAAGCGGGGCCAGTAACGGTTATCGATGAGGGTGAGGGAGAGGGCGGCGGTGAGGAGATTGAAGTAGGCGTAGTTGCCGGTGAGCGCGATGAGGGCCATCAGGGCCAGAAACGAGATGCCGGCGACAAGGCGGGCGCGGGGGTGGGGGATGAGGATGGCGAACGGGATGAGGAGTTCGGAAATCAGGGTGGCGAGAGTGGCGAGGGATTGGCCGGGGATCTGGTGGGCGAACCAGGAAAGGGGATTGGGGATCGGCTGGGTGAAAAAGTGGTAGGACATGGCGGAGAGGTCGGCCCAAGTGGGGTCGCCGCTGAGGAGTTTGACGAGGCCGGAGCTGAGCATGAGGCGGAAGACGAGGAACCAGGCGGCTACGCGGAGAAGGAGAGGCGGGACGTCGCGGCCGGGAACGGTGGGGAGCAGGCCCGGTTTTTCCAGGAAAATGACAAGGAAGCCGGCCTCGAGGAGAAGGGTGTCCCACTGGAAGGAGAGGAAGTCCTGGCCGATGTTGACGAAGGAGAGCCAGCAGAACCAGGCGAGGGCGGCGGAGATGGGTCGGAGGAGGCCGAAGGTGAGGAGGACGGCGGCAATGAGGCCGGCGAGGGCGATGAGGTGGAGAGAGGTGTTGGACGCGCCGAAAATCCAGGCGAGGGAGGGGAGGGCCCAGGGGGCACCGGGGCCGAGGGCTGGGGAGGCGCGGGACAGGAGGTTTTCAGCCGGGAGGATTCCGTCGGTTCCAAGCAGGCCTGGAATCTGGAAGAAGAGAGAAAGGAAGGCAAAGAGGTAGGAGAGGCCGGTGAATCGGGCGAAGAACCAGAAGCCAAGGGAGGTGTTCAAGGACGCTATTCTGATCGCCCTATCCCCCTAGGAAAGTGGGATGATTGATTCCGGGGGAGGGACGGGCCTGGGCCCGTCCCCGAAAAAATAAAAAAAAGTGAAAAAGGACCGCATCTTTTTTTGGAAACCGGAGTCTAATCCCTCATGAAGACAACCACACAAAACACAGCATGGAGATCCCAAGACAAAACCAACAACCCCTCTCGCCCGGCAGGGAGCGGGGAGCGCCGCGGCTCGGACGTGTCCGACCGCCTGCTGGCGTTCACCTCGAATCTGCTCGGGTTGGCGGGGAGCCTGCCGGAGGACCGGGCGGGCGGACACCTGGCGGAGCAGTTGCTCCGTTCCAGTACCGCCGCCTACTTCCGGCACGGAGAGGCGGAAGGTTCACCCTCGGCCAAGGAGTTTGCGGACAAGTTCCGTGCGGCCCTGACCGAGCTGCGCATCTCGCGCCGCGCCCTGCAACTGCTCGAGAAGGCCGGGCTGCCCTGTGACGGGCAGGCGGTCCGATCCGCCCTAGAGGAAGTGGATATCCTGATCCGGATCTTCTTTTCCAGTATCCGGACACTGGAGAACAAAGCGGCCGCCTGAGGAAGCGGCCGCGCCGCGGCGGTCGGTCCGGATCCCCTGAGGAAGGGGAAGAGCCGGGCCGGCCGCCGCCGGCATTGTTCCCCTAGCGGGAACCACCTACGATAAGAACTGGAAGGACCCTATGGGCTTAGTTGCCATCTCCATGCCCCAGCTGGGGGAGTCGATCGCTGAGGCGACCTTGATCCGCCTCAAGGTGAAGCCTGGGGACAAGGTGAAGGCCGACCAGGAGGTGGCCGAGGTGGAGACCAGCAAGGCGGTGATGAGCGTGACCACGAGCTATGGCGGGGTCTGGAAAGAGTGGAAGGCCAAGGAGGGAAAAAGTTATCCGGTGGGGTACGTGCTGGGCCAGGTGGAGGCGGCAGGTGTGACCGTGGAGGAACCGGCGAAGAAGGCGCAGACGCCCGCCGCCGCGGGTGGGAAAAAACCGGGCAAGGACTTAGCAGAAAAAAAATCCAAGGGGGCGATCCCCGTGGCGCATGAAAACGGAGCGAATGGGAATGGGAGCGAAGTGTTGCCGACGATTACCGGGTTGCCGGTACCGGCGAAGGCGGCGGGGGCGAGTTACCTTTCGCCGAGGATGAAAGCGCGGATCAACGAGCTGGGGCTGCATGCGGCGGACCTGGCCGGGTTGGCGCCGAGTGGGGGAAAGGGGAGAGTGACCATTGAGGATTTCGAGAGGTTTATCGCAGATCTGGAGAAGCAGAAGTTGACGCCGGCGTCGTCAATGCGGGTGGCGGTGGCGGATGCGATGCGGAGGAGCTGGACACGGCCGCTGGCCACGGTGGGTCGGGGTGCGCGGATGGATGCCGTCATGGCCCATCGCAAGCAACACCCGGGAAAACCTGGGCCGACCTTATATGCCGCCCGGGCGTTGGGCATGGCACTGGGAGAGAACAGTGCTCCGGCAGGAAGGTTGGTGGGAAACCGGATTGTGCATCCCAGCTCGATCGACATCGGCTTTGCGGTGGAGGCGGAGGACGGCGTGCTGGTGCCGGTATTGCGAAAGGTGAATCAAACCTCCTTGGATAAGATGCTTCCGGGCTACACGGAGCTGATGAGACAGGCCAAGGAGCGGAAATTGCCGGCGGATGCGGTGGGGGGATCGGTGGCGGTGGTGACGAACTATGGAACTTTCGGACTGGAATGGGCGACGCCGATTCCGTTGCCGGAGCAGAGTTTGGTGATGGGACTGGGTGCGGCGAAGAAGGTTCCGGCCTGGGACGAGAAGACCAACTCCTTCCAACCGGTCAATGAGGCGAGGCTTACGCTCAGCTTTGACCACCGGGTGATCGACGGCGGGGCGGCGGGTCGGTTGTTAGCGCGGGTGGCGGAGCTTTTGGAAAACCCAGAAAAGCTTTAGCGCTTGGTCAGGTCTTTTTTGAGGCCAAGCGGACGGCGATTTCGGCGGAGAGAAGGACAAGAGGGAGGCCTCCGCCGGGGTGGGTGGTGCCGCCGACAAAGTAGAGGTTTTTCATCAGCGGGGAGTGGATCGGGGGACGAAGGAAGGAAGGAACCATGCCGTGGGAGGCCCATCCGTAAAGGGAGCCGCCCACGACGGCGTCGCGGGTTTCGAAATCGGCCGGGGAGAACCACTCCTTGTGGACGATCCGCTTGGTCAGACCAGGCAGAAACTTTTCGTCGAGAATTCGAATGATGCGGTCGGTGTAGGCCGGCGACTCATTGGCCCAGTCAATCCTTTCGGTTTCCGCCGGGGCGTTGACCAGCAGGAAGTAATTGTCGTGATCGGGCGGGGCGTCAGCGGGTTGGGAGCGGGCGCTGAGGCAAAGGTAAATCGTGGGATTTTCGGCTGGCCGCCTGTCCCGGAACATCTGCTGAAACTCGAGCGGGTAGTTGTCGGAGAAGAAGATGTTGTGATGACCCAATGAGGCATCTTTGCCTTTGACCCCAAGGAGCACGACAAAACCGGAAATGGCCCGCTGAGGTTTGGCGATCTTCTCGGCCATGGCCCGGGCCCCGGGATGAAGAATAGTCTTTTGGTAGGCCCGCAAAACGTCCCCGTTATGAAAAATCAGATCGGCCGGGAAGCGGAAACCGTTCTCTAAAGTGACCTGATGGGGTTCGATGGTGGCCACCTTGGCTTTCAAGTGGATGGCTATCCCGTTTTTTTGGGCGAGACCAAGCAGCGTTTCTGCCAATCGCCGGATTCCTCCCTGAATAAACCAACCGCCAAACCGGGCCTGAACGTAAGGGATCACCGCAAAAGTGGCGGGGGTGAGTTCGGGATCGCTGCCGTTGTAGGTGGCGAACCGCTGGAGAAACTGCTGCAGATGCGGATCCCGATAAAATTTTCGGGAGGCGGAGGCGAGAGAGCGCCAAGGGCTCATGGCGGGCAGATGGCGTAAAAGTGGAAGCAGACGCGGATCCCAGACCTTGCGCCAGACTTCGGATGGATCGCTCTCCAGGAATGCTGAAGCCGAAAGGTTGTAGAGGCCTTCGGCGTGACGGAGGAGACGGGCGGAGTCGGGGCGCGACCAGAAAAACTCGTTTTCGTCGAATTGATAACCGTCGGCCCACCGGTAACGGCAAGTGGGGGAGAGCGGTTCCAGCTTGAGATGGTCTTCCCGCTTTTCGCCAAGATCGGCAAAAAGCCGGTCGAGGATCTGAGGCATGGTGAAAAGGGAGGGGCCAAGGTCCCAACGGAAGCCGGCGCTGCGACGTTCGGAAACCTTGCCACCCACCGCCTCATTTTTTTCGAGGAGGACGACCTGAGCCCCGGCTTTGCGCAGGCGCAGGGCGGCGGCGAGGCCACCGATCCCGGCACCGACCACGACGGCTTTTTTTCCGGCGAGGCGGTCGGTCATTTCGGTCTCCGTTGCCAAAGGTGAAGCAGGCAGGAGGAGAATTCCTGTGGCTGGTTTTTCATTTTTGCCTCCAGTTGATCCGGCGGGAACCATTCCAAACCCGCAACCTCGGTAGGGTCGGGTTGAAAAGGGCCGGCATGGACGGCGCGGTAGAGCCAGACGAACTCCTGGCCGGTCTCTTGGCAGGCCGGAAAGTAGCCGACCCGACCAAAGTCCCGGCAGGAGCTGGCGGGTACCCCGATTTCTTCGGGAATTTCCCGGAGGATGGCGGCGTCGTACGCCTCACCGGCATTGACGTGACCGCTCACGCTGGAGGTCCACTTCCCGGGCTCGCGATCCTTGGAGAGGGAGCGGCGTTGTAGGAGAATTCGGCCATTGGGGTCGTAAAGCCAGAGGTGGACGGCCCGGTGGAGCTGGCCGCGGGCGTGGATTTCCGAGCGAGGGCCAGAACCGACCACCCGATCGGACGCGTCCACGATATCAAATAGCTCGTCCACACTGCTCATAGAGTTGCCACCATTCCGAAGGATCGAGTTCCTCGGCCCGGCGGGCGAGATTAACGGGCAGAACCCGCTTGAGCTGCTTGCGCCGCTGGGAAAAACCCTTCCGCACAAAGGCGTAAAACTTCTCCAGCCCGCCCGGAATGGAGGGGCGGCGGAGGAGGCGGAGGACGGCGGAATCAACTCGCGGGCGTGGGTAAAAAACTTCCGGAGGTAAGGCGCGAACCTTTTCGATTTGAAAGACGGTCTGCAGCAATACGGTGACCGCGCCGTAATCGGACGAGCGTGGTTGGGCGGCAAAACGGTCCGCCACTTCCTTTTGGAGGGTGACGACCACGGTTTCGGGGGGAGGTTGCCGCAACGCCAGTTGGACGAGGAGGGGCGTGGAAATTGAGTAGGGAAGATTGCCGCAAAGTAATTTCCTGGGCGGTTGCGAAAGGAGGGTCTTCAGGGCGTCTCCCTCGATCAGTTTGAAGCGGGGCTCGGTTTTAAAATCCTCCTGCAGAAAGGAGATCAGGCCTTGATCGATTTCCAGCGCCTCGACGGAGTGGCCGGCGGCGAGCAGGGCGCGGGTCAGGGCGCCGAGACCGGGACCGATTTCCTGCACTGGTTCTGAGCCTGCCGGACCGATGGCTTGGGCGATTTGGGCGGCGAGAGTGGGTTCGGCGAGAAAGTTCTGCCCAAGCTGGCGGAGCGGGCGGAGGCCGCGAGCGGCCAGGATTTCCTTGATCCGGGTGGTGTTCAGAGCTGGCGCTGGAGAATGGCGTGCAGTTCGCCGGGATTGAGAATGCCGTGGACCTCGGCCGAACCCTTGCCGTACGCGCAGGCCCAGCCAAAACCGGCGGAGGATGAGGCAGTCCGACCGGTGCGAAGACCGGCGGGGCCGTTGTGCCAGGAGAGAGAGGGAAGACGGGAACGGTTTTTTTTGGCGGTGGTGGCAGAGTCGAGGAACTGGAAACCGCCGACGGAGTAAGGGCAGTAGACGAGAATGAGAGCGTTCTTGCCGGCGTAGCGTCGGGCGATGTCGACGGCGCGGTCCAGCTCATGCAACTGGCGCACGGCGAGATCGGCCTGATTTTGACCGGCGGCCACGGCGACGAGCGGGTGTTCCACCACGAGAAAGTATCCGAGCAAGTTGTAGGCAAGGGTCTGGACGGCCCGCTCGACGAGGTCGGAGAGGCGGACCGTGCCGGCTCCGCCGTCATCGGCGGCGGCGAGGGGCAGCTCCTTGGGGGCAAACAGTCCGATGATCCGGCGGGTGTTCCAAGCCGGGAAGCTCTGCAGGCCGGCACGGTCGAAGACGATGGTGTAGTCCAGCTTTTCGGCCTCCTGGATCAGGTCGCGGTGGCCGACCTTTCTCTCGGTCTCGATGACTTCGCGGCCACCGCCAAAAATGAGGTCGATACGGGTGGAGTCGAGGAGCTGGTTGGCCACGGTGGCGGAAACCGAGGCGTCCGGCTGGTGGGCGAAAAACGCCGCGACACCTGGCGAGGTGACGGCTCCGGAAGAGATGATGCCGACGGCACGGCCTCGGCGCTGGGCTTGGTAAAGGAGGGTGTCGCCCGGTCTGCCGTCGTAGCGGAGGCTGAGCTGGTTGGCGGGGCCGATCTCTCCCGTGGCGAGAAAGGAGGCGAGGGCGGCGGCATCGCCCACGAGCTGGTCGGAGGCGTGAGTTTCCACGAAGGCCATGGAGTCGGCCTGGTCGAGTCCGGAGAAGGAGCGGTTAGGATGGCGGGTTTGGGCGAGGGAGAGGAGTTCCGGGCTAGCCCCGGGTACAAGGAAGACGATGACGGCATGGGTGCGGGCGCGGACGAAGTAGCGGACGTAGCTGTAGGAAAAGCCGATGAAGGCCACCAAAATGAGCAGGGCCATCAGCTGAGGGCGCCAACGTTTCATGAGGGGATATTGAACCAGAACTGCTACCGCGGGCGATTCGGCTCGGAGGAGGCGATTTTTAGGAAAGGTCGGCGTCCGGAGACCTGCTGAAAGAGGTCGGATTTGCGAGCTAGGCCCTGTTGGGCCTCTGCCAGGCCCTCGCCTTTGGTATGAATGAGGCAAACTCCCGGTCGCAGCTCCACTTTGTCCAAAACCAGCTTTTGCTTGTGGGATCGGTCCATGGCGTCGGCAATGCGGAGAATCCCAGCGAGCCAGCGGAGCCCATCGCGACGGCCAGTTTCCAGATTCTTGAAGCGGCTATGCTGGACGGAGGGCGCGCTTTTGCGATGGTAGCGGGCGATCAGGGCCACGAACTCCCGCTCCTTCTGGGTAAGGTTCTGCCAAGGATGCTCGCGGATCCGGCGGGCTGACTCCTTGTGGTGGGGACGATCTTCCGTGGCGGTGGCCCAGCCGGTGTCGTGGAGCAGAGCTCCGGCGGCCAGGTAATCCAACTCCTTCTTTCCAAGATTGTGTTCGGAACTGAGATTCTCAAAAAGTTGCACGGCCCAGTCGGTGACGTGCAGCACGTGTTGCGGTTCCTCCTCCCAGTTCTTCATCAGGACGAGGGCCTCCTTGATCAACGGGGTTCTGGGAATCATCGGACAATTGTCCTGACCGGAGCTTTGGCCAGGTAAGCCAGCCAGATGCCGTAACGGAGCCCATGCGTGCTGATCCGGATTTTGGAGAGGCGCAAGCGCTGGATGGCCTCATCAAGGACGAGGAAGGCGGGCAAGGCCACGGTGGCGCGGTCTTCCGGCATGCCGGGAAGCCGGGCGATCTTTTTGGGGGAAAGAGGAAGTAATTGGAGGATGAGTCGGATGAGCTCTGCACGGCGGATGGGGAGATTCTCCAGCCGGCGGGCCTTGACATTTTTTTTGCGGAGAAGACAGGCGTAGGCGTGGCCGGTTCCGCCGGTGAAGGTGGCCTGGGCGGAACGGTTCGGCCGGGGAAGTTTGCGGAGGGCCGACTCAATTTTACCCCGGGCGCGCATCCACTCATCAGGGGATGGCGGCTGGCGGGAGAGCAAGGTGTCACGGACGGCAACGCAGCCGAGGTCGAGGCTTTGGATTTTGGGTTTTTTGGGGTTTTGGGAATCAATCACCTCGAGGCTGCCGCCGCCCAGATCGAGGTGATAGCGGGGTCGAGGCGGTCGGCTGAGTGAGCGAGCTGCCAGTGCGATCAGCCTTCCTTCTTCCAGGCCGGAAAGCATGACGACGGGTTGGCGGAGGATTTTGGCGGCGGGTTGCAGGAAGGTTTTCCGGTTTCGCGCCCGGCGCAGGGCGCCAGTGCCGACGGCCACCACTTTGGAGGGGCCGAAGGAGGAGATTATTTTTTGGAGGAAAAAAAGCATTTTGAGGGCGCGGCGGACGGCGGTGGATTGGAGCCTGCCAGTGACGGCGACGCCTTCCCCAAGGCGAACGGGGTAAGCTTTTTCGTGGGTGATCCGCAAAACCCCGCCGGCTTGCTCGGCGAGGAGGAGCTTGAAGGTGTTGGAGCCGAGATCGAGCACGGCGCCGCGGATCGGAACGGAAGACATCCTTCCGTTAAAGCGGGTCGGAAAAAGGTCGGCAAAACCTTTGGCAGGCCTCGACGGAAAGCCTCTGAATAGGTTGAATACGTCGATGCTGGACATCGCCTTGATCCGCAAAGACCCCGAGGGGGTTCGGCAGAGGCTGGCGCAGCGCGGCAAGGGGGCGACCGACGGTCTGGCCAAGGTGCTGGAGGTGGACGAGGAGCGGCGGAAGCTGATCGGGGAAGTGGAAAAGCTCAAGGCCGAGCGCAACACCATCAGTAAAGAGATCGGCGTGCGGAAGTCCAAGGGTCAGCCGGCCGACGACCTGATGGCAGGGATGAAGGCGAAGTCCGACCGAATCGCAGAACTGGACCGGCTGACGGCCGAGGGGGAAGCGCGGCAGGAGTCGCTGCTGCTGGCGATTCCGAATTTGCCGTGGGAGGAGTGTCCGCAGGGTGCGGGATCGGCCGACAACCCGGTGGTGGCGACTTGGGGCCAGCCGAAGAAGTTTGATTTCAAGCCCAAGGATCATGTGGGGCTGGGGGAGGCGTTGGGGATTTTGGATTTCGCGGCGGCGGCGAAGGTTTCGGGGAGCGGCTTCGCGGTCTATCGCGGGGCCGGGGCGCGGCTGGAGCGGGCGCTGATCCAGTGGATGCTGAACCTGCACACGGGCTCCCATGGATATCTGGAAGTTTCCCCGCCGTTCCTGGTGCGGGAGGCGAGCATGATCGGGACCGGGCAGCTCCCAAAATTCCGGGAAGATATGTACGCGACGGAGAGTGGGGCGCTCTTCCTGGTGCCGACGGCGGAGGTGCCGGTGACGAACCTGCACCGGGACGAAATTTTAGCGGAGGGAGATCTGCCCAAAAAGTACGCCGCCTATACGCCCTGTTTTCGCCAGGAGGCGGGGAGTGCCGGGAAGGAGACCCGCGGCCTGGCGCGGATGCACCAGTTCGACAAGGTGGAGCTGGTCTGGATCGAGCATCCCGACCGTTCGATGCAGACCCTGGAGGCTTTGTGCGGGCACGCCGAGGCGGTGCTGCAGAAGTTGAATTTGCATTATCGGAAGATCGAGCTGTGCACGGGTGACATCGGATTTGGGGCGGCGCGCTGTTACGACCTGGAAGTATGGGCGCCGGGGATGGGGCAGTTTTTGGAGGTGTCCTCGTGCAGCAATTTCCGGGATTTTCAAGCACGTCGGATGGGGCTGCGGTTCAAAGGAGCGGACGGAAAGAATCGGCCCTGCCACACGCTGAACGGCTCGGGCACGGCGCTGGCCCGGCTCTTCATCGCGCTGGTGGAGACCTACCAAACAAAAGACGGGAAAATCGAGATTCCTGAAGCGATTCGCAGTATTTTTGGCGCCGAGCGGATCGGCTAATCAGCCCGGTTTCATCAGCAGCAGGCTGAGCGCCATCACGCCCATGCCGGCGACCAGGCCGAGCAGACTGTCGTGGCCCTTGCCGTAGGCGCGGCTCGTGGGAAGAAGCTCGTCGAGACTGATGTAGACCATGATCCCGGCGACGGCGGCGAAGCAGGCTCCCATCACCTGGGAGGGGATTTCCCCGCCCATCATCCAGCGGAGGCTGAAGTAGGCGATGACGGCCCCGACCGGTTCGGCCAGCCCACTGAGGAAGGAGTAGGTGAAGGCCTTGGCGCGGCTTCCGGTAGCGTAAAAAAGAGGAACGGAGACGCTGATGCCTTCCGGGATGTTGTGGAGGGCGATGGCGATAGCGATGGCCACGCCGACGGCCGGGTTTTCCAACGCGGCGAGGAAGGTGGCCAGACCCTCGGGAAAGTTATGCAGGGCGATGGCAAAGGCGGTGAAGAGGCCCATGCGGAGAAGCTTTTCCTTGCTCATGTGGGGAGTCTTGGGATGGGCACTGTGCAGGGGGGCGAGGGCGGAGGCGGAGGGCTGTTCGTGCGGATTTTCTTTTTCCGGAATGAGGTTGTCGATCAGGCCCACCACAAGGATGCCCAGAAAGAAAAAGCCCACGTTGAGCCAGATTCCTTGGAGCGGACCGTAGGCCTGGGTCAGGGCCACGGCACCCTTCTGAAAAATCTCCACAAAGGAGACGTAGAGCATGACGCCGGCGGAAAATCCGGTGGAGATGGAGAGGAAGCGGTGATTGGTCTGTTTGGCCATGAAGGCGATGATGCTGCCGATGCCGGTGGCCAAGCCGGCAAAGAGCGTCAGCCCGAACGCGATCCAGAAAGAACCGATTTCCATGATTTTCACAGTCTATCCCAGAAGCGTGGTAAGCCGCGAGCCGACGATTTGAGGATCCGCCTTTCGCTGGGGCGGGGCTGGGGCAAGAATCAGGAGGTGAAAGTTCTGCTGGTAGGTGTGGATTTGGCGTGGGGGGAAAAAAAGCACGACGGGCTCTGCTTTCTGGAGTGGAACGGAAAGAGGGGAAGGGTGGCCGGGTTTGCCTATCCGCAGGGGGACCAGGAGCTTTTGGCAGCGATCCGGGGGAAGGAGAAAACGTGGAAATCGGTATTTGTCGCGGTGGATGCACCGCTGGTTTGTCCGAACCAGACTGGGACGCGGCCGGTGGATCGCTTGACCCACCGGATGTTCCATCGGGAGCATGCAGCCTGCCATCCGGCGAACCTCACCAAGTGTCCGCGCCCACCCCGGATCGCCAGGCTTTTAGAAAAGGAGGGGTTTCGGGTGGGTTGGGAACCAACCGCGGAAAAGAAAACCGTGGCGGAGGTGTATCCCCATCCGGCGATGGTGCGGATGTTCGGGCTTCCAAGGATCGTGAAGTACAAGAAGGGGAGTGTGGTGGAGCGGAGAAGGGAGTTTCGGAGGCTTCAGCGGTTGCTGAAGCAATGTCTGGGGAACAAGTTTCCCCGGCTTGCGGTTGATGCGGACACCCGGTCCCTGTTGACCCGACCATGGTCCAAGCCAGTCGAGGATCGGACGGACGCCTTCTTCTGTGCCCTGATCGGGCTGTGGCACTGGATGTATCGGGGAACGAGGAGTGAGGTGATCGGCGATCGGGAAACAGGATTTATTTTACTGCCAAAAGCAGGGCGGCTTAAGGAGCGCATGGCCCTCCAAAGCCTTCGGCCCAGGGCCCAGAGGGATCGTCAGCATGGCGTTACGTGCTAGCCGCGAGGGGCTGCCAACGGTGGGGGTCGTTTGACTTGGAAGGAGCGGTTTCTAGGTTGAAAACATGCTTGAGTCAGAGATAAGGGACAGGCTCCGTCCGGCGGTAGATTGGTTTCGACCGACCCCGGAGCTGGAGAAGGAATTAAGGCAGGTTGAGGCTAGAATTTTACATCAAGCCTCCCAATTCGATCCCGGGGCGGAGGGGTATGTCCGCTACGCTTTGGAGGGCGGTGGCAAGCGCCTGCGACCGGCCTTGGTGTTGTTGGCCGGCCGAGCCGCGGGGGGGTGGACGGAATCCGTCCGCGACTTGGCTGTGATCGTGGAACTGGTCCACGTGGCATCGCTGGTCCACGACGATGTGCTGGACCGGGCGAATCTGCGGAGATCGCGGGCCACCTGCAATATGAAGTGGGGCACGGAACTTTCGGTGCTTTTGGGGGATGCGCTCTTTGCCCACGGGCTGCAGTTGGCGACAAAACTGGAGGACGCGGAGGTGGCCCGCAAGATTGCCGAAGCCTCGCGCCACCTTTGTGAGGGGGAAATTTTGCAGACCCAGCGGCGCTTTGACCTAAAAATGTCGTCGGCGGATTATCTTCATATGGTGGGTCTCAAGACCGGGGCGCTCTTTCGGGCGGCGGCAGAAGTGCCCTTCCTTTTGCACCGAACGGCGGCGTCCCGCCGGGAGGCCGCACGGTCCTTCGGATATCAGCTGGGTTGTGCCTACCAAATTTACGATGACGTGCTCGATCTAACCGGCACCGACGAGGAAAGCGGCAAGACGCTGGGCACGGATTTACAAAAAGGAAAATGGACCCTGCCGGTGCTGCATGCGTTGCAAACCCTGCCCCAAGCGGAGTCGGAGGTGCTGAGAGCGGAGCTGGTGAAAGGGGAGGGCAGAGGGGTGGCGAAAGTTCGCGCGGCCGGAGGCATCCGGTTTGCAATGCGCAAGGCGGTGGAACTGCTGGAACGGGCCAAAGGAGATTTGGTGGTGTTGGGGGATGCGGACGGGGAGTTGAGGGGACTGACCGAACGGCTGCAGGCTTTCTTGCGCCAAATGGAAGGTTAGCCCATGAATCCATGACGGCAGGGCACTTGCCCTGTCCGTTTCATGGGGATGAATTCTGTTCGGTGCGACGAGGTGGCATCCTTTTGCCAATGGTTTTCGGCAATGCCGAGGCAGGTTCCGTTGCCTTGGGGGCGCAAGCCAATCCCGGTCGTCCCAAGGGTGAGATTTCCCGGTGCGCACGGGCAGAAAGAGCCGCTTTCCTTAAATATCGCCACTTCAAAAGAGGTTTGAGCGGGGTTAGGGTGTTGCCATGGCGGTGGAAAGGGTTTTACCAGCAGATCTGGAGAGCGGGCCGACCGATGAAGAGTTGGTGGCGTCAACGCTTCAGGGTGATTTGGCGGCATATGATGAATTGATTCGAAGGTTTCAAGGGCGTTTGTACGGGGTGATCTATCATCTGACCTCGAACCATGAGGACACCAACGACCTTTTAATGGAGGTTTTCGACAAGGCTTACCGCAGTTTACCAACCTTTCGAGGTCAGAGTTCGTTCTACACTTGGATTTATCGGATTGCGATCAACCGGAGTTTTAACTTTTTGGACAAGCGCAAGAGGCGGCAAGGTGCGATGAGTTTGAATGATCTAGACGAAGAGGGTTTGCCAAAGGTCGACCTGCCTGACGTTTCACCCCAAAACAATCCTAACAAAGCCATTGTGCTGAACGAGTTACAAAATAAATTGAACGAAAGTATGCTTAAGCTGTCGAAGGAACATAGAACCGTGGTAACTTTATTTGATATACAAGGACTTGCGCATGCCGAGATCGCCAAGGTCATGGGGTGCACAGAAGGGACCGTTAGGTCCAGGCTCCACTATGCTCACAAACAACTGCAAAAATCGCTTGGCATTTACCTAAAAAAGTAAAAGGATCTAAATTCTCTCATGAGCCAAAAAGAAGATTTTAGTGAGCTGCAGAAGCTTCTTCATCTGAAACGGCTGGAGACGCCTGGGCGGGAATACTTCGATCGTTTTCTGGACGCTTTCCACGCGTATCAGCGTCGCGAGATTCTGCAGCAAGAGCCGTGGTATGCAAAGTTGGTCGAGGTCTTGTGCGAGCCTTGGGTGGCTGGGGTGCCGAGATTGGCGACCGTAGCGGCATCGGCGGCCTGCCTGGTGGCGGGCGTGGCTTTTTTCCTTGGACCCACCCAACCCGGGACGGCGCAACTGGCAGACGGGAAGGTTGTGCATCCCAAGGGTATTGTAGTGGCCGCGGTCCACGACCAGGCCTTCAAAGAACTTCAGCCCGAGCTGATCGAAACGGCGGCTGGGGGCGATGAGATTCAGATTCCGCCTCTCTATGTGAACGGGCACAATGCTCTGGCATATGATTCCCGGCTCACGTTCTAAACTCCTCTTTTCCTCCCTCCTCATCTTTGGCGCGCTCGCGGCCGGGGTGATGATCTGGCGCGGCTTGCCAACCAAAGAGGCGGCTATTCCCATCGTGGCCGAATCGGTCGAAGTGGAAGAGATCGAAGTCACCCGCAACCAGGCAGTGCGCGTTCCAGAAAATCCCGCGGGTTCGGGAAGCGCCACAAGTGGGGTGTTTGACAAGATCGCGGCGGAAGTGAGCCATGTGTATGAACAGGCGGCCCCGGCGGTGGTTCGGGTTCGAGCCACCGATGGCAACGCGCAACTGGCGGGCACCGGCTTCTTTGTTGACGAACAAGGGACGATTCTGACGGCCTACGCAGTGGTGGGTCAGGCCAAGGAGGCGACGGTGGAGGTGGGCGGGCGGGGTTTCCCTGCGAAAATTTTGGGACGGGATCCGCGGAGCGGAGTGGCGCTGCTGAGGGTCAAGGCGGGGCAAACCCCTTATCTGTTGTTGGGGGAATCCGCGGGGCTGCGGCCAGCCTCGGCGGTGGTGAGCGTGGCTTTCCCCTATGACCTGAAAGCCGAGCCAACTTTCGGGCTGGTGGCGGGGTTCGATGTGAAATATCTGACCCGATTTTTTGCGACCACTCATATCCGGGCAAATCTGCCCATCAAGCCCGGCCAGATCGGCGGCCCTCTGTTGGATAGCCAAGGGCAGGTGGTGGGAGTGTTGATGCTCGAGATCGACGAGGGCAAGGCCTGTTACGCGCTCCCCGTAGAGGCGGCCGCCAAGGTGGCTGCGGATATCGAACGATTTGGAGAACCGAAGCACGGCTGGCTGGGCGTGGGGGTGATGCCGGACCGAAGCCGGCAAGACCGGGGTGCGCCGGTGTTTGTGGACCGGCTCTACAAGGGAACCCCGGCAGAAAGGAGCGGGCTCAAGGCCGGGGATGAAGTGATCGCGATCGGGGGTCGTCCCGTGCGGGAACCTTCCGATGTCTTGGATTCGGCCTTCTTTGCCAACGTAGGGGAAAAGGTGCCAGTCAAGGTTCGACGGAACGGGAAGGAAGAGACCTTTACGATCAAGGTCGCGGCGCGACCGGAAAGTTCCCGGATTGTGGAACCCGCCCCGTTGTTGCCCGGTGCGTCGGGCGATGCGGGCCCGCAGGGAATTCCGGTGCGCGGAAACTAGGTTCCTCGCCCCGACGGAGGGGGCTGGGCGCGAAAAACCGAAACCACAGCTTTTCGATTCGGAAAGCCATGAGGCTGAGGAGGGCGGATGAAGCTTAAGGAAACGGTGCTCATCCTCGCCGGGCACGGAAGCACGAAAAACAGGGATTCGAGTCGGCATACCCGCGAGACGGCGAGGAGGTTGCAGCGGCGGAGGATTTTCAAGGAGGTACGGGCCGGTTTCTGGAAAGAGAGTCCTTCGTTCCAGGAGGTATTCCATGGTCTGCAGGCCAAGGAGGCCATCGTGGTGCCGTGGTTTCTCGCCCGCGGGTATTTCGTGGAGAAGGTGCTGACGGAGCAGTTCAGCAACACGCCCATACCGTGTCGAATCGTGGAGCCGTTGGGTTCGCGACCCGAAGTGCTTCAGCTGATGAAGAAGAGGGCGGAGAAGTTGCGAGCCCGGATGAGGATAAGGATGAGGATCACGAATTTTTTCGATTCCCTACTGCGAAAATCAAAGCCAGAGGGAGATGGGCTGAAGCCGGAACAGATCAGCTTACTTTTAGCGAGTCATGGGACGCCGTTACACAAGGGGTCAAGGGTGGCGGCAGACACGCTGGCGGAAGACTTAGGGAAAGATGGTTACAGGGTTTCCAAGGCGATGTTTTTAGAGGAGGAGCCGAAGATTGCGGATTGGCGGCAGGTGGCGGCGCCGGAAGGACCAGTGATGGTTTTGCCCCACTTTCTGGCGGGTGGGTTGCACGGGTCGGAAGATGTGCCAGGGCTTCTGGGAATTCCCCACGGAAGAGAGGGCTGGCACCAGGTCGACGGGAGATGGATCGGGTATGGCGCGCCGATTGGAATGCCGGAGGAAATGGAGAAGTTGATCCTGAAGATGGTGGCAGCGGAATCGCTGGTGGAAGGGAGTAGGCGGGAAGTGGCAGAAGCCTAGCCCGCCCGGACCCCGGGCTCTGCCAAATGCTAAGTTTCAATTGAAGTCTTGGGTTGAAAACCAATGATGGACGGGTGAAGGGGAAGAACGGAGTTCATCGGGCGGGGTTGGCGGAGTCGGTCCGGGGATTTTTCGGGGCGCAGGGGGCGTTGGCGGGGGCGAAGGGATATGAGTCGAGGCCGGGACAGGCCAAGATGGCGGAGAAGGTGGCGGAGGTGATCGAGGGGAAGCAGCA
>Ga0194129_10002661_pt1 | contig 26428 bp, 23 predicted proteins | sample TA2KigCa35mmetaG_FD_150862 | JGI IMG/M metagenome (GOLD analysis project Ga0194129, IMG submission 150862) | Freshwater microbial communities from Lake Tanganyika, Tanzania - TA2015038 Kigoma Deep Cast 35m | ecosystem: Environmental > Aquatic > Freshwater > Lake | place: Tanzania: Lake...
TCATCTGCACGATGATGACGATGATGCCGAGGAGCATCAGCGGCAGCGGCAGGAGGATCGCGAAGAGCCCCATGAAAATGCTGACGAGCAGGTGGTCGACCGCGATGTTCAGCATGAGGCGGATGGCCAGCGTCAGCGGCCGGACGCAGGTCGAGATCACCTCGATCGGGAACATCAGGAGCGCCAGCAACAGGTTCGGCAGGAAGCTCGGGAACATGCCCCAGCCCGCCATGTGCTTCACGTAGTGCATGCCGTTCTCCTTCAAGCCCCAGTAGTTGAAGGCGAGGAAGACGAGCAGGCCACAGCCGAAGGTGACGTTGAGGTTCGAGGTCGGCGGGCTCATCCCGGGGACGAGGCCGATCGCGTTCGAGCAGAAGATGAAGATGGCGCAGGAGCCGATCAGCGGGAAGTAACGCTTCGCGCTCTTCGGACCCATGATCTCGCGGGCGACGTTGTAGAAGATCTCGAAGAAGACCTCGAAGAACGTGCGCAGCGTGAGCTCTTCCTCGGGGACCGCCGCAGCCTTCGTGCGCTTGATGGTGCCGCGAACCTCGCTGACGAGGTAGACGATCATCAGCATGAGGACGATCGCCATCGCGAGTGGCTCGTAGTCCTTGTAGCCGATGTGGTGGCCCATCGCGGTCGAGCCGTGCGCGTTCTCACGCAGCAGATCGAACCGGTACAGGAGGTAGTGCAAGAGCGAGATATGCTCGGGCATCGTCGTCGTCCGGGAGCCGCGGAGGCGGACTCGAATTTCGGCCCTGCTGATACCAAGTTCCGCTGCCGAACGCCAGTATCAACGGTCGATTCAGCCGGGCGGGGGGGACTCGTCGTGTCCGGGCCGGAGGAGCATGCCGATGGTGATGCCGAGCGGCATCGAGCCGTAGCCGAGCGCCAGGGTCAGCGGCGAGGTGAGCCCGGCCTTGAGCAGAAGCCAAGCGCCACCGAACAGAAGGAGGAACTTCAGCACGGCGACGAACGCCCAGAAACGCGAGCGCACGCCGCCGGAGAGGACGCCCCGACCGATGTGCGCGAAGAGCCAGAAGTTGAGGGTCGCCACGAGCCCGCCGACGGCGGTGCCGAGACCGGCCTCGGGGCCCGCGAGCACGAGCGCCGCGAGCGCGAACACGACGGCGATGGCCCCGACGGCGACCAGCGCGTTGACGATCGCCGCGTCGAACGGCCGCTGCTCGGGGACGGGGGTCTCCGGTTCGGTCATCGCTCACCCTCGTCACGCCGCGTCGCCGCACGACGAGCCTTCGAGGCGTCGTGGCGCTCGGTCAGGGCGAAGCGGGCGGAGCGGCCGACGTCGGCGGTGCGGAAGGCGTCGTTCTCGGTCTGGTGCTTCATGCGCTGGGCAGCGCGGTGGACGAAGCGGAAGCCGGCGACGACGCCGAACCCGAGTCCGAGCAGCAGCATCCAAGGCTCGGTCCCGAGCTTGCCATCGAGCCAGCGGCCGCCGAACATCCCGATCACGATCGAGAGCGCGAGCTCGAGGCCGACGGTCGAGTAGCTGGTCGCCCGCAGCAACTTCCGGTCGAGCTTCACGCGCGTTCGCTTAGCTTCGTTGGCGGGCTCGGTCAAACGGGCGGGCGGGTTGCGATGGCGTCGGCGGCCTCGACAAGCCGCTCGCGGAGGATTCGCTCGAGCACGGGACGCAGCGACCGGAGCGCCTGGCCGCGGTGACTGAGGCCGTTCTTCTCCGACTCGGAGAGCTCGGCGAGCGTCCTCGGTCCGTCACCGACCAGGAAGAGCGGGTCGTAGCCGAAACCACCCGCGCCACGGAGCTCGGTGCCAATCCGCCCTTCGAGCGTCCCGTCGACGAGGTGCTCGACGGCGGACAGCAGCGGGACCTCCGCACCTCGGCAGCTCGCCGGCGACCGCGCGGAGGATGGGGCTCGCACGGACGACGGTTCCGGCGCATCCGCCGGGGACGACCAGGGATCGATCAACGCGAGCGCGCAGCGAAAGCGGGCGGTCCGCCGCTCGGCAGGGACCGCAGCGAGCTCGGCGAGGAGCTTCGCGTTGTTGTCGGCGTCGGAAGCCGTCTCCCCGGCGTACCGCGCAGAGCGAACCCCGGGCCGTCCGCCGAGCGCGTCGACCTCGAGCCCGGAGTCGTCGGCGAGCGTCAGGCACTGCGCGGCGACGGCCACGGCGCGGGCCTTCTTCAGCGCGTTTCCCGCGAAGGTCTCGGCATCCTCGACCACCACCGGCGGCACCACGACGTCCGCCACGGCGAGCACCTCGAGCGGCAAGCCCGCAAGCAACGCGCGGATCTCCGCGAGCTTGCCGCGATTGCCCGTCGCGACGACGAGGCTCAGCACCGGATCGTCGAGGCGGTTCATCGGGCGTCAGCCCTCCGTCTTCTTCATGAGGATGCGCAGATCGGCGCCGGCCCCCTCGAGCGCTTTCTTCTGCGTGGCCGCGAGCGTTTCCATCGTCCCGAGCGCGGCGTCGAGCATGCGCTCGAAATCCGCGCGCGGGATGGCGCGGCCTTCCGCCGTGCCTTGCACCTCGATCAGGCGCCCGTCGAGAGTCGAGACGACGTTGAGATCGACGCGCGCGCGGCTGTCCTCCGAGTAGTCGAGGTCGACCAGCACCTCGCCGTCGACGAACCCGACGCTGATCGCCGCAACCTGATCGCGGATCACCCGAGCCAGGCCGCGCGAGTGGAGCGCGAGGGCGGTGGCGATGAAGCCGGCCGTCACCGAGGCGGTGCGCGTCCCGCCGTCGGCCTCGAGGACGTCGCAGTCGATCGTGATCGTGCGCGGACCGAGCGCCTTGAGATCGAGGGCCGATCGCAGCGCGCGCCCGACCAAACGCTGGATCTCGAGGGTGCGACCCTTCGGGGGTTTGTTGCGACCCTCGCGCTCCTCGCGGCGCTTCGGGTTGGCGCGCGGATGCATCTGGTACTCGGCCGTCAGCCAGCCGCCCTCGTCCTCATCCATCCACTTCGGGACGCCGTCCTCGAGCGACGCCGTCACGAGCACGAGCGTGCCCCCCGCGCGGTAGAGGGCGGATCCCTCGCTGAGTTTGTGGAAGCCGGTGACGACCTCGATGGGTCGAAGTTCGGCGGCGGATCGGGACGAGTTGCGCTTGATGGTCATGGACTGCGAGGCGGCGGCTCGGACGCGACCGTCGCGCGAGCGCTCGTGCACCCCTGACCAGTGCGCATACTGCGTTTCCGGGCGCAGGTCGATGACGACCGCCTCGCGGGGCGACCTCAGACGCTGCCGAGCTTCTCCTCGACCATGCGATCCGCGACCCGGTAGGTCGGCGTGAACGAAGCGCGCGAGCGCTCGGCGATCTCGCGGATGGTGTCGTGAACCAGGAGCGTCTTCGCGCGCGCCTTCGCGGCGTCGTAGCCCTGGAGCTCCATCGCGACATTGATCAAGCCGCCTGCGTTGATGGCGTAATCGGGCGCGTACAAGATCCCGCGCGAGTGCAGATCGTCGCCATGGCGCTGTTCGGCGAGCTGGTTGTTCGCTGCGCCCGCGACGACCCCGGCCCGGAGCCGCGGGATCGTGTCGTCGTTCAACGCGGAGCCCAGCGCACACGGCGCGTAGACGTCGCACTCGACGTCGACGATCGACTCGATCGGGAGGACCTTCGCACCGAACTCGCGTTCCGCCCGCTCGGCCTTGAGCGGATCGACGTCGGCGACCGAGAGGACGGCCCCCTGCGCGTGCAGCTCCTTGCAGAGGTGGTAGCCGACGTGACCGACCCCCTGGACAGCGACGTGCACCCCCGCGAGGGAGGTCTTGCCGTACTGCACCGCGATGCACGCCTCGATGCCTCGGCGGACCCCGAGCGCGGTGAACGGCGAGGGATCGCCCGAGCCGCCGCCGGTACCGACGACCTGCTTCGTCACGCCGCGAACGACCTCCATGTCCTCGACGCCGGTGCCCGAGTCCTCGGCGGTGTAGTAGCGGCCGCCGAGCCCGTCGATGAAGCGACCGAAGGCCCGGAACAGCGCCGCGCGGTCGAAGAGCTTCTCGGGTCGCAGCATGACCGTCTTGCCGCCACCGTGGGGCAGCCCGGCGAGCGCCGCCTTGTAGGTCATGCCGCGCGCCAGCCGGAGCGCGTCGACCAGGGCATCCCGCTCGTGGGCGTAGGCGAGGAACCGACAACCACCGATCGCCGGTCCGAGGCGGGTGTCGTGGATGGCGACGATGCAACGCATGCCGGTCGCGGCGTCGCGGCCCACGTGAACGGCTCCGAAGTCGTGCTTCTCGAGGAGGGGAAAGAGGTCCATGACGGGCGGGTCTTACACCGAATTTCGCGGGCGGCCTGTCATCGAAATGTGCCAGGGCGCAGGGAACGGTGTCGCGCCGACACCGGTTCGGGGTAAGTTCCGCGCCATGGACGGCCCCGGCTCGCTGCTCGCCGGCAGGTACCAACTCGTGGACATCGCCGGGACCGGCGGTATGGCCACGGTGTGGCGTGCGCTGCAGCGTGGCCCGGGGAACTTCGAGCGCTTCGTGGCCGTGAAGCTCGTCCGCGAGCAGCACGTCGAGGACCCGGTCTTCATCACGATGTTCATCGAGGAGGCGCGGGTCTCGAGCCAGCTCAGCCACCCGAATGTCGTGCAGGTGCATGACTTCCTCGAGGACGGGCGGCGCCTCATGCTCGTGATGGAGTGGGTCGACGGGATGTCGCTGTCGCAGTTTGCGCGGCTGCTCCACGAGCATGACCTGATCGCGCCCTGGCCGTTCGTCGCGATGGTCGGCCTCGAGGCGCTGCGGGGGCTCTCCGCGGCGCACGAGCACCGCGACGCCTACGGGCGGCTCTCGCCGATCTACCACCGCGACGTCACCCCACAGAACCTGATGCTCGGCGCGAACGGGCGCGTGCTGCTGACCGATTTCGGGCTCGCGCGCGCCTCCGACCGGGGTCGAATCACTGCGCCGGACATCGTCAAGGGCAAGGTCGGGTACCTCGCGCCCGAGCTCACCCGGGCGCCCGATCCGACGCCGCAGACGGACATTTACGCGCTGGGCGTGGTGCTCTGGCAGGTGCTCGCCGGCCGGAAGCTGTTCGAGGGCAAGGACGACCTCGAGATCTTCAAGGCCGCGAGCAAGGGCGAGATCCCGCCCCTGTCGGAGGTCCGCGACGACATCCCCGACGAGCTCGCGAAGGTGATCGAGCGCGCCCTCGCCTTCGACCCCGACGACCGCTACCAGAGCGCGACGCAGATGGGCCGCGTCCTCGTGCGCACACTGCGCCAGATGGACATCGAGCCCGAGGGGCGCCTCGTCGCGGAGCCGGTCGCCGAGGCCCGCGCGCTCCTCACCCGGTGATCGCCGTCGCGCGCGAACGCCCGCCGCCGTTCCGTCGATGAATGCCCCGCTCGGCGGCGGCAACGGTCTCTTCTCAGGAGGCCCGTTCCGCCATGCTCATTCGACGTACGCTCGTTCCCGTCACGCTCGCCCTCGGTCTGCTGTCGGTCGGCTGCTCCAGCGCGCGGCCTCCTCGCGCCCCCGACGCGCTGGCGGACGCAGGCCCCTGCGACGATGAGCCCGGGTGCGCCGCTTCCGACTCGGACCTCGGGGACCTCGAGGTCGTGGTCCCTCGCAAGCTCGCGTCCGGCGTCGCAGCGACGCCCCGTTGACCCCGCTCAGGGCAGCGCGACCCGGGCGCCGAGGTGGAACCGTACCGCCTGGTACGACGCGACCTCGGCGCGGAGCGGCGTCGACAGCGGGAACAGCATGCTGACGGTCGGGGCGACGTTGCGCCACGCGAGGCGGACGCTCGGCGCGAGGGTGAACTGGACGCGGAGCCTGTCGCACGGCTCGGGGCACGACGGCGTCGCGACGTCGCCCGTCAGCTGGTAGACCTCGTCGAGCTCGAGGCCGAGCACGACCGGGCGGGCGACGCGAACCCCCGCGTACACGCTCGCGAGCGCCGACAGCTCGACGCGATTCTCCCGCGCGGCGAGCGGACGGATCCGCATCGCGACGTCGAGGCCCTGGCGGAGCTGCAGCACCACCGGACCTATTACATGACGAATGTCAAGAAACGGTCGCGCGGTCAGCGCCCGATCCTGGAAGAGCGCGTCCGCCCACGGCCTGACCACGCGCACCGTGCGGACCGCCTCGGCCTCGTCGGCGTCGAACGAGCGGGGCAGCGGCAGCACGACGCCGAGCCCGCCTCCCGCGGCCAACCCGACGCGGCTCGTCCAGAGGCCGCGCGTCCAGAGCTCCGGGTTGCCGAAAACCGCCGCCTGGGCCCCGCTGCCCACCGAGGTCCCGGGCGGGACGTGCGCGGCCCCGAGCTCGCTCGCCACACCGACGTACCAGCGCCGGTCGATCACCGCCCACTCGGCCGCGATTCGACCCGAGTACCCATACGCTCGCCCGGCTCGGATCGGCTCGAGGGACACCACGTCCGTCGGGCGCGCCGACGCGATGGTGTACTCGACGTCGAGCGCCAAGCCACGGTGCGACAGGCCGGGCGTCGGCGGCGGCCCCTCGGCGTCGAGGCCGGGGCGACGGTCCTCTGCGGCCGCCGCGCCGAGCGTCACCGAGGACACCGCGAGCACGAACGATGTCCGCACGACGCGGCGACGCGAGCGCATGGGCGCGCTCAGCGCCCCAGCTTCAGGTCGTTGAAAATGGTGACGTAGAGCATCACGCCGAGCAGCATCATCAACCCGACCACATGGATGTGCGCCTCGATGCGAGCGTTGGGCTTGCGGCGCGTGGTCAGCTCGTAACCGAGGAACACGAGGCGGCCGCCGTCGAGCGCCGGGAACGGGATAAGGTTGAACGCGCCGAGGTACGCAGACAGGACGCCCATCAAATGGAGCCAGTCGGTGAAGGAGCGCCGCACCATCTTCGCGCCTTCGCTGATGATCGTGACGGGCCCGTGGACGTCGGGCTTCACCTTGCCGGTGATCATGTCCCCGAGCGCGATCACGAGATTTTGCACCACGGCGGCTGGGCTCGTCACGGCGAGCTTGGCGGCCTCCCCGGCCGAGACCGCCCGGTGCTGACCGCGGGGCCTCACGCCGATGATGCCCTTCTTCTCGTTCCGGTCGTCGCGACGCGGGGTCATGGCGAGCGGGACCTTTGTGCCCTCGCGCTCGACGACGACCTCGATCGACTCGCCGGGGTGCGAAGACACGTTCTTCGCCATGTCCTCCCAGGTCGACACCTTCTTGCCGGCGACCTCGACGACGACGTCGCCGTCACGCAGCCCCGCCTTCTCGGCCGGCTCGCCCGCCATGACGTCGACGACGTTGCTCCCGGCCTCGGTGGGCTGCGCGAAGGTCGTCAGACCGCCGTGGAAATAGCTGAAGAAAAAGAACACCGACGCGAAGAGGTAGTTCGCGAGCGGCCCCCCGAAGATGGTGACGACGCGCCCGAGCAAGCTCGCGTTGGCGTAGCTGCCGGCGTCGTCCGGGTCGTGTTCCTCGAACGGGTTCATCCCCGCGATCTGGACGTAGGCCAGGAACGGGATCATCGCCGCCTGGTAGACCGTCGGGCCATGGCGCTCGGGATCGTGCTTTCCAAGGCGCAGGCGGACCTTGCCGGCGAGGGTCGTGAACCAGAAATACCCGTCCTGCGGCTCGACCTTGAAGAAGGTCGGTCCGAACCCGATCGAGAACGTGTTCACGCGCATGCCGTAGGCGCGCGCCGCGAGAAAGTGACCCGCCTCGTGCACGATCATGAGGACGGCGAGCCCGAGGATCGCGATGAGGACGTCGAAGACCTTGCCCATCAAGGCGAAGTCTAGCCAGACCGGGCGCCGGACGCACGTTCGTGGACGGCGAGCAGTCCGGGCGGTGCCTGCTCGAGCGCGAGGAGAGCGCGCTTGGTCGCCGCGCCGCCCGGCAACGAGAAGCCTCCGGGACGCCCGCCCGCCGCCACCACCCGGTGACACGGGACCACCAGCGGGAACGGATTGGCGGCCATCGCGCCGCCGATGGCGCGAGCCGCGCGCGGGGAGCCCACCCGACCGGCGAGCTCCGCGTAGGTGACGGTCTCGCCCGGGCGAAGGCGCCGGGCCGCGGCGTGCACGGCGCGCCGAAACGGCGTCACCGCGCGCTCGTCGAGGCGCACGTCGTCGAGCGAGGTCGGCTCGCCGGCGAGCCAGGCGAGGAGCGCGTCACGCAGGTCTCGCATCGGCGGCGGGACCACGCGTCGGGGCGCCGCGCCATGCTCCGACGCGAGGCGTTGGGCGCAGCACGCCGCGTCGGGCTCGGCGATGAGCACGCGAACGAGGCCGTGGTCGCCCCAGGCGAGGCCGAGCCAACCGAGCGGGCTTGCGCAAATCAACGAGGCGCGGGCCGGGCGGAGGAGCATGGCGTAGGAGAAGGCGTCCCCCGGCCCACGGAGGCCGTCAATTCGCTCGACGCGGGCACCCGGAGCGCGACGGCGTGGCGTCGTTCGCGCTATCGTCCCAGACGATGCGTCCGTGGGTCCTCGCGCTCGGCCTCGCCGCGCCGCTGCTCTCGGGCTGCCTGGAGTTCTGCTACCTCGGGCAGGCCGCGGCGGGTCAGGACGCGATCTGGGCGGACAGCCGACCCATCGAGGAGGCCGTCGCCGATCCGCGCGTCCCGCCCGAGACCCGCGCCATGCTCGCACTCGTCAGCGACGTGAAGCGCTACGGCGAGACGCAGGGGCTCGCGCCCACGGCGAGCTACCGCGAGTACGTCGACTTGCGGCGCGAGGCGGTGGTGTGGGTCGTGACCGCCTCGCATCCGCTGCGCTTCGAGCCGGTGACGTGGCGCTTCCCGGTGGTCGGCGAGGTGCCGTACCTCGGCTGGTTCGACCGCGCCGACGCCGAGCGGCTCGCGCGCGGACTCCGCGAAGCCGGCAAGGACGTCCACCTCCGAGAAGCGCGCGCGTACTCGACGCTCGGCTGGTTCCGCGATCCGGTGCTGTCGACGATGTTGAAGGACGGGCCCGAGGAGCTCGTCGACGTGGTGCTCCACGAGTCGATGCACGCGACGCACTACGTGCCGAGCCAGACCGTCTACAACGAGAGCCTCGCGAACTTCGTGGCGACCAAGCTGACCGAGCGCTACCTGCGCGATCGCCTGGGTGCGTCTCCCTATCGCCTCCACGACCACCGCGAGCGCGAGCACACCTACGCGCGAAGGGTGGAGCGCCTGCACGCGACGCACGACGAGCTCGAGCGACTCTACGCTTCACCGCTCGACGATGAGGCGAAGCTCGCGCGGAAGCGTGCCATCCTCGACGCCGTGCAGCGGGAGCTCGGCCTCGCGATCGAGCTGAACAACGCCGCGCTGTTGCAGGCGCGCGCCTACGACTCTGGTGCGGCCGGCTTCGAGGCCTTGCTCGCGGCGTGCGGCGACGACATGCGGCGGTTCGTCACCGCCTTGAAGCGCATCGGACCCGACGTGTTCCCCGAGCCCGACGCTCAGGCGATCGACGGCATCCTCCGCGCCCGCGCGGCGCGCGGCTGCGACGCGCCATGACGCCGCTCCCAACGGTCAGCTCCGCGGGCGGATCACGGCGCGCCCGCGCCCGGTGGGCGAGGCGCCTCGCGGCGCTCGTGCTCCTCCTGCCGACCCTCGTCGTGGTCGCGGTGGACCTCGCGCTGCGCGGCTCTCGGATCGTCGCGTTTCCAGCGAAATACCTCGGAAGTTATGCCGCCGCGGTGCTCGAGGGTGCGGCGCTGTGGACGCTCTTGCTCGCGGTCGCCTCGGGTCGGCGCGGCCTCGGCCGCTGGCTCGGCGCCCTCTTGTTCGTCGGGCTCGCGACCGCGGCGGTCGGCGGGCAGATCTATTTCTACCGTCAATACTCGACCTACCTGAACCTCGACGCCACGCTGTTCGCGACCTCGATGGCCGACAGCGTGGTCGACCAGATCGACGCGGACCGCCGGAACTTCCTCGCCGCGATGGTGCCGACCGCGCTCGCCGCGACGGGGCTCGTCATCCTGGGCCGACGCTTCGTCCGCTCGCGCAGGCGGACGGTGCGCTACGGCGGGCTGGTCGCGCCGCTCGCCCTCCTCGGCGTGCTCTCGCTCCCCTGCTCGTACCGGGCGATCCAGGGCTCGACGCCCGACGTGCTCTACTTCCACGCGATCGGCGGCGCGCTGCAGAACATGACGGGCATCAAGAAGACCCCCGACGTCCGCCCGAAGCGGCGCACCCCGCCTCCCCTCCCGAGGCTCACCGCGACGCCGCGCCGGCCCCGCAACGTGCTCTTCATCCTGACCGAGAGCGTGCGGGCCGACATGGGCTGCCCGGCATTCCGCGAGCCCTGCCCGACGATGCCGTTCTCGAACCGCGCGGCCCCGCAGCGCCTGCCACTCGCCGAGCTGCGCGCGAACGCCACCACGACCGCGATCGAGCTCGCGGTGCTGTGGTCCGGGCTCGAGCCGAACGCCGGTCGCGAGCCGCTCCACGCGGCACCGGTGCTGTTCGACTTCGCTCACGCCGCGGGGCTCGGCACCGCGTACTGGACGAGTCACCACATGATGTTCGCGAACTCGCGCCACTGGGTTCAGGATCTGCCGCTCGACCATCACTGCCACGCGACGACGCTCGATCCGCTCGCAGACATCGACAACGGCGCGAGCGATGCCCTGCTCGCCGATCGCATCCTCGCGGAGCTGCCCGGGTTGAAAGAGCCCTTCTTCGCCGTCGCGCACTTCGGCAACACCCACGTTCCGTACAAGATCGATCCCACCGACGCGCCGTTCCAGCCGGCACTCGCGAGCAAGGCCGAGGCCGACAACGCCGCCTACAAGAACTACTACGCCAACGCCGTCCACTTGCAGGACCGCTCGGTCGCCCGCGTCATCGAGGGTCTGCGCGCGAGCCGCTTCGGCGCCGATACCGTGATCGTCTACACCTCCGATCACGGCGAGCAGTTCCGGGAGCACGGGCAGCTTGGGCACACGGCGTCGGTGTTCGACGTGGAGCTGCACGTCCCGGGCTGGGTCGACGCGCCCGCCGGGACGCTCGCTCTCGAGGAGCGCGCCGCGCTCGCGGGCTACGGGACGAAGCCGACCTTTCACACCGACGTGACGCCGACGATGCTCGACCTGCTCGGCTTGTGGGACGCGCCGGAGGTCGCTCCGTTCCGCGCGCGTATGGTCGGCGGCTCGCTGCTCCGACCCGACCGTCCGCTCGCGACGCTCGCGCTCACGAACTGCTCGGGCGTGTGGGGCTGCGCCTTCGAGAACTGGGGCGTGATGCAAGGCTTTCGCAAGGTCCACGCCCGCGAGTGGGACCAGGACTGGCTCTGCCACGACGTCGCCGCCGATCCGGAGGAGCTGCGTGCGCTGCCGGCAACGGACGAGCCCTGCGCGGAGCTCGCGAACCACGCCCTCGCGCTGTTCGGCGCACTGCCGGGCCGTGGCGCACGGTGACGCGCCGCGCCGGCCGGTGCTAGCTTCGCGGCCCGTTGACCGAGCGACACGACACCGACGCCCCCGCCGATCGGGGCAGCGCGCGCCGCGGCCGAAGCGAGGCGGGCTTCCGGCTCCTGCCGCGCCGGGGAGCCCGGTGGCGGCGACGGCTCGCGGGCCTTGGATGCCTCGTCGCGCCGGGGGCGTGGATCGCGCTCGCCGACGTCGGGCGGAGGCTCGAGCACCTCGCGACCTTCGACCGACTCCACCTCAAGGCGTACGCCGCGACGGTGATCGTGAGCGCGGCGCTCTGGGGTGTCTTGATTTATGTCGCGTCGCGCCGCCGCGGCCTGGTCCGGGATCTCGCCGCGGGCCTCTTCGTCGCGGGCATCACGCTGACGGTCGGCGTGCAGAGCGCGTTCTTTTCGCTCTACGACACTTACTTCTCGCACGACTCGGCGATCTACGCGCGCTCGTTCCCGAGGCTCCTCTGGGCCTACTTGCCGCTCCATCGCCCCGGCGTCTTGCTGCGGCTCGTCGCCACCACGGCCTTCGCCGTCGCGCTGGTCGCGGTGTCCCGGCGCTTCGTGCGGCCCCGGCCCTGGCCGCGGCGGCTCGTCCCGCTCCTCATCCCAGGGGCGCTCTATGGCGTGACGCAGGTCCCCGCGAGCTACCGCCTCTGGCAGTCGACGACGCCCGACTTGATCTACGTCCACGGGCTCGTGTCGAACGTCAAGGAGCGGCTGCGCCTCGCGGACGACGCTCCCGACTTTCGGGTGCAGGTGCGCACGCCCCTCCCGGTTCCGAGGCTCACGGCGCAGCCTGCGCGGCCGCGCAACGTGCTCTTCATCCTGCAAGAGAGCCTGCGCAGCGACGTCGTCTGCAACGGCTACGAACCCGACGCCCTGCCGGACGACGGTCCGCCGCTCTGCGCGACGCCGTTCTCGAACGCCGCCGTTCCCAGGCGGCATGCCTTCGACCAGCTGCGCGCGAACGCCTCGACGACCGCGATCAGCATCTCGAACCTGTGGAGCGGGGTGGCTGCGAACGCGAGCTACGAGACGCTGATGAGCGCGCCGCTGCTGTGGGACTTCGCGAGCGCGGCCGGCTACCACGGCGCCTATTGGACGAGCCAGCACGTCATGTTCGGGAGCATGCGCCTCTACGTGCAGGACCTCCCCACGGAGAAGTTCTCGGTCGCGACCCAGCTCGACAAGAAGGCCGACTTCGACGCCGGCGCCAACGACGACCTGCTGACCCAGCGCGTGATCGACGACTGGGCTGCCTTGCCCGAGCCCTTTTTTGCGGTGGTTCACTACTCGAACGTGCACTTCCCTTACGTGTACGACCCGGCGCATGCGCCCTTTCAGCCGGCCTTGTTCTCCAAGGCTGCCGACAAGAACCGCGAGTATTTCAACTACTACAAGGACGTCGCCTACCTCTCGGACCGTGCGGTCGGTCGCCTCCTCGAGCACGTCCGGCAGAGCGACAAGAGCGATCGTACGGTCGTCGTCTACACCTCCGATCACGGAGAGTCGTTTCGCGAGCACTGGGAGATGGGCCACACGAGCGCGCTTTACGACGAGGAGATCAAGGTACCGGGGTGGCTCGACGCGCCGGAGGGCTCGCTCTCGGAGGCCGAGCGCGCCTCGCTCGTCACCGCGCGGACGCAGTTCGTGTGGCACTACGATCTCCACGCGACGATGCTCGACTTGCTCGGCGTCTGGGACGCGCCGGAGCTCGTGCCGTTTCGCCGGTCCATGCTGGGCCATCCGCTGACCCGCCCCGAGCGCACGACGACGCCCGTCCCGCTGTCGAACTGCTCCTGGCTGTGGGAGTGCGCGTTCCGGAACTGGGGCATGATGCAGGGCTCGCGGAAGATCGAGGCCCGTGAGTGGGATCACGAGTTCCATTGCTTCGACCTGCTCGCCGATCCGAACGAGGCGCTCGACCTCGGCGAGCGAGCCTGCGCCCCGCTGCCGGAGCTCGCGCGCGGGTGGTTTGGCGAGATGCCGGCCGCCGCATGGCCGCGCGGGAAGGACGTGCTCTACGGACCCCCGCCGAAGAGCCCCCGCAAGCGCTGAGCGCGCACGCGCGGCGTCGACGCGTGCTCCGCTGCGAGTAGGATGGCGGCATGCTTCGACGGGATGGCGACGCGTGTTACGTGCCCGCGCTGACGACGGCGCACTCGCACGCCTTTCAGCGCGCGATGCGCGGTTCGGCCCAGCGTACCTCCGGCCCGAGCGACGACTTCTGGAGCTGGCGCGGGGCGATGTATGCGCTCGCCGGCGCCCTCACCCCGGAGTCGATCCACGCGATCGCCCGCGTCGCTTACCGGGAACTCTACGGCAAGGGCGTGCGCACCGTCGGTGAGTTCCACTACGTCCATCACCAGGCCGACGGAACGCCCTACGACGACCGGCTCGCGATGAGCGATGCGGTGATCGAGGCCGCCCGCGCCGAGGGGCTGCGCATCGCGCTGCTCCGCGTGATCTACGCGCGCGCGGGGCACGGGCGCTCCCCCGAGGGCGTGCAGCGACGCTTCGCCGATGGCTCGCTCGACGAGGCGCTCGCCGACACCGAGGCGCTGCTCCGCCGCTACGCGGGCGCTGCCGACGTCAGGGTCGGCCTCGCGCCGCACAGCGTCCGCGCCGTGCCGCCACCCTGGCTCGGCGAGCTCGCCGCGTTCGCCGCGCACCACGCGCTGCCACTCCACATGCACGTCGCGGAGCAGCCCGCGGAGATCGAGGCTTGCCTCGCCGAGACTTCCCGGCGCCCGGTCGAGCTGCTGGCGGAGGCCGGCATGCTGTCGCCGCGCTTCGTGGCGGTGCACGCGACGCACCTCGCGGCGCATGAGCCGGCCCTCCTCGGCGGCGCGGGCGCGGGCGTGTGCCTGTGCCCGACCACCGAGCGCGACCTCGGCGACGGCCTCCCCGACGTGACGGCGCTCGTCGAGGCGGGCGCCGTGCTCTCGGTCGGGACGGACAGCCACGTCGTCACCGCGCCCCTCGAGGATCTGCGCGGCGTCGAGCTCGGCGAGCGGCTGCGCACGGGCAAGCGCGTCGTCGTGCCCTTCCAGGGCGAGAGCCCGGCCGAGGCGCTCTGGCGAATCGGCTCGCGGAACGGCGCACGGGCCTGCGGCTTCGACGACGACGGCGGCGAGCTTCGGATCGACGCGACGGCACCGTCGCTCGAGCTGGTGCCCGCCGAGCTCTGGCTCGACGCGATCGTGTTCGGCGGTGACCCGAGCTGTTTGCTCGCCGCGCGCTGACCCCGCCTCGCCGCATGCGTGGACGCCGGGTGCTCGTTGGGTCAGTCTGCGGCGTGATGCGAGCGAAGATGCTGGTTTCGTGGCTCGTCGGGGCGCTGCTCCTCGGCGGATGCAAGGCCCCGCCGGTGAGCGCGCCCACCGCGAGCGCGCCGTCTCCTGCCGTCGCGACGGCGCTCCCCGTGACGCTCGACCGTGCACTCGCAGCGGAGTCCCACGATGCGCTGGCGGCCGAGGGCTACCTGCTTGCGATCGATCAAGCGTCGGCCAACTGGAACGATCCGTGGGCCGCGCCGGTCGTTGCCGCAGCGCTCGACCACCTGGTCTGGCCGGGCGGCGAGCTCGGTGAGCGGCTCGATCACGCGCTCGTGCACCGCTCGCGGGAGCGCCTCGTCGAGGTGACGAGCCGCCTGCTCGCGGCGCATCGACGGGTCGAGGGTCACCCGATCCTCGGCCCGATGGTCGCCTTCTCGCTCCACGAGCTCGCGCTCCAGGTCGGCGCGGAGCGCGAGGCAGCCGACCTCCGGCGGCGTGCGGGCTGCATCCCGGAGGCCGCGGCGTTCGGCCCGCTCGCATGGCCGATGCTCACCTCGCTCGACGACGATCTCGGGCTGCCTTCGCACGGGGCGATGCCGAACGAGGTCCGAGGGGTCCCGCCGTTCGCTTCCACCGTCAGAGGTGAGCGCAGCTACGGCGACGCCTGCGCGCTCGACTTCGCGGCGACCGGCGCCCTCGGCGGCCTGCGCGCCCTCGTGTTCGACGTCGTCGTGCCGAAGGACGACTGGATCTACGTCGCGGTCGGGACGCGCTCCGCCATCCGGCTCGATCTCGGCGGCGAGACGCTCCTGCGGCGCACCGGCGATCTCACGGGCGGGACGACCTTGTCGTTCGCGCGGGCGTGGCTGCCTGCGGGGCGAGCGCGCGTCGTCTTGCGCGTGGCGCACGCGGAGAACGACGAGCCCGTGACGGTTCAGCTCGTCGATGGCCAAGGCGGACCACTCGCGACGGTCGTGCCGGCGCCCGGTGAGATCGCCGCCTCGCGGGCGAGCCGGGCCACCACCATCGAGCTCGTCCCCGAGCCTTCGTCCCCCGAGGAGGTCATCTCCGCGGCGAGCGCCGAGCTCGCGCTCGGGCTCGATCGACGCGCGGCGCGGCGCCTCGAGAGCTCCGCGGTGCTGCCGACGAGCCCTCCCGCGCACCTCGATTTGCTCCGGTTGCGCGCGTACCGCGTCGCCGAGGAGCGCAGCGGCCCGGCCCTCGACGCCGACGTCCGCGCACTCGCTGCGCGCGCGCGGAGCACCTGCCCCACCTGCTGGAACGCGCGCATCGCGGACGCGTACTCCGCCTACGCGCGGGTCGGGGCCGAGACGGGACCGTTCGCCGCGCTCGAGCGCCTCGGCGTGAAGGCGCCGCCCGCGCCCGACTCGACCGACCGGGCCGTTCCCGAGCTCGCGTTCATCGCGTCGATGGCCGACGCCGCCGACCTTCGCGACGTCACGCGCGGGGCCATGCTGGCCCTGGCGCGCAAGGCCCCAGGCTCGGGGTTGCTCGCGCGGGTCGACGACGAGCTCGCCGCCGAGGGCGGCGCGGAGGCGGTCACGCGCAAGTGCGAGGGCGGGCTCTCGCGTGGGACGACCGACTGCCTGATGGCGAACCTCGCTCGCGACGATCTCGACGGGATGACGCGCGAGCTCGCGCGCTTGCGTCGCCTTCGTGGGAGCCCTGCGAGTCACCGGCGACTCGAGCTCGCGAAGCTCGTCTCACGCGGCGAGACCGAGCGCGCGGCGAGGCTCTACGAGGCGATGCCCGAGGCCATGCGCGACACCGCGGTGCTCGCGCTGTTGCCACGCGAGGAGGGCCAGCGACGGCTCGCGCGCGATTGGCTCACCTTGAGCGACACACCGTACGGACTCGAGCCGCTCGTGCGGCTGCTCGGGGTCGCGCTCGATCCTGCCGCCGAGCTCGAGGCGGAGGGCGCGGCGCTCGTCGCGCGCGACCGGGCGAGCGCGTTCCTGCCGGGCGCCGGCACCGCGGTGCTGCGGCACGTCGAGCGTTACGACGTCGGAGCGCGCGGATTGCTGCGCTACTGGACGTACGATCTGCGGCGCGTCAGCGACACCGAGGACGTGGCCTCGCGCGCCGAGGCCGATGCGCCGGCGGTGCTCGGTCGCTGGACGTCGCGCACCTTGCGCCGGAAGATCCACAAGCGGGATGGCCGGGTGCTCGATCCAGATCCAAACGCGGTCGGCAGCCAGGGCCACACCGATCTTTCGCAGCTCGAGAAGGGCGACTACGTCGAGCAGCTGACCGTGGGCTGGGCGTTGCCCGAGGAGCACGGCCAGCTCGTGGTCGACACCCCGGACGCGATGCCCGAGCGAACCAGCGTGCGCGACCTCGAGGTCGAGCTCACGCGGCCGGCGCACCTGCCGATGAAGCTGTGGTCGCATGCGCTGCTCGGCCCGGGCTCGACGGAGACGCGCGAGGGGCGGCTGCGCACGGTATGGCGCTTGCAAAACCAGGCGCCGCGGCGCTTGGAGCGCGACGTCCCAGCCTTCGAGGCGCAGGTCGGCATCAGCTTCGGCACCGACGATCACGTCCGGATCGGCCGCGCCATCGGCGAGCACGTCCGCGTCCGTGAGTCCGCCGATCCCTTCGTCACGCGCTGGGTTGCCAAGACGCTCGGGCCGGCAGCGGCGAGCCTCGACCCGCTCGCGCGGCTCGCGCGATTGACGAGCGCGGTCGGCAAGAAGGTGCGCGTCGCGGATCCGCACAGCTTCGGCGATTACCTCGCGACCGTGGGAGGCCGCCAGGCCGACTCCGCGCGGACGATCCTCGAGCGTGGCAGCGGCAGCCGCACCTGGGTGCTGCATCGCGCGCTCCGCGAGGCGGGCATCGACAGCGCGATCGCGGTGGCGGAGACGCAGTCTTACAGCGCTTCACCGAATTTTCCCGTGCACGTCGGACGCTTCACGCATCCGCTCATCAGGGCCAACCTCGGCGGCTCGACGGTGTGGATCGACGCCGACGTCGAGGGGCCGCCGCTGCCGCCCGGTCGGGTGAGTCCGGCGCTCCGCGGGCGGCTCGCGTTGCTCACCGATGGCACGATGGTCCCGGTCGAGGCGTCGAGCGCCGATGACGCCGACGGCATCGCGATCGCGCTCGAGCTCGACGCGCGCGGCAACGCCACGGGGACCTTCCGCGCGGTGATTCACGGGCAGGCCGCGCAACAGATGGCCGGCGCGCTCGAGACCCTCGTCGGCGAGAAGCGCACGCACCTGCTCCGCGGGATCGTGCAGGGCTGGGTGCCGTGGGCCGACGTCCGCGACGTGGCGCTGTCCTCCGGCGAGGGGTCCTGGCAAGTCGAGGTGTCCGCGCGCCTCGAGACGGCGAGCTTCGCGCTGCCCGACGATCGCGACGGCGCGACCTGGTCCTTGCCCGGTCTCGAGCCGTTCCACGCGATCGTGCCCGAGCCGGCCTCCTCGAGCCTCACCTCGCGCTACGTCGGCCAGGCGGATCGGGAGAGCGCGCTCGCGATCGACACGCCTTTGTTCTACCGCGTGGTGCGGACCGTGAAGCTCCCGCCAGGCACGCGGCTCGACGCCCTGCCGCCAGCACTCGACGTGACGGGGGCAGACCTCGCGGCACGCCGCTCGGTCGAGCGCCGCGGCGACACCCTCGAAGAGCGCTTCGAGTTGAGCCTGCCGCTGCGCGTGGTGCAGCCGGACGAGCTCGACGCCTTCGTGGCGAAGCTCCACGCGGTCGACGACGGCTTTGCCCACGCCACCCGCGCCGCGCTCCAGGGCGAGACCGCCAAGGCGGTGGGCGCGGCGAAGAAGCCGCGTGCGAAGGGCCCCGCGCCCAAGCCGACCGTCGGCAAGGCGCCGCGAAGCACCCCGCCTCGCGGTCGCACCGCTCCGAAGCCGGGCGCGCCCCGAAAGGGAGGCCCGCGCCCGTGACGGTCGCCCGCGACGTCGCGCTGGCGCCGCGGACGACCCTCGGCGTCGGCGGTCCGGCGGCGCTCTTCATCGAGGCGCGGAGCGTCACGGAAATCCGGCAGGCGCTCGAGCTCGCGAACGAGCGGTCGCTGCCGACGGTGGTGCTCGGTGGCGGCTCGAACCTGCTCGTCGCGGATCGCGGGGTGCGTGGGGTGGCCATTCGCCAATGCTTGACGGAAATCAAGCACGAGGCCGCAGGCAGCGGGGCGCTCTTGCGCGTGGCCGCGGGCACCTCCTGGGATGACCTCGTGCGCTTCACCGTCGAACGAGGGCTGGCTGGACTCGAGTGCCTCGCCGGGATCCCGGGTGACGTCGGCGCCGCGCCGATGCAGAACATCGGCGCCTACGGCCAGGAGGTCGGGCCGACCATCCGCTCGGTGGAGCTCGTGCGCCGGAGCGACGGCGCACTCGTGACGATGGCCGCTGACGCTTGCGAGTTCGGCTACCGGGACAGCGTGTTCAAGCGCGCGCTCGCCGAGCGGTACGTCGTGAGCGCGGTGACCTTCGCACTCGAGCCGGGGCCGCCGAGCGTCCGTTACCCGGAGCTCTCCCGCGCCCTCGAGGGCACGCCCGAGCCGGATCTCGCGCAGGTGAGAGCGGCCGTCCTCGCGCTGCGGCGCTCCAAGTCGATGCTGCTCGATCCGAGCGACCCCGACAGCCGCAGCGCCGGCTCGTTCTTCGTCAACCCGACCGTCACCGAAGCCGACGCGGAGCACGTCGCGGAGCGCGCGCGGAGGGCCGGCGTCACGGCCTCCTTGCCGCGCTTCGCTCACGAGGGTCAGGTGAAGCTCAGCGCGGGCTGGCTCATCGAGCACGCGGGCCTCGCGAAGGGCACCCGCCGTGGCGCGGTGGGGCTCTCGTCGAAGCACTGCCTCGCGATCGTGACCCGCGAGGGCGCGCGTGCGTCCGAAGTCGTCCGGTTCGCGAGCGAGATCCGTGCGCGCGTCGGCGACGTGTTCGGCGTCCGCCTCGTGCCGGAGCCGCGCCCGTACGGCTTCGAGCCCGGCGAGCTCGACGCCCTCTACGGGCCGGCCGTGTGACCGCGGAGCGCAGCGCCGAGCGAGGGTGGCCTTCCGAGGCCGGGCGAGCCCCGGCCGAGCGTCGCGGCTTTTCTGACAGCGACCCCGAGGTCCAGTAGGCTCCGCGGCGATGGCGAGGTTCGATCCCTCGAGCGGACGCAGGTGGTTCGCGCCGATGGCGGCGACCGGCTCCCTCGCGATGCTGGTGTTCGGCGGCCTGTTCGTGGTCGACCACTTCGTCACGGGAGGCCCCGGCGGCCCCGGCGGCGATCCGCTGACGCGTTACCTGCGCTTCGACCAGGATCACATCACCGACGCCGTCTCGGCGCTGGGCGCGATGACCGCCGGCGTGCTCGGCATCGTCATCACCGTCGTGAGCCTCCTCGTGCAGCTGTCGGCGGGCCGCTACGCCGGCGTCGCGCGGATGTTCGTCCGCGATCGGATCAACGTCGGGGTGATGGGCTATTACGTCGTCGCCTGCTGCTGCGGCGTGCTCGTCAGCTTGTCGATCCACGCCGACTTCGTGCCGCGCACGACGCTGCTCGCGATGGTCGCCGCGACCATCGGGGCGCTCCTGCTCATGGCGCCGTACTTCGCGTACGTCTTCTGGTTCCTCGAGCCGACGAACATCATCGATCGCGTGCGGCGCGAGGCGCTCGCCGCCTTCCGCAAGGGCGCGAGCGCGGCGAGCGGCTCGGACCTCGAGGACGCGCAGAGCAGCGTGGTGCAGTCGCTCGAAGAGCTCACCGACATCGTCGCGAACTCGATCGAGGGCAAGGACAAGATCATCGCGAGCCACGCGGTCGACGCGATCAAGGACTTCACCGTGGCCTACCTCGAGCGCAAGTCGGAGACGCCCGCGGCCTGGTTCGCGCTGGGAGCGGCGCTGCGCAAGAACCCCGACGTGGTCGCGCTCGATCCGGAGGCGCGCGATGAGCTCGAGGCGCGTCGGACGTGGGCCGAGTGGAAGGCGATGCGGCAACTCCTCGGCATCTACAACGAGGCGCAGGGCGCGATGCCCGACATCAACCACCTCATCGCGATCGACACGCGCTACATCGCGGAGGCGGCGTCGGCAGCCAACGACGAGGAGGGCATCCTCCTCACGCTGCGCTACATGAACTCGTACCTTCGCGCGACGCTCAACGCGCGCAACGTGCGGACTGCGTACAACGTGCTGAACCAGTACCGGCAGCTCGTCGAGGCCCTCATGCGCGACGGACGCGGACAGCTCGCGGCGACGGCCCTCGAGCACCTGCGGTACTACGGGCACGTGAGCTACGACATGAAGCTCCCGTTCGTCACCGAGACCGTCGCCTACGACGTGAGCGCGCTCGTCGAGGCGGCCCATCGCCTCGAGCTGCCGGAGGAGGACGAGCTTCTCACGACGTTCCTCGACCTCGATCGCAAGACCAAGGGCGAGCTCGGGGAGCTGTCCTTGAAGGGCGTGCGCAAGGCGCAGATCAAGCTCGCCGCGTACTACCTCTCGGTCGGCGATCGCCCGCGGGCGCGCCGCATCTACCTCGACATGGAAGCCGATCCGGAGGAGCGGCTGCTCGGGATCCGGGACGAGCTCCTGCGCGTCGAGAGCAAGGATTTCTGGGAGATCGTCGATCGCGGTCGCAACTTCGACTTCATGCCGCCCGATCAGAAAGAGGCGATGACGCGCTTCTTCGCCTGGCTCCGCGGCGCCGACTCCACCCACGAGCCGGGCATGGCGGAATGAGGTTCCGCCGCCGCACGCTGCTCGGGTGGGCGAGCGCCACGAGCGCGGCGGCCGTCTCGACGGCGGTGCTCGGCTGCGATCGCGACGCGGCGGGCGGCCCCGTCGTGCTCGCGGGGGAGGCGGAGCGACCTCGCTCGGAGGGCGAGCGAACACGGGGACCGACCGCGGCCCCCCCGGGCACGGCGAGCGCAGGCCCGAGGCCCGACGGCGACTGGCACGAGCTCGAGCTCGCCCCGACGATCGAGCACGGCGAGCCCGGTCGCGTCGTGATCAAAGTCAACCCGGGTGCACCCATCCTCCTCGCGCTCCACGGCGCCGGCGAGAACAAGAAGGGCCTGGTCGGCGGCTCGCGCGGCTTCCGCGACGACTACGATCTCGGCCGCTGCGACGGGCGGCTGCGGGCGCCGCCGCTGACCGAGGCGGATCTGCTCGGGTTCGTCGATCCCGGGCGCCTCGCGAAGCTGAACGCCTCCCTCGCAGCGCGACCTTACGGTGGGCTCACGGTCGCCTGTCCGTTCACGCCATGGATCACCGACGTCGCGGGCGCGCGGCGCTGGGCGAGCTGGCTCGAGCAGGAGCTCCTGCCGAAGGTGCGGCAGGTGGCCGGCGCACCGAGCGACGCCCCCATCGGCGTCGATGGCATCAGCATGGGCGGGCGGCTCGCACTCTTGCTCGGGTGCGCGCGCCCCGACCTGTTCGAGACCTTTGGCGCGGCGCAGCCGGCGATCCGCCCCGACGAGGTCGCGTACTTCGCGAACGTGGTCCATGACGCGCAGGCGCAGCGACGGCGTCCCTTGCGGCTCATCTCGTCACACGGCGACTTCTACCTCGAGGCGATCCGCGAGTTTTCGGGCAAGCTAGCGCGGCGCAAGATCGCTCACGAGCTCGTGGTCACGCCCGGCCCCCACGACTACCCGTGGAACCGCGGCCCGGGCTGCACCGAGATGTTGCTCTGGCACGATCGCGCGTTGCGTGGGCAGACGCCGGTCTGACAGGCGCCCGTGGCGCGGGCGCGGCCGCGGTCACCACGAACGGTGCCAGCTCTCGGCGAGGGCGGCGTCCTCGGTCGTGTCGATCTCCATGTAGCCCCCGTGCATCGGCGCGCAGTGGATGGGCTCGCCGCGCTCGAGCATGTGCTGCAGCAAATCGATGAGGTACGCCTTCTGGAAGGTGCGCCCCTCGCGGAACACGGGCGCCCCGGCGAACTCGCGGGCAGCCTCGTCGAAGGCCGCGAGGAAGCGCGCCGCACCGACCGCCGTCAGCTTCATCACCCCAATGAACTCGCCCGTCGCGCGCTCGGACGCGATGGTCCGCGAGAGCTCGGTGACGCGATCAGCCTCGGCGACGAGCTTCTCGGCGTCCGTCTCGGGGTGCTCGCTGCGGCCGACGTAGCGGCGCCGCCAGTCGGTGTCGCAGACCAGCGTGATGTCGTGCGGAGCGGCGAGCGCGCGGGCCACGGCCTCGGGCCGGTAGACGATGTCGCTGTAGCTCGAGACGAAGCCGTCGGTGAGGTGCTCGCGCGCGCAGAGGAGCGACAGGAGGATGTTGTTGTGCTCCCAGTCCGCGTTCCGCACGTACGTGAACGACGGGTAGCGCTCGGTGAGGACGTCGGCGCGGTAGCCGCAGATGTAGACGACGTCGCGGCGCTCGAAGCCCGACGCCTCGAACGCCTCGAGGATGCTCTCCAGCATCGGACGGCCGAGCACCGGCACCAGGGTCTTCGGCAGGTCGTCGGTGAAGTGGCGGAGACGCCGGCCACGACCGGCACCGATGATGACGGGCTTCACGGGTCCGGGAAGTACCACCGTCCACCCGCCATGCGGCGCACAAAAACGAAGGGCCGCGACCTTGGCCGCGACCCCTCGATTCACGTCACGCAGCGCTCAGGTGTCGTTGGCGCAGGCGTTCGCCTCGGTCTTGCACTGGTCGCCGGCGGCCGCCTGGAGGCAGCTGTCGCAGGCCATCGCCGTCGAGTCACACGCCGCGCCGCACTCGGCCACGCACGCGTCGCAGACACAGCCAACGGCCGCCTCGGCGAGCGGCTTGCTGTCGGCGCAGAGGTCGTCCGGGTTGCCGCCGGTCAAGAACTCGGAGCACGAGATGCACATGCCGCCGCCGGTGCTCGTGGTAACGCCGGCATCGGACGTCGTCGTCGTGTCGGTGGTCACCGTCGTGCCGTCGCCGCCCGCGCCGCCCGCGCCGCCCGCGCCGCCGCTGTCATCGACGATGATGCAGGCCGTGCTGCCGACCATCGCGGTTGCGGAAACTGCCCCGAGAAGCCACACAATCTTGCTGTTCATGTTCTGAGTCCTCCAAGAAGTGATGCACGCATCCAAGACCCCCTTCGGACGGCGGGACCCGTGCCCTGGCTCGGTCTATCTCACGGTGTCGAAGAAAGGGTCAAGCGAACGACCGGACGGCGTGCTCCGGCCGGACCTGGAGATTATCGGTAATCCTTGGCGGCGGGGCGTCAAAACCCGAGCAGGATTCGAGCGGCGGGCTCGCCATTTCCCTTCCCTTCGGCGGCGCTTGGCGTAATGTGCTCGTCCTTCCAAAGCGCCTGCAGGGTGACCCCCTGCCCGGTTTGACGCGCTCGAACCGGCCGGTGCAGCGGAGCTCGACCTCCTCGGAGGTCGGGTCACGGCCACTCCCGGCCAGCTCGAGGGCGCCCCGGCGACCGCGAGCCGTTCCACCTCGAACCCAAGAGCGCGAAGCGAGTAGCGGACATGAACACGCATCCTGGACTCATCGGCAAAAAGCTCGGTTCCACCCAGATCTTCCTCGATGACGGCACCGCCGTCGCGTGCACCGTCATTCAGGCGGGCAGCACGGTCGTCGGCAAGCGGACGAAGGAGAAGGACGGCTACGACGCCCTGATCGTCGGCTTCGGCGAGAAGAAGGCGAAGAACGTCAGCAAGTCGGTCGCCAAGGCGATGGAGAAGGCCGGCACGAAGATCCCGTCGGTCATCCGCGAGATCCGCGGCACCGCCGAGCACGTCGCGCAGTTCGAGATCGGTCAGACCTTGAAGATCGAGGACGTCTTCGAAGAGGGCCAGAAGGTCGACGTGCAGTCGACGTCGCGCGGCCGCGGCTTCCAGGGCGTGTTCCGTCGCCACCACTTCTCGGGTCTCAACATGACCCACGGTACGCACGAGTGGCGCCGCCACGGCGGCTCGATCGGTACCAACATGACGCCCGGTCGCGTCATGCCCGGCATGAAGATGCCTGGCCAGATGGGCAACAAGACGGTCTCGGTCCTGAACCAGAAGATCGCGAAGCTCCTCCCCGACCAGCAGCTCATCCTGCTCGAGGGCAACGTCCCCGGCGCGCGCAACGGGATCGTGCGGATCCAGGGCGCGGTGAAGAAGAAGAACGGCGGCAAGAAGAAGTGATGGCCCGCGCGCGGCGACGCCCGAGCGGCGCCACGTGACGACCCCTGCGAGGCCGTCGCGCTCCCCGGAGTGCGGCGGCCTTCGCGCTTTTGTGCGAAGGTACGCGCAGCGATGACCCGGCGAGGACGCCCTGGCGGAGGCTTCAATCCGTACCGCAAGCCCGACCGCTACGCGGAGGCGGCGAAGGAGCAAGGGTACGCTGCCCGCAGCGTGTTCAAGCTCGAGGAGATCGACCGCCGGGTGCACCTCTTGAAGGGCGGCATGCACGTGCTCGACCTCGGGGCGGCGCCGGGCTCGTGGACGCAGTACGCGGCGCGCCGGGTGAGCGGCAGCGGCCGATTGCTCGCGGTCGATCGCAACCCGCTCGCCGCGAAGCTCCCACCGCACGCGCGCGCCATCGTCGGGGACGCGCTGACCCTCGGACCCGAGCTCGAGACCTTCGCCCCCTACGATGTCGTCCTCAGCGACATGGCGCCCGACACGACCGGCGACCGCGAGACGGACAAGATCCGCAGCTTCGAGCTGACGACCCGCGCGATCGCGGTCGCCGCGGCGCTCGGCAAGCCGGGCGGCAGCTTCGTCGGCAAGATCTTCATGGGGCGGCAGTTCGAGGAGGCCCGCGCGCTCTTGCGGATGCACTACGCGAAGGTGCGCACCCTGCGCCCGGAGGCGGTCCGCGGCGTGAGCTACGAGGTGTTCCTCGTTGGCCTCGAGAAGCATGCCGTGCCCGTCACGGTCGCCGCGGGAGCGCCCGACGAGGACGGCGAGGACGCGGGGCCGTGAGCGTCGAGGTCACGGTGCGGGCCGTCCTGCTGCTCGTCGCAGCGGTCACGCTCGCCCGGTGGCTTCACGCCCGCTCGGAGGGTTTTCTGACGAAACGTCAGCTTCGTGCCCTGCGGCGGACGGCGATCAAGGACGCGAAGTCCGGCCCCATCAAGGTGGTCGGCCGCGCCGTCGACGACGAGGGCTGGCCGATCTTGAAGGCCCCGCTCTCGGGGCGCACCTGCGTCCTCTACGAGGTCGTGGTCCGGGAGCGGCACGTGACGCGCAAGGGCCGCACGAGCGAGGACCTGAGGGACCGCAACTCGCGCGAGTTCCTCGTCGACGACGGCACCGGCCGCGCGATCGTGCCGGCGCACGACCGGTTCCAGCTCGCGCTCGACCACGACGTGAGCCAGCGCTCGGGCTGGCGGCGCGATCCCACACCGGAGCTCGTCGCCTACCTCCGCACGCGGGGCGTCACGTCGGCCACGCTCCTCGGCTGGAACCGCAACCTCGAGTACAGCGAAGGTGTCGTCGAACCGGGCGAGACCGTCGCCGTGCTGGGCTCTGCGCGCCTCGAGGAGACCAGCGGCAGCGGCGGCGGCTACCGCGACGTGGGCCGCCGCGTCACCATCGAGCCGCTCGGCGACACGCTCTACCTGAGCGACGAGCGTGACGTCGTCACGGACGCGTGAGGGGCCCTCTGGGCTTGCTGCGTGCGATGGGGAGTCGACCGAAACCGGTGCCACCAGGACGACGCCTCGCGACGTCGTCACGGGGCGTCAGGAGCGCATCGGGCGAGTCGCCCGCGAGACCGCGGCGCTCGGAGGACGCCCCGCACCCCGCGCTTGCTCCCCCTGAACGCCCGGTTGACGCGGCTTGCTGGTTGTCACACGCCTTCGCGATGCGCCCTGCACTCCGTCCGGCTCCCTCGCCAC
>Ga0194129_10002667_pt1 | contig 26386 bp, 26 predicted proteins | sample TA2KigCa35mmetaG_FD_150862 | JGI IMG/M metagenome (GOLD analysis project Ga0194129, IMG submission 150862) | Freshwater microbial communities from Lake Tanganyika, Tanzania - TA2015038 Kigoma Deep Cast 35m | ecosystem: Environmental > Aquatic > Freshwater > Lake | place: Tanzania: Lake...
TGTCTTATTTGGAGGCACTGGTGATGATTCGCTCCTTGGGGGTATCGAAAACGACTTCCTCGATGGGGACACGGGTAATGATCAGCTTTTTGGTGCAGAAGGTGAGGACACCTTGATCGGTGGAGACGGGCACGACTACCTTAGTGGGGGCGACGATGCGGACTTAATGGACGGGGGGCAGGGAGACGACACCTTGATTGGCGGGGCGGGTGACGATTTAATTGTCGATCTTTTCGGGAGAAATAGGTTTGAAGGTGGGGCGGGCGAGGACATCATCAGAGGTGGTAACGGAATGGACGTTGCATCCTACGCCGGTAAGTTGGGGGATTTTGAGCTCCGCTTAGCGTTGAACGATGAGTCGGTGGTCATCGATTTACGCGGCCCCTGGACCATTGATAAGGGCGTTGCGCCCTATGCCTTTCAAGGCATTGATTCGGTCAGAAACGTAGAACGGTATATATTTTCTGATTTTCAGGTGGCAGCTGATTTGGATGCCAACGCGGGCGCAGCAGCTCGCATCCTCGCTACTTGTTTTGGCAAGTCCTTTGTAAGTTCGCCAACGTTTTCAGGGATCGCTTTAAAGGTCGTGGACCAGCTTGTGGATTCAGGCTCAAGCCCACTAGGTGCGCAAGAGCAAATTGCTGCTTTCGCTCTCGATTTAGTGTTGGGGCCCAATGCAAGTAAAGGCTCAGCCTTGGTGGAATTGGTGTGGCAAAACTTGGTGGGTTCACCGATTGATCCTCAACTGCTCGCCGATGTGGCTGCGGTGATCGACGGTGGTGCGATTAAACCCGTTCAGTTTATGACCTTTATCTCAAACCTTGACTACACGGGCCAGGCCATCGGGCTTGTCGGACTTGCGCAGTCGGGATGGCCCTATTTGCCGCCGGCTGACTAACGTCTACGCGAGCAGTCAGGGTATCGGAATTCCCGAGTCACGCCAAAGCTTGAGTTTATAGCGAAGCGTCCGCTCGGAGATCCCCAAAATTTGGACTGCCTTTCGCCGGTTACCCCCAACCTGCGCGAGGATGGCCAAGATGTGCTCGCGTTCCATCACCCGCATGTCTGGATACTTGATCTCCAAAGGTCTATCAGGCGCTCTATGTTCACGCGCCTGGGCCTCAGCCGATCGGGCCTCAATTGATCGAGTCTCAGATCCGCGAGCCTCAGGGAATCGACTCTCAGGCGCTGAATCAACGCCTTCACTTTCTCGCGACTCCTCAGGGCCATTGGGTTTTCCGGATGGCTGGGGTTCGACCATGCGATCGAAGTCCAAAGCCAAATCTTCTGGTTGGATCCAGATCCCGTCGCATAAAAGAAGCGCTCGTTGAATCGCATTTTCAAGTTCTCGAACATTTCCTGGCCAAGCGTAGGCGGTAAGGCGTTGCCTGGCTGTGTCGCTTAGCTTAGCTTCGGGCTGCCCCATGCTTGCGCGGTACCTTAATAGAAACCGCTCAGCCAACGGCAAGATATCTGCAATGCGTTCTCGCAGCGCCGGTATGCGCAAAGGAAACACATTGATGCGGTAGAAAAGATCTTCTCGAAAGGCGCCCTGGCTGACCCGCTTGGCCAAGTCTTGATTGGTTGCTGCAATCACCCGAACATCGAGTTTGATGGTTTGGTGCGACCCCACGCGTTCGACCTGACGCTCTTGCAGCACGCGCAGCAGCTTGGTCTGCAATTCCATGGGCATCTCACCAATTTCGTCAAGGAAGATCGTGCCACCTTGGGCTAATTCGAATTTCCCAGGTTGACTTTTACTCGCACCGGTGAAGGCGCCGCGCTCGTATCCAAAGAGTGTTGCCTCGAGCAAAGTAGAGGGAATGGCTGCGCAATTAATCGCCACATAACTTTGCTTTGCCCTTTGCGAGCGTTGGTGAAGATACTGCGCCATGACTTCCTTGCCGCTTCCCGACTCGCCCGTGAGTAAGACGGTGGCATCGGTTTGCGCCACTCGGTCAAGTTTGCTGAAGAGTTGACGTGATTGCGGGTCGACGGCAACCGGGCCGTTTGCACCCGGACTTTGTGATGGGTCTTGGCTAATGTAGCGACGAATCACTTCAACAAACTGCTCGGGCATAAAGGGCTTGAGTAAGAAATCACGTGCCCCGCCTCGTAGTGCTTCGACCGCAGTCGATGCATCGGCGTAAGCGGTCATCAGTACTACCGGAAGCTCGGGTTTTAGCTTTCTTGTCTCAAATAGCAGATCAAGACCGCTCAACAGCGGCAGTCGAATATCAGAAACAAGGGCGCTAAAGTTCGATGACTTGAGTTCGCGCAGCGCGTCTTCGGCGCTCGAAACTGCCAGGTAGCCAATTTCTTCCATGGCGAGCGTGACCTCGAGCGCTTCTCTGAGCGCTGGATCGTCTTCAACAAGCAATATCGGCCAATTGGTCGATGAGCCGCTTTTCGATGAGCTTGTCATGACAGCCTATCCATAGCCATTAGGCGTTAGAGTTGCTCAAAAACGGGCAGGACAACGTGAAAGATTGCGCCGCCTTCTTGCTTATTGCGCACATGGATCTCACCACGATGAGCCTCAACGGCCGCTTTTGCGATTGCCAAACCTAGTCCCGTACCCCGAGCCGTACCGGTAGCAAACGGTTCAAATAGACGCTCCATCATATGACTTGGAATCCCTGGGCCATGATCTTCGATGTAAATATCGACGCGAGCACCCGCTGCAAAGGCATTCATACTCACCACTTGACCGACATGAGAGACTCGCAATGCGTTCTCAAGAATTGATATAAGGCCACCTCGAATTTGATCGCGTTGTACGCTTACCAGATGCTCGCCACCTTTGCTTGTCACGGTGAGCTTGACCCCAGCGGAGTCGAATAAAGGTTCAATACTTGAGCGACACTCTTCCATCAGCTCGGCAACACAAAGCATGTGGGAAGGGCCTTGTCGGTTGCGAAGAAAACTCATCATGCGCGATACAAGTCCGTCAAGCCAAGACAATTGCGTGTTGAGTTGGGCAGCAAATTGCTTGCGCTTATCAACGGCCAAGTCCTCCTTGGCAAGGTGCGAGGCATAAAGCGTTGCGGTAGCCAAAGGGGTTCTTAACTGATGGGCGATCTCTGCAGCCATGCGTCCCATTGCGGTTAACTTTGCTTCCCTTTCCGTCTGCTCGAGCGTTCGAAAGGTACTGGTAACGTCGTGCAAAAGCAACATTTGTCTGCCATCGGCTAAGGGGCGCTGTTCGGGTCGCAGGATTAAGCTCGCGTGAAGGTCGCCGGCTCGAAAGTGGGTGTCGTCGATTGCAGTCCAATTCCTTGGGATCGACCAGGTTTGACCGACGCTTAGACTAGGGACGAGCGAGGCTGATACATCGTTAAAAGCGTAAACCTTCTGGTTTTGGAGGATAACAACACCCGAGGGAAGAGCTGCAAGCAGCGTCGCAAGTTCATCGGTAAGGCGCTCCTTGGCTTCAATTTGCGCTTTCAGATTTGAATTGCTTCGGGCAAGATCTTCTGTAAGCCTATAAATTTCCTGTGAAAGTTTTTGCTGGGATACTTCAAGTTCCTGGGTGGCTTCGACAAACTGCAAGAACGCCGCCTCAAGGCCCTCAGCAGCGGTGAGCCGGGAGCGGTTTGCCGGGCTCAAGGGCTTTTCTGATGCGGGCGTTTCTGACATGGGGTTTGTTTGTACTGTTGTGTTGCTAAAGGGCTTATGCTCGGCATATTGCGCTAGAGCCGCGATGATTGAGCTTACTTTTGGGTTAACGGATAAATGCCGGCAAAAATTGCACGCCATTTGCCGGATTTTGATCGGTCTGCCACCAAAGTTGCATAGGCAAGGCGCTTTGCAGGCTTAGATTCCAATGCAGTAGATCTCGTTGGTTGCCCGGTTCAAGTGGCACCTCGTGAAAGCTGCTCTTTTTTGCAATATTGCCTCGGCAATTATTGCCTTAGGTCGATCCGCCAAAGTCTCAGGGGCTGAGGTGGATTTTCAGTTGAAATCTATCAAACGAAATATAAGCATTCATGGCAGACATGAACCCAGGGCTTGCAGCGCAAGCCGAGAACGGCGCCACTGTGATTGGGGTGAACCCCAACGCCATTGTGCAAGAGGATATGGCGCCGCCTAAGGTCGAGCGCGTCAGCCGCCCAGGAGGCCCCAAGACACTTCCTGAACGATGGGAAGAGGTCTCAGAACGCATCCGTGAGCTCTCACCGTTACGCAAGCTGCTTCTCGCTGTGTCCATTTTGCTTGTGGCCGTCACAGTGGTGCTTGTTGCCATGTCCGGCGACAAGAAGGACGACTACAAGGTTCTTTTCTCAAACGTAAACGATAAAGACGGGGCGGCAATCGTTGCCGCGCTCGAGCAAATGAAGGTGCCCCATCGCTTTACCGAAGGGGGCGGCGCCATCATGGTGCCAGGGGATAAGGTTTACGATGCGCGCTTGAAGCTGGCAGGTCAGGGGCTTCCAAAAGCCGGAAACGTCGGCTTTGAAGTGCTTGAAAATCAAAAGCTTGGCACCTCACAGTTCGTCGAACAGGTGAATTACCAGAGGGCGCTTGAATCGGAGTTATCGAGCTCAATCAAGACCTTGGCCCAGGTCAGAGAGGCAAGGGTTCACCTAGCTATTCCAAAAACTTCGGCCTTTTTGCGTGACCAACCCAAGCCGACAGCATCCGTGGTCTTATCTCTCCACCCAGGTCGTGTGGTCGATGATCAACAGGTCACCGCAATTACCCACTTGGTTTCTTCATCGGTTCCACAACTATTGCCCGCCATGGTCACGGTGGTTGATAGCGACGGTGGTTTGCTCGCGCCCAATCCAAGTCGCAGCGGTGCAAGCGGCATGGATGCTGCCCAGATCAAGTATGTTGCTGAAGTAGAGAATCAGGTGGCAAGGCGCATTGTCACGATTCTTGAGCCAGTGACGGGGCGTGACAATGTTCGCGCTCAGGTCGCAGTCGACGTTGATTTCACTCAAAGTGAGCGTGCTGAGGAGATTTTTAAGCCTAATTCCGGGCAAAACCCGGCAAGCATCCGCTCCCAGCAAAATCTTGAAGCGACTGGGCCCGTCACAAGTGCTGGTGGTATTCCGGGCGCGCTGACTAATCAGCCACCTCAAGGCGGGCAGGCTCCCATTGAAGGCCAGCCTGGCCAGGGCCAGGCTCAGCCGCCAGGCACGCAAAGCCCCGTTTCCACCAATGCCGCGCGCAAAGAGCAAACTGTTAACTACGAAGTTGACCGTGCGATTCAAACCGTTCGAGGACCTCGGGCAAGCGTAAAGCGAGTGTCAACAGCAGTGATCGTGAACTTTAAAAAGACGGTTGATGCCGATGGCAACACTAAAGAGACAGCCTACACCCAACAGGAAATTCAGCAAATGACGTCGCTTGTTCGCGACGCGATGGGATTTTCTCAGCAGCGTGGTGATTCGGTGTCGGTAGTGAGTATTCCTTTCTCGCCACCGGTGAGCGATGAGCCTCCGTTTTGGAAGCAGGCCACGTTTGCCAGCGTGATGAAGGAATTTTTCAAATTCTTGATCATCGCGACGGTGCTTGGTCTTGTGACTGTGTTCTTAGTGCGTCCTATCCTTTTCCCACCACCACCTAAAGTGGTTGAAGAAGAGCAGCGGATCGAGGAAGAGTTCGATGAGCGCGTTAAGGCTGAACTGCAAGCCATGTCGCCAGCAGCGCGTGAGAAGCGTCGCCTTGAGCTTGAACTTGAGCGCGAGCGTCGCCGTATTCAGGAAGAAGAGGAGCGCCAGCGGCTTGAAGAGGAACGCCGAATTCTCGAAGACAAGCGCAAGCGCGAGGAAGAGGAAAAGGCTGCCGAATACGAAGAATTGCTTGCATACGCCAAGGAATTTGTCCAGAAAGATCCGAGGGTTGTGGCGGCCATCTTCAAGCAGTGGCTACAGGAAGATGTTGAAAAGGGCTTGGCTTGATGGTGGGCCACGCGTCTGCCTCGCCAAGCATCGACTGGTCGTCACCCTAAGCACTCATCATGGTTCGAACGGCTGCACAGCGGTGGTTGCCACCGAGTTTTGATCCCCCGGTGCCCGAGCCGGAGCCAGATATCGTTTGGCCTACGGTCGAGGAAATTGAATCAATTCGAGAGGCTGCAAGGCGCGAAGGCTTCGATGCGGGCAAACAGGATGGTTTTGCTAAGGGACTTGCTGAGGGGTTTACCCAGGGTTTTGAGCAAGGGCTTGGCGAGGGGCGTGAGCAGGCCTATCAGGAGCACACCCAGCAAATTCTCGATTTAGGACAAACACTGCAGCGTTTTATCGACGAATTGAGCGAGTTGCCGACAGTGATTCTCGACCCCATTACCGATTTGGCTTGGTCAATAGCCGAGCGTCTATCGCTTGGCGAACATATTGATCGGGCACCCTTCCTGCATGCGGTTCAAGAAGCGTTGATGCGACTACCTTCGCCAGGGGAGAACCTCCTCTTGCGCGTGCCGCCCACACAACGCGCTATCTGGGAGGAATTCCTCGCGAAGGCTAGCCTTCCATTTAAAGTCGATATTCTTGCCGACGCTGATCAGGAAGACGGTGCCTACATCGAAGTTGAAGGCACGCGCATTGATGTTGGCCCGGAGGCTCGACGTGCTCTGGTGCTGATGGCTATGGGACTTTTGCCGCGTGCCTCTGACGACACCCGCCATGCAGCCGACCTCGCCGAGTCGAGCTGAACTCGCTGCCAAGCGACTGCGAGGGTGGACTGCGCGCATTCAAGCCGCCCCGCGGGGCGTTCGAAGTGGGAGGCTGGAGCGGGTCTCGGGTTTGATGCTTGAGGTTGCTGGGCTGCCAATGACGATTGGCAATCGCGCAGCCGTGGCCTCCGGTAACGGCTGGGTGGAATGCGAGTGCGTGGGGTTCTCAGGACACACCACCTACTTAATGCCGATTGATCCTGCAAGCCGAGTCGCCCCAGGCGCAGTCGTTTATCCTGCCAACACCCCTGCACAAGAGGGTAAACACTTTATTCCCATTGAGTCGGCGCCACCGCTTCCGATTGGCGAAGCATTGCTCGGACGCATTGTTGATGGTTATGGGCGTGCTCTTGACGGACTTCCAACAGGTGCCGAGGCGCCAAATCCTTATCGCTCGCCAGTCATCAACCCCTTGCATCGTCAGCCGATTCGAGAGCCGCTTGATGCGGGTGTTCGTTCGATCAATGCCATGCTCACGGTTGGCCGTGGGCAAAGGGTTGGGATATTTGCCGGGTCGGGTGTTGGCAAATCCGTACTATTAGGCATGCTCGCCAGGCGCTGTGTGGCCGATGTTGTAGTGATCGGTTTGGTTGGCGAGCGCGGACGCGAAGTACGCGAGTTTTGTGAGGACACGCTCGGGGCCGACGCGCTACATCGATCGGTTGTTGTTGCTGCGCCAGCCGATGCAAGCCCCCTAGCGCGCCTTCGAGGAGCTTTGTTTGCTACCGATGTGGCAACCTACTTTCGTGACCAGGGGCGGCATGTTGTTTTGATCATCGACTCACTCACACGCTTTGCGATGGCTCAGCGTGAAATTGCACTTTCCCTCGGTGAGCCGCCGGTCTCAAGGGGTTACCCACCTTCGGTTTTTGCCAAAATGCCTGAGTTGGTTGAAAAAGTCGGTAACGGTGCGGTGCCCGACTCGTCCATTACTGCCTTCTACACGATCTTGCTCGAAGGCGACGATATCCATGATCCTGTGGCCGATACAGCAAGAGGTATTTTGGACGGACACTTGTTTCTGTCCCGTGAGCTTGCCGATTCAGGTCACTATCCTGCGATTGACATTGAAAAGTCGATTTCGCGCGTGATGCCTAAAGTAACCGATGAGCGTCACCTCGAAGCAGCCCGTAAGGTCAAACAGCTTATCTCCAGGTACATGAGAGGACGAGACATGGTCGCTATGGGTGCTTATGCACCAGGCAGCGATCCGGGACTCGATGAGGCGCTGCGTCTATGGCCTGATATTCAGCAGTTTTTGCAGCAAGGCATGCACGAGAATCACTCGATGAATGACTCGCTGATAGGGCTTTTCGGATTGCTAGGAGGCGTTGGTGGCACTGCGTAGGCAAGCGCTTGAAGCCGTGCTTCGCGTGGCGAGGTTGCGGGAGCAGCAGGCGGCAGCCCAGGCCCAACGCGAGCGAAAAAAGCTCTTTGACGCGGTGGGTGCTGCTCGTCAGCTTGATCAATTTGCTGAGGAGTATCGATCCGATCTGCTAAGAGTTATGTCGCGTGGCCACGCGCTGCCTGCCGAACTCGTCAACACTTTGGAATTTGCTCGCAAGCTTGAGTCAACCGCCCATGAGCAAAGAATTGCGAGTGAGCCACAGCGGCAGATTACCGAGGCCGCGGTTGCGCAGCATCAAGCCTTAAAGTTGCGCTTGGACGGACTAGAAAAGCTTGAGCGTCGGGCTCGATCGGAGGCTATTGCCAAGATGCAATTGCGCGAGGTGAGAGAAAACGAGGACGCTGTTTCAGCCAGGCTTCACCGTCGATGAGTGAGCGATGGACAGGCTTATGATGAATTCGCACTCTGAGATGAGCGCTCCGTGGCTCCAAAGCTCGGAGCGTGTCGATATTGGCACGCAATCTGCTAAACGCGTAGTGGTTAACGGTTATTGGCTTACAACCGTTTAGGCTTACGAGGAAAAATACGCAGCATGATTTCGATTCAGACTCCAAAGCAGCAAGCACGCCACGATGTCAAAGAGGCCGATCGTCCGGTTAAACCTGCCGATCAGGCACCTAAGGAAGGGTTTGATCTGCTTTTATCAGTTTTAGCGTTGCGTATGGGTGCCTTGGACAACTCGGCACTCGATCAACAGCCTTCGGGTGATTTGTTGAGCGACGACTTTGAAAACGGACAGCAGATCGGCAACAACGGAAGTCAGTTTGCCTTAAATCCGGCAAATTTTGCCGGCTCCCCTTTGGGGTCAGCGGCAAACTTGCTTGAGGCCTCGGTCAGCGATGCGTCGCAGATGACCACGTCTTTGAAGGGCGCGGGTTCAGAGCAGTCAACCCTTGCCATGTTGAGTGCGGCAGGCAAGATTGATTTGGAATCTGCCAGGCAGCTAGCTGCTGTCATGAGCGACCAAGCTGCCCGAAACCAACTTGCCGCTCAACTCGCCGCTGCATCAAGAGGAGATCCGACAGCGACGGCTGCCTTGCAAGCGCAGGGTTGGCTTGGGCCAAAGGCTGGACTCGGTATCGACCTTGCTCTGCTTGCTACGGCTTCGAGCGAGGCTCCGTCGACCGCGGAACTTGATCTTCAGGCCTCGCTCCAAAAAGCCTTGTCCGGTATCGGCGCTGTGCCTGGATCTGCTGCGGTCTTGTCAGGCGCTGAACCATCGGCAGGGCAGTTCCGGTCAGACACACAAGCTGCGCTTTCCGGTTCTGTGTTAAAGACCGCTGCAGCCGTTGAATTCAATGGGGTTCAACTGCTTGATCAACAAAGTGCGTCAGCAGGAAGATCAGTAACTGAGTCGCAGAGTGCAACGAGTGCTGCTGCAGTGCCTGATGATGCGGCCGCACAACAACCCAACGCGAATGGCGTATCAACGCTTGGTTCAAATGGCCTTGTGACTGCCATGCCTGGCGTTGCACCGGTTTTGGTAAACGCGGCGCCCGCAAGCGTCTCCGCTGCTGCTCAAAGCCAAAATGCTCAGGCGATGTCGGCAACCGTGAGCTGGCTCGCTTCAAAGCAAGGCGGCAGCGCAACACTTGATCTCACGCCCCCAGATCTTGGACAAGTTCGTCTAGAGCTGAGCGTTGATCCGCGTGGTGAGCAAGCAAGCTTAGTTGTCCATGCCGCCACGGAGGCTGCTAAAGCTAGTATCGAGCGCGCCTTGAGCCAGCTCCATGCTGCTTTCGAAGCTTCGGGCCTCGCCCTGACAGTGTCGGTTGATACCGGAGCAGCCTCGGGTTTTAGCCAGTCTTTTGCGTCGCAGCAGTCTTTTCAACAATCAGGCGATAACGCTTCGCAAGCCGCGGTGACAAGCGCGGCAATCCGTTCTTCCGTATCGACCCGAGCGTTGGAAAGTGGTCGCCTTGCCGATGCGGGACTTAGTCTTTATGTTTAAGTTTGTGGTTCTTTGATCCCCATACCGGGTTTGTTTAATCTATCAATACGTCATCTGTCGTTGAATTTCTAACTGAGACTGATCATGGCTGAAGCAGAATTAAATCCAGCAGCACCCGCAACCGCAGCAGCAGCGCCTCCCGCCGGAGTAGAAGGTGAAGAAGCGCCTGTAAAGAAGAGCAAGTTACCGCTGATTATTGCGATTGTGGTTGTTCTAGTACTGATCGGCGGCGGCGTCGGCGGTTGGATGTGGTACTCCGCTAAGAAGAAGAAAGAGGCGGAAGAAGCCGAACAGACCCTCGAGAGCCGTCTCAAGGCGCAAATGCAGTTCAAGAAAGAAAATAAAGCGCCGACCTTCGTGAAGATGGATCCATTTACCGTGAATCTTCCTTCAAAGGGCGGTGAGCACTACTTGCAGGTCGAAATGTTCTTGCGCGTATCGGAAGGTAAGGTCGAAGGCAAGATCAAAGAGTTCTTGCCTGTGGTTCAGGACCGGATTATTACCGTGCTTTCTTCGCGATCGATGGAGCAGTTAGCGACTGTTGAAGGCAAGGAAATCCTCGGTAAAGAGATCGCTTTGGTTGTCAACTCGATTATTGAGCCGCAGTTGACCGCAATTTATGTGCTCCAGCAGCAGCCCTCGACAGCAGATTTACGGAATCTGGAGCGCATTGGCGCGATGCCCAAAGACGCATCAGCGACTGCGCAAATGACCCAGGTCGCGAGAGAGGCTGCGGCACAGTTCTGGCGCATCAGCGAGATGGACCTACCGGTGCAAGGTGTGTTGTTCAAGTCCTTCATCATGCAGTAAGACTTTAAGCACGCATGACTAAGTTTGGCATCTCACACACCTTTCATTGAGCGAGACATCAGTGAGTGAAGCGGTAAAGTCACAATCAGGCGAACCTCCCGAGGAGGACCTCGGCAAGGATGTGCTGAAGACAACGCGTGAAGCGAAAGCTTCCGTGTTTGACAAGATGCACCGCATCCTCAGCCGAAGGATGCCAACGCTCGAGTTGATTCACGAGCGATTTGCACGCACGATGCGTTTGCAGTTGTTTAATATGATCCGGTGCCGGTGCGAAGTTGACTTGCATCCCCCGCGTATTAAACCCTATAGCGAGTTTCTTGGTAGTTTTCCAGAGCGGACTAATATTAATATCGTTAATATTAAGTCGCTCCGGGGTGTGGCTTGCTGGATTGTAGACCCCGCTGTTATTTACCTCACCATCGATAATATGTTCGGTGGGGAAGGGCACCTCGAACCAAAGATCGTTCCAAAGGAATATACCGCTACAGAATTGCGTATTGTTCGGCGTTTTGTCGACATGGTGCTCGCCGAATACGAAAAAGCTTGGAAGCAGGTCTATGAGTTGAAGTTTGACTTTGTCCGATCCGAAGGCAATTTTCAGTTTGCCAAGATCACGGGCAACGACGAGATGGTCTTGCATTGCAAATTCACCATCGATATCAACGGTCGTGCAGGCGACGTAGACTTTTGTGTGCCGTTCTGGGTTTTCGAGCCCTTGAAAGCAACCTTATTTGCGCAATCGGTTGGCTTTCAAATGGAAACTGATACCAAATGGACCGGCGCACTAGAAAGCGAGATGCAAACCGCTGAGGTCGAAGTGGCTGCGATCCTTGCGGAAAAGAAAATGGTTTTAGGTGACATATTGTCACTCAATGTTGGTGAAATTATTCCGATTGAAGTGCAGGATCCAATCACGGCTTTTGTCAACCGAGTGCCGATGATACGTGGTAAGTACGGTGTAAAAAACGGGCGCTATGCATTGCGGGTCGAGGAGATCCGTAATCCAACAGACTTCGTAAGCTTAGGACTCAAAAACAGGCAATTGCTTGGGCCGCAAAAGTATGACGATGAATTCAAGTTTGGTATGGAGAAATAAATGAGCAACGAATCTTCTGGCGGTTTGTCGGGCGATGCCCAGTCGGTCAGCTTTGATAATTTTGATATCGGTGGCGCCGATGGTGGTGTAAACGATATCGATCTGGTGCTCGATATTCCCGTTAATGTCACCGTTGAGCTTGGTCGCGCGAAGATGCAGATTCGCAACCTGCTCGCCCTTTCCTATGGCTCGGTCGTTGAGCTCGACGTACTGGCAGGCGAACCTCTCGATGTGATGGTCAATGGCTGTTTGATTGCTCAAGGTGAGGTGGTGATCGTTAATGATCGCTACGGTATCCGTCTTACCGACATTGTTACGCCAACAGAGCGTTTACGTAAGCTTAATCGTTAAGATTTACTAATCCCCGACCGGCTTTGAGCCTGTATGGATCCGGCTAGCCCCAGCATCGTTTTTTTGATGCTGGTTGCGCTGATAGCCGTCTTGGTCGGTTTGTTTGCGCGGCGTTGGCGTCGTCCAAATGCTGGTCAGGGCCTGAGAGTGTTAACCTCGGTCTCCCTTGGCCACCGGGAACGTCTGGTGGAAGTCCTCAGTGGGGAAGAAGTGCTTGTGCTCGGCGTTACCAGCCAACAAATCAATGTTATTGCGCGTCGACCGGCTAGCGAGCTCGAGTTGAGGCAAAAGGGCGAGCCAGCGTCGGCAAGTTCGTCAATGCTCAGCGGCCAACGCCTTGGTGCTTGTTTTGCTTGGGTTGCCATGGCTGCAGTCCTCGCATTGCCAACCGATCTTTGGGCGCAAAATATTCCACTACTTGAAGCGGTTCCAGGCAAAGGTGGCGTCACAAACTACTCGGTTCCGGTGCAAACCGTCATTCTGCTAACGGCGCTGTCGTTTCTGCCAGCGATGCTGATGTTGATGACAAGCTTTACAAGAATTCTGATTGTGTTGTCACTACTTCGTCAGGCTATGGGACTTGTTACAACGCCTCCAAACGCAGTGCTCGTTGGTTTGGCCTTATTTGTGACCGCTGCGGTCATGGCCCCAGTCACTGATAAGGTTTATAGCGAAGCCTGGCAACCTTATGTGGCAGGCCGGATTAATTTTGAGCAGGCGATTGACCGTGGCGTAGAACCGGTCAAGGCATTCATGTTGCGTCAAACACGCGCTGATGATTTGAATCTTTTCGTTAAGCTTTCAGGAAAGACTTATGCAAAGCCCGAAGATGTGCCGATGACAACCGTCATCCCAGCTTTTGCGATCAGCGAAATTAGGACCGCGTTTTTGATTGGTTTTGTTATTTATTTGCCATTTCTGGCCATCGACTTTGCCGTCGCGAGCATCCTCACCGCATTAGGGATGGTGATGGTCTCCCCAATTACTTTTTCGCTACCGCTCAAGCTCATTGTTTTTGTGCTAGCTGATGGGTGGGCCATGCTGATTGGCGGCTTGGTAGATAGCTTCAAGATGAGTACATGACATGGACAGCAGTGAAATCATCGGTCACGTGCTTAGGGCCATCCTCATGATGGGTTTGTTGGCGGGACCGATTTTGCTATCGATTTTGATACTGGGTCTCATCATTGGTGTGCTTCAGGCTGCAACATCGGTCAACGAGCAAAGCCTTACGTTCGTTCCAAAACTTATCATTACGGCGCTTGTTATCGGCATCGGCGGATCAACGATCTTGTCGCTTTATGTCGACTACATTCGGGATGTGCTGGCGCGGATTCCCAGTCTCACGCAATAAGGTGCCGAAGGCCTATGTTGAGCATTCCGCAAAGCCTGATTGAGACTGTCTTTCTGCCAGGCATACTCGCTGCTACTCGCATTGTGGGCCTATTTTTGGCAGCGCCCTTCTTCGCGTTGCAAACGATACCGCAGCGTTTCCGCGTGGGTTTAGCCTTGGTGGTTGCTTTTGGTATTCCACTTCAAATCGGTGCGCTTTCGAGCGTTGCGCTCAACACCTCAACCGGTGGTTTCATGGCGCTTGCCGCCGGAGAGTTGTTGATCGGTCTTGCTATGGGCTGGCTGGTTCGGCTCGGACTGCTCGTGCTTGATGTTGCCGCTGAAGTCATCAGTATCCAGACCGGCTTGTCCTTTGCCTCACAGTACAACCCCGATCAAGCTCTGCCATCAGGCGTCGTTGGAAGCCTGTTCGGCTTGATCGGCCTGGCCCTGATGTTTGTGATGAATTTGCATTTAGTCGTGATCGAGATCTTGTTCGACTCATTTCGCGCTTTACCTCCCGGACAGTGGCCTGCCTCGCTTGAGCTTCAAGCGATTTTGAAGGTCTTGAGCACCTGCTTCGGTATTGGTATCGTATTGGCGCTTCCCTTTGTGGCCATTAATCTCGTGGTGATGGCCGCGCAGGGTTTCATGGGTAGGACCAGTCCGCAAATGAATCTGTTTTCAATTGGCTTCGCGCTCACGATTCCTGTTGGCGTGTTTTTGATCTATGTGCTATTACCGGTTTTTCCGGAAGTACTACAGCGCTCGCTTGAGGCGGTTTACGCTTTACTCAGGCAAACCTTTAGCGCCCCGCGGGGGATATGAGAATGAAATTGCTGATTCGTGTTTGCTTACTCATTGGCTTGGGTGTCGGCCTGTCGGGTTGTTTAGAAACAATGCCGAAAATTCCTTCATTAGCCGATATACCCAGTTTGCCATCATCGCCGGGGTTAAAAGAACGCAACGCCTCTGTTGCTCGTGCCTGGGATCAGGCAAGTCTGACTTGTCGTGCACAACACAAACCACGTGGAGCATTTTGCGAACAGTTAAAGACCGAGGGTGAATATTTATCTTGTGCAGCGTCGCGTTTCACAAGTGCGGCTGAGCGTCTGCGTTATCCCGCTCAGGATCAGATTTGGGTTTGGCACAACTGCGTCATGACGACGGCGAACTTGCTCAAGGATGGTTTTTATCTTTCAAAGCCGGAACTTGAGAAGCGGATGGCCGCATGTCAGGCGCGTCTAGATCCTGAGCCCGAGTTTCCGGTCCGACAGTCCGGCTGGCTAGGTCCCTTGATAAATATGGTGATTACTGAAGATAAAGAGCCGCTCCGTGCAGTCATGCCAGGCGATTTTGCTGTAAACCAATCTCGTATTGCACTAGCAAGTTGCGAGTCACGTTTTGCCCCGCCTCGCGACGAAACTAAGCCGCAGGCTCAGCAAAGTCCTGCTGCTATGCCGGTGTCTGCGCCTGTGGTCACGCCCGTCGTGATTCCACCCCCTCCGGGCGTGAATGAGGGGTCTGACGCTGCAAGAAAATCACAAGCGAGAAAGTCAGTGCCAGTCAAAGACGCCAAGCCCGTAGCAGCCAAGCCATCAGACAAGGCGCCTCGCGTTTCAGCCGATGGCAAGGCAGCGCCGGACATGACGGTAAAGGCTTGCCCGATACCGGGTGCGTGTGGACCTTCGGTACCGGCCGATGCCGTGGGTCGATAGCCCGCACCTAGCCGTTCATTCAATGATTAAGCCGGTACGATCTCAAGGAGTTCGGATGCGCTCGCATGTTTTTGGCTTCACACTTATTGCTCTAGCATCGCTCATCGTGTCGGCTGAGGCCGCTCAATCCGAGCCAGGTGCTAAAAGTCCAGCGCCCGATGCGTCGCCCAAAGCCTTAGCGACAGAACCCAGCGCGAAGGGGCCAGCAAAGCCACTTGGTGATAACTTCAAAACAGGTATTGCCTTGCCCGTTGATAAAAAGGCAGGCCGGGTTCAAGATGCGAAGGGCGCTGCTGAGGCTTCAAAGGCAGCAGCCCCGGATAAGCCCGGCGAGCAGGCGCGGCCCATAAAGGCCGAGCCGGGGCAACTAAAGCCCTTGTCGGGTGCGCCTGTCTTAAGCCCAAGCCCAGCTACCACCCCCCCGCCAGCGGCAACGGCGCTGGATGCAAACGCAACGCCTAGTGCGCTGGAACAAAAGGTCCGAGGTCTTCTTGACAGCAAGCTGGGAACCGATGGCGAGTTGATCCTCAAGTTAAGTGGCGATATGCCTGACACGCCTTCAAAGGGAGCTGATGCCGCAGCGCCAAGCCAACGTGGCTCAAAGGTGGCAGGGGCGTCCGGTGCAAAGCCCTCGTCGGAAGCGCCCAAGTCCAGTGCTTCAGCTGGCGCAATGCCAACCGGTAAAGACATGCCTGCCTCAAAGGCCTCAACCGCTACGCGTTCCTGGCAGTGGGCTGGCTCGCGTAGCCCAAGTCATTGGGGGCGTCTTGATCCTGAATACGGGCTGTGTTCCCAAGGTGCGCAGCAGTCTCCAATTGCCATTGCGAAGTCTGAGGTGATTCCTGGAACGATCGAGTTACCCCGATTCATGTACGGTCCGGCTAACTTTAATATCGAGTTCCGAGGGCCAGCACTTTCGCTCAACCTGCTGACAAACTCAAAGCTTCAGTTCCGAGGGATGGATTGGTCTCTTGACCATATTCAGTTTCGGGCTCCGGGTGAATTCTTCTACGACGGGCAGCAGTCCACGGCTTCGATTCAGTTCTATCATCGCCATGGGGACCGGCAGCTCATCTTTGTTGTACCTGTTGCGGTCCGTGAGGGGCAGCCAAGCAGCGATGGCTTGAGGCATGTATTGCAACGTATACCGCTCGATGAGACTGACAAAGTATCAACGAAAAATCTTGAATGGGCGCCGATGAGTTTGGTGCCTGGAGGTATTTCGAGCGCCCTAACATACACGGGATCGTTGTCGCATCCGCCATGTACTGAGGGTGTTCTGTGGGTTATTTCCGAGTCGCCGCTGCTGATCAATAAGCAGCAGCACGCCGAGTTGTTGGCCTTAGTGCCCCAGGGTTTTCGCCCGACACAACCGGCACACTCACGAGCAGTCATTCGACTCGAGACGAAGCGGCAGTAATTGCCGCGCTTGCGGCAATGAGTTGCCGAAGAGGCCGCCAACGGCGAAGGCCTTACAGATGTTTAGACCGCCTGTCAGAAAATAAACGCCATTTGTCGTTGTGGCATGGGGCTTGCTGATAGGTCCTGGCTAGGAGACCGTTTGCGATGAACCTTGTACCTGAATTTGACCCGCTGTATTTTTCTGAGGCTGCTCTGCGGATGCGCGGCTATAGGCAGCAAATTCTTTCGTCAAATATGGCAAACGTCGACACGCCGGGCTACAAGGCGCGTGATGTGCTTTTTTCACAAGCGCTTCGCGAGCAACTCGAGGGTACTGCGTACTCAAACGCGCTACCGCTCGCTTCAAGCAACGATCGCCATTATCGGATTGGTGGCTCATTGCCCGGTGCTCCTGCGTTGCTGTACCGGATGCCCATGCAGCCTTCGCTTGATGGCAATACGGTCGATGTGGAGACTGAGCGCTCGCATTTCGCCGACAACGCCCTGCGTACAGAGGCAGCGATGACCATGCTTAGCAGTGTTATTTCATCGCGCAGGATGGCGCTTTCAGGGAACAACTCATGAGCCTCATGCGTAGTTTTCAAGTGGCTTCGACGGCGCTTTCATCGCAGTCTTTGCGCCTTAATGCGCTTGCTTCAAATCTTGCTAATGCGGAATCGGTATCCGGCCCTGACGGTAAGCCCTACAAGCCGAGGCATGTTGTATTTAGGCCTGCGCCCATTTTGGGTGAAGTGGCAGCCGGCGTTGAAGTGGCTGCGGTTCAGGAAGACGAACGTCCTGGCCCCCTAGTCTACAAGCCTGGTCACCCGAGCGCCGATGCGAATGGTTATATCCGGATGCCCAATGTCAATCCGGTTGAAGTAATGGTCGACATGATATCTGCCTCGCGCTCATACCAAATGAATATTGAGGTGATGAACACGAGCAAGCAGTTGATGCTAAAAATGCTCGATTTGGGAAGGGCGGGCTAAGACCCCTTTCAGATGGATAAGGCTACAGGAAATCTATGAGTACAAGTCTTGGAAATTTAAGTGCGGTTGGCTCCTACGACCCAACAACTGCAAACACCCCGAAACTTGGGTCAAACACCATGGGCACGAGCTCCAAGGAGATTCAAGACAATTTCATGCGAATGCTGATTACGCAGTTGCAGAACCAAAACCCCTTGAACCCAATGGACAATGCCCAGTTCGCATCGCAGCTTGCTCAGATGAGTCAGCTTCAGGGGATCGAAAGCATGCGCAGTTCGATCGACAGTTTTGTTAAGCAGGTTCAAAGCGGCCGTCTTTTAGAGCAATCCAGTCTTGTCGGTAGGCAAGTTATGGCTGCCTCCGAGTCTGTTCAGTGGAACGGAACCGACGCAGTTAATTTTGCGGTAAATGCTGACACCACGATTTCTGATGCGGTGTTGCGCATCAAGTCTTTCGATGGTCGAGTCCTCGATGAAATCAAGCTCGGGACATTGAGTGGTGACATGAAGGGTTTGTCTTGGGATGGCACCGATAAGGAAGGGGCTCCTCTCCTTCCGGGCAAGTATCTCCTGACGGTCGACGGGATTGGCTTGGACGGCAAGACGAGCAAAGGGAATGTGCTTACGCCTGCGCAAGTTACGTCGGTAAGACGGGCTGGCAGCGATATTGAGGTCGACTTAAGTGACGGCCGTAGTGTTTTGGATTCACAGATTTTGCAGGTTGGCGCTTAAGGTTGTTTTTTATTTTTAGAACTATTGAACTAGGGTGACGGATCTATGTCCAGCGGATTTTCAATCGGTTTAAGCGGTCTTCAGACAAACTCCTCGGCAATTGAAACGGCAAGTAAAAATATTGCCTCGTCGAATGTTGTTGGCTTTAAAAGTACTGAATTTTTGTTCTCTGAAGCCTTGGCCCGATCGACGTCGGGATCATCAGGTGGCAATTTCGCCCCTGCAGGAACAGGGGCGCTCACCAGAAGTATCTTCGCTGGTGGAGCGACCCGCTACTCTGCATCACCGCTCGACCTATCGATTAATGGTGAGGGTATGTTTTCGCTGACCCTCATGCAAGATGGTTCAAGCGAGCGGGTTTACACACGCAATGGCCAGTTTCTCACTGATAAGGACGGGAGCATCGTCAATGCTAACGGTCTTTACCTGCTTGGCTTTCCCCAGGACAACGGTGTAATCGATCTGTCAAAGGCCAAGCCGCTAAAGATGCCCGCTTCGCCAGTGCCTGCAAACACAACAACTACTGCCAATATCGCAGTCAATCTCGACGCACGAAAGCCTGCGATTCAAGTGGCAGGGGCAGACGGCACAGGCGGTGTCAAACTTGATGTGAAGGATCCAAACACCTACTCTCACTCAACCTTCTTAACGATTTATGACAAGGTTGGCAAACAACACACGCTTGCGCTTTACTATCAAAAAGTTGATGGTGCATCGGGTGGAGAAGGTGAGTCTGGGTCCTCAAAGCGTGTCACTTACAACGTCTACGGAACGATTGACGGCCAGGCGTTTATTGGTGGGCAAACCCCATTAAACGGTATGAGTGGAAGTGATGCCTCCGCAAGTTCGGTCTCTGTTGTGATGCCCAATGCGCTTGTTCGTGCAGACGACGGAACCTTCACACCGGCGGGAGATTTCGACGCGACCGGTAAGCTCGTTATGCCTAGCCCAGCGAAAGTTCTAACGACCGTTACATTCGAAGCTGGCTTGCTTAAAATGGTGGGTGCCACACAAGTAAAGGCTGACTCGAACGCAAGTATCAAAATCGCATTAATGCCGCCAACAGGAAGTCCGTTTGATCCGACGGTAGCGCTCGATGATCCACTGAGTTTCGACTTTAGTTTTTTTGGCACCTCAAATTTTGCATCAGCTTTTGAAGTGAAAGATATCGACCAAGATGGTTATGCCGCTGGATCATTAACGGGTCTGTCTATCGACGAAACGGGTCTGATTCGTGGGCAATATTCGAACGGTCGTTCGGTTGTTGCAGGACAGATCATGCTAACGACCTTTCCAGCAGTGAATGGTCTCAAGGAAGTCTCGCCAAGTATTTTCAAGGCTACGGACGGTGCTGGGATCGCACGTACTGGGTCGCCAGGCGCTTCAGTGTTTGGCACGATTCGCTCACAGTCGCTCGAAGAAGCAAACGTCGATATGGCTACTGAGCTTGTGAAATTGATGGTCCAACAGAGAAACTATCAGGCAAACGCTCAGAGCATTCGCGCGCAGGATGAGATCCTAACAACAACGATCCAGATGTCACGCTGATGGATAGACTTGTTTTTGCAGCGATGACCGGTGCGCGTGCGGCGGTCAACCAGTTGGCTATTACGGCTAACAATCTGTCTAATGCTGCGACTCCGGGCTTTAGAGAGCAGATTGCAGCCTTTCGGGCTGTACCGATGGGTGGTGATGGCGCAAACACACGTGCCTTCACACTTGACACAACGCCGGGCTCGAACTTTTCGATGGGTGTTGTTGAAGCCACAAACAATCCGATGGATCTCGCTCTTTCAGAAGGTGCTTACCTTGTCGTAAGAAGGCAAGATGGTAGAGAGGCCCTCACGCGAGCTGGACGTATGTCGGTTTCGACGACGGGTGAGCTTCGCGGTGCACTTGGTTTGCCATTAGTTGGGGAGACGGGGCCAATTGCGGTGCCTCCAAATACGATTCCTCAAATCGGCGAGGATGGGACTGTTACGATTTTTGATCCCAACTCACCGCAGCCCCAAATTATTGGGCGCTTACGGTTGGCAAAGGCAGAAGGGACTACGCTGACAAGGGCTCCGGACGGATTGTTTGAGTTGCCCGCGGGCACAACACCACGTTCAGATCCTTCGGTCGCGGTAAAGCAAGGGTTTATTGAGGGTTCAAATGTCAGCGTTGCTTCAGCAATGATTGCGATGGTCAGCCAGCAGCGTATGTTTGATATGAATATGAAAATGATTCAAAGTGCTGATATGAACGCCCGTTCTGCGAATGGCATCATGTCACTTTCGAGGGGCTAGAGATGATCCGTTCGCTATGGGTTGCTAAAACCGGCATGGATGTCAACCAGGCAAACCTGGATATCATTGCCAATAACTTAGCTAATGCTTCGACCACCGCATTCAAACGGGTTAAGCCAACGTTTGAGGATTTGCTGTATCAAACGGTTCGCAGTCCCGGTTCTCAAACCTCTGAACAAACACAAGCTCCCAATGGGCTTCAGTTTGGTACAGGTTCTAGAATTTCAGGTTCGACGCGCATTCTCACTCAAGGTACATTAGTTCGAACCCAAAATTCGCTCGATATGGGGATCTCCGGCAACGGTTATTTCCAAATTAATCTTCCGACCGGCGTTGCTGCATACACCCGCGATGGTAACTTCACAAAAGATAACCAGGGCCAATTGGTGACCATGCAAGGTTATGTGGTGGCTCCAGGGATTACGATTCCGGCTGAGGCTACGTCGATTTCCGTGTCGCAGTTTGGCCAGATTTCAGTCACCCTTGCCGGGCAAGCGCAGGCACAGCAGGTGGGCGCACTGCAGGTGGTTAATTTTGTTAACCCAGCAGGTCTTGAATCGATTGGCAACAACCTTTTCATTGAGACCGCAGCCTCGGGTAATCCCACGCAAGGCACGCCTGGCGAGAACGGTCTTGGTTCCATTCAGCAGTTCTTCATTGAGCAGTCTAATGTAAACGTTGCCGAGGAACTCGTATCACTCATCCAGGCACAGCGTGGTTACGACGTCAACACGAGAGTAGTTCGTGCCTCCGATGAGATTTTGCAGCGTCTGTCCCAAATTTAAGTGAGTGACTAAGATGCCGAGTCATGTAAAAGCGCAGGAGAACGCCAGTCGGACAAAAGCCGATCGATTGGTGTTCGCGAGACCGACAAAGTTGCTAACTCTTTTGGGTTTGGTGTCGATCTTGGCAGCTTGTGCATCAGCCCAGCAATCCATACAAGCTTCGCCACCCGTGGTTCGTCCTAAGCCGCTCGCTGCCACGCCAGGTTCGCAGGGCAGTTTATTTCCTGCGGCGCTTTCAGCAGGTGCGCCAAGGCCGCTTTTTGAGGACCGACGTGCTCGTGCCGTTGGCGATTTATTGCAAGTCGTTTTGCAAGAGCGGACCACAGCTAAGCGAGCTTCGGGTAATCAAGCATCGCGCGCAGCAGCGACCGAGTTGTCCATGTCTGCCTCCGGTTTACCGCTTGCGAAAGCGCTCAACGGTCCCAAGATGACGGCTGAGAGCGACCTGAGTTTTCAAGGCAAGGGCGCAGCAAGTGCGAACAACGACTTCACTGGGACCATCATGGTCATGGTCACCCAAGTGCTTAGTAACGGTAATTTGGTTGTCTCTGGTGAAAAGCAAATTGCTATCGGACGCGAAGAAGAAGTTATTCGCTTCTCAGGGATCATTAACCCAGCTGATCTTTCGAACAATACCGTGGCGTCAACCCAAGTTGCAGATGCGCGTGTTGAATACAGGGGGCGCGGAATTGCAGACGATGCGACTCAGCCGGGATGGTTGTCCCGGACTCTGATGAAAGTACTGCCCTACTAAGTATGATAACGTTACGTTTTTTAAATATCAGGACTTGGCTCGCCATGGCGTTTTTGCTGGCGATTGTCGGTTTCCAACAGGCCAATGCAGCAAAGCTCCGTGACATCAGCGCCATTTCGGGTGTTCGGAGCAACCAACTTATTGGTTATGGGCTCGTGGTGGGTTTAGATGGATCAGGCGATCAGACAACGCAAACCCCATTTACGATCCAGACCACGATTTCGCTGCTCCAAGCGCTTGGTGTGACCTTGCCTCCTGGGCAAAGGATGCAATTGAGAAACACAGCCGCCGTCATGGTCACCGCGTCCCTGCCCTCATTTGCTCGACCAGGGCAAGCGATCGATGTGGCTGTGTCTTCGATGGGTAATGCCAAGAGCCTCAAAGGGGGAATGCTCTTGATGACCCCACTTCGAGGCGCGGACGGTCAGGTTTACGCAATCGCTCAAGGATCAATTCTCGTGCCAGGGGTTGGTGCTGGCGGTGGCGGAGCCTCTGTCACCGTCAACCATCAATCGGTGGGTCGAGTGCCGTCGGGCGCGATGGTTGAGCGTTCAGTACCGCAAAATATCGACGATGACTTATTGCAGGTTGACTTGCATCGTTCTGACTTTGCTCAGATGCAAAAGGTTGTGGAAGCGGTTGCTAGGCGCTTCGGTCCAAACGTGGCAGTTCCTCTGGATGCGAGGGCCATGCAATTGCGTCTGCCTCAATCCCAGTCCGAGCGTGTTCGTTTTGTGGCTGAATTAGAGCAGCTCAACATAGATATCGTCGAGGATATACCCCGCGTTATCATCAATTCGAGAACAGGTTCTGTGGTGATGAATCAAGGCGTTAAGCTAGATCCTGTAGCGGTCGCCCACGGAAGTCTCACCGTGAAGATTACCCGCGACCCTGTCGTATCGCAGCCAGCACCGCTCAGCCAGGGCCAGACGGTTGCAACACAAAAAACGAATGTTGATATATCGGTGGGGCCAGGTTCCCTTGGCGCTCTGCCGCGCTCTGCCTCACTCGAGGAGGTGGTTCGCGCACTCAACCTGCTCGGTGCAAATGCGCAAGATTTAGTTGCTATTCTCCAGGCTATGAAAGCGGCTGGTGCACTCAAGGCGGAGTTGGAACTCATCTAATGGCGCTCACTAATTTTGATCCTCTACTTAGTGGCTTAGGGCGTTTCCAGGCGCAAAAAGGAGCCCCTTCATCGGCTGGCACTTCGCCTAAAGAAATCGCCCAAGGTTTTGAGTCGCTGTTGATTCGACAGTTTCTTGCGGCTGCACGTTCGGGAGCCCTTGAGTCGTCAGAACGACAAGAGAGTGGTTGGCTTGAGATGGCCGATGACGCGATGGCTGGTTTTCTTGCCAGTCAAGGAGGCCTGGGGCTTGCGAATCAAGTAGCCTCGCTCTTGGATCAAGGTAGGCATCGTAGCCTCCAGAGCGCGGTAGGCAACAACGCGAAGCCGCTTTCCTCGTCGGTTGATGTGGCTAACGAAAGCAAAGCAGTCAATCCTTTGGGCCGATTTAACATTTCCCGAGATCCCGCCGTTGATCCTCTTGGCGCGACAGATCCAAGATCACGCCTAGTGTTTATGAATGATGCAGTCACGACTCAACGGGATAATCAGAAATGACGGGAATGACAACGGTCAATGCAATTGGCCTTTCAGGACTTAGGACTGCTCAGGCGGGGATGACCTCGACTGCAAACAACGTGGCCGGCGCTGCAGTCGACGGTTTTCATCGTAGACAAATCCACCCCTTAATTGCCTCCCCGACCTCTGACCCCTTGATTCAGGGCGGCGCAGTAATGATCGACTCGGTGGTTCGTGGCTATTCCGCCCTTGCCACCGAGCAGTACTTTGCAAATCACAGCAAGCTCTTGCAGTCGTCGACGATGTCTAAGTCGTCTGTCGTAGTCGACAAAATGCTCGTCGATGAAGCGGAAGCTCTCACGAAAGTCCTAAACGGTTTCTTCTCTGCCGCTGCGGATGTGTCAGCGGACCCGGCCTCGGTGACGGTGAGAGCAGCATTTGCTACGACTTCCAGGGAGACCGCTGATAGGATCCGGTCGCTCGCCGAGGTGATTCAGGAAACGAGGAATCAGGCTCACCTTGAAATGGACCGTGTTGTCCAGGAAGCAAACGAGAAGTCAGAGGCGCTAGCACGCGTCAATATGTTGATCCAAGGGTCGAGCGCTTTCGGAAAGCCAACACCCTCCGCAGACTTGCTTGACGAAAGAGATCGCCTCGCGTCCCAACTTGCAGACCTTGTCGGTGCAAGAGCCTATGTTTCCGACAAAGGGCAGGCCGTGTTGCGCTTCGACGGTCTAACGCTTGTTGACGGGGTACAGTCGTTTAAGCTCAAGGTTGAGAAGAGCGAGGGCATCCCAACAGGAGTTGTTACCCTAACTCGTAGTGATCTTGGCGATGACACAATCTTTGGCGCAGCTAAAGGTGGAGGCGACGTGCTTGGCCAATTTGGCGGCTTGACGCGATATGCCTATGGTGCGCTAACTTGGCTCAAGAAACTTGACCAATTGGCAGAGCGGATTGTTTCGGTGACCTCTCCACCAGCAGGTCAAACGTGGACGACCAAGCCCGATGCTCAGGGCGCAACGACCGAAGTCGCTGCCATGTTCGCTATTGGCACTAATCTGGATGGGCAGAAAGCGCTGAGTTTGAAATCCCTGCTAGACGGGGCTGATAAAGTGCCATGGGCCGATTCTGTGTCCAGTTCTACGCCTCCTCACCAATCGATGTTCATTGCACTTGCTGATCAACGGACACCCATCCTTCAGGCTTGGGCGAGTTGGGCTACGGACGTGTCCAGCGATATGTCCAATTGGCGTGCTGAAGAGGCGTCTTTTACAGCAGTCGACATGGCCTTAAATGAGCAACTTCAGCAAGTGTCTGGCGTGGACTTAGATGAAGAGGCAACGAATCTTCTACGTTTTCAGCAACTCTATCAGGCTAACAGTTCGGTGATGCAAGCCGCGATGAAAATGTTCGATATTTTGATTGGCATCTCCCGCTGAGGACTATGAGTCATGCGCACCACAATAGCAAACCGGTTTGACGAGTCACTCACAGCGATCCAGACGCACGCCCGCCAAGTGGCCGACGAACAGAATAGGCTCAGTACGGGCACAAAATTACTGCGTGCTTCTGATTCTCCCATTGCAATCGGTAGAGCTGTGGATCTAAGAACTTCGTCGGCACATCTTGACTCGTTAAAGCGCTTGCAGGGTGCGGCTTCCAATCGGATGGCTGAGGCAGAGCTGGCAATGCAGGATGCGGCCCGCGTTCTCGACGACTTCCATCAGTTATGGGCGGCTACCCAGAACGGCAGTCTTGGTCCTGATCAATTGCGCCTGTTTAGTACCCAGGCGAGAGCGCTTCAAGAGGAATTGCGTCAGACGCTTACAAGAACTGATGCAGGTGGCTATCGTTTATTTGATTCGAAGAGTCTACTTGTCATGATCGGAGGGGGGTCGAATAATGTTGATCCGATCTCCGTTGATACCGTAGGCGCGATTAGTGATTTGAAAGTACTCAACAGCACACTCGATCCCGACTGGCTGACAAGTGCCAGTTCGCTTGATGCTGCTATTGACAAAATTACGATCGATGCTGATAGTTTGATTGCGAAGTTTGTTCAGAGTTTGCAAGCTGGAGAGCGTCCAGTCGTATTAAATCAAGAGTTCAAAACAGCGAGCCAAACCATGGTTTTACAGCGTATCGCTGTTGGCGCAAACCAGGCTCGGGTTGAGCGCGCCACTGAACGTGCCGACGATGTTCAACTGGCAACGCAAACGGCGCTGTCGACTGAGGTCGACACCGACTACGCCTCCTCAAGCATGGAAGTGCAAAAAGCGAAGGCTTTACTTGAGGCAGCGCAGACGATAACGGCTCAGATCGGTTCCATGAATTTATTTCAAAAGCTTGGTTGATAAACTGACGTTTGGTTTTGTTATCTTGCTGATCAAAGTTAACTCTGTACGGAATTAAGGAAGCATCATGGTCATCCCACTTGGAATTATCATTGGTTTCGGCTGTGCCTTAGCAGGCTACGTGCTCCACGGCGGAAATCCAAGGGTG